>Ga0315293_10000518_pt1 | contig 35961 bp, 39 predicted proteins | sample YL17G13_20_MG_FD_203071 | JGI IMG/M metagenome (GOLD analysis project Ga0315293, IMG submission 203071) | Sediment microbial communities from Yellowstone Lake, YNP, Wyoming, USA - YL17G13_20 | ecosystem: Environmental > Aquatic > Freshwater > Lake > Sediment | place: USA: Wyoming | collected... | reverse complement strand
CGCGCGCGCACGAGATCGATAAGCGCCGGCGCAAGCTCGACGGCCGCGTGATGTTCCCGACCACGCATGACATCACCCCGGAGACGTTCGGCTCCTGCGCCAAGGTCCTGGGCGAGCTGCTCCGGGCCGGCAACGAGGTCCTGGTCGTGACCAAGCCGCCGGTCAGAATGACACGTAACTGTGCACAGAACGTGACAAGATGTGCGCAGAAGGTAACGCAAGTGCCAAGAAGTTGGCACGTCACTGCTGCACGTTGCGGCCCGCTCCCTGCCCCGGAGCCTGCCCCGGAGCAGGACGAGGACTATGCACCTCATCCCTGGCACCCTGCGCTACTGACTGTCCGGTATGTTGTCTATGAGGATAGGGGAGTTGAGCTTGTGGGTCCCATCCAGGCCCTGGAAACCCGAACCCCTCCGCCCCCCCTTCGGGTCCCTCTGCCCTCGATCTACCTCCCTCCTCCTATTGGAATGGATTCTCAAAAGTCCACTATTGACAGGGTGTGAAAAAGTGATAAGATGGGGCGGAAAGTGAGATTTTGGATGAATAGGGGGGGCAATGACGATCAAGGACATGAGGCAGAGGGCGGGGTACATTGAGGCGACGCTCCATGATGCTCCGTCCTGACCCGACTATCAGCAACCTCGCGGACTGGAAGCCAGCCACGCGCGCGAACCTTGAGACCGCGATGATGGCGGGTGCACTTGTCAGTTTCGAGTTTCCTGGAGTTGACTGGAACGACGACGGAGAACGGGAGACAAAGATCACGAAGCTGTATGCCGAGGTGATGGACGAAAAACCGAATCGGTTATCCATGTTGATTCGTGGCCTTAGTACGAACTGGTGGGTGACGAAAGCCGAGTGCACGCTGATCGAGACGGCACCGTAGCTGCGCCGCGGACTTCCTCATCGCGGAGTTGGACAAGGAGAAGCCGACGCCATGCCCGGCTTCACGCTGAACATCGCGGAGGTCTGCTACAGGCTGCGCATTTGCGCCAAGACGGCACGGCGATGGGCGCGGGCTGGGCTGTTGCCGCACGTCACGTTGAAGAGGAACCTGGTTCGCTACAGCGACGACATCAGCGCGTTGACCGTGGCGGCCCTGGCGCGGGAGAAGGGGTACATTCATGCCGATAAGCCGCGTAGCCGAGTACCGGGACGACCGGGAAAGGACGATCAAGGTGCTGCAACCGCTGGCGGGGAAGGACGTGGAGCCGGCGCTGATGCGGCCGACAACGTTCCTGGCCTGCGTGATTCTGACGGCGCAGGGCCGGGGGCCGCAGGGCCAGGTGATGCAGGCGCAGCAGCCGGTGGAAATCCAGATTCCGGCATCTGACATCGAGGTCGCGTTTGCGGCGTTCGATCAGGCCGTCAATGACTTCATCGAGAGGAAGAAGGCGGAACAGCGGCGCATCCTGGTGCCGAAGAACAGAATCAACGGGGCATGAAGATTCATTCCTTCGATATTGAATATTCCGCCGGTCTCTATTGGAAGATCGAGAACACGCCGCAAATCTGGCTGATGCAGTGTATCCGAGACACTGGTGACCGCCTTGCCGAGAAGATGATCTACGCGCCGTTTGTTGCGTTGGTCGAAAAGCACTTTTGGGGGAAACCGCACAGGCGGAAACCCGTCGGACTTATCAGCTATTGGATGAAACATGAAGATTTAGCCAGCCAGGGTCAACGTGGATGGACACGTACAGCCATGTGGTATGCCTCCGGCCGGGAGTGCCTCTCTCGGTAGGTGCACGAAGTCTCAACTAAGGCGAGAGACCCGGACCGGCATAGTCGGTACTCAAGCCCGACACCCTGGTGATTTATGACCATCAAGCCTGACACCGAGACCGTCCCGCGGCGAACCTGGAATCAACTTACCAGGGTGGTGAAGCGGGCGGGGCTGTGGAAGCAGTGGTGCGCCATTCGGTTTCGCCTGAAGGGCCAGAGCGTCGTGCCGGAGGACATAAAGGCGCAGATGCGCGCCTGGCTGTACGAGAACATGACGGCCTTGCAGATCGAGTTGTATGACAACGCGCCGGAGGGCACGGTGCTGCCGCCCATTCAGCCGGGATCGACTAACGTGACGACGCAGGGTTACGCCAAGTTGGTAGAGGGCGCGGCCGAGGAAGCCGCCGAGGCCAAGGCGTCGCCCCGGCATCGGGTATCGCGTGACGGCTTCTCCGGCTTTCCTCTTGAGCACATTCGATGGTGCTTCGAGCGGTTCGGGGCAGAGGAGGCGGACGAAAAGGTCGAGCGCCGCGAGGCCCCGTCGCCGGCCGCCTATGGCCTGCTCGTGCTCATGCGCTCGGACCCGTCCACGGGCCGCGAGGTCGCCAAGCGGTGTATGCAGGAAACCTACATCAAGCGGGACGACACCGACGCGGACGAGGAATGGTTGCATCTTACCGGGATCGACGACAGGATCATCGAGTCGTTCGCCGAGTTCAAGGCTGACGTGGAGAAGGATGGCGATGTTGCTAAGTTTGTCAAACGTGCCGAAGGATTATCGGGGGAACTTGCTGTGGCGGCGGTATCTGGGGGTGCTGCTGCACCGGCCGGGACCGGCCCGACAGGCGATAATCCGGGCGTGCAAGGCTGACCCGCTGTTCTACATCAACAGCTTCCTGTGGGTGGATAACGCGATTGGCTGGCCGCCGTGCAGCCCTGTCATCACCTGGGAGGACCAGGAGCGCCTCGTCAGGATTCTGCACCGCAACGTCCTGATGGCCCGCGACCCCCGGCATTACCACGAACGCTTCGACGTGCATATCGACAAGAGCCGGGAAGTCGGCGGCACCATCATCGTGCTGGCCTTCCTGGACTGGCTGTGGCGGTTCAACCTGTCCACGCGCATTCATTGCATCAGCGCCAAGGCCGAGAAAGTTGACAGCAAGGAAGACCCCAGCGCCCTGTTTCCCAAACTCGACTACTACGAGGAACGGCTGCCGAACGCCATGGCGCTCCGGGGCCGGAACCATTCCAACGTGAATGGCCGCGCCATGCTTAAGATCATCAACCATAAAACCGGAAGCGTGATTACCGGAGAGGCCAGCAGCAACAACGCGGGTCGCAGCGGCCGGTACTTGGTGGCGCTGCGGGACGAAGAAGCGGCGTGCGAGAACGGCGCGGCCATTTCGGGGTCGTTGGCCGACACGACGCGAATGCAGATCAGGTTGAGCACACCCAAGGGATCGAACGGCAGCTTCTATGCGGGCAAGCTCAAGAAGAGCATCGAACACATCAGCCTGCATTGGAGCCGCGATCCGCGCAAGGCCCTGGGACTATACAGCATCAAGGGCGGGCAAGTGAAGGTGCTGGACGCGAAATGGCACGAAGAGAATCCGGGGCATCGGTTCGTCGTGGCCCCGACGGATGCCGACCCGGGCGTGCCATGGGAGTTTCTGCGGTCGCCGTACTTTGACAACAAGCAGGAGAGCGCGGACAGCCACCGGGACGTGGCGGAGAACCAGCAGATCAGCTATTTGGGATCGGGGTCGCCGTTCTTCGAGGCCGAGCGCGTAGAAATATTGAGAGTCAAGAACTGTCGTGAACCCGTGTGGAGCGGCAATGTCGGCGAACTGGTCGTCGGGGCCGCCAAGATCGAGGACCGCGACATCCGGCACAACAGGTGCCGAATCTGGTTCGCCCCCACGCTCGCCACCAAGTTGCCGCCCCAGGACACGACCTATACGATTGGGGCCGACATATCGGCCGGGAGCGGCGCGTCCGACAGCACCGTGAGTGTCGGCGATGACCGCAGCAAGGTCAAGGTGCTGGAGTTTATGACGAACGGCATTGCGCCTGAGAGCTTCGCCAAGTTGGTAGCGAAGCTGTGCGAATACTTCACTACGCCGCTGGGAAAGCCGTACCTTTCCTGGGATCAGGGCGGCCACGGCATTGCGTTCGGAACCGAGATACAGTCCCATGCCGTGCTGATGCACCACCACGTCAACGTGGATGGCGAACCAGCGAAGCATCCCGGCATTCCCAGCGCCAAGCAGACCAAGTACGCGGTCTTCATGGCGTACCGCGCTGCTTTCTATGAAAACGTGTTCGTGACGCACAGCCAGGAGACGTATCGCCAGTTGAGCGAGTTCGTGTACGACGGCAGCACCGGCGCGACGCCAGGCATCGCGCATCAGGCCAGCAAGGCGACCGAAGACGACGCCGACCGCGGCGATCAACACGGCGACATCGTGACCTCCGAGGTCGTGCTATGGGCCGCCATGGCCGTCAGACCCATGCCGATCCCGGAAAAGAAAATCATCCCCTATGGCTCAATCGCCTGGAGGATGCAGCAGCAACAACAGGCCGATGCCAATAAATCCATGTTCCGCCCCGGTAACGCCAAGTCCATTGTTTACATACGGTAACCCGTACTTTTCCGCCGCCACAACGTGACTTTTTTAGAAAACAGTTGACATTTTTTGTCGGTCGTGTTACCATTCGACCCCAACAGGTGACAATCTACGTCACATTGGGGCGACAATTTTGGTAACATCAACTGAACCCGACATAAAAACGCGAGTCCCGAAGCGGCTCATGGTCTCGGTGCATCAGGCATACGAGGACATGAAGCCCCATCGGGAGCGCGCCAAGGAAGCCAAGGGCGAGTTCACCGGCCGGATGTCTCAGAACTTCGGATCGCCGGAGGAAGTGCCGATCAACAAGGTGCGGCAGCTTGTGCGCATCTACATGCGGCTGATGGCTTCGGGGTCGCCGCGCGCCTTCGTGGACACGCAGTACGGAGCGCGCAAGCCTTTCGCCGCGACGCTCGCGCTGGTGCTCAACCGGCATCTCTCGGAACTCAATCTTGAGGACGCCATATACCGCGCCGTGCTGAACGCGATGTTCAGCTTTGGAGTGTTGAAGACCGGGCTGGCTGAAAGCGACGAAGGCGTTGAGATCGACGGCGTTCTGCACGACGCCGGCAAGAGCTTCACGCGCAGCATCGAGCCGGATCACTTCGTCATCGATACGCAGAAGTCAGACCTGGACGACATCGACTTCATCGGCGACCGATACCGCCGGCCGAAGTCATGGATCCAGAAGATCAGGGACGGTACGAACGGCAACTTCGGGCGTTCGGGCGAAACCCTGGAAGCCTCGCGCATGAAGCCCGAAGACCGGGTGAGCGGAATCTCGGAAGACCAGAGCAAGCGACTCTACAAAGAGGTCTGGTGCTGGGACATCTACCTGCCGAAGCAGAACATCGTCTGCCTGTACGTCGAGGGCGACGACGACCCCATTCAGGTCTACGAGTACAACGGCCCGGAGCGCGGGCCATACGACCTCATCGGGTTCGACTGGCTTCCCGGAGAAGTCCTGCCCAGCGCGCCGGTGCCCGCGCTCGTGCCGCTGCACTCCTGGATCAACTGCATGGCGCGGAAGCTGGAGCAACAGACCCGCCGGCAACGCCAGATCATCGCGTTCAAGCGCGGAGCCGACGACGCCGATGCCGAGACCCTGCGCACCAGCCAAGACGGCGGAGCCTATGGCTTCTACGACCCCAAGGCCGTAGAGGTCAAGAAACTGGATGGCCCGGACCCGCTCAATCACAATATGACCATGTGGGGTATAGGGCAGTTCGACGAACAGGCCGGCGGCCTTCAGGTGCTTTCCGGCACGCAGCCCATGGCTGAGACCGCGAAACAGGAAATCTTGCTGCACCAGACGGCCAACACGCTCATAGCCGAGATGCAGCGCCAGGTGCGGCGTGTAATCTCCGTGGTCGTCAAGAAGCACGCTTGGTACATCTGGACCGATCCGATCCGCACCTACACGGCCACGAGGCCCGTGCCCGGCCTGAAGGCCGGGATACCCGTTGCCATGGAGCCGGAAGTACGGGAGGGCGACTTCCTGGACTACAATTTCGTCATCAGTCCGTACAGTCTCCAGGAGGAAACCCCAGCGGACAAGGCCGCCGCCATGATCCAGTTCTGGCAACTCGTCATGGCGAACATGGCGCTCTATCAGGCCCAGGGCGTCATGCCGGATGCCCAGGCATTCACGGAACGGCTGGCCGAATTGCAGAACCTCGACATCGGCGACTTCTTCGTGCCGATCCAGCCGGGGATGCAGGGCGGGCAGGAACAGCAAGGCATGGTCCAGCCGCCTTCACAGTTCCGCCGGTTCGAGACGGTCAACACGCGCATATCCAAGCCCGGCGCGACTCAGGCCGGGAACATGAAGTCCATGATGGACAGTAATTCGAGGCTCGCGGCGAGTAACGCCGAGTAGGGGGAATCATGCACTGGAAATTCGACGCCTGGGATTCGGATTTCGCGGCCCTCAACACCGACACCACGGGGGTCGAGCTTGAGACCTCCGTGACCTTCATGTCGCCGCGGAGCATGGAGTTTGACAAGGTGAATGGCGACGCCAACACGATCTTCGGGGCGGTGACGCGCACCTGGACCGTGGAGCCGGCTTCGCTCTACCGGCTGCATGACTTCGGCGTGCTCGACCGCATCGGCATGGTCATCAATGTGTCGAGCGTGACGAACATCGCCTATGCCTTCCTGCGGCTTGGCACGAGCGCGAGCCATCTGCTGGAATGGCGGTTCGCCGACACCGGCCTGGCCACGACCGGCTGGAACGTCGAGAGCGCCAACTTCGCGGACAACTACATCACGGGGAACGGCTGGAACCTGGGGTCCGGCCTGCTTTACATGTGCGTCGGCGTGGCGTTCGACGGCGAGACCAATGCGCTCGCCGACATCCGCATCGATCATTTGTTCGGCGTCTTCAACACGCCGACGATTTCGTAGGAGTGTCGATGTCCGGGGACGGAGAAGTCGTAAGCCGGGCCATGGGGGTTGATCCGCGCAGAGCGCAGGAAGCCATGAAGACGCTGCGGCATCAGCACGGCGGCAATGCCCCGGATCATATCGCGCAGCGTGGGGAGCAATTGAGAGACGGCAGCCGGGCGTTCGGCGGCGAATTGGTCTGGCGCGGAGACCTGGGGTCCGCGCTGAAACGCCGCCGGCGCATGGAGCGCGGCAGTGGACTAGAGAACACCAAGGACTACATGTAGGGAGACCAACATGCCGGATGAACAGGTAGAAGAAGGCGGCGGGGGCGGGAACGAGGAGGCGGCTGGCGCGGCTGCGGGAGAAGCGGCCGGCGCGGGGTCGCCAGAAGCGCAACCAAAAGTATCAGAATCCGGCGATGAAGATTCCGCCGGAGGTCAGGAAGGCGGCGAGGCGGGGCAGCCGGCGGCGGCCCCGACGATCTCGTACAGGTTACTGATTGCCGCCGGAGCGGCGGGCGTCAGTGAAGAAGACGCCCTCGCGTTCGGTTCCGATGCGGCCCTGGGGCGGCACATTGCCCTCGTCGATAGGATGCGCGAAGATTTTGCCGCGCAACGCGACGGGAACGGACAGCGCCGAGAAGTTCCGGCGACTGAGCAGCAACGCGCCGAACAGGGGAAGCAGCAGGAGGCCGTAAAGTGGCCGGAAATCTCGGCGGACAGCTACGGGGCCGAGATGGTCGAGTTCGGCAAGGCAGCCAGGGGGCAGATCGAAGCCCTCCAGGCGAGACTTTCCGAGATCGAACAGACCAGGGTAGGCGGGCTGGAAAGCCGGTTGAACGCCATGATCGAGCGCGACTACGAAGCGCGTTTCGACAAGGCGGTGGACGGCCTCGGAGACGACTGGAAGGACGTGTTCGGAGCGGCGGAGAACATGACGCCGGAGCAGGAGAAGAACAGGCAGCGGTTGCACACAACCGCTATGGTGTACGGGAAACAGTCCAGGCGGAACGGGCAGGATTTGGCCCAAGCGGTCTTTTCCAGCCTCAAGGAATCCGCCGGGATCACGTTCCCGGACAAGTTCAAGACCATTTCAAACGCACGCAAGGGAGCGGCGGCCGATGCGCGAAGCAAGGTCAGGCAACCCGGAAACCCGCAGGGCGGTGAACCCATCACCGATAAGGAAACGGCCCTGGGCAAGATTCGGGCGGGCCTGTCTCGCATGAGAGAAGCGATAGGCGGCGGTTCCTGAAGCTAGAAAGGACTCGTCATGGCGACCTGGACTGCACAGAGTTTCACAGACCTGGTGAACAGCACCTTGCCCGCGATTCGCAAGGACAAGCTGAACGACATCGCAACGGACCTGCGGCGCTATCACGCGGCGCAGAAGCTCCTGAAGATGGGCGGCGACGGCCCCGAATGGCGCAACCGCAAGATTCGCGGCGGGCTGTACTACCCGGTCAACTACATCACGGCCGGGGACGACAACGCCCGGAACATCGGCTTCTTCGAGCCGGGGAACTTCAACCAGACCGACGGCACGATTGCGGGCCAGGTCGGCTGGCGGTTCCTGCGCACCGGCGCGGTCTATGACCGCAAGCAAGCCCTGGTGAACAGCGATGAGAACGCGATATTCGACTTCATCGGCACCAAGGAGTACCAGATGGAGATCGGGTTCGTGAACCTCGTGGAAGCGAACGTCTGGGACGGCCCCAGCGGTTCGACGGACGACAAGACGCCGTTCGGATTCCTGAAGTATTGGCTGGCCTACAACGCCACCACGGGCTTCTACGGCGGGAACCATGCCAGCTTCACGAGCGGCCCGGCCGGGCTGTCCGCTACCACGTATACGCGGCTGAAGCACTACACCGCGCAGTACACCACGGTGGACGATGCTGACCTCGTGGCCAAGATGTTCGACGCGATCAACCTGACGGGCTTCATGGGCATTCCCAACAAGCCGATCAAGGGCGATGCTTCGGACAACCGGAACCTGGAGATCGATACGACCTACGACACGTGGAGCGCTCTGTACCGGCTCCTGGAAGCCAAGAGCGACGGCGTGGTCCGCAAGGACCTGGTTCTGAACAACGGGCAGGTGATGTTCTGGAACCTGCCGGTGATCGAAGTGCCGTACCTCACGGCCAACCACAGCACCAGCGATCCGGTGATGATACTGGACTGGAGCGACATTGCCGTTGTCGGGCTTTCCGGCGCGGACGTGGACCAGACCTACCGGGAGATTCAGGCGCAGCCCGGCGTGTTCGAGCGGTACAAGGAACGCAGCGCCAACATCGTCATGCACAACCGGCGGCGTCAGACCCTTATCGCCAAGTCGGACCCGATGTCTGACTAGGGCTTTAGGGGATAGGGCGTCCTGGGGCATGAACTGAACGACAAGGAAAGGAGAACGGACATGGCGAATCTCATTGGGAGCTACGGGGACCCGGCGTGGAACGCGATTCCCCTTGGCACACTCGGACTTTTGGCTCCGCGTCAGGCGCGGGGCATGGGCTTCTTCGATCACTTCGAGGCGTCGCACGTAGTGGGCTCTTCGGCGGGCGCGAACCTCGTGGCGGGTTGGAATGTGGTGTTCTCCAGCGGCAACGGCACCATCGTGGATGCCGCGCTCGCCGACGGAGCGGTCACGCTGACGCCGCACACGGACGACAACGACGAGGGCTACATGCGGCGGTTCGCGGCTTTCACGCCGATTGCCGGCCGCATGATCTCCTTCGGTACGCAACTCAAGGTCTCGGATGCCGACAAGGTGACGTACTGGTTCGGGCTGACGGCAAGCGCCACGACTCCGAGCCAGACCCCGCAGAACAGCCGCGTTGGCTTCTATGCCAACGGGGCCGTGAGCATTCTCGCGGTCAACGACAAGGCGGGGACGAACGAGAGCAACGATACGACCGCGGACCTCGCGGACGACACCATGGTCGAGCTTTCGTTCGTGATCGATGAACTGAAGTCGATCACGTACTACGTGAACGGCGTGGAGAAGGTCAAGACCACGACCGTGGCGGATATCCCGAACGTGGTCATGGCCCCGACGCTCTGCATCAGCAACGCCGGCGGGACGCCGACTCTGACGCCCGACTACTGCTGGTGCTACGCCTGGGCGAAGTAGAGATGCTGGAAACCAAAGGGGAGCCGGGGGCATTTTGTGCCCCACTCCCCTGGCGAACGACGAAGGGGGAGACCATGCAGCATGAACACGACAGGATGATCCGGCGCGCCCTGAAGATGAGCGACGGCACGGACGGGACCCTGAAGGAGCGGATACCCTGGCACATCGTCAAGTATGTCGAGCGTGCCGAGGAACTCATGCGGAACATCTCCAACCAGGGGATATTCACGCGGCTGGAACTCGCCATGCTGGTGCTTCAGGCGGAGCAGGTGCAGAAGATCAGGGATCATCTGAAGATGCCGCCGGACATCGATCCCCGCGTGGTCCCGGAGCAGAAGAAGGAACCTGAGAAGAAACCGGCGAAGTAGGCGACATGGCTGACTCTACACTCGCGCTGACCAGGACGGAACTCCGCATAGAGATTGCGGACCTGTTGGGCTACAGCCGGACGGCAGGCAACTGGAGCGTGGAAGAAGGCAACATCATCGACCGTTGCCTTAACGAAGGCACGAGTCGTTTCTATGGCGAGAAGACCTGGAACTGGCTGCGGGTCAAGACCACCATCCTGACGGTGGCGGCTGACTACGACCAGGACCTGCCGGACAACTTTCTGGAATTGATCGGCGACACGTTCGAGTACGCGGCCAACATTGGCTACGCTCCGGTGCAACGGACAAGCCCGGAGCGAATCTACGAGTTGCTGTCGCAGTCAAGCGGCAGCGGGACGATGCAGTGGTTTGCGATTGAAGCCAAGACACAGACCGGGGCGACCGGGACGCGCTATCAGGTGATCTGGTATCCGCCGCCGAGTACGGCCTATACCATGACGTATCGGTACAGGCTGGACCGCGACGCGCTTTCCGCGAGTTATCCGTATCCGGCGGGCGGGGTGGCCAGTAGAAACGCGATCCTGGAGGCTTGCTTGGCGGCGGCCGAAGCGAAGCTCGACCGCATAGGTCTGCATGAGCAACGGTATCGGATGTTTCTGGAGCAGGCGCTCCGGGCCGATGCCGCGAACAGCCCGCCCTACATCGGGCAGGCGGTTCAAGGCGCAACGGGGAGGTTTGATCCACTTCAAGCCAACGACCATTACGCCACTTACAATGGAAGTTTGCCATCGTAGCAGCGGACCCGACGTAGGATCGGCAATCCGTGGGATGGTAGGAGGGTGCTACAATGGGAATCCAGAACGTACTTCAGCGCACGGGGATTTTCGCAAAGCCCCTGCAGTTCTTCAAGACCACGGAAGGCATCGTGTTCGGCGCGGGCACTGGCGCGGCCCCGGCCGTCGAGGGCTGGGCACCGGGCGCGCTCTGGCTGGACATCACGACCGCCGGCGGCGCGCAGTACCGCAACACCGGCACCAAGGCCACGGCGGTCTGGTCCTCTCTGGTTGCGGCTGCCGGTTCTCTGGACGCCTCGTTCGACGTGGGCAAGACCATCGACGGCGCGACCACGGAGGCCAACGCCTTTGGGGTGGGCGGCGCGACGGACTACTTCACGTTCTGGCAGGAAGGCGCGAACGACATCCGCATCGGGACTTCGGCCGGCGCGAACATCACGGTTATTCCGGCTGGCGGCGAATTGGCCCTCACGGGCAACTTCGATGCGTCCGGTACGCTCAAGGCCGGTACGGCCAACGCCTTCACGGTCAGCGCGGTCGGCGCGGTCGTGGCGGTGGGGGTCAACTACGGGGCCGGCTCGCTGGTCGGCACGGGCGACATCGCCATCAGCACCAACCTGTTCACCGTTACGGGCGCGACGGGCGCGACCCTCATTGCGGCCGGTCTGCAAGTCGCCGGGGCCATCGGGTTCGGCGCGGGGTACAACAAGTTCACCGTGGCGGCGGCGACGGGCAACACGGCCATCGCGGGCGATCTGGCCGTGACCGGCACGATCACCGGCACCTATGGCATCTCGGCGATCTCCAACAACCTGACCATCACGCCCTCGGCCACGACTACATCCGGCGTGACCATCGACGGCGACACCGTGACGACCGGAGACATCCTGCACCTGGACGCCGACACTTCGCTGTCCGGGTACTTCATCCGTTGTCTCGGCACGGCTACCGGCATCGCCGAATGCTTCAAGGTCGGCGCGGACGGCTCAACCACCATCAAGGGAACGGCCTTCGGGTCCGGGGCTTTGACGCTCACGGCCGGCGACCTCGTGTTGTCCAACGGTGGCATCGATCTCACGAGTTCCGGGACGAGCGCCGATGATCTCCTGGACATCACGCGCAGCAATACCGCGACGGCCGGCAATGGCATCGACATTGCCATGGGGTCCGCGGCAGTTGGCGGCCACGGCATCGCCATCGCTTGGGGCGGGGCGGGCACGGGCGATGCGATCAACGTGAACATGACCAGCAACGTGGCTGGCGGCGCTCTGGTGCTCCTGGGGGCCGGCACGCGGACGGACGCGCTCATTGACATCGTGGATGTGCCGAACAACGGCGCACCTACCATCGGCATCTCGGCCACGACCGGGCACAACAGCGGCCACGTCGTTGCTATCGACCTTGCGGCCGGTACGCACTCCTGCGACGTGCTGCACCTGACCACGACCGGGGCGTTCACGGGCGACTTCCTGAACATCAACCTCGCCAACGGCGGGGTCGGCGTTCAGGCCATCGTGGTTTCTTCCGCCGTGGCGAACACCAGTCCGACGGTCAGCATCACGACCGTAGGCGGGGCGGGCGGCCATGCCATCAACATCGCGTCCACGTCTGCCAGCGCGACGGGCCACGGGTTGGCAATCACCGAGACGGGCACCGCGGCGAACAACCTGATCTCCCTGGCCTATGGCGGGGCGCACACGGGCGACGCCATCAACATCCTGATGACGAACGCGGCAGCCGGGGCGCAGGGCTTCGTGTTCGTTTCGGCCGTGGCGCACACCAGTCCGAACGTGTCGCTGACCTCGGCGAACGGTGCGGCGGCCACGCTCTACATGAGCAACGGCAGCACGGACGCCTCGGGCCACGGGCTTTCGATCCTTCAGCATGGGGCTGGGGCCAACAACGCGATCAACTTGGCCTTCGATGCGGCTTCGACCGGGGATGCCATTGGCATCCTGATGACCAACGCGGCGGTGACGGCACAGGCCCTCACCGTGACGAGCGCGGTTGCGGCGACGAACCCGACCATCGCCTTGACGACCGCCAACGGGGCGGCGGCAACCCTCTATATGTCGAACGGCAGCACCGATGCGGCCGGGCACGGCATCAGCATTCTCCAGCACGGGGCGGGCGCGAACAACGCCCTCTACATCGCATACGATGCGGCGTCCACCGGGGATGCAATCGGGATCGTGATGAACGGCGCGGCGATCACGTCTCAGGCCCTCGTCATTTCCTCCAACGTGGCACATGCCGCGGTGAACCCGGTTCAGATTTCGAGCACCGGGTTTGTGGGAGCCACGGGGATTGCGCTGGTCAGCATTTCCGCCAGCACGTCCACTCTGGCCCATGCGAACGCGAGCTTGACGAACATCACGTTCACGGGGACCGGGGCGAGCGCCGGCATGGGTACGAACCTCCGCCTTGTCGCCGACGGCGCGACGAACGGCGGCGGCGTGAGTTACGCGACCTACATCTCGGCTTCGGCCGCCGGGCTGGAAGCCCTGATCGTGGACGCCGGAATGTGCCGGTTCGACGAGTCCGTGACGCTCAAGGCGGCCGGCCTGACGACCGGCAACCGGTTCTTTGGCGTGCCCAACCATGTCACCTGCGGCGGCGGGGCGAACGACATCACCGTGGCGCTCCTGGACTGCGATGGCGTGGCCGTACCGCTGGCCGAAGGCCTGGAACTCTACATCGACATGGGCGCGACGACCCTTCAGGCCGGTGCGAACAACATCAACCTGAATGCCGCGGGCAACGTGCGCATCTACAAGTCCTCGGCTCCGACGGTGGACAAGGCCGTCGCGGTCTCGGCAAACGGCGTTGTGCATGTGCTGTACAACGGCACGTCCTGGCTGGACCTGAACGAGTAGCAACCAACGGGGGCGGGTCGGGTGTTCCGGCCCGCCTCCTGTTCTTTTATGAGGGGAGACCACCATGGAAGTCACTTTAGGGCGTATCTGGAATGCGTTTCAGAAACAGACGGATGACGAAGGCAAGGTAATTGGACCGTCTCTCATGGAGGTGGTCGTCGGCATGAAGGGTCTGGCCGCGAGGGTTGTGTATCGGATCGTCTCGGTTGTCGAGGCGCTGGAACCCGTCTTCAAGCGCGTTGAGGAGCAGAGGCGGAAACTCGTAGAGAAGCATGGAACCCCCAACGAGAAGGCCGGCGGATTCCGGGTGTCTCCTGAAAAGTTCGCCGAGTTTCAGAAGGAACTGAGCGAATTGATGGACGCGAAGGAGGAAGTCGCGGCGAAGCCAGTGGAGTTGCCGGAGGACTTTTCCTGCGAGCAACTGACGCCCGCGCTTCTCCTGAATCTGAAATGGATGTTCACGGTTCACACCATGCCGGAGTTGACGAAGGTGAAGTAACGCGCAAGCCAAGAAAGGCCGAGGAACAATGCCGGCCGATCAGAGAAACATCGAACTGCAATTCCCCCTCCGGGGCAGGAACTTGCGCTTCTCGTATTCGGGACAGCCGCCGTTCAGTACCCCGGACTGCCTGAATGTGCGACCCGACAGCACGCTTGAAGGCCGGGCACCGGGGGGCAGTCGGCCGGGACAGGACAAGGCTTTCTACACGCAACTTGGAAGCGGGAACCCCGTCCGAATGCTGGGTAGCGTGAGCTACGTGGCTTCGGACGGGCTTACCTTCTGGAGCGACAACTTTACGGGCACGAGCCTGGGGACGCATTGGTCCGCAGCAAGCTGGGTCTCGGCCGCTCCGGCGCTGTTACCCAAGGCATCTTCCTCCCTGACATACAACGCCGAAGTCGGGGCCGTGCGCACAGCGCTGTCCGATCTCGACACGGCGCAAGCCTACAGCATCGCAATCTTCATCACGCCGTGGAGCGGTCAGCACCACGGCAAGTATCGCATCTACGCCCGCATGGCGGCGTCGAGTCCCAACGTAGAACAGGACGGCATCGCAGCCGAACTTATCCATACCGGAGATACCGGAGACTACACAGGGAACTTGAAGGTCTACAGCGCGGGCGTTTTAATTTCAACCACGGCATTCACGCCGGGCAGCATCGGGTCTGCCCTGCCGGGCTGGCTCGTGCTGAACATCAATGGAACCAACGTGACGGTGACGTGGCGCGGCGTGGCCGTGCTTGGCTCTACCGGGGTGGGTGCGGCGGCCGGGACGCGCTTCGGATTCGGGATGCAGTGCACAGTGGACGGCGGCCTGACCCTGGTGGACACCTTCAAGACTGAATACTACAGCACCGTGGCGGCTGAGGATACCCGGACCCTTCTGGTCGCCAGTGCCAACGGGCTGCTCTACAAAAGCACCACGATAGGCACCATGGCTCAGGTGTCCAGCAATCTGACGCTGGCGACGGGCCATCAGGTCCAGTGCGCCGAGTATCTTCAGAAGCTCTACATCGCGGACTACGACGCCGCGGTCCTGGACGACACGGGCGGCACCATCGCGGGCGCATCAGCCGACGAACTTTCGCACGTCGGCACCGTAGCGGATTGGACCGCCCTGGGGCTGGATACCTACAACTACGTGGTGCGGCTGACGAGCAGTGGCGGGATCGTCACGCTCCACGAGATCACGACGATTTCCACGGCGCACATCCATATCTCCCCGGCATCGAGCGCCGGCACCTATGCCTACCGCATCGAGCGCGGCCCCAAGGTCTACGATCCCGTGGCCGGCACGCTGGCGCTGTGGCTCCACACGACCGATAAAGGGCCGATCCCCGCGGGTTGTCGGGCCATCACGGTCTATCAGGACCGCCTCGGGCTGGCCGGCAGCATGGATGCGCCGCACGTCTGGTACTTCAGCCGCAAGGGCGATCCCCTGGACTGGCTGACGACCAGCGATGACGTGAAGCGCGCGGTTAATGGTCCGGCCAGCGAGGGCGGCAACGTGGGCCAAGCCGTCAGGTGCATGTTCGGCCATAGCGCCGACTACTTCTTCGCGTTCGGGCAGACGCAGTGCTGGGTGATGCGCGGCGATCCGGCGTATGGCGCGCAGTTCAACACGCTGTCGCCGAACGTGGGGGCGCTGGACCTGAAGGCATGGGCCAGGGGTCCGGGCGGCGAGATCGTGATGCTGACCCGCGACGGCATCTATATCATCGAGCCGGGACAAGGAGTGCCGATCAGCACGTCCCGCGAGATTCTGCCCCAGGAACTCCTGGACGTGGACCCCACGAACTCGATCATTTTGCTTGAGTATGACATCCGGTTCCGGGGCGTGCACATCTACGTCACGCCCAAGGACAGCCGGGCCACGACGCATTGGTGGTTCGCCTGGGAGACCAAGGGCTTCTGGCCCGAGACCTACCCGGTCGTGCAGGAGCCTACCTGCATCTTCAACTATGTGGCTGACGACGCTTCGGAGAGCGCGGTAATCCTGGGATGCCGGGACGGGTATCTCAGGCGGCACCGCCGCACGGCCGAGACGGACGACGGCACGGCGTTCAGCAGCTATGTGCTTTACGGGCCGTTCCGAGGCTGGGACCAGTTGAACGACGGCATCATTGCGGATCTCGACGGCGCGATAAGCGAAGGCTCTGGGACGATTGGCTGGAGCATCCTGGCGGCACAGTCGCATGAGGCGGCAGTCAGCGCGACGGCGCGGCATAGCGGCGAATGGGCGACGCATTCCCTGGGCGGCCGGCAGCGTACATCGCATCCCCGCGCGCGCGGCGGCAGCTTCATTGTCAAGCTGGCGAACGGCGACACGGGGCGGCGCTGGGGCGTGGAGAACATGGTGGCACGGGTTCTGAACGCCGGAAGGTCGAGGCGGTAATGGTCTGGACAGACCGACTCGATTTCGTAGTGCCGCATGGCAACGACCCGGACGAAATCCGCCTGGCGTTTCAGCATGTGCAGGAGGTTCTGAAGCAGATCGAGGCGCGGGCCGGAGGTGAATTTCTTCTGAACGAGAACGGCGACCGCGTGACGCAAGAGGGTGGGCTTCCCGTCATCGTTTCGTAGGTGAAGCATGGCGACCGCAGGACAGATGTTGATTGCGACCGGGACCAAGGCGTGCGCGTCCTACGCCATGAGCGGCGACGCGACCCTGGGGGCCGCGGGCGCGCTGACGCTGGCGGGCAACAGCCTGACGGCGCTGAAGGCCCTGACGCCTGCCGCGAACAAGATGCTGTACTTCACCGGCGCGGCGACCGCCACGACGGCCGACATCACGGCGGCCGGACTGGCCCTCCTGGACGACGCCACCGCGGCGGCGCAGCGCACGACCCTGGGGCTGGATTCCATGGCGGTGCAGGCGTCCACAGCCATTTCCGTGACCGGGGGCACGCTCGGGGGCGTGGACATCACGGTTGGGTCCGGCAAGTCGCTCACCATCTCCTCGGGAACCCTGACGCTGGCCGACAGCCAAGTGGGCTGGGCCAAGGTGTCGAAGACTTCATCGAGCCTTGCGGACTTGGCAACGCGGGCCGCGACCGCCCTGACGGCAAGCAATACCGATGTGCTTCTCGGGCGCGTGTCTGCGGGTAGCGGGGCCGTCGAGGAAGTGACGTTCAGCGATTTCGCCCAGACCCTGATGGACGATGCCAACGCCGCGGCGGCCCGCACGACGCTGGGACTGGACAGCATGGCGACCCAGGCCGCCTCCGCTGTGGCGATCACGGGTGGCACGCTGGCCACCATGACCAGCATTGAGGCTAAGGCGTCTTCGGCTTCATCCATCTATATGAAGGCATGGAACACTAATGCCGGAGATGTGACGGCGTTTGCGGCTATGACTGTGGCGATGGATGATGCGGGCGGTATCGTCAGTTTGGCGATTTGGGCAACTGGTCGGAGCTATACAACCATTGGGAATCTTGCTGGGAAGGGCATTCTCTCGTCCGGCAGTGTGACGGATGCACTTGTCATCGCGTCGCCCAAGGCCGCATCGAGTATCCAACTCCTCATCGGCGGCTACGTCGCCGCAAACGAGATGTGCCGCATCGGCGCGTCCGGTCTCGCCATCGGCACGACCTCCTGGGGCACGGCTCAGGCCGGGACGCAGTTGCTCGCCATGGAGACCGGGACGCCCCCGGATGTCGCGCCGGCCGTGGATTCATTCCTCATGTACTCGGCCGATCAGGTAGCCGGCAATGCCTGTCCGCACTTCCGCACCGAGAACAACGCCTTGGTCAAGTTATACCAGGCGGCGCATGTCACGGACGCCTCGACTGCGGCGGCCGTAACGGACCCCGGCGACGCGCCCGCCGATGCCGATGCGCTTCGGGACGACCTCGTTACCAATACGATCCCAAGTGTCGAGGCCGCGCTGAACGCCCTGGGCACGAAGATCAACGTCATTCTGGTGACCCTGGAGAACCTGGGTCTGCACGCAACTGTATAAGGAGAAGCCATGCACGTCCCCTTCCCGAGCGAGATCGAGTCCGAAGAGCGCAATCGCGACCTGTTCAAGGCCGTGACCTGGGTGCTGACGCTGGCGGCGATAGGCGTTGCCGTGATGCTGCTGTTCAGCGGGTGCGAAGGCTGGGACCGCTTCGCCGGCGTGCCGGCGCACGATGTCGCGCAGTATCGCCCGGCGCGCCTGGGCGAGACGGCAGAGGCGGTGCTGTGGGTCCAGACGCCAGGTATCCCCCAACTCGTTTTGCCCGACGGGACCGTGGCAACCTTCGAGGGGCCGTGCCCGATTGCCAGCGGATCACTGGCGCTCAAGATTGCCAGCGTGGCGCATGTGCCAGCGCAGCCGGGCTACGTCGCGCTCGGAGACCAACTGTTGACCGTGACGGGCCAGAAGAACACGCCGTGGGGGGAGGTGGCATCTGGTGCCATTGCGATAATCTCCATGATCGCGGCGGCGCTGGCCGGCAAGAAGGCTTACGGGTCCGTGAAGATCTCGGACGTGGCGGTCGAGGCCGAGAAGTACGAGGCGGACCCGCCCATGGTGAGTCTGACGACGGCGCTGGCGATGAACCGGACGCCGGCCGCGAAGAAGATTTTGAAGGCGCTGAAGCCGAAGGGCGTGTGATGCCAAGCGACACCAAGACCGCCGACTCTCTCGGCAAACTCGTGGACGAGTTCATGCAGAAGCATGACATCGAACGTTTTGTCTTTGTAATTGGAGACCCCGATAGTGCGTTGTCAGTGCAGGGGAAGAAGGGCGATATTTTGTGGTGCATGGGGGCATCGGAAGCACTCCACCGAGATTGTTTAGCGCAATGGGAAAACATTCCATCAGGGAGGAACAATCATGGCTGCGAATAACCTGAACGAAAACATGAATGCCGGAGTTCAATGCGAATTTCCGGTTGCGCAGGATTATGCCGTGAAGGCCAACGCGGGGAAAATGCCATCGCAACGATTTGCGAGGATGCAGAAACGGCAACAGGGGCGCATCGACCACGAGCGCGTCAGGGCCACGGTCCAGAAGTTGGAGACGTGGCAGGACGGCAGTCCAGGGTACGCCGGACTGTTGCGCATTGCCCGCGAGCAGTTGGCGGGACGGAAGGGCGTCTGACATGGGCGACGACGACTCCAAAGCAATCGGCCGCCTGGAAGGCCGCATGGATTCGCTAGAGACCGGCGTATCGCGGATCGAGGCGTCCATGGGGACGCACTTCGCCACGATGCACCGCCGCCTGGACGACATGCAGGGAGGCCAGCACGACATCCCGTGCGCGCCTCAGTTGCTCTGCCAGGCGCAGGTCACGGACATGGCGCGGATCGCGCACGCGCCGGGGACATGCGCCGTGGCCACGGAGACGAAGGCGAAGCTGGACGGCATCAGAGTGGCCGCGCGGTCTGTCTGGAAGACCGTGGCGGTCGTGGCCGTGGTGATCGGCGCGTTCATCGGCTGGGCGCTGGGCATCTGGGCAATCATTGGAAAATAGGAGATCATCATGCATTATCGAAACGGACGCGAAGCGAGGAACGGGGACAAGATTGTGCAGATTGGCAACAACGGAGAAATTACGGCGTTTGGCCTTTTGCATAGTGCCGTCCCCGGAAACGAATACTGCAACGGCAATATCGCCGTTATCCAGAATGGCAACACGGGGGCCTGCATGTGCGATTGCTTGCACGTTGACGACGTGGCCGTGATGCTCAAAGAGAAGGGCCTTGATAAAAGGCCAGCGGGGAAGTGATGCCGCGCACGCTCCTGCTTCAGTTGCCCGACGACTGCGACTGCGCCATCGATGTGGTCCGGGACTGCATCCGTCAGGCCATGACGCGGTACGAGGCGGTCCAGGCGGACGATGACTGCGCGCGGTGCTGTCAGGCGATTGCCAAGGCGGCGCTGGAGGCGAAGGAGATTGAGGACGGCCACAGCGGACCCTACGCAACAGTTGGGCCTTTGCCGGCCCCGCAGATATGGACGACGCCATAAGGAGAAGCCATGCCACTTGCCGATGAAATCGCATCCCTGGAATCTCAGGCCGCAATACTACGTGACCTCAAGGTCGTCAGGGACGCGATCTACGAGGCGAAGAACGCGAAGATCGATCCGGCCATGGCGCGGATTCGGAACGCGCTGGGCGCGCTCGACAAGGCGGCTCTCATGGCCGCCCTGCCCGCACTGACGGACCGCGGGATTGATGAGGCTGTCGCGGCCCTCGCGGAATGCGAGGCATACCGTGTGGACCTCGAGGCGACGGCGGCGAGCGGCGTTCTGGACATCTCTCCAGTGGCCAAGCTGTAGGTGAATCGTGGCCAAGCTGTACGTACCTCTTGACGGCGCAACGCTGACCTCCGGGGAACTGGAGGAGGGCGCGCAGCGCGGAACTGTCGGGCGGACCGTCAAGACCTCGGTGCTGGCCGCCGCGAAGATCAACGGCGACCCGTGGGATTTGACCGGGTGGTCCACGTCCGGTGCCGGAACAACCGACATCGTGACCGTGCCGGAGAAGATAATAATAAAATCCGGCACAACGGTCGCCGCTTACTGGGTCGGGAAGGCCGCGTTACCAGCAGGAGATTTTTTCGTTGAGATACGTGTGGAAAAGTATGTTCGCGGAGCTCAAGCCGCATCGTCGGAAATGGGATTCGGGGCCATAGTGAATGATGGCGCATTCCCAGGGTCAACCGCGGCTTATGCGCTCTCAATGTTCAACCGCACGACTAATTTCCCTCAATTATCCTTTATGTCTAACGGCGGTGTCCAGACAGGAATTTCCCCGAACGTCGCGGACATGCCTCCGCGATTGGCCATCAAGCGCGTTGGCAACATGATGTCCGGCTGGTATATGTTACGCGGGCAAACGGCCTGGACACAGACGGGAACGGATCAATCGATAGCGAGTCTTAGCGCGCCATATTTGGTTTTCTATTTGCAAGGCTCGGCTGTTCAGAGTGAGTGGTCTCTTTTGTACATACGCCACGTCGTCGCCCCATATTCCTCCGCCTCGCCTACCGCTGCAGCCGTCTCGATTGCCTGCACGCAGGAGATCGACCCGGCTGACGCGGAATTGATACAACTGTACCGGGCAAACTGGTGGGATGAAAACTTGACGGTCGGCGCGGACACCGATACCTACGTCAAAGTCAGGTACGGCGTGGACGGCGGCGCAAAGTCGGCGTGGTACACGCTGGCAGCCTACAAGGCACTTGCCGCTTTCACGCCCACGGCATCCGTCGAGTTTGATCTTCAATTCAACGGCGATGGCACGCAGTTCATCGAGGCGTATGACTTCTGCGCGGGGACGCTGGCGGCAGTCGCAGCCGGCGGCGGCGGACCCGTAGTCGGCTCTCCCATCGTGAAAGGAATCGGGACATGATAAAGTTGGGCGAAGCCGTTGAATGGCTGTTCCAGTTGAGCAAGTTCAGCACCGGCGCGGTCTTCGCGGCAACCGGCACGCCCGTTGGCGTCGTGTTCAAAAACGGCGTGGCCGATGCGCTGTCCGTGACCTGCACCATCGTCAACGGGGCCGGGGAGACCGGGCTGTGGAAGGCCGTGTTCACGCCAACGACTGCCGCGGGATTCGCCGCCGCGGATCATGTGTCGCTTCGCGTCACGGCCACGGTGGACGGCGTTGCCGGCGGCGGGATCGTGTGGCAGGACCGCATCGACTCCGCGGACCTGACAGACGTGAATGCCAAGACGACGAACCTGCCCACGGACCCTGCGGACGAGTCGCTCATCATCGCGGCGACCGATGCCGTAATGACCAGGATCGGCTCGCCCGTGGCGGCCAGCATCTCGGCTGACATCGCGGCTATCCAGGCCAAGACGGTCAACCTGCCTGCAAGCCCCGCGGCGGTGGGCAGCGCGATGACGCTGGCGAACGACGCGGTTTCGGCCGCGGCGCTCAAGACCGATGCCGTGACGGAGATCGTGGCGGCTGTTTTGGCCGGGGTGGTTGACGGGACCGTGACCGTAGCGGACGCGCTTCTCGCCTTGCGCGCTTGGGCGCGCGGTGTCACGGTGATTACCGGATCGGAAGTGGCGTTCAAGAAGGCCGATGGGACGACCACCGCCTTCACGCTCACGCCTTCCGCCGGTGGGCGCACGGTGGCGTAATGACGATCACGCGAGGCGATTACGTAACGATGCAGACCGGCGGGTTCTGGGAACTCAACCCCGCCTACCCGGCCGCACCTGTAGCGCCGCGAAGCGGGGCCTTCGCGTCGGCGCAGTACAGCAGCACGGCAACGCCCGTGGCCGATACGTTGCAATTCAAGGCCGCGCGGTTCTTCTCGATGATGACCGGGGGCGACTGGCGCACCGCCTATGATGCCGCGGCCCTCCCGGCGCTCCAGGGCGGGGCGGGAAGCTGGGGCTACGCGGCGGATCAACTGGACGTGGTGACAGATGTCGAGCCTACGGACTGGCCGTTCGGCTGGGATTTCGGCGACGTGGCTGCGGCCAATGGCCCCTGGCCCCCCGGCTGGCCCAAGACCGCAACCGGATTGACCGTGACTGTCACGGCCCCGGCGACGTTGAATGTGGGCGACCCCGCCACCATCGAGGTCAAGCTGCTGATCGGCGGCCTGCCGGCGGCTGCGGCGCTCGGCCAAGTACTCCGGTTGACCGCCCTGCTCGGCGGCGTCAACATGCCGGGCGTGGCGCACAGCTACTTGATGGCGCAGTACGACGGCGTGAACTACGGCATCCTGGAGGTCGTCTTGGCCGTCACCATGGCCCTGACGGCTGGCGATGCCGGCAAGACCATCGTCTGGACCGCAGAAAGCCTGAGCACGGCCCCCCAGGCCGAAGGCTCGGCTAATACTTTAGTGGTTGCAGGGGGGTGTCTGTGACGGTCTACGACGCCAAGCCCGGACAACCCGACTTCGCGGCCCTGTTCTCGGGCAGCGGGGCTACCAAGCCCGGCGATGTGGTCAACCTGTACGACGGCGAGTACCGGGTGGGCGACCTCGTACAGGCCCCCAGGAACCGCGGCTTGACCGTGCAGGCCGCTCCGGGCCAGTCTCCCGTGGTTGTAGGCTCCGTGTTCGTCACAGCCAACGGCACGGCCCTGGCGGGCCTATCCGTGGTGGGCCCTAACCGCTGGGGCATCCGCGTGGGGGCCTGCGACGACATCACGGTATCCAACTGCCGGGTCCATCACCTGTGCCAATACCCCAGGAGCCATGGCATCGTCTGTATGGACGACGGCACGAACCATGTCTACTCGGATAATGTAGTATACAAGAACGGCGTCAACTCGCTGTGCCACGGCTTCTACATCGCCGGGGCCGGGACCAAGACCTTCCGGCAGAACGTGGCATTCGAGAACGCCGGCTACGGCTTCCATCTCTGGACGAACGACGGCGAACCGCCGGGGCGGTACGTCTTCGACGGCAACGTGGCGTTCGCGCCGTACCGCGGGAACTTCGTCAGCGGCAGCTTCAACGCCGAGTCCATCGCGTTGACGGACAATCTGTTCGTGCATCCCGAGGGCACGCGCCAGCCGCCCAACGGCGTCACCGTGCGGGCTAAGCACATGGTGATCGAGGGCAACGGGTTCTGGGGCGGCCAGACCCCGCTCGTCCTGGTGCCGGACCAGCCGGTTGCGCCGCAGGACCGCACGTACTTGATCCGGCCGAACCTGACGGATCTCAACGCCTTCATGGTGGCGACGTACACCGCGACCCCCGGCCCCGCGCGCGCGATCCTGCCCACATGGGCGGGCCGCAAGTACCGCCTCTGGAACGTCCTGGACCTGATCGACGAAGTGATGTCCGAGGCCGTGGTCGCCACAGTACCGGCAGACGGCGTCATCGAGATCAAGCAGGGCGGCTACGACTACGAGCCACAGTTCGGATGCTACCAGATTCGGTTTGAATAGGAGAACGCCATGCCTTACGGAGACGTTTATGCACAGTATGGTGGTGAACAAGCCTACCTGGACCTGCTGTATGGCAAGAACCGGCAAGGTCTGAACGCGGCGAGCAACAAGTCGCCGGCAGAGGGCGGCACCGGGAAGTACAGTTTGCCGGCCGAGTGGTACGGCGCGGGCGGCAAGCTGGATCCCGAGGCCATCTTTGCGGCTTCCGTGTCCGACTACAGGAAGCAGCAGGGGGAAGCCAAGCAGGCGAACGAGGCCCGGTTGGGAGAGTTGCGCACCGGCTGGGCTGGCATGGAATCCATGGTGGAGGGCTTGGGCCAGCAGGAAGGCGCGGACATCCGGGCGGCCTATGACAACGCCTACGCCAAGGAGCATCAGCGGCTGTCCGCACAGGGCATGGGCCGGACCAGCCTGGGCAGCCAGGTACGGCTCGCCACGGAGCGCGAGAAGACCGCGGACCTGGCCCGGCTGAACGAACGCACGACGCAGCAGCGGCTCGGCGTGACTCAGGGCAAGCTCGGCATGATCGAGCGCGTCACCGACGAGTACCCGCAGATGGACCAAGCGGCCTTGCTGGGGATGCAGTTGGGGCAGAGCCAGGGCGCAGGGGCGGCCGGGGCGGGGGGACGGTACGCCATGCTCGGCACCGTGGGGGCGGGCGGGGCGAGGAGCCAAGCTCCCATAACCGCCATGACGGCCGGAGGCCCGACACGCGGTACGGCGCGGGCGGGGTACAGTGTCATTCCGGCGGATGATTATTACGGAACGACCAGGAAGAAACGTTACGCCATGGCACCTGGATATGTCGGCGAAGATACGTTCCAGCACGAGACTGAGTAGGAGCCATCATGCCCATCGTTCGCAAGTACGCCGTCGATCCGGCGCTTCTGATGTCTGGCGCGCTCCTGGCGGGCCAGGAAGACGCGCGCCGGGCCGCGCAGGCGCGGCAGGACCGCATCAACGCGCAGCCGGGGCGCTGGGGCACCGGGGCCGCGGCGGAGGCGCATGAGAACGCGCTGGCGGCGCAACTCAAGGCGCAGAAGGAACAGCATGGGATCGATGCCGCGGCCAAGGTGGCGGCGCAGCGACAGGAACACTTGGATCGGATCGAACTGGAGAAGCAGAAAGCCATTTTCGACGCACAGAACGACGAGCGCACAAAAGACCTGGAGACAATGAAGCAGACGTTTGAGACCGGGCAAGGCAACATTGCGTCCCAGCGCAAGGCGATAGATATGGCCGTGAACCAGCTCAACGGCACGATGGACATATTGATGAAGAACCCGCAGAACCCGACGAATGCCGGGTTGCTTCAAGAGTACGGTAAGTTGCGGAAGAACGTGCAAAGCGTCGCGCTGGACAATGCCCGTGACGAAAAGGGCAAGCTGGCGGCCATCAAGGGCCTTTTCGAGCAAAGCCGAATCCCCTTTGGAGAGGATGATCCGAACGTTCCCGAGCCCAAGACGCCGGGAGAAGAAGCAAAAGAGCGGCACCCGACAATGGAGATTGATGATGGCTTAGGTGGGCGCATGAACGTAACGATGGACAGGGACAAAGACACGGGAGAACCCGGAATAGGGCCGACTGCGCGGGAGCAACTGAAAATCGCGTCAGCCCATAAACTTGCCAGGGAGCAAGCGGCGGCAGCGGCGAAAACGGCTGACCAGAAGAGGGAAGAGAAGGACAGCGACGAATATGACAAGGCGTATAAGGCGTTGCAGACAAAAGAAAACCAGGAACCTACTGAAGATCAGATACGGCAATACCGTGAACAGAAACAGAGAATCATGGCGGGCATCCCATCAAAGGCCGTATTGCGTCGTAGGGCGCTTGTGGAACTCAGAGACGCAAACCCCGATTCGGCAGCGGCGATTCCGGCGGAGACCGTCGAGGCGAAGATGAGAGAGATTGTGGGCCGCGGCGGCAAACCGGCAACGATGGAGAACGTCATCGAGATGGAGGCCGAGCCTCAACCCGATCTTGCCGCCCCCCCGCCGCCGGAGCAGAAGGCGGAAGCGCCCGCGACCGATGACCGCGACAAGGCAAATCGTGACGTGATAGAGGCAAATACCAAGGCGAGAGAAAGACTTGCCAAGGCGATTGAAGGCAACACGGCATTATCAGGTAAGCAATAGGACTCCACATGCCTGAATCGCTTGCTCAAATCGAAGACCTCCAAGGTTGGCTTGAAGAACAAGACCCGCGCGAGGCCCCTACCGTTGCCGGAATGCAGCGACGGCTTGACGCGATGCCTCGCGTTATCGAGGAAGAGCGGCGGCGCGATCCGCTTCTTCAGTTGCAACGCGAAACCGACGAGATGAACAGGTATGCCGAACAACTGGAACGGCAAAATTACGAACTCAGCCGCGCGGGCGCTGGCGGCGATCCGCGCCTGTACGAGCCGGACGTTTTCGGCGCGGCGGTTGCCGGGTTCACTGGAGCATTGCCGCGCCTTGCCGCGGGTGTTGGCGGCGCTATCGAAATGGCCGGAGACCTTGGCGGCAAGACCTATGCCATGCTGACTGGCGGGGAGCCGTCGAAGAATGACATGCTGGAGACATTTGGACGAAACCTAAAAGAAGGTGCGGACGAACTGGCACAGGCCCAGGAGCCGAGAACGATTGCGCCGGGGCTGGGACAGAAGATAACGGGCTTCGCCGCGGGCCTCGCGGGCGATGTGGCGGCCTCTATGATTTTCGGCAAGGGGTCGGCAACCGCTCTGATTAGTAGGCCGATCCAAATTTTCATGCTCAAGGCGGCCGGGGACGCCTACCCGGAAGCCAAGGCCGCGCACCTGGAGGCCGGGCATTCCGAGGCTGAAGCCTCCGCGCTCGCCACTGGCGAAGCAGGGATCAGCGCCCTGTTGATGGGGATTGGGGCAGCCAAGGGGTTGAAACTTGGGCAGATGTTCAAACCCAAGGCCCAAGAGATCATCAAGCAGACGTTGCGGCAACAGGCCACGGCATTCGTAGGCCACGGAGCACGCGAAGGCTTGACCATGGCCGGGTTCTCAATCGTGGAGAACCTGAAGCGCGCCGGGTTCAGGGGCGAAGCCGTAGACTTCGAGAAGCTCCTGGAGGAAGCCGGGGTTGCCGCCGCGGGCGGGGCGCTGGGCGGCAGACTCATGGCGGCCCCAGGGGCTATCGCAAAGGGCGGCCAAGAAGCCATTGGCAACGTCCGCGAAGCCCTCGCCTCTCCTGGCAAGATCAAGGCCGAGTTGGCCGCGCTGGTCGAACAGAACCGCGCCGGGGCCGAAGCCTACGCGGCAAAGGAACAGCCGTCACGGCAGGATGCCCGGAAGCTGGGATTGGCGTCAGCCGATGGGCCGAAAGAAGCCCGCGCCGCAGAAGCCGCATCGCTTGCGGAATACTTCAAAAGCGGAACCTTCCCGCAAGAGGGGTTGCCGGAACCTCCACCGCCTCCCGAATCGGCCGAAGTCTCAATTGGAGCAAAGGACAAGTATTGGCCCGCGCGAGATCGTTTCTGGACTGGACCGGAAGTGCCCAAAGTACGCAAGCCCCCGGAGGCCCCACCCCCCGAAGTCCCCCCTGAGCAACCCCCGCCTACGGGGCCGAAGCCACCAGAAAGGGGACCGGTCTCCCCTCCTCCTGGAGCCAAGGCCCCACCAACTCCTGCCGAACCCGCCCCTGCGGCCGAACCTTTCGCCCAGGGCGACATCGTGCGGAACAAGCGCGGCGTCAAGGCCATGGTGATCGGGGTCGAGGGCGAGAACGTCATCGTTCTGCCGGATACCGGCAAGGGGAAACCTACTCCATGGCCCCTGGATACTACAGCAATCGTCACCAAGGCCCCGAAGGCTGAGCCGCCCGCGGAACCCTCTGAAGTCACGCCGGGGGTGGGGGTGGAGGCCGTCAAGCCGCCTGCCGCAGAGGCTCCGGCTGAACGCGAGTACCGGGCCGCTCTGCGCACCACCAGCGGCAAGATCATTACGTCCCCGACTGGCACGCACGCGGGACTTGCCACGCCTGAGAACGTCGATCTCGTCAACAAGGGCAAGGCCGTCGAGGGCTGGGTTGACAAGAAAGGCAAGTTCACGACGGAACCGGGGAAGGGGGAAGCGGCCCTGAACGCGGAAGCCGAGAAGATCGAGAAGGAATCGACACAGAAGGTGATCTGGCGCGGCCAAAAGGCAGAGATTGTCGAATGGAAAGGTGAATCGACGATTATCAAATTGTCTGACGGCCGAACGCTTCCGGTGCCATCGGGAGAAGTGAAACATCCTGATGATGTTAAGAGTCTTCCCACCAAAGGCGCGGCCGAGCAGGCGCAGCCGAAGGCGGAACCCGAAGGTGCTCCAGGCGGCGCGGCCTTCTCGTATCAGTACCGCGGCGAGCGCCCTGCTGGCGAGCGCGTCGCCTTCGAGTTGCCGGAACTCGTCCGCATGGCGACCGATGCCCTGGGCACCGCGCCGAGCGTCTTCAGGAAACTGCGCGGCAAGGCCATCGGGCGGTTCTGGGGCGAGGGATCGGAAGGCAGTATCGGGCTGCAAGCCGACATCTCCAAGGGACCGATCATCAAGGCGTACCGCGTCAAGGCGGCCGAAGCCGATCAAATGATCGACGGCCTGAAAAGGAAGATCGTCGAGGAGTTTCCGAACCTCGACGCCGAGAAGGACATCATCGTCACGAAGACATGGATTCCGCAGGGCAACAAGATGTTGCTCCAGTTCTACCGCCGCGATCCGAACTTCGCCGGCAACGTCCTGGCGCACGAGATCGGCCACGCGGCCGACTGGTTGCCGGACTGGACGTTGAAGCGCGGCAACCTCCTGGGCCGCGTCGCCAGCCTGTCGCGGTTCATGGGCAAGGAACTGGAGGGCATGAACAACACGGAGATTAGGGCAGAACTGAAGGGCTTGACCTTGTGGTGGAACAACCTCAAGGAAGCCGAGATGGACAAGAACTTCAAGAAGTACAAGTTCTCCGGGAAGGAGTTGTACGCCGATGCGCTGAGCGTGCTGCTCAACGACCCGCAAGCCCTGGCGCAGCGAGCGCCTAAGTTCAGCGAGGGCTTTTTCCGCTTCCTGGACCGCAAGCCAGAAGTTAAGCGCATCTACGACGAGATCACCAACGAGATCAAGTCGGGCACGCAGGATGCCGAGATCACCAAGCGCCGGCGCGAAGGCTACATGAAAGGCGAAGAGGCGAAAGCCAAGGAACTCGAAGACCGCACACGCGGCCCCCTTGGCCAGCTGGACATGGTTCGCATCGCCTTCCAGGACAAGGCCGCGGTCGTCAAGGCGCTGGAGGCCAAGGCGCATCGGACCGGCCTCCGCGACATCGACGCCACCGAAGCCGTCAACAGCGCGGTCTTCGGTGGGGCCAGGATCGAATACTACATGCAGGATGTCGGCAAGGCGAAGAAGACGCTGGATGCCAAGCAACTGTCGGCCCATGACTTGTCAGAGTACATGGAGATGCAGCGTATCGCCAACGAGCGCAAGGAAATCCTGAACCCCATGGGCTTCGGGCCGGAACGCGCGCAGCGCCGCCTTGACGAAATGAAGCAGGACTTCGGGCCGGAACGCTACGCCGCCTTGGAGCAGGCGCACAAGCAGTTGTGGCAGGCGCGGCAAAGCGTGATCGACCTTCTCAGGGAATACGACATCTTCTCCCCGGCGCTGATGAAGAAGATCGAAAGCAACGAGTTCTATTCGCCGTTTCATGTTGTCGAGTACCTGAACGACGCGCACGGTGCGGGAAGCGGCCTGAAGATATTGGCGCAGCACGGCACGCTGAAGCCCGTGGCGGCCGGGGCGGGCGAGATGATCGAACAGGACGCCGGGCTGATCCGTTCGGCCTATTGGAACAACGCGAAGAAGTCGGTCGTGGAGCTTGTTCGGGAACAAGACCCATCAGCCATTCGGAACTCGGAACGCAAGTGGGACGGCAAGCGTCTGACCGTTGTCGAGTCGAAGGACCCGCGATGGAAGACCGTGTTGTGGCTGGAGGGCGGGGTACTGAAGGGTGCGGACATGCATCCGAAGTACGCCGCGGCGGTCGAGCGGTCTTCGGATTCGCCCGTGCTGAACATGGGCGTCAAGGCATTGCGGGCCGTTGCGAACCCGACGCGCATGGTGTTCACCGTCGCCAACCCTGGCTTCTGGACCTTCAACCTGATCCGCGACTACCAGCGGGCGGCGATCAACCTTCCGGGAACCGGCCCGTTCCGGCCGAACTTCATCAAACAGTATCTTGGGGCCTTGCCGCACATTCTGCGAGGCAACAACGATCCCCTGGTCCGCGAGATGCTGAAGGGCACCATGCTCATCAGCGTGCATGACACCGCGAACATGAACCAGTCGGACCTGCACTTTGAAAGGCAGCTGGCGCAGTGGAACAAGACGCCGAGAGAATGGGAAAGCAACGTTATGAAGCCCGTGCAGTCCTTCATGTCGGCCGCGCTGGCCGTGAAGGACAGATTCTTCGCCATTAGCGCGGGCATCGAACGCTTGCCCAAGGTGGCGGGCTATAAGTACCTGAAAGAAAATCAGGCGCGGCTTGGCCTGTCGGATGCCAAAATCGCCAACATGGTGCGGGAAGAGGTAGGGTCTCCGGCTTTCCTTACTCAAGGCGCAGCGACGCCCGTCACGAACAACATCTTCTTGTTCAGCAACGCCATGATTCAGGCGACGGTTTCAGACGTGGCGGCCATGCGAGGCGCGCACGGCAAGGAGATCATGTTGAAGCGCGCGGCCTACGGCACGGCCCCGAAGGTGCTCATGTACGGACTGGCCTCCGGGGCGGTTATCGCCGGCCTGAAGGCGATGGGGTTATCGGATGATGACGAAGCCGTGAAATGGGCAACCGGCATGAAGAGGATGTACGACGGCATCAGCGAGTACAACAAGACGAACTATACGTCGATCCCGCTGGGCATGACGCCTCAAGGCAAGACTTTGTTCTTCCGCACGCCCCAGGATGAATTGTCGCGCCTGATTGGCGGGCTGGTATGGAAGGGCCTCCAGGCCCCGCAGCGTCCGGGCAAAATGGCCGAACAGTCTCTCGCCTACGGCGCGGGGCAGGCCCCCAGCCTGAACCCGATCTTCGGCGTCTTCGGCGATGCGGTATCGTTCTTCGCCGGTCGGAACCCCTACGACGAGTTCCGCGGCCAGGAGAAGATCGGCAAGCGGGCATGGGAAGAAGGCTGGCCGGAGCGACACAAGGCAATGGCCAAGGCGCTGTGGCGCGACCTCGGCGGCTCCATCGTCTACGAGTTCAAGAGCGATCAGCCGGGGGAGATACGCACTGAACTGGAACAAGTGCTCGGCGCGCCAGTGGCCAGCAACCTCATGGGCCGGTTCATCAAGGTTTCCGACTACGGCCTGAGCGAACAGGCCAAGCAAGCGGCTGAACCCGTCCAGGAGGCCCGCGCCAAGGAGTTGAGCGCCGTGGACCGCGCAATGGTCAAGGCCAATGCGAATCAACCTCTTACCCAAGAGGAAAGTGATCTTCTGATAGCCAACCAACCCTACGTAAAGAGTAAGCTAAAGGAGCAAGAGGAACGCCGCCAACGCGTGCCGGAACGCTTTGGCAAGAGCAAAGCCGAGAAGGCCGCGATACAGGAACGCTTTCAGCAAAAATAATTCCGATTTCGTTCTTGACTTCCGTTCGCCGCGGGTGTAGGGTGTCGTCCAGCGGTGAACGGGAGAGGCATGCCAACCTTCATTCCAGATTCGTCTAAACTCCTCGGCGGGTGCCCCATCAACGTGCCTCCGTTCACCGCGGATCGCATACCCGCCGATGGTCTGGAGTGGTCGCGTGGGGGCGACCATTCCTTTCCTTTATCAACTCTGATTCTTTTCGCCCTCCTGACCGCGGCTATCGCGGTCCTGTGGGCAGTGGTGTAGGAAACAATCATGGCAAAATGTTGTGGCGCAATCTTCGAGACATCGTTTTGCCCAACGTGCGGCAGACAACTATATGTGGATCAAGTTGGCCAAGTCGAAGAAGGTCAAGTAACGTGAACCTCTCCCTCACCGTCCCGGTCTCCATCGACCCGACCGAGCCGGACCTGACCCTTGAGGTCGAGTGGCAGAAGCTGATTCCGGCCGACAGGTACAGCCCGGAGGAAGGCGGCTACTGGCTGCCGGTGCCGTCGTCGATCCGCCGCGTGGACGGCCTGGCGACGCATGACGCGATAGAGGATTGGTTGTTGACTGCGGAGTTCTTGGACGCGGTGCAGGAACGGGCGAATCATGTTCACGGTGACTGACGAGACGGACCGCGCGCGGCCTATCGGGATCGCGGTGAAGGAGAACCTGGACGAAGCGAAGGAGATCGCACGAACGCGCCATGCGGGCAAGAAAACGATAGTGGTGCGCGACGAAGGCAAGCGACTGGTCTATCTCATATCGAGCGAGGCCGTGCATGAGATCAGATGCGGGAATGACCATGTTATCCCGGAAGACAAGGGGCCGTGCGGCGTCACGTTTCCCGGGCCGGGTAGTGCGTATAGTGATGACGCACTTAGGGTGCGACATGAATACGACCGCGCGGCACGAACATACGAGGAAGCTGAATGGGGCAAGCCGGTTCAGACGACCGCAGAGTGCCAGCGGTGGAACGACAGGAATGCATGGAAATTACGAACCGAACAACTGCCGATGGGCAACTAAATCCCAACAGTTAAGCAACCGTCGTTCGTATCATTGTCCCAAAAATAAAGGAGTTTAATATGATGGAGGGACTCATTAAGGGGATGAAATATCCCCCGCGAATCATCCTATACGGACCGCCGGGCGTAGGAAAATCTACGTTCGGAGCGGACAGTCCATCTCCGGTGTTTCTTGCGGCCGAGAACGGAGTGGATAACATCCCTGTGGCGCAGACGCCGAAGCTGAAGACGTGGCAGGAAGTGCTCACATGGGCGCGGAGACTTTCAACTGAGAAGCATGAGCATCAGACGGTCGTGGGCGACACGATCAACGCCATGGTGGAACTATGCGCGCAGGAAATCTGCACGACGCAGTTCGGCGGCCAGTGGGCACCGAAAAAGGGCACAGAGAGCTTCCTGTCATTCGCGCAAGGCTGGAAGTCGGTCAGTGAAGAGTTGCGCGCGCTTCTGGCGCTTCTGGATGTCTGCCGCGAAAAGGGCATGACGATTCTGCTCCTGGCCCACACGGGAGTCGTGAACGTCAAGAACCCCATCGACGGCGACTTCGGCAAGTTCTCAGCCGACATCGACAAGTACCCGTGGGCGCGCCTCTCGGCATGGTCAGACATCATTTTGCGGGCCGACTATGAGTACAGCGTGGTCAAGGACCAGAAGAAGGCCCGCGCCGTGGGCACGAGCACGCGGTGGATGAGTGCGGCGGGGCACGCCGCGCAGGACGCGAAGTGCCGCGTCGGCTATGAACTCCCGGACCAGATGCCGCTCTCCTGGGCGGCCTTCGCGGCAGAACTCGGCAAGGGCAGCGCGACGCTTGCCGAGATCAAAGAGTTGTGGCCGATTTTGACCGCGGACCTCGCGGCCAAAACGCTGGCCAGCCAGAACGTCGCAAAGCTGGAAGACCTCAACATCACACAGGCCCGCAAGCTCCTTGATGCTCTGCGTCGTAAGCACGCAGAGAAGGCGGCGGCGGAACAGGCAGCGGCGCCCGTGGCCGCGGGAGGCAAGTAGCCATGGCAGACTTACACCCAGAAGGCGTCTACAAGGCTGAAGTGCTGGCCGCAGTGCTTGGGGAATCCAAGACCGGGAAGCCGCAGATCATCGCGGACTTCACGACCGAACACGGCCGGGTCCGCGGGTACTTCTCTCTGAGTGAGAAATCCGTGGAGTACACGGCCGAGAAGATGATGGCCATGGGCTTCCGCGGCCCCTCTTGGAGCGACGTGAACCTTGCGGCCTACAGCATGGTCGGCAACAAGGTCACGGTCACGGTGCAGCACGACGAATGGGAAGGGAAGTTCAGCGCGAAGGTCGCGTTCGTGAACCGCGAGGACTACTCGCCTGAACTCCAGGGTAGCGAATTGGCATCGGCGAACGCCAAGAAGTTCGACGCGATTCTGCACGCCGTCCGGGCCAGGGTGGAGAAGGGCGAGAAGCGCCCGCCGGCAAAGAAGGTAACCATGGTTGCCGTCGCCCTTCCTCCGGCGACCCCTGGCGTGCAGGAAGGCGACAGCAGCATTCCGTTCTAAGTGGGGGAAGGGGCCGGTCGAAGAAAGGGACCGGCCTATTTTAAGTTTTTCCTTGACTTTGCGTATGGACATAGGAGATATGATGAAAGTCCTTACATCCTCAAGTTTATCAAAGTTTAGAACTTGCCCACGTCTATACTTCTACGAGTTCGAGTTGAAGCGCCTGCCGGTCAGTGAAGGCACGGCGCGCGGATTCGGGAAGTTGGTTCACCGCGCCTTGGAAGCCTGGTGGACAGGCGGCCTGGAGGCGGCCGTAGTAGCCATGAAGGCCGAGACCATGGACGAAGAGACGGCCACGAAAGTCGCGGCAATCCTGGCGTGCTACACGCCGCCGCGCAACCTGTATGACGTGCTGGCGGTCGAGGAGCCGTTCGAGGTCAAGATCGAATCGCCCTCTGCCGGCCGGGCGTTCTACGGCTACCGATTGGCTGGAAAGATTGATTTGGTGCTGAAGGAAAAGGCGACAGGCGAGGTCGTGATCGTGGATCACAAGACCACGGTATCCGAAATCGTAGGCTTCGGAACCTACTGGTCTGCGCTCCAGATCGACGGCCAGATGCAGAACTACTGCCTGGCGCGCGGCGCGACGAAGTTCATCTACGACGTGATCCGCAAGCCCGGAATCAAACTCTGCGGCAAGGACCAGAAGGAAGCCGCGGCCAAGGGCATCACGGCTGGCGAGGCGTACATGATCCGCGTGCGAGCCGATATGGACGCCGCGCCCGCGGAGTTCTTTCAGTGGCGAGAACACCAGAAGCTCGACAGTGACATTCAGGACGCCCGCCTGGACCTATGGCAGCAAGTCGAGATGTTCCGAGCCTGTGAGACCGACGCCCGATTCCCGCGCAACTGCAATTCATGCGTAGGCAGGTACGGTACGTGCGCATTCCTGGACGTCTGTTCGGGACGGGCAAGCATTGAAGACAATAACCTGTTTCGGACGAAAAGTGAACAGCATGAGGAATTGGCTGAGACGTTCTGATCTTGGGCGGCGCGTGCTGGCAATGAAGATTGCCCCCCTGAGATGGGGTCAAAAAGACGCGCCACTGGATAGGGATACGAAGAACTATCCGGTGATACCTGGCAAGGCTGAAAATGAACAGCCCGGAGGCGTGAGGTATCTTTGCTGGTTTAGATTATTAAACCAGTGCCGGTAAGAATCCGGCCACGCGCCGCCCTTGCTTGAAGACAGGAGCAGCCATGCCAACAGATTCGCGCCAATATCTGACCTACGATGAGGCGGTTGCCCTGTTGCCCGACGGAGAGGATATTCACACCTTCTTGAATCCCAATGGTACGCTTCTCGGGGCAGATTGGCCACGACAGAAGATTCTGGAGGCCTTACGCGCGGGCAAACCCGAACTTTCAGGAATGCTGGCTTCGCGGATGAACCATGGCATTACGATGTGGAGAGAAGGCGGCGGATTTCTGTTTATTGCAACGAGAAAGAAACTGGAGTAGCCATGCGCAAGAGAATGATGCGGTGCAGAAGCGCGCCCGGTTGCAAGTGGCATCGGAAACATGAGGACTACGCGTGTCCGCGGCTGCGTCCGCACGCA
>Ga0315293_10000516_pt1 | contig 36061 bp, 30 predicted proteins | sample YL17G13_20_MG_FD_203071 | JGI IMG/M metagenome (GOLD analysis project Ga0315293, IMG submission 203071) | Sediment microbial communities from Yellowstone Lake, YNP, Wyoming, USA - YL17G13_20 | ecosystem: Environmental > Aquatic > Freshwater > Lake > Sediment | place: USA: Wyoming | collected... | reverse complement strand
GAATGGCGGCGGCCTGGGAGACCTCGGAACCGTCAATGATGAGTCCCAGTTCGAACGGGGCGCCTGAATTCAACGCCTCGGCGAAACCGGGCCGGATTATGATTATGCCCGCCGCGTGGGAAGCCCGGAGTATTTGGTCCGGGTCGCTCAAGTCAGCAGAATGCTCAGGCAGATAGAAGTAGCCGGATTGCAGGAATCGTTCGATGAGGGTGCGCGATTCGGATGTCTGGTCCTGATCGACGTAAGTGATGGGAATATGTTCAATATCCATGTTGATAGCGTAGCCGTATAGAAACGTCATCATCACCGGCATGACAAAAACGATAATCAGTGAGCGAAAATCCCGCAGAATATGATATATTTCTTTCTGCGCGATGAATCTAATTTGCCGCACCGGTCACTCCTTGAGGGCGAATCAGATTGATGAACATGTCCTCCAGGTTCTTCACCTTATGCGTCCTCACCAATACCCGTGGACTGCCGATTTCCACCAGTTTGCCCATGTGCATGATCGAGATGCGGCCGCAATATTCGGCCTCGTCCATGTAGTGGGTTGTGACAAACACGGTGGTCCCCTGCCCGGCCATGTCATAAAGCAGTTGCCAGAAGGTACGCCGAAAAACCGGGTCGACGCCAGCGGTCGGTTCATCGAGAAAAACGATCGACGGCCGGTGAATCACCGCCACCGCCAGCGCCAGCCGCTGACGCCAGCCGAGGGGCAATCGGCCGGAGATGCGGTCAATGAATTCCGAGAGCGAGAGCAAGTCGGCCAGTTCGTCAATGCGGTTTCTGAGAGTGGTCCTTTCCAGACTGTAGGTGTGTCCGTAGAAACTTAGATTCTCGCGGCCGGTTAGATCAGGATAGAGCGAGAATTTCTGAGACATATAGCCAATCGTGCGCTTTATCTGTTCGGATTGTTTGAGAATGTCAAAGCCGCCAACGTTGCCGGAACCGGATGTCGGCAACAGCAACCCGCATAACATTCGAATGGCGGTAGTTTTCCCGGCTCCATTGGCGCCGAGAAATCCGAATATCTCCCCTCGCTCGACGGTTAGTGATAGATTATCCACTGCCGTAAACGTCCCGAACCGGCGGGTTAGCTGAGTGATCTCGACGGACTTTTCACTCATGAGCCGGTCTCCATCAGTTGAATGAACCGGTCTTCCAACTGGGGGGCAATTCGGGTGAGACGGTTAGGGTCGATGCCGGCATCGCGCAACTTGGCGGAGAGTTGCTCAATGTCTGTACGTTCATCGAGGTGAATATGAAGTCCGGCGCCAAAACGACGGGGAGAAAGCCCAGGGATCAGGGCAAGCTGCTTCATTGCGTCCGGTTTCGGTATTTCATCGAGAAAATAGATACTGCCTCGAAATTGGTCCGCCAGCGCCTGCGGTGTTCCTTCAGACAACTTTCTCCCGGCGAACATGAAAGCGGCGCGGTCGGCCCGAAGAACTTCATCCATGTATGGAGTCGTGACGAGAACAGTCACTCCCTGTTGCTTGAGCTCAAGGAGCATCTCCCAGAATTGGCGGCGTGACAGGGGATCAACGCCGGTGGTCGGCTCATCGAGGATGAGAATTTTCGGATTATGAATGAGGGCACACGACAGGGCAAGTTTCTGTTTCATTCCGCCCGAAAGAGCGCCCGCTCGGCGCGTGGCAAACGGCGCCAGATTGGAAAACACGTAGAGAGCATCCCGCTTCTTTCGAAACGACTCCCCGGTCAGACCGTAGATGCCGGCATAAAACGTGAGATTTTCCTCGACACTGAGGTCCAGATATAAGGAAAACGACTGCGGCATGTAACCGAGGAGTTGTTTAACCGGTTCGAAATCACGGAAGATCTCCCGGCCATCCAGAAATACGTCGCCGGAATCGGCGTCCATAAGGTGGCACAGAACGCGAATCAACGTGGTCTTGCCGGCGCCATCCGGACCGAACAGAGCATATATCTCACCCCATTCAATAGAGAACGATATGTCCTGTACCGCCCGGATTGGACCGTGCGATTTGCTGACGCCGCGAATCTCCAGGAATGCCACTATTTCTCCAGCGTTACATATACCGGCATGCCGATTTTGAGCAAGCCGTCGGTATTCGGGATTCGCACTTTCACCGCATAGACCAGGTTGGCGCGCGACTTCTGCGTCTGGACATTCTTGGGAGTAAATTCAGCTTCTGCCGAGGTCCATACTACTACGGCGTCATAGGTCTTTTCATTCGCCTCAGTGCTGACGATAGCTTTCTCTCCGGTCTTCACCACAGAGAACTGCTCAGCAGGCAAGTACAGCTTGACCCAGACCATCTCCAAGCCGGCGACCTTAGCCAGCCCCTTCCCCGGCGCGACCGTCTCCCCCATCTCAACGAGAGCCTCGGTTACAGTGCCGCTGATCGGAGAGACCGGGTAGCAGTCCTGGAGTTGGCGGTTCAAGCGGTTAAGGTCGGCATCGACTTTCTCAAGCTGTGCCTGGATGACCGTGACATTCGCTTCGGCAGTTTGGCGCGCCACCGTAGCCTGAGCCGCTTCATAAGTTAGTTGATCCATCTGCTTCGGTGTGGCGGAGCCGGACCTGAGCAGGCGACCGACGCGATCGGACTCGGAACTCGCGAACTTTTCGGTTTCACGGGCTTTGGTGACCGACAGCCGGGCAGTTTCGAGCGAGGCAATCGCCGATTGGCGGGCTGCGGACATTGAGGCGATATCAAGCTGAATGCGGCTTGGATCGATCAGAGCCAAAGTATCGCCAGCCTTGATCTGACTTCCTTCAGAGAAGTTTCGCTGCAGAATTCTGCCGGAGGTTTCCGCCGACACCAAGACCTCGTCAGCTTCGATAAAACCAGATCCGCCGGTGGTCTGGTTGTTGCTACCGCAGCCAGCCAGCAGCATTGTGAGCACAATGAACGAGAATGTCAGGAATTTCATGCTACAGTCCTCTCCGAAGGTTCTCTGAGCCGATGGCATAGTAATAGGCGCTGAGCGCGACGTGAAAGTCCGCCAGCGAGGCAGCCAGCGAAGCTTCTGCTGAATTCAGGTCGGCCACAATTTCCAGAAGCCGGTTAGCGGCCAAAGCGCCGTCACGAAATTGAGCTTCCGCCAGCGAGTAGTTGGCCCCGGCGATACGCGCCTCAGTGACGGCTGATAAATACCGAATATGCGTGTATTTCAATTGCTCATAGTATAGCGCGGCATCCCTGGTCAGCGTCTCCTCGACTTGCTTGCGGTCTTGAGTAGCGGCATCGAGCGCAAATCGCGCGGCGCGAGTCTTGCGGGCAGTTCGGTTGCCAAGGTTGAATGACCAGGTGAGATTGGCGCCAATGGTGAAGTAGTCGTTCCAGGTATTGTTGAAACGATCAAGATTTGGTTTTCCGTAGGAGTAACCGCCAAAGGTCGACAGCGCCGGAAAGTAGTCCGCTTTCGCCAAGGAAACCTTCGAACTGCTCAGTCGCACACTAGCGTCGGCGGCCACCAGTTCGGCGCGCGCGGGCGGTGATTGATTGGATGGATCGGGAATCTGTAGAACCGGAAGGGAATCAGTAAGGATCAGCGACTCGGCGGGAGACAGCCCTATTAGATAGATGAGACGAATCTCGGAAGTTTTCCTGCCGGTTTCGGCCTGAGAAATCAGATTGTTCGCTTTTGTCACCGCCAAGGATGCTTCCAGCAGATTAACTGAATCGGCGGCGCCCGCTTCATACAAGCTGCGAACGCTTTTCTCGATTGCTTGAGCGCGCTCCAGCGCAGCACGGGCGGCTCCCAGTTGACCTTCGGCACGCATCATGCCGAAATATTCAGCGCGAGTCTGGAATGCCAGGCGATCCATATCCGCGGACGCGAGGGCGGCATAATAGTCGGCCGAAGCGGAGGCGATGTCGATAGCGCCGGTAATGCGCCCGCCGGTGAAGAGCGGCATGGTTAGACGCAAGTCAGTCTGGTATGTCTGGTCGGTCCCCATGTCGCGAGAGACGGAAACCGGCCCGGCGGCAATAGTAAGTTTGGGAATCTCACTCACGTAGTACGCAGTGCCGGTGGCCGTCAGGGTCGGGAACCGCTCAGCCCGCGCTGCTTTGAGTTCGGCAGAGGCACCATTGCGAAGCGCCTGCGCCTTCCGAAGGCTGAAGGAATGTTGCTCGGCCATCTGCAACGCCTGAGCGAGATTGATCTCGCGCGCTGACGCCAATGAGGCAGAAAGCAGGAGCACAGATAGAAGGAAACGTATCATATCGTTTTCACCTTTACGCCGTTCATGAACAAATCGACAATGACCTTCTTTCGTTCGCGGATAAACGTCTCTTTGTCGGTGATGTTCCAGACTCGGTCGATCAACGGAGCCATCAAGTAGTAGCCAAGGCTCATGGCAACGAATGAGGTCATGGCCTGGCGGACATCAAATCGCCGGTACTCGCCGGAACGAACGGCTTCGTCAAGCCGTTGTTGTGCCATTGCCGTCACGCCACTCCCCCCAATCGTACCGGCTATCCAATCACACAGAGTGGAATCCGGGTTGGCCAATTCGCGCAAGAGGATGGGGAGTATGCCGGGGGATTGCGTCATCATCTGAGCATGAGTCTCTGCTACCTCGGTCAGAGCCTGCTCGAGGTTTTCGAAGGTCGCCATATGGTTCTTGAGGCGCTCCGCCACAGTGACGAAGAATTCCTTAACCACAGCTTCATACAGCAGATCTTTGGAATGAAAATGGTAATAAAGCATCGCCTTGTTGGCGCCGGCATGTTTGGCAATTCGGTCGACGCGTGCGCCGTCAATGCCGTATCGAGCGAACTCGTTTCGCGCAGCGGTGATAATTCGCTGGCGTGTACCCGTTCGAGCGTTGTCGTGGGTGTTAATCTGGACTGATTTCATTTCCACAATCTTAACCAACCGATTAGTTAGACCAACATGTTAGTTAATATCGAAAGCACAGCAGATCTTGTCAAGGACTTTTTCATTGATCCGGACCGTGCGAGGTCAGGGAGATAAGCTACTGTATGTCAATAGAATAGGTAGGGGCGGCGGTTTATCTGTACTTTATCAGTGTGCCCTTAATCTCTTTTTTCTCCTCGGTTGATGTGGAGGAGCTGCCTGAAGTTGTGGTTTTGGTCTTACCTTTGTCTTCGATCTTCTGCGTAGTGGATTCCGAGTAGCTGGTATTAGAGCCGGCCTGATAGCGCTGGATACCCTCGATAACCAAACCGTCGGCTCCCTTGGCCCGGGCCTTTTCCATCATCTTCTTCTGCATTTTTTCCGCGCTCACCATATCGGGAGCTGAGGCCACAATGTACCCCATCACCCTGCAGCCGGCCGGGGCATCGGCCATCGAGAAATAAATGTCCACATGATCGGTGGGCGGGTATTCCTCGCCTACGTAATCGATTTTGGTGCATGACGCGATCACTATCAGTATGGGCAGGAGAACAAGCAGCTTTCTCATCTCAGTTCGCTCCTTTCCTGCAGGACCACGCTATTGCGCTCTCGGCAACACTAGTCCGGCGATTATTAAGAGTAAAAGACAAAAGTCCCAAACAGGGAATCAACAAACTTTCTTGTTTTACACATGAAAGTCAGCAGCGATTTATGAACCGGGCGTGCCCGGCGGACTGAACGGGAGCAGTCTATAGATATCTCCCATGAACTCCGTCTCAAATGCCTCAAGTTGGGCCAGGCTGGTCGGATCGTCGGCGCTGATGAAGCGAATGAAGGCGACATCGGCGGGCTGAAAACTAAGAGCGCCGAGCATCGTGAGCAGTTTAAGTGAGTAATCGCTGGAGGTTTCTCCCTGCCGAGTGATATACCAGTAGTCGACGACCCTGGTGGCTGCCTCATACCGGACATACATCCGCGATGCCGGGATGACGCCGGCGCCGAAGGCGATGTCGTGCTTCTCCGTTCTTTCGATAGTCCACCCGGCGCCGGGCATACAGTTACGAGGGGAGTGTACTCCGATCTGCGCGTTATCGCCCGCAAAATAGGAGAAGAACAGATCAACCCGGCCGCCGCCTGAGTTGACATAGAGAGCGTTGAAGATGGCATCGGGGCTGAGCATGGCAATCACCCCTTTTTCGATCGGAAGCGTTTGGGCGCTCCAGCCTCCTTTGGCAAGGGGGAACTGAGATATATCGATTCGGTGCTCTGTTGACGGACGGCCGTAGTGCAGCGCCGCGCTGAAAGCGAAGGTGGCGACCAAAAGCGCCAGCATTATCAGGAAGGCTTTTTTCGCCACCTTAGAATTCCTCCGAGAATAAGGATCAGCAATAAGGCGGTGACAAACACGAGGAGGCCCGAAATCTCGTGAAGGAAATCTTCGGCAAAACCGGTGCTGATTGCGTAGGCCGCAATCGCGGTGACAAAGATCCGGAACATGTTGGTGACGATGGCAATTGGAATGGTGGCCGCAAAGAGAAGAATCGGCCGTAGTTTGCCGGGCAGAGTCAGGAATCCATAGAGCGCACCCAGCGCCATAAGCGTGACCAGACTGCGGAGCCCGCTACAGGCCTCGAGCACTTCGAGGGCGTAGTCCGGCAGTTGAATGACGTTGCCATGGCGAACGCACGGCACACCAATAATCTGGAGAAGGCCGGCTGTCACTTTGGTGGCAAGCAACTGCATCGGAAAAGTGGCGGCATTATAGATAACCGCCGGAATCGGGATCATGAACAGCAGGAAGAAAAACGAGAACCAGACTTTTCTGAAGTTGGCCGTTCCGAAGTAGTACAACGCCAGGCCGGTGATGATGATGACCAGCGACAGACGGGTCGTGAAGAACTCGCTCGCGGCAACGCCGAGAACCAAGCCGAGACAGCCAATAATAAAAACAAACAGACCGTTGCGCGCCGGAGCAGCCGGAAACACCAGATCATGACGACGGCGGTACATCAAGTAGATCGAAATCGGGATAATGAAAAAGCCGTGGGAGTAGTTGTCATCGCGAATCCAGTCCGCGATCAAGTCACGGAGGACCGGAATACTCAGCAGAGTAAGCGCACCCAGCAATAAGTATGGATAGCGATGAACCTTGAGATGTTGCATCAGACGCCGTTTGCTGTCAGCCTGATTCATGGGTGTAGTATCGGCAAGTCACGATGAAAAGGCAACAATTGTTAGTTTCCCGGATTTGGAGCTGATTCTCCATTGGCCGATTTGAAAGAGACGCCGCGTCCGGCAATAGTCCGAAATAACTCAGAAAGAAACCCCCATCCAAGCGCGACATGAATGGTCCAAAATATCGGCGGCAGCAGTGGAAACATCTTCCCTTCATGTCTGACGGCGATGCCGATTGAGAAGAGAATGGTTACGCCAACGTACAAACCGGTCAACCATCCCAGCAGTTCAAGTGCAGCGGTCGAAGACAATGACGACACAATCAATATCAGTAGAACTGCAATGAAGAGAGCCGGAATCAGGGTGCCTAGGCTGAGGGAACTCGGATGTTTGCGTGCCAATCGAAACCGCCCGATGCCATACCGGCAAAGCTGCTGAAATAGCTTTCGGAACGAATCGCGTGGATGATAATAGACAGCGAGTTTCGGCGATGTAAACGATCGGTACCCTGCCTGTGCCAGGCGGTAATTCAATTCAACATCTTCGCACGCCCCGAACCGAACATCGTAGTTACCGACCTGGGAGAACAGTTCCCGGCGATAGCTGGCGCCGGAACTGGAGGGATCGACATAGGCTTCCTGCATGAAATAAATGGTCGAATCCAGGCCGTGCCCGAGGGGGTTCTTTCGAGCCAGCGACACGGCACGCTGAAATAGATCGTTATCGGGCGTATCCAGGAACTGAGGACGGCTAAGCACCGACACCTGCTTTTCACGCATCAGGATGGCGGTGTTCTTCAGGAGTTGATCGTTGTCAATATACGTGTGTCCGTCAACGAACGTGATGATATCACCGCCGGCATGTTTCACGCCAAGCGCGCGAGCGGTGGACGATGAGCGTCCGGGGTTGTCAATTAGCTGAATGCGGCGGTCAGACCTGGCTATTTCAGAGACAATCGCGGCCGTGCGATCCTCCGATTGACCATCGACAACCAGAATCTCCAGCTTGTCGAATGGGTACTCTTGCTGTTCAATATACCGGATAGTATTCGCAATGAACCGTTCCTCATTGCGAATCGGCAGGATAACGGTGAGTGTTGGGAATTCCGAAGGGTCAATCCTGCTCATGGTGTTACAGGAACGCGAGCCTATGAACCGATACCGGGCGCGAAGAAGGCGACGGTCCGTTTGAGACCTTCCGCGAAATCAACCGACGGGAGATAGCCGAACCGCTTAATCTGATCTATAGCGGCGTATGAATGACGAATATCCCCCGAACGAGGCGGTTCATATACGGCCTTAATGTTCGTGCCCATGATCTTCCGAAGATGATCCAGCACTTGATTCAGTGTAAACTGAGCGCCACAAGCGACGTTAAACGCCTGTCCGACCATACCGTCAGAGGTGGCAGCCAGAAGATTGGCCTGCACGCAATTGTCAATGTAAGTAAAATCGCGGGACTGCTCGCCATCGCCGTACACCGTCGGCGGGCGGTTCGCCTGAAAGGCGGTAATGAATCGCGGCACAACCGCAGCGTACTCACTCTTGGGGTCTTGATGTGGTCCGAAGATATTGAAATAGCGGAGCGCCACCGTCGGAAAGCGGTACAGTTGCCAGTACACCCGGCAATAGTACTCGTTGGTCAACTTGGAAATGGCGTAAGGCGATAACGGACTTGGAACCATGGATTCCCGCTTCGGGAGTTCCTCAGTCTCGCCGTAAACAGACGATGAAGATGCCGCGACAAACCGCTTCACACCGGCTTGTCGTGCAGCTTCGAGCATGTTCAGGGTGCCGTCGATATTGACCGCGTTGGAAGTCAAGGGGTTCTCAACGGAGCGCGGGACACTCGGCAAAGCCGCCTGATGCAGGACGCATTCGATGCCGCGAACCGACCGCACAACCGTCCAGTAATCACGGATGTCCCCCTCAATCAGTTCAACCTTCGCCAGAATGTCGGCGAGGTTTTCCCGGCGACCTGATGAGAAGTTGTCCAGTACTCGGACATTATGGCCCTCCGCAAGCAACCGTCTGACAATATTCGAACCGATGAATCCCGCGCCGCCAGTGACAAGATACTTCATAATCAGCTTCTGCCAATCCTTTCAGGTGTCATACACAGAATGTCGGCCTGACGAAGGGTTCGCTTTACGCCTGGACGACAGTTCCGGGTTGTCACAACGAATATCCAAAGAGACAGACGACTACCTTGAAGCACATCCATAGGGAATTCTTCGCCTGCCGGTGGTCCTTGCGGCTAGATATAAGCGAGTTCAGCGGTGATGTCCACTGCAAAATTGCCGGCGGTCAGGATCACGGGCATGCCGGCAGTACCCCGCCGCCGGTGAGGAATGCCGTCAAGAATGAAAGATCAGAGAGTGTAATGAGGCCGTCCGGAGAACCGTCGACATTTGCTTCCTCAAAACAAATCTGTATGCCGGAATTCGAAGTGAGATACTCCACCAAAGTAGACAGATCAACTAGGTCAACTCGCCCGTCAGTGGAACCATTGACGTTTCCGGTTGTGCTGACACAGCCGGCACAGGTAGTCCGCCGCGCAATGTTCGACAGGGGTGACCAATTCCACTGCTCGTCGGCGGCCTTTATGCCAAAGAAGTAGGTAGTCGAGGTCAGTAATCCACGGATAGTGAATATTTCTCTGTTGCCATAAGGGAGCGGGCGCGCTAAACCGTCGACGCGAGTAGCCAGGTTCCAGTTAGCGCTGGTGATAGGGACAGTCGCGTAACGCAAGTCATATTGACTCGCGCGACCGGTCCGGCCGTCATCGCCGGGCGCGGTCCAATGAAGAACTATTGACGCTGCTTGAATTGAACAAGTAGCAAGGCAGACCCCGGTTGTCAGAACAAAGAAGCGAACGAACGACATGTACCTTCCGTGGCTCGAAGACTACCAACCGAGGGACCCAAAGAGCGCTAATGGCATGTGAGGTAGGTATCGGTATTGGCGCATATTATACCGTCAGTTGCACCGAGACGCAAGTGAAATTCCACCCGAAATCGTCCGGATCATGCTGGATATGCCGATTGTGAGATTTACTTTGTGGAATAAGTGGCTCCCTCATGTCTACATCAGAGGCTCGTGCAGAAATCGCCAGAGAGCCGTGAACAGCCGTCGGTAACCCGAAGGTATGCGCAATTCGTTGCATATTTCGCTGGCTGATTCTGCACTTTTTTTGCTCAGAACTTCGTATGATCTACACAAAAATCAGGATATACTGTCTATGTTTCGGCCTACTCGCTTCTCGCGGCGTGTAAGTGTTTGTGGGGTAATAGTTTACGTCGATCACAACGAATAATGGAGGGCGAGGCAAAAAACCGTCCGATTGGCTCGGTAATCGCTCTACTCATGTCGGATAGGTGTAGCCATAGGTTGGAAAAAAGTGGATTTAGAATAGGAACCGCAGGTATGAAGAAGGTTATTTTGGCGGCGTTGGTTTTGGTGTTCGCCTTATTAGTGGCGGGACCTGCTGGAGCGACAGTTTATAATTTTCAAACAGGGAATTTAGGTAATCTGCCGCACTCTTATTACATGACGTGGGGATTGCGCTGGACACACACAAACGAGCATATCGTTGATGCGGTGCTGACATTCCATGACATTTGGAATTGGAAGTCTGAACCGAATAATCTTTATTCGCACTTGCTTGACCAAGCACCTCTTGGTACGTACCCGTATCTCGATATGGGCGTTTCCGGTGATAACTTTGCCGGCCAGGGGTATCAGATTGGCAATTGGACTGATCCTGTAGGTGGTCATTCTCGCGGATTTGATCTGACGTATCGTTTCAGTCAACTTGGATTGGTGGGTGCGCTGAACAGGTATGTGTCCGATGGCCGGTTCGGGTTCGGCTTTGATCCGGACTGTCACTATTATAATCGCGGTGTGACTCTTCAGATTATCACCGGTTCCCCGGTTCCAGAGCCGGCCACACTGAGCCTGTTCGGGCTGGGGTTAGTTGGGCTTGGCATGATTCGTCGCAGAAAATAAACGATATTGCTTTCGATGATACTCGACCGCCGAGCAGACTGCTCGGCGGTTTCTTATTGGGCTTTGCCTCGAAATCTACCGCAGTTCGAAGTTATCGAACGACATGCGGAATTCGCGCCGCGGCTGGCTCGCTGAAAATAGGACTATTCTCTTGATCCGATCCATGCGCAACTTACGGCCGTCCAGCGGGCCATACTCGATGTCGGCCAGCGGGAGCAAAATCTCGGTCTGGCCCGGCGGAATATCGATTATTCGTTCAAATCGATCATCCCGGCGCTTCTGAGCCTGAACATCATCGATGCGCAGTCGAAGCTGTTCAGCTTGGGAAGATTGGGAATGGACTATAAAGCTGAGTTGAGTATAACCTCGCCAGTCCGGATAGATGTCTTGCAGGATCAGCCCTGTATAGGTGGCGGCCCGAAAATCAACGTTTAGGATATGGTTCGCCATTGCGCCGGCATTTCCCCCTTCCTGTACTACGACGGTGGCAGTGGCGCTGTCGGCATTCACAAACGGTTGTTCCCACCAGTGCTCGAATGACAAGAGCCTTGGGAACATCAGGTCTCTATTCACCCACGCGGTGCTGAGTCGGGCAAGCGGGAACGCCGAAATGCCGGCCAGTACGATTGCGGAGAGCACAAGAACCATGCGCCGCTGACGTGCCGGAATGGCAGGCACTGCCTGCAGTGCTGTCTCACTGCTGGACAGATGGATCAGGAGAAAACTCAGGGCGCCCGTCACATCTCTAAGGAAATCGTAAAAGTCAGCGTCGCGAGGTCCCCCAATTTGCACAGCTTCGCTGAGAGCAGCGAGGAGAATTGTGATCGCCAGGGCAGCGCCGTACCGCCCAAGCGCTGAATAGCGGCTTCCAGCCGTCAGATTAACTGCTCTAAGAACCAGAATGCTGATTACGCCAAAGAGCGGCAGATGACCAAAATTGAAAATCTCCCGCCACAGAAGCGTGGTATTCCACGGCTCAAAGAACTCCAGAAACAATAGAAGCGCAATGACCGTTGCCGCCAAGCCAAGAGCCGCAGGCCATGCCACTGAATTGCCACGTAATTCGTTCATAGTTCGCCTACGTTACCGGCATTATACGCACTGACACACTGTCCGCGCCGCTGAAAACTGCAGCGCCTGGCCCGATACCGTGACGGCAAGCGGGAAGCGAATCGGGTGATGCACGGAAATCAGTTGCGATAGCCTGCTGTTGCACCGTATTTATGCCAACGAAGGATACAGTATCTGCCATTTAGTCCGGCAGAACGAGCACAAGGATCGCAGACTGATGAGACGAAAACTGGCGCTAGTAGTAGGCGCGCGACCCAATTTCATGAAGGCCGCACCTTTGATGCGGGAATTGCGCAGGTACCCGGACCGATTCGAGCCGATTCTCATCCATACCGGACAGCATTATGACGCTAAGATGTCGGACTTGTTTTTCAAAGAGTTGGGGATGCCGCTGCCGGACGTTTTTCTGGGCGTCGGGTCCGGGACCCACGCTGAGCAGACTGCGCGTATTATGATCGAAATGGAAAAGTCTCTGGTCGCAGCTCGTCCCGATCTGACCGTAGTGTTTGGCGACATCAACTCCACGATGGCGGCCTCAATAGTGGCGGCCAAACTGGCCATTCCGGTGGCTCACGTGGAGGCAGGGTTGCGAAGTTTCGATAGCGGCATGCCAGAAGAGATTAATCGGATTGTCACGGATCGGCTGTCCGATCTCCTATTCGTGTCGGAGCCTTCCGGGTTGCGGAATCTGGCCAACGAAGGGGTTTCGCCGGATAAGATCCATTTCGTCGGCAACATCATGATCGATTCACTGATCGCGAGCCTTGAGGCGTGCCGCATGTCATCAATAATGCAGCAATTGTCGCTTACGAAGAAGCAGTATGTGGTTCTTACGCTGCACCGGCCGTCGAATGTCGACAATCAGCACATCCTTACCGATTTGCTGATGGCTATTGCCGAGATCGGCCGCCGAGTACCGGTCGTATTTCCGTGCCACCCGCGTACAGCCAAAGAAATGAACAAGGGGGGTGTTCTGGATCGGATCGATCCCCGGGTCCTTCACATCACCGAGCCGCTCGGATATTTGGATTTCCTTCGGCTTCAATCCGATTCGTTCTTTGTCATCACTGACTCGGGAGGTATTCAGGAAGAAACAACATACCTTCAGATCCCTTGCATCACTCTGCGATACAACACCGAGCGCCCGGTGACAGTCGACGAGGGGACCAATCTGCTGATAGGCCCAGAGCCGGAGAAGCTGCTTCAGGCGTCCAACGAGATTATTGCAGGGCACGCGAAAAAGGGGAGAATTCCTGATCTGTGGGATGGAAAGACGGCAGAGAGAATCGTCTCGTTCTTGAGTGATTAAGTTCCGATGGAGTGATCTGGCAGATAGTCTGGATCTATCGAATCAGCACCATGGCATGGCTGCTGGTCCTATTATCCGCAATCAGTCGGGAAAAATAGACTCCGGTCGCTACTTGATTCCTATTGTCATCACGACCGTCCCAGTGGGCCGCGAATACTCCGGCGGGAAGTGTTTTGTCGAGCACGTCCGCCACTTTCCTTCCGAGCAGATCATACACTGTGATGGATACTCGAGAGCGAGTCTGCAGGCTGAATTGGATATTGGTGGCGACGGAAAAGGGATTGGGCGTATTGCTGCTGATGGCCGTCTCGCGCGGCAGACCGGAGCCGTCTTGGACGTCCGGGATATCCGTTGGTGTGGTATAGGTCACGACATTCGACATGTCCGACCAATTGGAAGAAGCATCTTCCGTTTTGAGCGCAAAATAGTATGACGTACCGGGCGACAGGCCGGTCACGACACAGGAATCAATTTCGCCGGTGGGCTTCGGCGATGGCGGGTTGGCGACCGGAGAAGCGGTCGGCCACTGACCGGTAGTCAGGCTGAACTCGGCAAAGCGAATATCATATACGGCAGCCTGGCCGCTTGTACTGTCGCCGCCCGGGGCAGTCCAACTCAAAACCACCTTTGAGGGCAAGGATCCGGGAACCAAACCCAGATCATGAACAGTCGCCGGAGGAATCGAATCCCGGCTCACCATGACCTTCGAGAACCAGAGATCCACCGGTCCAGTACCGGATTGCCATACCACGGGGATATAAGCGGAGTTTTCCGGAACGTGGAAGCAGGTATTGGGTATTCTGTTGGCTACATTGGCGGGATCGGTCGAAACAAGGATTGGTTCTGTCCAAGATCTGGTCAATTGCGACCAGCGCTTGTAATAGATCATTCGCGAGGATTCACCGGCCGCACCCATCTTGCAGTAGAACAGATACAGGTCATCGCCGCGCACAGTGGAAGTTGGATACCACTCCATGTCCAATGTCGTGCTCGAGTTGTCGATTATCTGGTGATTCCAGGTTCCCGTGCCACTGTTATAATTCTTCCAGACGTGGTGGAGTGACGTTCCGAGCCCAAAGATCAGATGAAATACGCTGTCCCGAATCTGATTATGGGTGAACGAACGCACCTGCCCCATATTAACCGGGTAGATAGAATGATCCGGTCTGGCTTCGAAAGTAGTTCCGTTCCACAAGTAGTATTCATACCCGCGATTGCTGTCGAGATAGAGAACAACCAGAGCCGGATTTCCGCCCACGTAGGGCATAGAGCCTATCCTTACCGAATTGTAGTCGGTGGCATACGCCGTGCCATGGTGCCAAGTGGAGCCGCCGTCATCTGAATAATTGTAAAGCACGTTCTCAGCGACACTGGCATAGCTCAGGCGGGTGAACAACCAGATGCGTCCCGTATTCTGAATCATGATGTTCGACCGGTGGCTCGAAGTCGTGCCCGGCATGACGGCAATGGCGCCGCGATCGGAGGTGCTGTGAGCGGGCGGAGAGAATCTCCGGAAGTTTATGCCGGAGCCCGACGGCCACGTGAAGTAAAGGTTGCCGTTTCGACCATGAGCCGACAGGTGCTGGTCAAGCCAGCCGGTGAAATCGATCTGGATTACATTCGTGCTCCAGGTCTCTCCGGCATCAGTCGTATATGAGATGTTTCCCTGGGTTGAGTTACTATTGGCATAGCTGATCCAAAACTGATTTGGATCGCTCTCAAGCATGTATCCTTTCCAGCGGGGGATGCTCAGGGTCGCCGATGCAGAAACCGAAGTCCCGATGAGAATAGGCGGCGTCAGAGCATCGGCCTTCAAGTCGGCACCTATTGAGAGAAGGACCGAGATCAACAAGGCCGAAATTCCCGGTCTAAGGACTACTGAATTCTTCATAATAACAGGCCCCATCACAATTTCTCACGCTGAATCTAGGAGATACCTGGCGAGGTATCATAATAAGAATTATCGGCACAGGCGTGTCCTAACTGTTGCATGAAGGAAAACTGCCTTAACGAATTGACAGTCAAGGACATGCGGGGAGCGCCGATCCCACGCCGGTGAGATAGGATAAAAGCATGCTGAGATCGCTCAAGTCAATTATCCCCAGCCCATTGACGTTGGCCGCTTCGCGGCAACCCACATACTGGGTGGCGCCGGTTATGTATGCCACCAGGGCAGACAAGTCGGACACATCAGTGATCCCGACGCCGTCGACATTGCCGCGCGTTCCGGTGCAGCATGGCCCGGTCGGTGGCAGAACTATGCGGCTGCAATAAATGTTGGCGTGGTCAGACTGATCAACCGAGGACCAGAGCACCGGAATAGTAGAGCATGTTGACGGGATCGACATAGCGCAATTGGGCCAGTGATTACTGCCATTGGTCGAGGCTGCTGACACAAGCTGCGGCTCTGACCACGCCTGCTGCGCCTGAGACCAGACACGGCAAAGAATCTGACCGGAAGTAGTATCGGATGAGGTCCGCTTGCGATAAAAGAGAATCAACTCGTTGTTTCTTGCGGCGCTTGCTGGTTCCCAACCTGTAGTTCCGGTTGAAAATGGCGTCGAGTCAATAATGGCTTGGTGCCACGCCCCAACGCCACCATTGTACTGCTTCCAGCAGTGATAGAGCCTATCGCCATTTTCGAATATGAGATGGAAGAAATCTCCGGACAAGACGTTGTGTGTAAATGCCCGATCAAAGCCCAGACTTCCCGCATATATCTGTGCATCAGGTTTTTCCTCAAATGCGGTCCCGTTCCACAGATAGTACTTAAACCCAAGACTGGAGCCCAGATACAGCACGATCAGCGCAGGCTGACCGTTAACATAGGGCATGGATCCGATGCGCACCTGGTCAGCGAATGTCGGATCAGCAACCCCCTGTATCCACGATACACCCCCATTGTCGGTATAGTGGTAGCGGACATTCTGGGAAGGTATGAAGGACTCCCTCGTGAACACCCAGACCCGGTTGTTCGTCGGTTGAACCATGACGTTGGCTCTTGGTCCGGCGGCGCTACCGGCTCCCGCTGATACTAACCGCAGGGGATCCTTGTTGGCTTGGACCTGAGCAGGATATCTGACTCTACGCATCATAATATCCTGACTATATGGGAATACTGCGTAAATATTGCCTGCACCATCCCCAGCCAGCGACACATGTTGGTCCAGTGCAAGATCATCCGGCAAAGTGATTCCGGGAGTGACCCAATTCATTCCTGCGTTTGTCGAATAGACCAAGTGGTTCGGTGAGGCCCCCCAATCGGCCAAGGTCAGCCAGAACCGTGTTGTATCGGCCGGCATCATATATCCTTTCCATCGGGGTATGCCCATGGTAGCGGAGCCGACATTGGAAGAGACCACGAAAACGGGAGTTCCGACTTCCACTATCACCTGAGACGCACCCGCATGGGCAGTACATATCGGCAATAGCCAGCACCCGAGATATACGGTCACTAATACCCACAGAAGTTGCCGTGGGGTATGAGGTCGATTCATGCAGGTTCTTTCGTCATTTACGCCAATCTTATTGGTATTGAACACCCAAACTGTGCCAAGTGTTCAGCGAAGTAAAAAAAGACATGCCGACCGCGACGAGAACAATGACGGGCACTGTTGCCGTCATTAATTCACCGGCTGAGACTTTCCGGTAAACCTTGCCGGCACAACAAGTATACAAATTTCTCGCCTATTAGTCAACCCCTTGCTCGCTTAGATCCTGTTAGCGGCACATACCCCCAGTCAATTGTGTGCAACGCCGGCTCACACTTGGAGGACAGTGACATTCGCTGCGCTCATGAACCAGAACCGTCCGCATAATAGGGCGTAAGCCTTTAAAGGCCAACGGGATGATATCGCTCAAACGGGGTTCATCGACGGCGAGTCGACCTTTGATGGGATGCTGTCCTTACCTTGATGTCATCGGAAGCTTCGGAAGATGGTCCTTAGATCCCCTAATACGGGAAAGGCTGACCATTCTATATGATTGTTACACCCGATCTAGGTTCACGTATAACGAATCTTATTCCCGCTTTCCCGGTGGAAAGGTCTTTCACCACACAGGTTCTTAGGCATAGCAATTTAATGTAAGTGATCGCGAGGATCGGATAGTAACCCTGCCGCTGCTGAAGGAAATAGCTATAAGTATTTGTGAATTCGATTGTTGCATAGAACTTCTTACCACCCGCAGCCGTTTGATACTTGACCTTGTCACATTTGGCCTTCAGATAAACGCCGCGACCTCTTACCTCTGGTAACGTAACGGTACCGTAGCCGTAATAGCCATGGGGTCCAACATCATGTCTAAAAGCCAGTCCCCTAACATAGCATGATCCATTCGCAGACCAGGTAACTCCAACAGGCGGATTATTACCAATCGACGAAATAAAGCAGACAGCTCCTTGATCCATCATCTGCCTTACGTGGCTGCTAGAAACACCGCTAATGCGACTAATATCATCAATGTCAGAGCTGTCAGCTATTCTCGTGTGGATTCCCGGATCCCAGACCTCAGGAAAGGTGTGAGTCTCAGCGCATAGAATTGTTGCCTTATTAAAAGAAATCAACCAATTGGGAAACTCTCTAGCCAATTCATACAGCGCAATTGCAAAATCTCTTTTTCTCAAGTGGTTGAATAATCGAGAACCAAATCTCCACAGCTTCTTTACAAGTCTCATCATCTGTCTACCCACACAACCGCCAGCAATTCGTACGATCTAAACTACAGCTTTTGACTATTTGAAGTCAATTTATATTGGTCCCCATGTCACTAACTTGACATCGTGAATCAGCTTCCTGATATTGAGCAGTTAAGTACTCGTGTAGACCGCCGAAACAATAGGTAAGTCAAGGTGTAAAGCCGATATGCTCAGGCTGTTCAAACTGCTATACTGGGACCTCAAGCATAAACAGGGACGTTTCACTTTTATCCAGTGGTTGCTGCGCGATGTACCGGGCGAATTCGGTATCGCGCTCCGGTCACGCCTGTACCGCAAGCGATTTGCAGAAGCCGGGGACCGTCTGAGTATCGCTCAAGGGGTCAGGTTCCGGAACATCCAACACATTACGGTGGGCGAAAATGTTTCCATTGGAGACTGTTGTTTTCTTCAGGCTGCCGGCGGCATTGAACTGGGCGATCACGTGCTGCTGGGCCCAGGTGTAAAGATCTGGTCGGCAAACCATCGTACCGCAGACCTCACGCGACCGATCAAAGGACAGGGATACGAATTCAAGAGAGTGGCAATCGGCAGTGATGTCTGGATTGGCGCAAATGCGTTTATCATGCCCGGTGCAGAAATAGGCGACCATGTCATTATCGCAGCCGGGTCAGTGGTCGGCGCCAAGCCGGTGCCACCATATCGGATTCTGGCCGGAAACCCGGCACGTGTTATCGGCACACGGGAGCAACAAACCGCCGCTGGGTCCGACAAACCGGTGGCTGATAGTCAGACAACTACCAACGGGCCACAGCATATCGAGACCGATTGACCCATGACGACGCAGCCGCTTGTCTCTGTTATCCTGCCCACCTACAACCGGGTTCATGTCATAGGTCGCGCTATTGCCAGTGTCGAGAATCAAGGATACGGAAACTACGAGTTGATCATTGCGGATGACCGTTCTATCGACAACACCGAAGGCCTGGTGCGAAAACGGATGGCGACCAACTCGCGAATCAAATATGTGACAAACGAGTACGCTCAAGGTCCCGCAGGGGCAAGGAATTTTGCCCTCACGCGAGCCGGCGGCGAATACATTGCCTTTCTCGACTCCGATGATTACTGGCTACCGGGGCATCTGGTTGAAGGGATAGCGTTCATGCAGGAGAACCCAAATGTTGGCCTCCTGTTTACCGACCGGATAACGCTTGACACCAAGACCGGAACCCGCACAACATTTCTTGCCCAGTATCCGCCGTTTCATCGCCTCCAGGTCGAGACGCGAGGCAAGGATTTCCGGATCATTCGGCAGGGTTTGTTTGAATCATTCATGGAAGGGAATTTCGTCACGTTGCCCACCTCAATAGTCCGAGCGGCATCGATGGCCGACCTGCGATTCGACGAATCGCTCCCCGTAGCATCGGATCGTGATTTTCTCATCCGCCTCGAATTCGAGCGGAACTGCGTGTTTGCAGCACGCCTTACTCCCTGTCTGGTTGTTACTCGTCATGAGGGGAATCTATCGGTGGCTTCGGCAGCGGTCGATTTACGCTATCTTGAAGCCCGTGTTAAATCCATGAGGAACTTAACCGCGCACGGAGTGTTGACGCAACAGCAGCGCGACATGGTCGAGCGATGCATTCTAGTTCAGATTTCACGGATGCCGTATTATCATCGGCGGCTGGGTCGATATCGAGACGCCTTTCGCACCTTGTTGCGGTATGGATCGGCCTTTTCACCTGCAAGCTGGCTGATGGAGACCGCGAAGACAGCGGGATATGCCGTGCTCAGGCGACAGCAAAAGGATGCGGATAGTCATTCGTAGGTCTGCTTGGCGGTTACGTCACAAACATAACGATGAATAGGTACGTGTAATGGCCGGTAGCGTAGCCGCCGAACTCAAAGTTGTCTCCAAGCACTCAAGCATCTATGGCTTGGCCAACCTCTTGAATCGGGGAGTTTCACTCCTTTTGCTGCCCCTCTATACCCATTATTTGTCCCCCGCTGACTACGGCACGCTCTCCCTATTGTATTTTACGACCGCCTTCATTGGTATGATTGTGGACATGGGGATTGGCGCCGCAATGTCTCGTTTCTACTTCGATTCGGACGAGCAGTCTGAGCGAAACCTGGCTGTTTCAAGCGCCATGTACGGATTCGGAGTTGGGTCGGGTGTGCTAATACTCTTCTTCATTTCGATTAGCGGATTTCTCAGTGATCTTGTGTTCCGAGCCACCAGCCAGATGAATTTTGTCATACTCTTTTTGAGCAAGCTCTCCGGCGCGACTCCCGTACCGTTACCGCAAAATTATACGGGCCTGCTCATCCTATCATTAGTGGGGTTGGCGCTCGACATCTTTATTAATGTCAGCTACAATTACCTTCGAATTCGCCAGAGATCAATACGCCTGACAGCCGTGGCGCTCTCCCGACTGGTGATGCAGATCGGATTGAACGTTTTGTTCATAGTCGGACTTGGTTGGGGTGTGGCCGGTATTCTCACCAGCTCGGTAATCGCGAACACGGTGCTTGTGAGTTACCTGGTGCCGTCGACAATAAGGGAAGTCGGGGGGCGGTTCTCGTGGCCGAAGCTAAAGGCGATGATTACATATGGTCTGCCGCTGATTCCATCGAATATCCTCGCCTATATCGTGAACGTTTCAGACCGCTTCTTCGTGAACGCCTATGTCGGCCTCAGCCAGACGGGGCTATATTCGCTGGGATATCGTTTTGGGGTTCTGGTGAATGAGTTTGTATCGTCGCCGTTCGCACAAATCTGGCTTCCTCGGCGGTTCGAGATGTTTCAGAAGGAAGGTTCGGAGCGGATTTTCTCCCGCATATTCACCTATTTCTGCGCCGCAATGTTCTTTGCGGGGCTGGGGATTTCGGTGGCCACCAAGGACATAATCAGGATCATGTCCGAAAAAGCGTTCTGGGACGCCTACCTGGTAGTGCCGGTGCTTGTGCTGTCGTACGTCGTCTCGAGTTTCCAGATGCACTTCAATGTCGGCATCCTGTTCAAGAAGAAGACCAAATATCTGATGTACATCAATTTCGTTTCGGGCGGGGTCAACATTGCGCTCAATTTCCTTATGATCAGTCGCTGGGGTATGTGGGGCGCGGCCTGGGCGACTCTGATTTGCTTTGTGATCAAGGTTGCTATGATCTTCGTTGTCGGCAACCGCTTGGTGAAGATCGCCATTGAATGGCTGCGCGTATTCAAAGTGGTAATAGTCGCAACCGCTTTGTACGCCCTGATCTCACTAATCGAAACCGGTTTGCCGGTACTCAACCTGACGATAAAGTGCACGGCTTGCTTTGCTTATCCGTTTGCCCTGTACGCAATCAAGTTCTTCGAACCGGGAGAATTGGAAAAGGGCTGGGCTCTGGCACGGCCATATCTGGGCAAGGTTATACCGCGATTCAGAGAGCAGGCGTCGGACAAGCTTCAGGAATAGATCGTTACTGCAATCCGATCAGCCGCCAGTTTAGATATCCGAACAAGTCTTTTGAGCCCTCGACCGACACCAGGAGGTCCCAAGGCCGGGCATCCGCCGGCTCGAGCGGTAGCTCATGCATGGCCCAGCGGGTCGTAACGTGCTCTCGACGGAACTCAAACAGCTGGCGATCTTGCAGACGAACCGACAGTCTCGGGCAAACGAATTTTGGTCGGTTGTGGAGCAAGGTCGGCTGGCCAACAATCAAGAATAGACGGCTAATCGGCGCCTCAACCGTGAAACGACAATTCAAGGTTACATCGTCAAAAGTGTGGGCTAGATTAGTTGAGAGAAACTCCGGAGCCAGAAAGTCCCGGTGGCAGGCAATTCCGGACCAGTGCGCCTGATCGGAGCGCCAGCCTGGTCCAATCGGCAGTTTTCCCTCGATTATGCTGCCATCGCGCAGATAGTTGTCGGTCCAATAGGTTTCAGGCGATACACCCGGCCGGTCAATCGTCACTGTCGCATCTTTGATTTCGCTGATGGAATCGAAGCGTCTCAGAGAAGATTTCGGAACGGCCGGCAGTAGATAGTCGCCAAATAAAGACGCAGGTTCATAGGTGGCCGGGCAGGTTGGGCGACCCGCTTCGTCCGGCTCGATCGTGACGACTTCATAGCCATGATAAGCGCCGCGCTCGAACCGCAGCCGAATCATGTATCGGGGGGCGGCGCGGCCGGTGGAGAACGGCGGAAGGTGAAGAAGCAGATTGCCCAGACTGTAGGCTATCGGCCGGCCCTTATATTCCTCGACAACTCCCGCCACATGCGTGTGATGCCCAATAATCGCCGAAGCGCCGGCGTCAATTAACGCATGAGCAAGTTCGCGCTGCGCTCTCGTTTCCAGGTAGCTCCACTCCGGTCCCCAGTGCAGAACCACCACAACCGGCATGGATCGGGCAGTTCTTTGAACTGCCTCAAGCGCAAGCGGTGGATCGAGCGGAAACGGGCAAGGTTCATGGGCAAAGTACAGGTCCGGGCTGGGGTCAATAATCTCTCGTTCGACAAAGTTAAGTACCGCCACTCGTTCCAAGCCGGCGGTCAAAATGGCCGGAATTTGAGCGCTGCCTTCCTTCAGCCGCAGACCGCAGTACTGAATGTGGGCCAAATCGAGAAAGCGAGTCGTGTCCGCGAGTCCCTCGGGACCATAGTCAAGAACATGGTTATTGGCAAGGCAGGCGAGCGTGATGCCTATTTCGCGAAGAGCCAGCACGTACTGCGGCAGGGCCCGCATGGTGTACCGTTTCTTGTCAAGTGACCGGCCACGATCGGACAAAGCGCATTCGAGGTTGACGCAGAAGTGATCGATGTTCGCGGTCGCCAGCCGGAGGCCGCGAGAGACCTGTTCGGCCTGGGCAAGGATTTGTGCGTGCGTCAGGAGTGGTGCGCGCAACTCCGCGGTCGACAGGCGGTGCAATGTCACGGCCCGTCGGAACAGTCCCTTGATCAGCGCCGGCGGCGACGGTTTTGGCAGCCAGTCGAAAGAAAGATCACCGGCGAACAAGATGTCCATAGCGAATTAGCCCCCGCTTTATCGATCGCGATACAATCGATTGAAGAGTTCAAACGAGACGAAGTGTGACAGTACACCAAAAGCGTTGCCGCCCCGTCTCTGATAGTTCAGAAGCGAGCGCAGGGCCACCGGATCGTAGTACCCCCGCTGAAGTGTCCGCTGATCCAAAAGCACCGATTCGAAGAAGTCCCTGATTCCGGAGTGAGAGCGATACCACTGATCGTAATGGACATAGGTTGAGTAATCGTGAAGATTCAGTAGTCCTCGCGAAAAACGTTCAGCATAGTACATCAATTGCTTTTTGTATGCTTTCGCCTTCAGGACTGCGTGCGAAGGCTCGGTGAACAGATTCACCCCGGTGTGTTGCTGGGGTACGCGGGCCAGGTGAGGGAACTTCCTCTTCAGCCCCTCAACCAGGAGGACACGAGAAGTGCTGACTTTCAGGCGCGGGGGAATTTTCAGGTAGAATTCGATTGTCCGGTCATCTTCCAACGCCCAATGATCGTGCACCGTGAAGCGATTGACATCTATTTGATCGTACTTTTTCCGGAATCGATTCTCAAGAGCGAACAAGTCGCGCTGGTGGCAGAACAGGTTCGAGGCTTTCTGATAGTGGGCAAATTCGGCCTCAATGGCGGAGTCATATACAGCCTTCAGCGTCATCCGAAATTGGGGTTGGAAAATCCGGTAGTAATTGTCATCGGTAAAGTGTCCGTCCAACAAGGTGCGGAGTCGCTGTATTTTGGCAGACCACGGCAGGATGGTTGAGATATCTCTTTCGTTGAAGTAGCCGTAGCCGAACACTGTTCTCCCCGCCAGTCCGTTGAGAAACACGCTCTTGGAAGCATTCAATCCATACTGACTTGCCACTCCAAGCAGCACAGCCGGGCCCGTATTGATCATGCCGCCGGTAAGCCAAACGAATCTCTCCGCGAAGTCGACAACCCATTGCGGATTGATTTCGACCAGACTATGATTTTCAACACCGGCTTCGCTCGCGACCCGGGCCGCCAATTTCACTTCCACGCTCTGCTTCTGACCATGGCAAAACGTGTGGGGATGTAGTCCGGCCTCCCGGGCGTGAGCCAGGACCATTCGGGAATCCAGACCGCCCGACAGCGGAATGATCACATGGTCATAGCCAGAGCACTGTTTCATGATGTTCTGCTGGTACAGAACATGAGCCTCATCGATCAGGTCAGCTGGAGACTGTTTCGATTCCTCAGGAAACCGATATTCCCACCACGGTTCAATTGTGACGCGGCCATTGCAGTATCTGATAGCCCGCGCCCAGCGCAAACGCTTGACTTTCTTGAAGAGAGTCTTATCGCCAAGAATCATCTTGAAATTGAAGTAATCAAGTACTGCCGCTTCGTCCATATCTCGGTCAAAATACTGATATGGGAGAAATGCTTTGTACTCTCCGGCAAAGAGGAAGGAGTGTTCATCCTCGAAGTAGTAGAGTTGCCAGTGGCCAATCCGGTCGTTGCAAATAATCGCTGCCTTACGCTTCAGGTCAAACACCGCGGCATTGAAGGATCCGTTCAACTTTTCCGGCATACGGTCCGGGAAGGCGGCATAGATTTGTGTGAGTCGGCTCGCTTTATGACTGGTGGGTTGCTCCAGCGCAGCCGGCAATCTCTGAAAGTCATAAATGTACCCGGAGAAGGCAGCCAGCAGATTGCATTCGCGGTCAATGGCAAAGCACTCCTCGCCCGGAACCGGCAGGCCTATCAGGCCCAGTCCAAACCAGTCCTCGGCATGTGTGTGCAGGGTATAGTGCTTGTTGTGAGATTGTATCTCGCCCATCCTTTGGATGAGCGCCTCATTGGCTTGACGGTCAGCGCCGTGCTTACGAATGAATCCGAAAATCCCTGGCATTAGTTATCTGTGATCCTACCTCTCAGCGCGCGAAGTATACTGCGTTTCCATGGCGAAGAACAGTTCAAAATCGAGTCGGGATACCGTTCACAGAACGCAATCTCGCACAAGGTGACATGCCTTCGGTCGGCTCCTTGCTATCGCCAGTTCGAATTGGCCATGCGAATCAGTCCCGCGCTTCTGACACGATATTTCCGGATTGGTTGGAAACATTGCATGCATGGCTCTGTTTTAGGTTGGCATCTGACCAGCCAAACAGTATGTTTTTTGCGACTCAAGCAGTTGGTGAGCACCAACACCGAACGCTTGAAGGGATGCAGCGATCGATATGGATACCCGACCGAGGAAAATGCTCATCGTGACCTATGTGTTCCCGCCATTTGCGGCTGTAGGAGTGTACCGGATTCTCAAATTCTGTAAGTATCTTCCGGAGTTTGGTATTGCTCCTGTCATCCTCACGCCGCGCAACCCAAATACCATGGCGCGCGATGAGGGGTTGATGGCTCAGATTCCCGGTTATGTTCCTGTCTATCACTCGTTTTCATTCGAGCCGTTTCGCGGGAAGAGGCCGTCGAACGTGCCGTCATCAGCGGTGTCGGGCGGTTCGAGTTTGACTCCAGCATCGGAGTCAGAGGAACCGTCTCTACCCACAAGACTGAAGCGTTTGGTCAGAAAGCAACTGTCCATTCCGGATACGGTGTACTTCTGGAGTTGGACCGGACTATGGACGGGGGTACAGGCGATAAGGAATGAGAAGATCGATCTCGTTCTCTCGTCGTCACCTCCCCATTCCACACATCTTCTTGCGTCCCGAATGGCCGCGCTCACCAAGAAGCCGCACATTGCTGACTTTCGTGACCTCTGGTCTCAGAATACCAGCTACGCGGAGCGAAGATACACACCCGCTCTGAAACGTCGTGATCGGAGGTACGAGGAGTCTGTCCTTCGACAGTCGGCGGCAATTACGGTGAATACCGATACCTTCAAGATGCAGTTGATGGCGAATAACGCATTCCTCGATGCAGGACGGATAGAAGTTGTGACAAACGGTGTGGACCCCGACGATTTCAAGGAATTCGTCGCTTCCGGTACCGGCGAGAGTCGCTTCACGCTTCTGTACACCGGCAGCTTGTACGGGGGACATCGCAATCCGGAGTTCTTCTTTGCGGCCGTCAGAGCATGGCTGGATCGCCGATCGGAGATCTCCGGGGAGATCCGCCTGCTGTTCATCGGCAATTGGGCGGCGGAACACGCCCGGCTGATCGTACGCCACGGTATTGGAACGGTCATCGAGAAGCGGGACTGGATGCCGCAACGTGAAGTACTCAAGGAGACTTTTGCCGCGGACCTGCTTCTGCTATTTCAGGGTTTTGACCCGGCGCTATCGGCGGCGATCCCACGGAAACTCTACGAGTACATTATTACGAACAAGCCGATTCTGGCCTTCGCCCCCCCCGGCGAGATTCCCGATCTCATTACACGGTTTGAGTGCGGGGTGTCACTTTCCTCCCCTGACCCCGAACCCATCATTTCGTACCTCGATGCGGCCTTCGACGCTTGGAAACACCGTCGTGAGACTGGGCAAACCGTTCACTCTCTGCGTTCGATGCCGGAACTTGAGACGAAACAGCAGGTGCGTAAGTTGGCCGACCTGTGCCATCGGCTGACGGGGCCGGATCGGAAGTGACTCATGAGTCCGCTTGCCAGGCTCTCTACATACATGCGCACCGGCCGATTTGGCAAGATCGCGAACACATTAGGTGAGCGAACCCCGTGGTGGCTGTGCCATTGCGGAAAGGCATCTCTTTGGGAGTTGCGCAATGTCGGTCCGATGCCGGCCAGGTCCGAGTCGGTTCTGGCGTTCGGCCATAGCTGTCGTCCGGCCTCGCGTGAAGAGTTGCCAGCCTGTTGTCGCATTACCGGTATTGACGTTCACGAATACTACCGCCGCTTCGATGCGGGCGATGTCTGTTTCAGCGTGTTTGCGCAGGACAGGCCGGTGAATATCGACTGGGAGCGCTCCGGAGCCTGCTATGTCAGAGGAATGGGTTATGGGCACAACGGTGTCGCTGCCGATAAGTATGTTTACGGGATTATGACTGATTCGGCCGAGCGGGGTAAAGGATTGTACAAGAATTGTCTCGTGAACCTGAGCGCTCATCTATTTGCAGGCGGAGCGGAGCGAATAGTCCAAATGGTAGCAGAAGGGAACACCCCCGTTTTGGGCACATTGCCGCGGCTGGGATACAAGAAGACCCATGACATAAGGCATACGGTTGTTCTGGGAATCAAGCGCACTTCGGTGACCGACTTGACATCAGATCAAACCGTCGTACGCTGGTTTGTGTTCAATCCGAACAATCGATTTGTGATATAGAGATGGTCAGGCTTGGAAATCTACCGCAGTTGCAACCCGGTACCGGCGATTCCAGTCGTATTGTTACCGGAAAGACCGTGTTCTACGTCGGTCTGGCAATAGCAATCGTTGGCCTTAGTCTGGCCACCTTACGTGTTGATCCGTTGATACTGGCCGGCGGCATTATCGGCATAGTTGCACTGTTTGCCGTTCTCAAATACCCCTTCTTTGGCTTCTTCGTGTATATGGCCCTCTATTTCATTCGCCCCGGGGAAAGATATCCTTCACTTGCCCCCCTTCGTCTGGAGCTTCTATTCGGGCTTCTCCTGTTAGCCACCATTGTGCTGTCCGATGCTCTGCGAGGGACACGTGTCCGTTTCCCAACCGACCGGATATCGATGGTGGTTTTTGGGCTCATAGGGGTATTCTGCATCGGAACAGTTTTCTCGGAATGGAAGGCACAGTCGGCTGAACTTGTCGGCCATTTCGTAAAGCTGTTCATCTTCTACTACTACATTCTAGCGTTGACAAATACGGAGCGGCGTTTTGCGTACGCTTATTGGTTCATTGTAGCCTTCACCTGTTTAGTGGGAATCGAAGCCTTCTACAATTACTTCACCGGAAACTTCAGATTCAATCAAGGTGTGATGCGAACGGGCGGCGCTACCTCTTATGGCGACCACGCCAATTCAATGGCCATGTATATGGCAACGACCATACCCATGCTCGTCTATCTGATAGCTCGCTACAAGAATGTCCTCATCCGATGGCTTTGCTTACTGCTCATCATTATCTGCTTTATCACACTTATCATTACTGCGTCGAGAAGCGGTCTGCTGTGTATTATCGCGGTGGCCTTGACCTATATTGGGTTCTCCAAGCATCGCGTTGCGTACTTTGTGTGCCTTGTCTTAGTGTCAGTCTGTACCTGGGCATTGATGCCGGAGCAGTACAAGATGCGCTATAGCAGCATCACCAGCAGCCAGCTTGATGATTCGAGCCAAGGCCGGGTTGAGGCCTGGAAAGTCGGACTTGATATGTTTCTTGAGAAGCCGATTCTCGGAGTCGGCCCGGGCGTTTTCCCTGCCGCCTATTGGAATCGCCGAGGTGTATGGTTGCAGTCGCATTCGCTTTATATACAGGTAATGGCGGAAACCGGCGCGGTGGGGATTTTGGCGTTTGCAACTCTCTTGATAGTGATCTTCAAGCGTCTGAACACCATGTTCCGTAGTGATCCGACGAAACGGTCCAGCGACGATCTCAAGGTATTTGCCAGGGCGAATTATGCTATCTTGATAGGGCTGCTCGTGGCCGGCGTATTCGGCCATATTATGCTGCGAGATACTTGGTATCTTACTGCCGCTCTCATTGTGGCGAAGACCAACCTGCTCCCGCAGGAGGCTGGTCTAACCTAAATGGACTTTCTGAAACCAATCGTCCGCCGTGTCACGTACCGATATCTTATGAGGCGCGACGGATACGATACACGAAAGATCGAAGTCGAACTTGCCGCCTCGCAGTTTCTTTCGAGTAACGAGTTGGCGGCGCTGCAGTTGGCACGGCTGAATCGATTGCTTCAATACTGCATGCAACACAATACGTTCTACCATAGCCGATGCCGTCAAGCTGGGTTTGATCCGCGTTCCTTTAGAGATCTCCGTGATCTTGCAGCATTGCCCCTGCTAACCAAGGATGACGTGCGGTCGGCCGGTGCGGAGCTCTTCTCCACGGGTTACACCTCTGCAAATTCGGCACACCGGCGCACCGGAGGCTCTACCGGCGTGCCGCTGCGCACATATATGGATCATCCCGCTGTGGCATTCAAGAAAGCTGCGACACTCCGACACAATGCCTGGGCGAATCTAAGACCGGGTGACCGACTTGCGGCAGTCTGGGGAGATACCGACAAGCCGCAACCTGTCAAGACGCGGCTTCGCAATCTGCTCACCGACCGGGCGATCTATCTCGATACGCTCACGTTCGATGAGGCGCATTTGGCCCGTTTCGTTGCCGATATCCGCAAGTACCGTCCGCCGGTATTAATGGGGCATGCCCACTCGATATTCCGGTTCGCCGAGTACGTTCGCGCGATGGGAACTACTGACCTTGTGTTTCAGGGTATTATCACGACCGCCATGGTGCTCTCTGATGTCGAGCGGCGTACCATCGAAGCGGTCTTCTGCTCCCCGGTGTTCAACCGATATGGGTGCGAGGAACTATCGATCATTGCCTCGGAGTGCGAGGCGCACGAAGGGATGCATATCTGCGGAGAAGGGTTGTATGTGGAGGTCCTTGAAGAAACGGCGAGTCAACCCGGCAAGCTCGTTATCACGGACCTGGTGAACTACGCGATGCCGATGATCCGCTATGAAATCGGTGACTATGCCGTCACGCAAACCGGCTCCTGTGCCTGCGGTCGAGGCCTGCCGCGCCTGAAAGCGGTGGTAGGAAGAACGGCCGATTTTCTTTACACGCCGGAAAAGACGCCGGTATTCGGAATCTCGATTCTTGATACGTTCGTCATTCATATTCCCGGATTGAAACAGGTACAGATAGTGCAGGATCGATTCGACCATATGGATTTCTACGTGGTGCGGGATATCAACTTCTCTGAGACCACTCTCGCTCTGCTCCAGAAGAACATCACCGACCTTTTTGGCCGACAGATGCGGGCGGATATTCACTTTGTCGAACAGATTGCCCAGACGGAGCGGGGGAAATTCCGGTTCTCTATCTGTAATATCCCTCCGGAGCAGCTACCGTGAAAATTCTGGTTCTGGACGAGTTCCTGTGCTATCCAATCGATTCCGGCAAGAAAGTACGCTCGTACAATCTGCTCCGGCAATTGGCGGAGCGGCACCAGATCACACTACTGTGTTTCGTGTGGGGAGACGCGCGCGAACACGAAGGGATTGAGCATCTCCGGTCAATCGGCATTGAAGTAGTCACGGTAACCAGAAATAACCCCGCCAAGAGCGGAGTCGCATTCTATTTTAGACTGTGTGCTAACCTGTTCTCTCCTCTACCCTACATTGTAGCAGGCCACATTTCCTCGACCTACCGGGAACGGTTGGCGCAGTTGGTCGCCGGCAGGAAACCGGACTTGCTACTGGCGGAATGGTCACCATACGCCATTTATTTGAAGGAGTATTCGCACATTCCGCGAGTGGCGGTTGCCCATAACATCGAGAGCAATATCTGGCGGGGATATGTTGAGAAAAGCAGGTCGTGGGCGAGAAGAATGTACGTCAACCTGCAGTACCGAAAGGTCATCCGCTTCGAGCATGAGACATTCGGCTGGCTCGACGGACTGATCACGGTGTCGCCGGTTGAACAGGAGCAGGTGCGGAAAGGATATCCGGGGCTCAAGGTTGCGCTCGTTGATAACGGAGTGGATACAGAGTATTTCGCGCCGTCGTCATCGATCGAGGAGGAGTGCCTCGTTTCATTTACCGGCTCAATGGATTGGCGACCCAATCAGGATGGCATAGATTACTTTATTCGCACGATTCTTCCCCCTTTGCGTGCGCAGGTGCCAGAGGTAAGAGTCCTCATTATCGGCCGTCAACCCCCCGAATGGCTCGTGGCTTTTGGCAGAGGACATGGCGTTGATTTCACCGGCTCGGTTGCAGATGTGCGGCCTGATATGCGCCGGACGGCAGTGTCGATCGTTCCGTTACGGATCGGCGGAGGTTCGCGGCTAAAGATACTTGAGGCGCTTGCTATGGAGAAAGCCGTCGTATCGACTGTGCTGGGAGCCGAAGGTCTGGCAATAACGCCTGGTGAGCAGGCGCTGGTTGCCGATGAACCTCAGGCGTTTGCCGAATCGGTGGCACGGCTGCTTCGAGACAAGAGTGAACGCCAGCGACTTGGACGGGCGGGACGGGCGCTGGTGACCGAAAGATACCGGTGGGATAGTTTAGCCGGCAAGCAGAGCGATTTTCTGGAAAGGGTAGTCCATGAGCGATGACAGCCGTCCGGAGACCAAGCGAGTGTTTCATATTCGAGAGGCAAACATATTCGGCGCTCCTGAACGGACAATCCTTGGTCAGGTACGCCATTGCCGGAAGTATGCCCGAATCCCTGTCACCTTTCGCAAAGGAGGGGTTGAAAACGCACTGGCATCTGAACTGAGACGTCTTGGCGTGCCGTTTCTGGAATTGGTCGAATTCTTCACCGGTGACTTATCAACAGCTGTTCGCTTGGCCTTCATGATACGCAGACATAGGCCGGTTCTGACCATTACCCACGAATTCAAGTCAAACCTGTATGGCTACCTCGCTTCCAGAATTACCGGCACGCCTCAAATCGTTCATTATCACGGCGCCACGGCTGAGGACTTGAGGGTGAGGCTGTATAATCGGATCGATCAGTGGGTGCTCAAGCATGTTCCCAGAGTAATAACCGTCGCCGAAGAGACCAAGCGCCGACTAGTTACATTTGGCGTCAATGAAGATAGAATTATCGTGGTGCCCAACGCCACGGCTGAAACGGCATTTGATGCAGTGCCGTTTCGAAACGAGTTCTTCGAGCGACCGGCTCCACTGCTAGTCTGTGCGGCACGATTCAGTTATGAGAAGGGTATAGATGTCCTCATTGAGGCAGCCCGCGAGCTAAGGGACTGCGGTGTCAGACCCAATATTTTGATCTACGGAAAAGGCGGCGAGGAGCCAACTATTGAGCGTTTGATTCACAAGTACGACCTGGGTGACTCAGTCAAACTGGCAGGCTTTTGCAGGGACCTTCGTGGGCCCTTCGGCGCAATGGATTTCCTCGTCATACCTTCCAGATCAGAGGGGTTCCCCCAGGTGCTGCTGGAGGCATGGGCACAAGGCGCGCCGGTAGTTGCTACTCCCGTCGGCGGGCTCCCCGACCTGATTGCTGACAATCAGAACGGACTGCTTGCCAAAGCCGTGAGCGGTAAGGCTCTCGCAGATATAATTCGTCAGGCCCTGTTGACACCCGATTTCAGAGCTCGATGCGGCGGTCTTGGTAGACGGACGGTTGCAGAGAAGTACAATTTCTCGGAGCAAGTCAGGCAGATTGAGGAGATAATTGACACGTGTGTCGGCATGAACTGTTCGGAGCGACGAAGTTTGCGGCGCAGGATATCCCGGTGAGGACAATTCAATGAGTCCGGCATCGAGGACTGCAGGGCACAAGCTAAAGATCCTGACTGACATGCATTCACTGGCCGAGTTCGGTACGGAGAATGTATCTATCTCGGTAGTCCCGTATCCCAAGGGCAGGTACCCCGTGCTCAATGTCATGAGGGGATTTCTAGTGTCCTTCTCCTGCGACTACATAGTGCTGAATTTCACTCCCACGCGCATATTGCTGCTGGCTTTCTGCAAACTACTGATACCGATTCATCGGGCCAAGCTCGTCTCACTTGATCTCATCCTCACGGTTCCTGAAGGTACGCGCGATCGATTCATGTGTTGCGTCAAGATCATACTCTTGAAGAAAGTGTATCGATTTCTTGTGTACTTCAAGAACACTACGGGGTATCAACGCATCTATCGAGTAGCAGGCAACAAGTTTGTCTACATACCGTTCAAAATTAACTCAATCGAACTGGTGCTCAAGCAGTCAATAACAGATGAAGCGTACATTTTCTGCGGCGGCAAATCACGTCGGGATTTCGGCACACTCTTCAGCGCTATCGCGGGACAGCCGGTATCTGTTCGAGTTGTTACTCCGACCAACGATCACATAGCCGAGCATGGGTCCTTCCTGGATCCGTCGCAGCTACCGGCCAATGTGCAAGTCGTGCACGATGATGGAACGCCTCAGTCGTTCCTGAAGCAAATGGCGGCAGCCCGGCTGGTAGTGCTGCCGATTAAGAGAAACAACCTCTCCGCTTCCGGGTTGGGCGTCTATATTATGGCCATGGCGCTCAAGAAATGCGTTATCATATCGGCCGGACCGGGCGTTGATGACAATCTTACCGGTGGCCAGGCCATCATTGTGCCGCCGGAGGATCCGGTAGCGTTGCGATCGGCGATACTCCAGGCATTTCATGATGACGAGTACCGAAATCTCGTGGCAGATAACGGCTATCGCTATGCCATGTCACTCGGCGGGACGAAGCGACTCCTTGCATCGATTGCCCATTGGCTGGCCGCTGATTGTTCTCGGCAGGACAGTAGCAATGCAACCATGGAGAAATGAGCGGTTTGAATTCCTTGCGCAGAAAGATCGTTTTCATCATTGATGAGTACACGCCGGGGGCGGGCACTGAGAATCAAATTCGCGGCATACTAAGACATCTGGACAGAGCGCGATTTGAAGCAATACTGGTAACCCTTCGGAAGCCGGTTACTCCGGAGGATCAACAGGACCTCGGATGGCCCGTTAAGTGCCTGGGCGTTCACAGGCTGTTGCACATCACGTCGATTCATAGATTCCTGAGGTTTGTCTGGTGGTTACGCAGAACGAGAGTTGAAGTCGCAATGATATACTTCCAAGACAGCAGGTTGTTCGCTGTCCCGGCGTGCCGTTTGGGAGGGGTAAGAAGCATCATTAGCAACCGCAGGGATATGGGGTATTGGCGTACGCACACGTTGTCAAGAGCGCTTCGAATGGTCGACCGTCTTTCCCACCGCTGTCTTGTCAACTCTCAGGCTGTCAAACGATCGGTGGAGGACTACGAACATTACCCCGGCGACCGAATCACGGTGATATACAATGCGCTGTGGAATGATGTTAGGACCGAGGCTGCTATTGTCACCAAATCGAGACTGGGGCTGGAAAACGATACAGCAGTTGTCGGCATAGTGGCCAACCTGCGACCGGTCAAGCGAGTGGATCGGTTCCTCGAGATGGCGGCAATGGTTGTTACGAAAGTGCCAAAGGTCCACTTTCTGGTCCTGGGATGCGGTAATCTTGAGGGGACTCTTAAAGAGCAGACAGATCGCTTCGGGCTCGCTCACTGTGTCAGCTTTCTCGGGAAGGTTGAGGACGTCGGTTCTTACCTATCGATATTCGATGTGGGCGTTCTTACCTCAGAGTCCGAAGGACTTTCAAACTCCCTCATCGAGTACGCGGCCGCCGGCGTTCCAGCGGTGGCTTTCGATGCTGGGGGCAACTCTGAGGTCATTGCGGACAATGTCACCGGCTTCCTCGTACCGCAAGGCGATATCCCCGGACTTGCCAGCAAAGTCGTTGCAATACTGTCCGATAATGTATTACGGCGGCGAATGTCGACTGAGAGCAGGAATCTGGTCATGAGACGATTCTCGCCAGACACAATCATGCGGGAACTTATGGCCTTCTGGGGCGCTATCAGTTAAAGAAGTATGTTGCGGGAACTGAACAGGTTGATCAAATTTTGACCGGACCCAGTCCAGTGCGCCTGAGGCGATGTTGGCTAATCCGTTGAACTGTAGTCAGTTGCCCCGCAGGACTTGCCTGGCCTGCAGGCAGCCTTTTTGCGGTTGAGATTGTGGAATGCGTGGGGCGTTTCGGTCACAGGTGCGGCTTCGACCCTCTTAAGGAGTCGGGTCGACAGATCGGATGGCTTGACGTTTTGTTTTTGCATGTAGGGACGGAGTCAACTTTCTTAGTAGACGTACCGACCGCATAGCGAACAGTGGTTCCGGGTTAAAGGAAAGAACGGAGGAATCGTTTATGACATACACGGTCATGCCGGGCAAGCAGCAGCCGCTTCGAGTTGTGCCAATAGCGTTGGCACTTCTCGTTGGAATCTTAGGAGCGTCCGTTCTTGCCGGCCAACTGGCGGTAACATCGCTGCCGTACACTGTCAATCAATCGGCGCACTCCGCGAGTACGTGGGATACGGTCACGATCTCCGGTTCCAGGCTGACATCGACAACGAGCGGAATCACGTTTGGTGGTAGCACCCATCACTGGATGGTCTTACTGAGAACCGGAACGGCTCCCGATACAATCATCTTCGGCACCGATTCGACGGTCGCAAATACGCGGGGCATTGCTCTTGGCGCGGGATCGCACGACATAATCATTCGCGGCGGTTGTATCCTCCATAGACCAGCGAACATTCCGCTGAACTACAATGGCCCATATATTGCGAGTCACGAAGTCAATGCGGGTGCTCGGGCCATCTCGTTGTCAAACGGTTACAACATACTGGTGGATTCGATTCTGCGGGCGGAAGTAATCGGGTATGGTCTCCAAACTCATGTAATCGCGGGTGGCGGCAAGATGATGACGATAGATCGATGTCGCCTCTTTAATAACTGCTACGCCTTTACCCAACGCGATTTATTTCAGGCGACTTGCGTCAAATCTGAGGGGCTTGACAACAATATTCTTTCGCCCGGCGAATTTCACTACCGCATAACGAATTGCTATCTTTCGGACAACGCCCACACCAACGTGTACTTTGCCTACGACAAGGTGGCGGGCCATTACGCGGTCGTCCAGATGGATGGCGATACTCTCTATCAGGATTTGAGAAACAAACGGTACACCGCCATATCGGGGATGTACCAAAGCACGACCAATGGCTATGCGATTGATTTTACCCGCGCCGGACCCGGCAGTTACATCAAGAATTGCGTTGTCACTCCGGGCAGCTCCTATGAGGGTGGACGCGGCATACTGCTCACCCACTGTGTCGGGACGCAGAGCAATCCGGTCGAGGTGGCCTACAACAAAATTTGGGCACACAACGGTCCGAATACCGAGTACGGCGGTCTGTCCTATAACTGCGTAGCGGTCAAACTCCGTCAGCACAATACCGGCGTATGGCTCCA
>Ga0315293_10000513_pt1 | contig 36086 bp, 35 predicted proteins | sample YL17G13_20_MG_FD_203071 | JGI IMG/M metagenome (GOLD analysis project Ga0315293, IMG submission 203071) | Sediment microbial communities from Yellowstone Lake, YNP, Wyoming, USA - YL17G13_20 | ecosystem: Environmental > Aquatic > Freshwater > Lake > Sediment | place: USA: Wyoming | collected... | reverse complement strand
ATCTGGAGATCGCTCAAGCGGGAACACATCCGCCTAGCCATACGCCCCAGGATTATCTCCCTCTGAACGGCTGTTTTCCAGACGTTCTCATACCTGGAGAGGGCCCGGGCCGTAAAATCGTTCTTCGTAAAGCTCTGGAGGATGACCCCGGCGGCAATGTCCGCTCCGAGCAATCCGAAGGCGACGCCGCCTCCGGTCGTCGTTTTGACTTGTCCGGCGGCCTCGCCGACGGCCAGGACGCGTTCGCCGAAGGTCCTCGAGAACAATCCCTGGGCGATGACCTTGACCTTGATCCCGGCCATAGCCGCCTCAGCCGACAGGTTCGGAAAGGGTGTCTTCATCAGCTGCGAAAGATGGGTTTTAGGATCGCGCCGGGTCAGCATCCCGACCCGGAAACGTTTCCGTCCGGAGGGGACCATCCAGGCGAAACCGCCGGGGGCGACATCCCTGCCCACGAAGATCGTCGCCGGAACATCGATGTCCGCCTCGATTTCCATCTGCGCCCCGTTCATGTATTCCTTCGGCGTGCCGAGGCCGATTTTCTTGTGAAGGCTGTAGTCGATCCCGGACGCGACGACCGCAAGTCGCGAGGAATAGGAGCGCATCTCTCCGTCTCCCGTCCTGGCCGAGATCTTGACGCCATCCTCCGAAATCCGGACATCCTCGGCCTTGGTATCAAGCTCGATGACAGCGCCCTTCTCCGTGGCTTCTTTAGCCAAGTTCCTGTCGAACTTCCCACGGTCCACGACATAGGCGAAAGCCTTGGGATGGCGGTAAACGATGGATGTCCCAAAGGGCGAATTGAGTCGGACCGCCTGGAGTTCGCCGAGGGCGGAGTCCTTGTTCAGCCCGAAATCGTCGAAGATCTCTTTCCCGATGATCCCGGCGCAGACAATGTTGGAACCGATCTCTTCCTTTTTCTCGAGAACCCGGACATGGATCCCAGACCCCGCCAATCGTGCGGCCAGACAAAGTCCGCTCGGCCCTCCCCCGACAATGAGAACATCCGAGTGTTTCATCATGATCAAATCTATTTTTCCAAAACGTTTTGTCTCTATTTAAGTGATTAATTCGAGACTTGTCAACAGAGTCTTCCGAGTAGGCTCAGACTTTATTTGCCCTGGACTCCCATTTTCCCCTGAAGGTGATCCAAAAGGAGAGGGCGATGAGCTTCAGGTCCAGCCAGAAGCTCCTCTTCCGGATATAGAGGAGGTCGTAGCGGAACTTTTTACGCCTGGGCATGTCCCCGGGAAGAAAGACCTGTGTCAATCCTGTCAAGCCCGGTTTCACGGCATGTCTTTCCCTGTACCCAGGGATCTTCTCGATGGCCCTCTCGTCCGGGTTCCCATGAACCTCTTTTTCGTTCGGCCGAAGGGCCCTGGGGCCGACAAAGCTCATGTCTCCCTTGAAGATGTTCCAGAGCTGGGGAAGCTCGTCCATGGCCGTTGCCCTTAGGATACGACCGATCTTCGTCACCCGGGGGTCGTTCTCGGCTGCCTGGACGGCCCCCCTCCCCTTTTCAGCATTCACGATCATGGAGCGGAATTTCAGCGCCTTGAAAATGCGGCCGTCCTTCCCTACCCGTTCCTGAGCATAAAAAATAGGCCCGCGGTCTTGAATCCATACGAGCAGCGAGAAAAGAAGCCAGAACGGCAAGGACAGGACCAAGCCGATGAAGGACAGCGCGATATCGAACGGCCGCTTGAGGAAAAGGGCCTTAACGAACCCGCCGTCCGATGGCTTCTTGCGGTTGAGGAACTTCGTCCCTAGAACAGCTAGGATACCGGCCGTATCGACGCCCCAATCGATGGGGCTCCCGTTCCGGTTCGGGACGAAGCTCTGGAGGTATTCGTCCAGGAAGCCGTAGGCGACGGAGACGAGCCCGGCCCGGAGCGCCCAGCCCGGCTCCCATTTCCGCCCATCAGGGCCCCGGAAAGCACGGTAAAGGAGATAGGCCAGGACGCCGTACTCCAGGAAATGGAGGGATTTTCGGAAGACGATATAGAACACGCCCACGGCCGCTTCGGACGCGTGCGGGAACAGCCATCGGAACACGGCCGTCGAGATCTCATAAGTGATGCTGCTGCTCAGGGCGCGGTTCCCGACCGGAAAGAAGATCGCCATCCAGAGGATCGGCGGCAGCCAGTACTTGAAGAATCGTCCCGTTCGGCTCATGACGCGTCCCCGCCCCCGGTCACGGTCGCCAACAGGGCTTCATAGCGGTCCATGATCATCTTCCGGGAGAAATTATCGACAACATATCGCCTTGCGTTCGAAGCCATTTCGCGGCGCGCGTCGGGATCACCCTTCAGCCTGAGAACGGCCTCTCCGATCCCCGCGACATCGTCGGGCGGGACGACATCGCCGCTCCGAGTCCCACGGATCAGGGCGGCGACCTCGGAATCGGGCGGCGCCAGCCCCAGGACCGGCCGTCCCGCGGCCAGAAAATTGTAGAGCTTCGACGGGACTGACATCTGCGACTTTTCCTTGTCCAGGGGAACAAGGAGGACGTCGCTCGAAGCGAGAAGATGGGGCAGGTCCCCGTAGGGCTGGAACGGAAGGAACTGGACATTGTTCGTCCCGAGTTCGCCGGCCTTCTTTTGCAGTTCCGCCTTTTTCAGGCCTTCGCCGACGATCACGAAGATGACGTCCTTGTTGTTCCTCAACATCGCGGCCGCTTCGAGTACGTGTTTCAGGGCCCGATTGCTGCTGATGCTGATCGTCCCCGAATACATCACGACGAACTTGTCGTGAAGGCCGTATTTCCGGGAGATCGGGTTGTCCTTGGGATAGGGCTTCAGGAAATCGGTGTCCACCCAATTCGGGATCACGGTCATCTTATCCCGGGGAACCCCTTTATCAAGAAGATTCTTCAGAAAGCCGTCACCGATGACGACGATTCGTTCCGAGATCCCGTAGACCCATCTCTCGAGGCCCTGGGCGAAGCGGATCGCCGCGCGGTTCCTGAGAATACCGGATTCGATGGACAGATCGGGATGGATGTCTTGGACGCTGAGCACCACCCGGACGCGCCGGAGCTTCGCGGCGAGGAATCCCGTGAGGCCGAGCTGGAGGGGCGGCGTGCGCAGCAAGAGGATGTCCGCCTTCCGAAGCGTCAGGGCGTTGAGGATCGTCCCCGCCGTGTAGATGTTCCAAGCGATGAGCCGGGCGATGGGGTGCGGTGCCGCATTCGTCCAGAACCGTTTGACAACGAACCCGTTCTCCCGCCGTCGCGAGTAGAAGAGCCCTTTGAGCTCCGGCGGCCGCTGTCTCGGGATCGTCGTCACGACCTCGACGTTGTGCCCCCGCGCGGCCAGGTCGGAGGCCAGCTCGTTGATGAGGATCGGCGCGCTGCCGAAGTCCGGCAGGAAGTACATGGTGTGGATGGAGATCCTCATGTCAGCTCCATCGATCCTGAACGCTCGTCACGGGGACGCCCCCCCCTGGGTCCCCACGGGGGCCTCGATCCGTTCGCCGGACCCCACCGGGTTCTCCTGGACCCACTCCCAAACATAGGCCATGGCCGGGACCAGGAGCAGAAGGTCCACTCCGTAGAAGGCCGCCGTCGATTCGAAGAAGCTGCGGCCGGTCAGGAACCCGATGATCAGGACGGATTGCATGAGCAACGGGAGGTCGGGTCCCTCGACCCGGCGGACCCTCTTCATGAGACCGGATCGCAGGATGAGGATCCAGGCGGCAATGATCGCCGCCAGGAACAGCCCGGCCCCGAACACGCCGGCATGGATGGCCGAATGGAGATAGGAATTGTGCATGTGCTCGGAGTTGAGCATCAGCCTATCCGCGTGGAATCCCCAACCCAGGAAGGGCGAATGCTCGATCTGGACCAGCCCCTTGCGCCAGGTATAATCCCGTCCCGTCAGGAACATAATCTTTTCGACGTGGCCGTGGAGGCGCCACTTGATCCCGGACAGATAGACCAGATAGGTCGCCGCGGGGCCGATGACGAGGAACCTCAGGTCGACTCCTAGGATCAGGACCAGGAGGACGCCGGAGATCGCCAACCCCAACAGGGAGGTCCGGGACCGGGTCTGAGCCAGCATGAACAGGGCCGGCGCGAGCAGGACCCCCCAAACGATCTTCCGTTTCCCTCTTCGGCAGATGAGATATGTAAAGGCGATGATGATCGTTACCAGCGCAAAACGCCCTACGCCGTTGGCACGCATCTCGCCCATGTTGAACGGGAGCCGGTAGAACTGGGAAAAGCGTTCGTCCGAGCCTCCGACACGGAGCACGTCGGGGAAAATGGCGGCGAAGATGAGGACGACGACGACGTTGTTCAAGTAAAGGATCTTCCTGAGCCCTTCGAGAGGGTCCGGCATCTCCACGGCGACCCAGATGACAAGTAGAGGGGCGACGTATTCGCCGGCCCAGTACAGAGCCGTCATCCGGTTCGGGGACAGGAAGACCGAGGAAACCGCGCCAATCGCAAAGTAGGCGAATAAAAAACCCGTGGGTATCCGGAAAAATGTGAATCCGGGCCTCTTGACCAGCATCCACATCAGGCTCAAATAGACGGCCACAAGCGGAAACAGGGCCCGGATGGCCTGAAAGAAAGCTAGGGGATCGGATAGCCCGCCGCTTAATTGAAGATTATAGATCCCCGTGAACATGCCTCCCCAGACAAGGAGCCAGAGGATGCCGGTGAAGATCATTGTACTATCGATCCTTTGTGACCAGGTCCAAAAGTCCCTTCCGGCTCACGGCCTTTTCATAGATATCGCGCATCCTATCGCCGAGCCGGTCCCAGGCATAGAATTCCAGGGCCCTTTTCCGCCCTGCGGCTCCCAGTCTGTGCCTTAAAGCGTCGTCCGCACAGAGCGTCTCCAGAGCCGAAGCCATCCCCTTGATCACGGAATCCCGGCTCTCTGGAATCACTTTAATGCCCCAGGCTTCCTCGACATGGGCTCCCGGGCCTCCTGAATCCAGGACGACGACCGGAATGCCCGAGCCCATGGCCTCGACGACAACGGCCCCTCCCCCGTCCCTGAAGCTCGGGAAGAGGAAGACGTCGGACGACCGCATGTTCGCCAAGACCTCGCGACGCGGAAGCCAAGGAAGGATCCGGATCTTGTCCTCGAGGCCGAGACGGGAGATAAGGCCCCGGATCCGCACCTCTTCGGGGCCCTCGCCGATAATAACCATCTCGGATGCCGAGTGTTTTTCGGCGAAGACGCCGAAAGCCTCGACGGCCAGCGAAAATCCCTTCAGACGGTGGAGTCTTCCGGCTGTAATGACCTTGAACCGCTCCCCGTTCCTTCGTGGTCCCGGCCCCTCGTCGACGAAATCTTCGGCGGCAACCCCGTTTACCGGAAAATACAGGACCTTATCCCGGAACTTTTGGGGCATCCGGGCCTGCGTTTCCCGATTGCAGACGAGAACGGCCCTGGCTTTCTTCAGGCATCTCTTCCGAACGCGCATCTTGCGGCCGACTCCTTGGGCGCAATTCCTGGCAGACTCCGCGAACCGCCCGTATAGAGAATATTCCTTGAGAAGGGCTTTGGGAGTCCTCTGTCCGCCGCCTACGGGTCCCCAGATGAACGGGATCGGGATAAACGCTCCGATGAAGCTTGGGATCCAATCGTTGCCGAACGTGAGATGGTGAGCCGCGTCGAAATGAACCTCGCGATGCAGCTTCCTGGCCACCCTCCAGGCCTTGATCTGCCAAAGATAGTAATAAATCCGCTGTCCGAACTCGATCCGATAGAGCCATTTCATGGCCCGAGGAAGCTCCACGAAATGGAACCGGGTGTTCGACAAAAGCTTCGCTCCCAGCGCTTCAGAGATCCCCGCCTCGTTATAGCTATGGGTGATCACCCAGAGGTCATGGAACCGGGCCAGCTGCTCCATGAGCCTCCATCCCGTCAGGTCCTCCCCGGGATGGAGCTGGAGGGATCCCGTCGGGTTGCAGGCATAAGCGGAAACGAGGATCTTCATAGCCTAGCGCGCGTCAGTGAACGAAAGCATCCTCAAATGGGGCTCACTTTTCGTCCCGTTTTCCCACGATACGCATCAACGAGGCCGATCACATGCGCCGAAGCGAGTCGACGCTCTCCCATGATAAGAGCAACAAGGGCCCGAACGAGACGGGAGACAGGATAGAACATGTGGAACAAGATCCGATAACCGAGGGGGAGGAAATCCTTAGCAAGGAACAACCGATTACGGCAACTATAATAGCATGCCAAGGGCTCGCTTACGCCACCCCTGCTGATCCTATGATAGATCACGGCATCCCTGGCGAGTACGAGACGGTATCCAAGTCTTTTCACCTGCAGGCAGAAATCCTGATCCTCCGCATAAAAAAAGAACTTCGGGTCGAAAAGACATCCTCTTCTGGCTCTCAAGACCTCGGCGGCCTCGCGATTGATGAGCATTCCTCCTCCGCTCGCTTCATCGATTTCCCAGAACGATTTCGATGCCTTAAATAGAGAGCAGCGGAACAAGATATCGACGTAAAACATATTCCTTACGAAATTCAAGCCGGCGAACTGAATCGTCTCGTCCTTGTTCTTGATGAGGCATCCGACCAGCGCTGCATCAGCTTTTCGAACTGCAGCCAAACACGCAAGAATAGTCTCATGACCTATCCTGGCATCATTATCAAGAAAGAACAAAAACTGCACAGCCTTATCCTGGAGAGCCCAATCGGCTCCAACGTTCCTGCCGACCGCCACACCGAGGTTTTCATCGAGTTTTATGAGGGCCAAACTGGGAGTTGTCGGGAAAACATGAATCCGGGCCTTAGGGCCAACGCTGGTCATCCAAGGCGTCAGGATCTGGCCTGAATGTTTGGATTCCAGGATCATCCAGTCAAGAATGGCCTCGGCAGATCGATCCGACGATCCGTTATCAACGAATACGATCGAATGATCACCTATTGCAAATTGCTTAAGATTGGCCAGACACTCGAGGCTTTCCTTCAAGCCATTCCAGTTGACGATGATGATGGCGACCTTGTTCGACCAACCCGAAACTTGATGCAAGGGGCCCATTTTAAAGAAGCCTCATATCGGGGCGGGCCCATAAGGATTCCGTGCATTCGAACATATTCATTCTCCCTCTCTTGAAATGGCAGCTTTTGCCAAGCCCGTCAGATTTCCTATGAAACGCTGAAAATGATACGCGTACATTTTCCGGACGGCGAGTCCGAGGTTCAATAAGGTCCTGAGCCAAAGGGCGAACACGCATCTCGCAACCGAGAGTTCCGGATTCTTCCTGACGAAATAGAGCCGATTACGGACCTCCCTGAGTCCGAAAGCGAATCCGTTCCCCCGGCCGCAAGCCCCGGGAAAATGGCTGTAACGGGAGCCGGGGACTATGACCAGCGAGAATTCCTTCCCGACCCGATAGCTGAAATCGAGGTCCTCCAGATAGCTGTACCCATCGAACCATTCGTCGAACCGGAACGACTCGAAGACGCGCTTCCGCCAGACCACCGCCGTCGTGGGGAGCCAATCGGAATGCGTCACGACTTGGACGGGGCCTATCATCGTTTGAAAGCCCGAACGCATCACGACGCCCTTCCGAGAGCTGTAGAGCCCGAGGATCTCGGCCAGTCGGGATGTCTTGAGGAACGGCCACTCGAGGGGAGGATGGTTGGTCATGTTCAGGGCCGCGCCCCCGATCCGATCGGATGCCTTGTTCCAGAACGCCATCATGTCCTCGATGGCACCGGGGTCAAGGACGACATCGTCATCCAGGAAACCGACATAGGCGATATCCTCATCCACCGCCGACAATCCCATGTTCCTTTGTCTGGCGATGGAAGGCTTCAAGGTCCTCAGACAGATCGGGTTCAACGCGGGAAATCCCATGACCACATCGTCCACGGAATCCCTCCCGCCGTCGACGACAATAACCCGGTCCGGCTTGCGGGTTTGGTCGTTCAGGCTCTCCAGCATGCGTCCGATCTCACGCCGCCGATCCCGTGTGGCGACGACCAGCGCTATTTTGTCACGAGTCATGATTTGCGGCGTCCGCCGATGCAGCCCGTTTCCTCATCCTCCGGACGGTCCTTTGTCTCAAGGCCCAGGAAGGAAGTCTTTTGATCGCATAGACAAGGTTGAGCGGATCGCTCAGCCCGCGCCGCAGGGCCTCGTTCCAGCGCTTCTCCTGCAGGGCGACCGTGAACAGCCTATGCCTCGAGACCCTTCCACTCTTTTTGATCAGCGATCGGGTTTCGGGGTCAAGCCAGGGAAGACCGCTCAATTGGGCGCAGGCTTCAACCTGCGTCGCGATGCTGTGATAGCTTGTGCTGTCGGACCCTGAAGAGATCTGATAATAGTAGAGGGGCTCGTTCAAGATCACGTATTCAAGTCCGCATTCATAGAGCTCGAACAAGAAGCAGAGCCATTCGTGTCCTTTAAATTTTTCGACGAAAACGATGTTCCTGTCCTAGACGATATCCGACGGGAACATAGGCAGGACGGATAAACCGTACCTGACGAGGTCCGCGAGCGTGACGCGATGGTGGCCCCGCGCCCTTATGCCCCGGACATCGAAAAGCGTCCTCCAAGGGATGAGTTCGTTACGGTCGCCGGAAAAGCATAGCATGAGATCGCTCCCGACGAAGACGTCCTTGCGATCCCGGGCCACCTCCAGGAGCTTCGAGAGCCTCTCTTTGTACCAGACGTCATCTGCGTCCATGGGAGCGATCCAATGACCCTGAGCGGCGGCCATTCCCGTATTCCGGGCCTCACATATGCCCTTGTTCTGCTCGTGCGCTATCAGATGAATGCGTGTGTCCCGGAATTTTCGAACCCTGTCCCGCGTCCGTTCCGTCGATCCGTCATCAACGATGATAACCTCGAAGCCCTGATAGGTTTGTCCAAGGACGGATTCTATGGCTTGACCGATGAAGTCTTCCGCATTATATGGGGGAATGAGAACAGATACGACGGGTTTCATCTCAAAAGGTGTCGGGGAATCCTTTCTGTTCCAGGAACTCTTCGACGGCGCGGCGGATCTCCTTATGATAAACGTCCCAGCCGAACCGCTCCGCCCGACTTCTTAAATGGGCCAGCAACCGTTCCTGGGACAAGCCGTCGGCGAGGACTCTGCCGATCTTCTTGACCGCCGACGCCTGATCGTCATATATCAAATCGGAATGATCTGCGATCTCGACCTGCCCTCCCCCGTTGGGAACCCAAGCGATCCCTCCAGATTTGACCACCTCGGCGACACCCAATCCGAACGCTTCATTCCGGCAGCAGGAGATGCCGAACTTATGGGAGGCGATGAAATCCCTCTTCCTTTCGCCGGCCATTTCCCCTTCCCTATGACACCATCCGTCGTTGGCCCGACAGAGAGAAAGGATTTTATCCGCATAGGCCACATCCTCGATCCAGCCGATGATATGGAGGTGGATATCCGGAAATTCCTCCCGGACCCGGCCGACGATACTTATCGCATCCTCGATCCGCTTGAACGGGGTGAGCTTGCCGATACAGACAAAGCCGGGCTCCTTCCCGTCCCACGGCACGACGGGAAAATCCCCCTTGATGAAAGGATAGATGACGCGGGAATCCATCGACAACGATTCTCTCAGGACCCGTTGAGACCAGAAGGAATTGGCGATCGTCAGATTGGAGCGGATCATCTTCCATGATGGTGAATAGATGGCAGCACTGATTCCCAAGTAGAGCCTTCGTAGCAGGTTCTGCCTGTAGAAAAGCCCGGGCGCCTCCATGGCGGAGTTCTCATAGAAACCGCGCCTTAAATCATCCGAGAAAAGGAAATCCGCCACATACTGCATGCCCCGCTGTCCGAAATCCATGACGTTGTACGTCGAGAACATGACGTCATAGTCCCCGGCTACCCGGCGGCAGAATCTTCCGATATATGCATGTCGAATGGCCGTCCAGCGGCGCGTCCGACCAAGAAAAGGATGTGGGATCTTGACGACCTTGACGTCTTCAGGTTCGATCGATGTCCCCCAATAGGAATTAAGAGCCGCAAAATCCGGCTTCCCAAAAGTGATGAGATCGACAGCATAGCGGCCCTTCAAGGCTTCGAGGATCCAGATCGAGGTCGAACCGGTCCCTTTTCCGCGTTGTCCAAGCATCGCGTCAACGACGGCTATCCTTGCTTTCGCCATTGCCCCGTTACCCCTGCATAGCCGTCCCTCAAGCCCTCGGCGACAGCGAACGCTTCCCGGGACCGCCCCATCAGCAACTTCCAAAGGATCACCCGAATCCGGGCGAAAGGATAATTCAATCGGAAAAATTGGAGATCCCATCCGGACAAGACGCTCGTACCGATGAGGTAGGAATTCCTTGTTGTGTAGTACAGAAACATGGTCCCCTTTTGGTTTTCCGGCGTCGATCGGGAGACTTTATGATAAGCCACGGCCTTCTTGGAGACCGCGATTCTTAATCCGAGCTTCAGGGTCTGCAGGCAGAATTGAGTCTCCTCTCCGTACAGAAAGAGCTTCGGGTTCATATAATATCCATAGCGGCGGCGATGAGCTTCGAGAGCTTCTCTGCGAATGAGCATCGCGCAGCCATTGACCTGGGTGGAGAGTTCATCCATAAGGGGATTGCCGTGGGGTCTGCGGAACGATCTCATGTAAAAGGCCCCCGGCGGGCGATTGTCGCCCGAAAAAAGGACCCGCTCTCCGGCAGCATCCTTGATAAGGCAGCCGACGATGGAGGCATCCATATTCCTGGCGGTCGCCACGGCTTCGGAAAGGCACTCCCTCTCGACCCATGCATCATTGTTCAGCAGAAGGATATAGTCGGGAGGATGGAATTCTTTCAAGATATGCCTGATCACAACATTATTGCCCTCGGCGAAGCCGAGATTCCCCTTCATAGCAATCAAGCGGATGTCCATCCCGGCATTTCCTGGCGTAAGTCCTGTCCCTTCCCGGTCGACCGTCTCCTCACCCATGGTGTCCGCTGCCTTCAAACCATCGTCAGAGCGCCTTTCGACTGATACATCGGCAAAAACGATACCGTTGTTTTCGCTCCAATTCCTTATCCTTTTCACAGAATCATCGCGCGAGCCGTTATCCATGACAACGACGCGAAAACGGGGATACGCCAGCCGCGTCAGAGACTTCAGACAATCCAGTGTATCCCTCCAACCGTTCCAGTTCAGGACAACGATGACCACGGAGGGAAGATCCGGCCCGGACGAGGACAAGTGCCCCGGTTCCATTCACAAGACCTTTCCGGAGGGAATGAATGTCCTAAGTTTGAGGATCCAATCTCTTTCGACCTGCGTCAGAGCATAAAACCAGACGACGGGAAGGAATCCAGACATGATTACTATAAATCCGAAAACCCTCCACGAAAATCCGCCTACAATGGCCCCGGCCGCGGCCAGAGCCAGGATCGCGAAGGTCGCCTGAGCCATTCCTTCCCGGATCCATTCAGACATCTTCAGGATCCCGATTCTTCCGGCTCCCACAAACAAAAGCGCCATATCCAGGGTCACCCGAATCGCCCAGGCGATGGCCGCCCCGCGGATCCCGAGAGCCTTGATCAGGGCCCAGCAGAGAGGCACGTAGAGCATCACCTCAAAGAGGTGAAACTTCGCGGGAATATCCGATCTTCCGGAACCCAGAAGGAATCCCATGGGAATGTTCGCCAGGGAATTCAGGAAGAATCCGAAAGCAAGGATTTGAAAGACCAAGGTGCTTTTGGACGCGAAATTCATTCCGAGCCATATGGCCAAGATATCCTTAGCGAACAAGACCAGCCCAACGGTCAGGGGCCCCATGGCCAACATGACATATTTCACGGACCGGGCGAATAAAACTTTCATCTTCTGGTCATTTGCCCCGCCGCGAAGAGCACTGAAGGCCGGGAACAGAGTCGTGATCAGGCTCCCGGGGATGAATCCAATGCGCGAAAGAGCTTCATAGGGAGCCGTGTAATAGCTGACGGCGGACACCGTGATCAGGGACCCTATGAGGAAGCGGTCCACGTAAATGAGAAGGGGGTTGATGGTGTTCGAAACCGTCACCCAACCTCCGAATTTCAACAGAGGTACGACAGAATCCTTATGGATTGACGGCCGACATCGGAGCTCGGGAAAGACCCTGAAATTCAAAGTGACCCAGGCTATAAAGGTCAGAATCCGCGATCCGATCAGGAGGCAGATGATCCCCGGAAGCTTGAATCCGATGAGGGCACCGAAGACGGGGAGAAGATAGGAGGCGGCGCTGGTGATGACCTTGATAAAATTGACTAGATCGAATCTCTGAGCCGCCTCCAAGGATCCCCTGAAGGAGGATGAGACGAAGGCGAGCGGCAGGGAAAACGCCATAAGAACGAAACTCATGTTGGCTTCCCGGAGAAACTCCGGAGGAATGTTTAGGACATGTTTCAACAACAAGGGCGTAGACAGGAAGAACAGGAGGCCTCCAGCCAAGCCCAGAATGAGCTGAAATAGGACCGTCGTCCAAAGAAAATGGGGAATTCGATGACGTTCTCCGCTTCCCATCATTTGGGCGACGAATTTCGTCGTCGCGGGTCCCAGGCCGAAATCAAAAATCCCAAAGTAGCCAAAAGCGACCCATACCAACGACAGGATGCCGAACCGGTCTGTCCCCAACGACTTGATTACAAAGGGTATGGAAGCTAGCCCGATGATAAGAGGGATCCCTTGGCCGAAGAGGTTGAACAGCGCCCCCCTCGCCAATAGGGTCCCACGAATATCGAGGCCAGGCGGGCATTCTCCGATGGAAGGGAAACCCCGCTCAATCGGAGGATCAATCCTTTTGTGGAATCTCATGGCTTCGTTGTCATAACCATCTGATTGGGATAACCAGGACCCGGAGAATAATCAGCAAGCTACCGCCGTTGGCATAATCTATCTATCTCGATTGTGAAGAAATACTAAGCTCTTGCGAAGACTAGAAACCAGGTGCTCCTGATTATATCCGAAGCCGGGCGGGAAATCGAAGGGTTTGTCATATTCGTCTTCCGGGCGAATCTTAGCCCGCCCTCCCAGGGGCCACAATCGTCCGAGGGGATGAATCCCGGGGTGAAAATTCTCCCTCGCCCCTCACCCATAGGGGTGAGGGCGGAACGTGTCTCCCCGCCCCCCTATATCGGCGTCGGTCAGGACTTCCACTAGTTCCCGGGCCAGACGGTACGGTACCGAGTTGCGGTTGGCCTCGAAGGCCACTAGGCAGTCTTTGGAGACATGCCGCCTGGTTGGTGATGTTCGTAATCCAATCCAGAAGGCAGGTGTTGAGATGATCGAGACTCTCGAACGACTTTCCCCGCATGAACCGCTTGACGTACTTGACGCCCGACTCGACCTTGCATTTGGTTTAGGGCCTCTAGGGTCGATGAGGCCGCGGTTGGAAGCCGTAATACCGGCTGAAGTCCCAGAAGGCCGGGCTCCACTCGAAGCGGGAGCCTTCGAAGTCCCGACCGAGCACCACCAACTTCAGGTTGTCGTTTCTCGTGCGGAGCGCCGCCGAAATAGTTGAAGGCTTCTTCGTGAGAATGGAGGAAGACAGGCTGCTTCTCGTCCCATGCGGCCGCGGCGTACATCCTCCGGCTATAGCCCAACGTCATGACGAAAAGATGGACCTTGACGCACTTTCCTCCGATCCTCGTCCAGCACTCCCCCCAATCCGCATGCCCCTGCCGCCCCCTGCGGCGTCTCAAACAGGGCCATCGCTTCCTACAAGGCTTCCTCCCGCAGCGGCCTGACGAATCGACGAACGGTGTCAAATCCGCCCGAATAGCCCAAGGCCTTGATTTCCTCGAAAACGCGTCTCGCAACGGATTAGGGGTGGGGGTGGTTACCATCATAACATCGTGAACTCTATACAGGCTTTATTGGGCTTGCGACAGGGGGCCGATGACCTCCCCCTTAAAAGGGAAAGGGAACGTTTTGATGAGTCTCCCTTCTTGTTTAACCGACAGCCGTTTATGAACCGTTGAGATCGTTGCGACCACATACTGCCCTTCAAGCTTTCTGGAGACGAAGTAACCGGCGCCGTTAACATCGATCCGGCCCGATCGATCGACCTTTCGGACGAACGAGACTTTGCCCTTGGCGATGGGAAGCTCAAGATGCCCGGATGCGTCCCGGTAGGAGTCGAGCGAAAAGCCTTCGGGGAGATGCCGGAGAGAGTCCCAGAGACGGCTTCTGAGGATCCCCGGGAACCGGGTCCCGTGTTCGGCCTGAGTGAGGTTCCTGTTGGGCTTTTGGAAGTGATAGTAGCTGAGGAAGCGCTCATTACATCTTCGAAGCGACCGCAGGTCAGGACAGGGGTGTCTATGAGGGACCCTGTCTTGCCACAAGCCGTTGAAGCTCTCCATGGCGGCGTTGCAGCCGGGCTCCCCTTTGGGGATGAAGAATATGTGGATGCCCAGGAGGAGATGGAGGCGGATGACCTGGGAGAGGCTGTAACGATAGCGTCCCCCTCCGGAAGCGGACATCTCGTTATCGAACTGGGAGGCCTTTGGAACACCCATAAAGCCCCAAGAGGCAACAAGATGCCGGCAGAGAGAGATCGTCCGTTTATCGACGAACTGGCTGGCGACGACCGTATGTCCTGCCACATCCACCGTGTGGAAGGAGAAGAACCGGGTGACCCCGCCCGGCCCGCGGAGATGTCTCGGGCCGACAAGGTCGGTTTGATGGAGATCTCCCATCCGTTCGGCCCGGAGGTAGGGATAAGGCGGCCCGTTAGATGTCCTTTTCGACTTGCCCCTTCTGGTCTTGCCCGCCCAGACCAGGATCCTCTCGATCGTCGGGATGGACGGGATGTTTCGAATCCCCCGTTGGCTGAGTTCCCAGTGGATGGCCTCCGCGCCGATACCCGAGAAGGCGGAACGACGGGTCTTATGAGCGACCAGCTCGTCCCGGATGGAGATGACCCTTTAAACCATCCGATCGGACGTCTTCTTCCAGACGCGCTTGGGCGTACGGTCTCGGTCCCTGAGCCCTTTAAAACCCTGTCCCCGGTATCTTTGAAGCCACTTGCTGAGCCAACCGCGGCTCCTGTTGACCTCTTCCAGGGCCTGCTTAAAACTGCCCGTTTCTTCATGGATCCGAACAACCTGTCTGCGAATCGCATATTCCGATCGATCGTTCATCGCCTTCTGCTCCTTCCGATACGCTTCGGAAGAAGTGTAGGCGATTCTTTAAAGAGTTCACGATGTTGTGATGGAAACCCATTAGGCATTCAATTAAAGTAAATAACCACGATTAACGTAAAAGCGAAGGTTGGGAAGAATCGGAGCCTCTTTTATAGCTGTAAATCCGTTCTACTTAGTTCTTCCATATAGCTTGATGACCGATATTCCATTGTGATACACAATAGGCATATGAATGACGGACATTAAGATAAGGAGGGGGGATGAAAGATAGCAATTTGATTGCCGGCAATAAGGGCTTAATCATTCTATTGATCCTGGCCTTTTTATTGAGATTAGTCTGGATAATCATTTTCCCCTCGTTGGACCTGGAAGCGGATTTTTTCAGCGACGCAAAGGATTATGACCAAACGGCTCTTGGCCTAGTTAAAGGGCAAGGCTATCATAATCAAGGTTTTCACGCTTACAGACCGCCCGGATATCCATTTTTCCTTGCCGCAATATATAAGATCTTCGGCCATAATTATTTTGCGGTAAAGATCACGCAGGTGGCTTTAGGGACAACATCAATTCTTCTTCTTTTTTTAATCATTCTCCGACTTCTTGGGCAAAAAGTCGCGATTATATCCGCTTTATTTTTTTCGTTTTATCCTGAGTTCCTACGCTATCCGACAGAGCTTCTTTCCGAAACCTTATTTATCTTTTTAATATTGTTATCATTGTTTTTAGCTATCCGCAGCATCGACTCGAATTCGATGGTTTTTCCGCTGTTCTCAGGCGGATGTCTCGGATTGTCAATCCTAACCCGTGAAATCGGCTTTGCTCTCTTGCCGGTTGTATTCCTGCTGATCGTCAAACGGCAATCAGCCGCCCCTGAAACTGGCCGTCGCCTGAGAAAAGCGTTCCTAATTTTCATTGCCACGGCGATCGTTGTTCTACCCTGGACGATAAGGAATTATCTGATTTTCCATCAACCAATAGTTGTCTCTACGAACGGAGGCATCAATTTTTATATCGGGAATAATCTATCCGCAACTGGAACATATAATTTCAAAATCCCTCCAGTCGACAACCCTTCTGAACAACAATCTTCCGATAATTCCAACGGGAATTTCCTATACGAACTTCAGCTAAACAGTAACGGCTATCGGGAAGGATTCAAATTTATTAAGCAACATCCAGAGTTTTTTTTGCGCGGTTTAATCAAGAAAGCGAAGCTCTTCTGGATGCCGCCTCTCCATCAAATCGATTTTAATCAAAACACTCTAAGATCCCTTTACCGAGTTCTTTGGGCGACATCTTACACGTTCCTCCTCGTATCCGCCGTCCTGGGCCTTGTTTATTTAATAATGATCCGGGCAACGATATGGCAGCCGATTCTTTTGTGGATTTTACTGGTTATGGGAGTCCATCTCCTTACATATTTGGACTCACGCTATCGACTTCCGGTAATGCCGTTTATGATATTCTTCTCTTCCGCAGCTGTTGCCCGGTGGTTGCCCCTCAGAAAAAAAGAAGCCTAATAAAGGCACGGCTCATACTTTCTGCCTTATTGATCTCGTTTTGACAATCCCCGACAATAAGGTTATATAACGCTTGGAGAAACAAGAGAGAATGGCGAATATTCGATCCGGGAAGGGGAAAAGGGCCTGTTTTTTATTTATCATCGCGTTGACGGCCATTTTCCTTCCCTTTGACGCCCAGGCCCAATCCGCCCAGGCGATAGATCCCTTCTACCTCAGGATGTTCGAGGACGGTGAAGCTGCGTTCGTCGCCGGCGACCACGCCAAAGCCGTCAAGGACCTGGAGGTCGCCGTTTTCGGACTGTCGACCGACCGGGTTCGGTCGGCAAAAGCCTGTGTTTATCTTGCCCTGAGCTACAACACGCTGAAGAACAGGGACAAGGGCCGCTTGTTCCTGGTGCGGGCTGTCGGGCTTGTAAGCAAGGAAGGCCTAGAATCTCTTGGCCTGGACAAAGCCGCATTGAACAGCTACGAACGGCTGGTTGAGGACTTCCGGATCACACCAGGCGCGCCTGAGGAACAAACAGGGGTCGTCTGGAAGAATGCCTTCGTGGAACCTCCTGCGCAAAAAACAAGGCCTCCGGTCGATCCGTCCAGGGTCAGGGAGCTTGAAGCCCGGCTGAAGGCCTCTCCGGATGACCCGGCCATCCGATACGATTTGGGTTCGCTCTACTTCGAGCAGAGAGCCTACAAGAAGCTCGTCGGGATCATGGAGGGCCTCCTCAAGAAGCATCCGGAGGAGATTGACGCAACTTTCCACCTTGCCAGGGCAAGTTTCTATCAGAGGGAATTCCGGAAGGCCACCGACGGGTTCCACAAGATCATCAGCCCGGCTTCGGAGAACCAGGTCACCAAGGACATGGTCCTCCGGTCCACGATCTACATAACGCTGTGCCTGAATGCCCTGGGGCAGAAAAAGAGCCTGGATTCCTATCTGGATTACCTCGACCGGAACGTCCCCCTGGCCGAGCTCAAGCGGCTCATCGCGGAAGAGGGACTCGAGAGGGCCTGGGCGCTCCTCAAGGCCCAAAGCAACTAGTCCGCGGTCTTCGGTCGCCAGTCTACGGCCGTCAGTCATCAATCATCAGTCTTCAGTTTTAAGTCATCGGTCGGCTGGGAAGGGCCCGGACCATGTCCCGTTTCCTTGACAGGGTGAGACCCCTCATCTATACTGAATTTTTATCCTCGGGACCGAGATCATGACACAATTGGAAAAGGCCAGGAAAGGGACATTCTCCCACCAGCTCCGGAAGGTCGCCAAGGCCGAAGGGCTGTCCCCTAAGTTCCTGCGCGAGCTCGTCGCCTCAGGCAAAGCCGTCATCCCATGGAACCCCATCCACGCTCCCGCCCGCCTGTCGGGCATCGGGAAGGGATTGCGGACGAAGGTCAACGTCAACCTCGGCACCTCGAAGGACTTTCCGGCGCTCGCCACCGAGCTCAAGAAGGTCGCCATCAGCCTCCTCTACGGGGCCGACACGCTCATGGACCTGAGCACGGGGGGGGACATCCGTAAGATCCGGCGTCGGATCCTCGCCGAGACCCCTCTCCCCCTGGGGACAGTGCCGATCTACCAAGCCGCCATCAAGGCCATCGAGACGCGCGGCACGATCGTGGACATGACCGAAGAGGACCTCTTTGAAGCCGTCGAAACCCAGGCCCGGGAGGGCGTCGACTTCATGACCGTCCATTCCGGCCTGACCATGAAGGCCATCGACCGGCTTAAACAGCAGGGCCGGGTCGCCGACGTGGTCTCCCGCGGCGGGGCGTTCCACCTGGCCTGGATGCTCCACAACCAGAAAGAGAACCCGTTTTACGTCCATTTCGACCGCCTGCTCCGCATCGCCCGCAAATACGACGTAACGCTCAGCCTCGGCGACGGACTCCGGCCGGGCTCCATCATCGACGCCACCGACCGCCCCCAGATCGAAGAACTCCTGACCCTTGGGGAGCAGGTGAAGAGGGCCTTCGAGGCCGGCGTCCAGGTCATGGTCGAAGGACCCGGTCACGTTCCACTCGACCAGATCGAGATGAACGTCCAGCTCCAGAAACGGGTCTGCCACGAAGCCCCGTTCTACGTCCTGGGCCCGCTCGTCACGGACATCGCCCCCGGCTACGACCACATCGTTGCGGCCATCGGAGGCGCCATCGCCGCGGCCGCCGGGGCCGATTTCCTCTGCTATGTCACGCCCTCCGAGCACCTTGGCCTCCCCTCGATCGACGACGTCCGGGAGGGCCTTGTCGCCTCGAAGATCGCCGCCCACGCGGCCGACATCGTCAAAGGGGTCCCGGGAGCGCGCCAAAGGGACCTCGAGCTGTCCAGGGCCCGTAAGAAGCTCGATTGGGAGGGACAAAAGCGGCTCGTCATCGATCCTCACAAGTTCGAGGCGGTCCGCAAGAAGAGGAGAACCAAGACGGAAGCCTGCTCCATGTGCGGGGAGTTCTGCGCCATGCGCATCGTCAGCGAATTCCTGGGCTCCACTGGAAAGGCCGATGTCTCCTGCTCCTAGGAAGCTTCTCTTCGGCACGGCGGGCGTCCCCCTGGCCAGCGCCGATGCGTCCACCATCCAGGGGATCGAACACATCTTCCAGATCGGCTTGGACTGCCAGGAGATCGAATTCGTCAACGGCGTCAAGATGGGACTGGATACGGCCCGGAAGGTGGCCCTGAAGGCGGCGGCCAGGGAGGTCCGCCTCAGCGTCCACGCGCCCTACTTCATCAACCTCAATTCCGAGGACCGGGGGAAACGGCTCCAGAGCCAGGAACGGATCCTGGCGTCGGCCAGGATCGCCCACGCCTGCGGGGCGGGAAGCGTCGTCTTCCACGCCGGCTTCTACGGGAAGAGCTCGCCGGGACAGGCCTTCGGGGAGATCAAGAGGGAGCTTTCCCAGGTCGTCTCCATCCTCCGGACGGAACGGGTCCCCGTGACACTCAGGATCGAGACCATGGGAAAAAGGTCGCAGTTCGGGAGCCTGGAGGAGGTCCTCATCCTCTGCCGGGAGATCGATGGCCTCCAGCCCTGCCTGGACTTCTCTCACCTCCACGCGCGGGAGGGGCGGTTCAACTCCTATGATGAATTTTCCCGGGTCCTCTCCAAGGTCGAAAAGAAACTCGGCCGGGCCGCTCTCCGGAACGCCCACATCCACATCTCCGGGAGTCACTACAGCCAGGCCGGCGAGCTCAAGCACCTCGACCTCAAGGACTCCGACTTCCGTTACGACGATTGGATCGAGGCCCTCGGGGATTTCGACGTCCGCGGGCTCGTGATCTGCGAGAGCCCGAACCGCGAAGAGGACGCCCTCATGCTGAAGAAGCTCTACCGAGGTCGGAAAGAAAAAACGGAGGATCCGGCGTCCTCGCCGGTTCAGGACTGACCAGGAGCCGAGTCCGTGCCGGGCCCCGAAGGGGCCCTTCTGGGGGGGATCCTCCGGAGATAGACAAAAGCGGCCAGCAGGCTCAGCCATTGCCGGAATTCGGAAAGGAACAGCACCTGACGGCCGATCCAGCTAGACGACAGGTCCAGGTCCCGCAGGACGAAATAGACAGCTGCCAATCCGAGCGGCGCGAACCCGATCAGGAAAAGAGTCAGCAACTTCCGCCGGGTATCGAGGTCTTTCATCAGGAAATAAGCGGGGATCAGGGCGAGGGTCAGAGAGTAGGACTTCAGTCTGGGAAGGAGCAACAAGATCGCCCATGTTCCCATGGAGAACACCTCGACAGGATCCCGGGCTTCGCGCCGCGCTTCACGGATGAAGAGCCCGAGAATGAGCCCCGCGCACAGGATATAAAGGCCGGTCGATGCCCCGGGGATCGCCCCTAGGTAGCGTTCTCCAGCCTCTTTGAAGAATAAAAAAGACGACGGGTTGGTGGATCCGTCCGCTTCTTTGACAGGGCTGTGTTGGCCGGATATCCGTCCGGTCAGGGCCCCAAGATAGGAAACGGTCAGGCGGGGGAAAAAGACCCATGACGATCCGCCGATCAGGACGAGGACCAGGAAAAGCGCGAAAAGGGGCTTGATCCTGTCCCGGATGGAGCCTTTCCCGAAGACGAACGCTCCACCGATCAATGCGGGATAGACCTTGAACCAGGCCGCCAGACCGACGAAGATCGCGGACAACGCGGGCTTTTTTCCGTAAACGAACTTAAAAGCCAAGCCAAAGAACGCCAGTTCGATGAACCCGATATTCCCTGTCCTGAAGTTGTGATAGGAGGCCATGAATCCCGTCATCAGGATCGTGGCCAGGAAAAGCGGCTGGTGATCCCTATCGAACGACCGGACGATCAGGAATGAGGCGGCGAGCAGGAGAAACCAGAGGAACCGGTAGCCCACGATCTCGGCAAAGAAGACGACCGGATAGAACAGGACCAGGGTCGAAGGCGGGTACACGAAAGGCCAGCTCCAGTCCGAGTACCTCATCAGGTTCTCGACAACATAGGGATCGCGCCCATCGAGAAAGGCCATGACGGCGGATCGATATGCGACGAAATCCCATCCCGCGCCCCCCGAGCGGGCCAGGGCCACGGCGAAGTTGAGAGCAATCAGGAGGATGCAAGCCGCCTTGCAGATCCAGTCCCGGTCGACACGCCTCGCGTCAGGCGCGGAAACGCGCATTGCTATCTCCCCTTTGGGTCGTGCTCACTATAACATGTCTTCAGCCCTGTTCAAATAGATGCGACGACCCGGCGGCGCCCTCGGAACCTTGACACCCCCGCGCCGGACCTATAAACTGGAGGCTCCCTTTTTTCGGGGGGATCCGACGGACAAGGCATGAAGAGTATTCGTCTTGACGAGATAAGGGAAAGGGTCAAGCGGCTGGTTCAGGAGGCCAATTTCGTCCTGCCCGCCGACGTCTCCGCTCGCCTCGAGACGATGGCCGCCGCCGAGAAGTCGGAGGCCGGCCGGGAGGTCTTCCGCGAAATCCGGGAGAACGCGGCGATCGCCCGGGAGGAAAAACTCGGCCTCTGCCAGGACAGGGGCCTGGCCGTATTTTTCGTCGAGCCCGGCGGTGTTGAGCTTTGAATTATAGGCAACAAGCATCTCCCCTCGAGGGGGGTTGAAAGGAGATGATCATGATAGAGATCCGATTTCACGGGAGGGGCGGCCAGGGCACCGTGGTCGCCTCGAAGGTCCTAGCGGACGCCGTGGCCAAGGAAGGGAGCTTCGTCCAGGCCTATCCAGAGTTTGGTGTCGAAAGGAGGGGGGCCCCCGTTTTCGCCTTCATCCGGATCGATGATAAGCCTATCTATGACAAGAGCCGGATCTACGCTCCGGACCATGTCGTCGTTGTGGACCCGACGCTGGTCGAGGCGATCGACGTGACGGACGGGCTCAAGGACGGCGGCTGGATCATCATCAACAGCGACAAGAAGCCCGCTGAATTCAAGTTCCCGTCCAGGTTCAAGGTGGCCGCCATCAACGCCACGGAGATCGCCGTCCGGAACAAGCTGGGGACACTGGCCGCGCCCATCGTCAACACCGCCATCATCGGCGCCGTGGTCAAGATCATGGGACTGACGAAGCTCGAATCCCTCGTCGCGGCCATCCGCGAGGGCATTCCGATCAAGCGCGAAGAGAACATCCAGGCCGCCAGAGAAGCCTACGAGAGGGCTTGAGGGAGCCCGCAGGAGGATAGGACAATGGCCAAGAAAAAAGAAACGAAAAAGATCGTCTTCCAATCGGAGAGCGAAATGCCGGTCACGGCGATGTCGCTCGGCTCCATGCTTCACAACAAAACGGGGGCCTGGCGGAACATCCGGCCGGAGGTCGACCGGGCCAAGTGCATCCAATGCGGCATCTGCTGGAAGTTCTGCCCCGACGTGTCCATCAATATCGTGGACAACTGGCCGGTGGTGGACTACGACTTCTGCAAGGGTTGCGGCATCTGCGCCGAAGAATGCCCCACCAAGTGCATCGTCATGGTCGAGGAGGTGAAATGAAAAAAGTCATCATGGGCAATCATGCCCTGTCCTACGGCGCCATGCTGTCGCGCGCCCAGGTGATCGCCGCCTATCCCATCACGCCCCAGACCCAGGTCGTGGAGCTTCTCTCGGAGATGTGCGCGAGCAAGACGCTCGACGCCAAGTTCATCAAGGTCGAGTCCGAGCACTCGGCCATGGCCGCCAGCCTCGGGGCCTCGCTGGCCGGGGCGCGGACCTTCACGGCCACATCTTCGCAGGGGCTCGCCCTGATGCACGAGCTCCTCCATTGGGCCTCGGGCGGCAGGCTGCCCGTCGTCATGGGGAACATCAACAGGGCCATGGCCCCGGGCTGGAGCATCTGGACGGACCAGAACGACAGCCTCTCCCAGAGGGACACGGGCTGGATCCAGTTCTACTGCTCTTCGAACCAGGAGGTCCTCGATACGGTCATCCAGGCCTTCAAGGTCTCCGAGAAGCTCCTCATCCCCAGCATGGTCATCCTGGACGCCTTCGCCCTCTCACACACATTCGAGATCGTCGAGATCCCGGAGCAGAAGGACGTGGACGCGTATCTTCCTCCATTCAATCCCCCCTACCGGCTCACGCCGTCGGACCCGCACGCCTTCTTCGGGCTCACCGGACCGGAACATTATTTCGAACTGCGGTACAAGCTCCAGAAAGACATGGAGAAGGCCCCCGCCCTGATCGAAGAGACGGGGCGCGAGTTCGAAAGGATCTTCGGCCGCTATCTTGGGCTCGTCGACGAATACCTGTCGGACGACGCGGAATTCCTGTTCATCTCCTCCGGGACGGCCGGGTCTACGGCCAGAGTCGCCGTGGATGACCTGCGCCGGGAAGGCGTCAAGGCCGGTAACCTCAGAATGAAGGTCTTCAGGCCCTTCCCCTTTGACAAGGTCAGGGGAATCGTCCAAAAAGCGAAAAAAGTGGCCGTGGTCGACAGGAACCTATCCTACGGCCACCACGGCATCTTCTACCAGGAAGTGAAATCGGCCCTCTACGGCCAGGACGGGATGCCCCCCGTTTTTGGATACGTCACCGGCCTCGGCGGCAGGGACATCACGCCGGGAGACTTCAAGGAGATCTACGGGTTGGCGTCCTCCAAGAACACGCCCGATGAAGAGATCGGCTGGATAGGAGTCAAGCGATGAAAAAAGAAAGAACCATGAAACTGTCCCTGCCCAAAGAAGAGCTGATGAGCCCCGGACACCTCGCCTGCCAGGGCTGCGGCGCGACCATGGCCATGAGGTACGTCCTCAAGGCCCTGGGGCGGAAGACCGTCGTCTGCATCCCGGCCTGCTGCTGGGCGGTCATCGACGGGCCTTTCCCCCACTCCTCGTTGAGCGTCCCGATCTTCCACTGCGCCTTCGAGGCCGCCGCGTCCACGGCCGCCGGCGTCAAGGCCGGCCTGGAAATGGTCGGCGATACCGAGACGACCGTTCTGGCCTGGGCCGGGGACGGCGGGACGTTCGACATCGGCCTTCAGGCCCTGTCCGGCGCGGCCGAAAGGAACGATGATATCATGTATGTCTGTTATGACAACGAAGCCTACATGAATACGGGGATCCAAAGAAGCTCCGCCACCCCTTATGGGGCCTGGACCACGACGACCCCGGTCAAACATTTCAAGAACCGGCCGAAGAAGGACATCTCGGGCATCATGGCCGCACACCGTATCCCATATATCGCCACGGCCAGCGTGGCCTATCCTGAGGACCTGTTCAAGAAGGCCCAAAAGGCCAAGGAGATCCGGGGGACGAAGTTCCTGCACATCTTCGCGCCATGCCCTTCCGGCTGGAAGAGCCGGCCCGAGGACACCGTCAAGCTGGCCCGCCTGGCCGTCCAGACGGCCATTTTCCCGCTCTTTGAGATCGAGGACGGCGAAAAATACACGATCAACATCAAGCTGAAAGACAAGAAGCCCATCAACGACTATGTGCGGCTCCAAGGGAGGTTCCGCCATCTCAAGGAAGCGGACATCGCCCATATGCAAGCTGAGGTCGACCGGAAGTGGGAGAAGCTGAACAAGAGCTGCTAAGACATTAACCGAATCTCGAGGCCGAAGGAGATTTTATGAAGAAAATCCTGACCGTTCTGATCGGAATATCCTTTTTGATGGCGGCCGGAGCGGCCGTCGTGCGGGCCCAAGGCGAGAACGTCCCCGCCCCGGATTTCGTTCTGAAAGACCTCCAGGGAAAAGACGTCGAGCTCGCCGACTACGAAGGAAAGGTCCTGGTCCTCAATTTCTGGGCCACCTGGTGCCCTCCCTGCCGGGCCGAGATCCCGGATTTCGTCGAAGCCTACGCGGCCAACAGGGACAAGGGTCTCGAGATCCTCGGAGTCTCGGTAGACCGCATGACCGCCGACAGACTCCTGCCATTCGTCATCAAGGCCAAGATCAACTATCCCGTCGTCCTTGCCGACGCGAAGATCGTCCAGGACTACGAGCCCGGAGATTATATCCCCGCGACGATCATCATCGACAAGAAGGGGATCCTCCGGCACCGGCACGTCGGCCAGATAGACAAAAATACGCTGATCCGGCTCTTCAACCAGTATAATAACGAAAAATAACGGAAGAGAACCGGAGAAGCTTACCAACGATAGGCGATCGCGGCCCAGGTGAAGCCGGCGCCGAAAGCGTCGAGGAGGAGGATGTCCCCCTTCTTGAGCTTTCCGCCCTGCTTCAGCTCATGAATGGCAAGGGGGATCGTGGCGACCGACACGTTGCCGAACTTGTGGATGTTCACAAAAACCTTTTCCTTCGGGATGTGGAGCCTCTCCCCCGTCGCTTCGATGATCCGGATATTGGCCTGGTGCGGGATGAGCCAGGTCACATCCTCTTTTTTCAGGCCGGCCTTCTTGAGGGACTCCAAGGCCGCCTCGCCCATTCGCTTGACGGCGTGCTTGAAGACATCGTTTCCCTTCATTTGGAGGTAGTGGAGTTTTTCCTCGACCGTTTTTTGAGTGGTGGGGATCCGTGTCCCTCCGGCGGGCATGGAGAGCAGGTCGGCCAGGTTCCCGTCCGCCTTCCAACAATGGGACAGCACGCCCGACCCATCCGAGGTCTCTTCGAGAACGGCCGCTCCGGCAGCGTCCCCAAAGAGGACGCACGTCGAGCGGTCCTCCCAGTTCGTAACCTTCGTCAGCATCTCCGGCGCGACAAGGAGGACACGCCCCGCCGTGCCGCTGCGGATCAGTCCTTCGGCGATGATCAGCCCGTAGATGAACCCGGTGCATCCCGCCGAGATGTCAAAGGCGGGGATCGTGCCGGCCTTGAGGCCGCGCTGGATCCAGCAGGCCGTCGATGGGAAGATCGTGTCCGGCGTATTCGTGGCGACGAGGATGAGGTCGATGGCCTCGATACCCAGCCCGGCGTCCGTCAAGGCGGCCCGGGCGGCTTCAACGCCCAGGTCCGATGTCGCCTGGTCCGGGCGGGCAATGTGCCTCTCCCGAACCCCCGTCCTCGATACGATCCATTCGTCCGACGTTTCGACCATCTTCTCGAGATCGGCGTTAGTCAAGATCTTTTCGGGGACGTAGACACCCATCCCGGTGATCTTCATCCTTTTCTGGTCACTTCTCTGCATGCTCTTTCCGAATTTGCTCGTTGTCTAGCATACACATTTTAGGTTGGAAAGAAAATACAATAGTGATAAAATTCGCCGGGCCTATGAGCAAGCTCGTCCCCTTCCCCGCCGCGTGTCTCGTTCCCTTTCTTCTCCTTTTTTTCCCCTGCCAGGCCCGGCCGCAGCTCGTCCTCGGCCAGTATGAGGACGAAGCTCCGGTCAGGACCTGGAACACCCTAGGCGTCGAGCTCGCACCATCCCTGGCCTGCGGGGGCGCCCGTACGGCGACGGCCTGGGACGCCTCGTCGGCCCTGGTCAATCCGGCGCTCCTCTGCGGCCTCCCCAAACTCACTGTGACCGCAAGCGGGTCCCGCACCTCCGCCTCCATGTTCCGGTATTCCATCCTCAATACGGGCGTCCTCTCGGCCCGGGAGAACTTCACCGAAGGCTTCTACGCCCTCGATTTCGGAGGGTTGTCCTTCCGGACCGGGGATTGGGCCTTCGCATTATCGGCCGCGCTCCTGGAAAGCTACGGGCGGCCCCCTCTGGATTATCGGCTGAACTCCCAGGCGGGACTCGTATATTCCATCGAGACGGCCCAAAGCGGCGACCTCCGGAATTTCAACCTGTCCGCGGCCCGGAGATTATCCCGGCGCCTGGCCGCGGGCCTCGGGGTCAACGTGGTCTCGGGAAGGCTCGAGAGAACGGTTTCGGAGAATTTCGTCGCCGACGGGATCACGATCGATGACCGAAAAAGCCAGGACTTTAAAGGCCTTTACATGAGCGCCGGCCTTTCTCTTCTCCTTTCGGAACGCATCAGCCTGGCCGTCGCCGTCAGGACGCCCTATGCCAAGAGGTCCGACAGCCGTAGCCTCCTGGAGTACAGGGTCCCGGCGGCGGGCACGGACATCCGCATTCCGGCCTCATCGAAGGACGAGTACCGGCAGCCCTGGGCCGCGGGCGCCGGAGCCTCATGGCGTCCCGCCGAGGACCTGAAGGTCTCGGCCGACGTCTGGTTCTTCAAGTGGTCGTCCTACTCCGCGGTCTATTTCGGCGAAGAGAAAGAGCGGGACTTTTCGGACGTCCTCAGGCTCGGGGCGGGGCTGGAATACATAAGCGCCTATCGCCTTTTCGGCCGCGCCATCCGTTCCCCGCTCCGGGTGGGAATCAGTTATGATCCGCAGCCCATGAAGGCCCCCCGGTCCGCTTACGCCTACATCACGTTCGGGACAGGCGTCGCCTTCGGCCGGGTCCGCGTCGATTTCGCGGGCGCCATTGGAAAAGAAAGCGGCTCGGGCCGCTCCCTCTCCGCCAGGCGCGGGGCCCTTACCCTGACCTATGTGATCGGAGACTGACCCATGATCCCGAGGCTCTCGTGAAAATCCGCAAACCCGTCCTTTGGGTCCTCCTGTTGAGCGTCGGAACGGGCCTTCCCCTTTTCTCCGGACCGGAGGAGCCCGGGGAGATCATCAGCGTCCCAGGGACGGCGGACGCGCGCCGGGCCCTGCGCGGCCTGGACCTCGACCTGCTGATGGAACAGGACGGCAGGATCTTCATCGTGGCCGGCCCGGACGACCTCCTCCGCCTGTCCGCCCGGAGGGTCCCGTTCGTCGTCGAGACCGGCCGTTTCGCCCCCGCCCAGCCGAGCGAGATCCGGCTTGCCGGCGGCATCAACGGCGCCTATCACTCCTACAAAGAGCTTGAAGCCGATCTCAAGTCTCTGGAGACCGCCCATCCCTCGATCGTCAAGCTCCACACGATCGGTGCCAGCCTCGAAGGCCGCAATATCTACGCCATAAAGATCAGCGACAACGTAGACCGGGACGAGGAGGAGGCCGAGGTCCTCTTCCTGGGCTGCCACCATGCCCGCGAGTGGATCTCCGTGGAGGTCCCGTTCCTCCTGGCCAGGCGGCTGGCCGAGGGCTACGAGGAGGATCCCGCGATCAAAGAACTCGTCGACCGGAGCGAGATCTGGATCGCCCCTCTCGTCAACCCGGACGGATTGGAATACTCCATCAACGTCTACCGCTACTGGCGCAAGAACCGGCGGGCCAACGCCGACGGGACGTTCGGGGTGGACCTCAACCGGAACTACGGCTACATGTGGGGCAGGGATGACCAGGGATCAAGCGCCGCGCCGGACGCGGAGGATTACAGGGGCGTTTCCGCGTTCTCGGAGCCGGAGACACGGGCCGTCCGGGAACTTTTCCTGGCCGGGAATTTCCTGGCCGCAATCTCTTATCACAGCTATTCCCAATCCATCCTCTATCCATGGGGATTCGCCGACGTCCCCACCGACAAGGATGACCTTCTCCGGGGATTAGGACTCGAGATGGCCGGCCTCATCGAGACCGTGAACGGCCGGTCCTATGCCTGCGGCCGGGCCGCGTCCACTCTCTATGTGACCAACGGCGACCTTACGGATTGGACGTTCGGCGTGACCGGGATCCCCTCTTACACGTTCGAGCTTCCCCCCGTCGACATCCGGCACGGCGGTTTCTTCAACGCGGAGGACGAGATTGAAGGCATCTTCCGGGAGAACCTCCCGGCCATGCTTCGCCTGGTGGAATTCGCCATCCAGGACTTCGCGGGGTCCGCCGACAATCCGTCCGGACTCCATTGACAAACCGGGGCTAAAAGAATAAATAGGTTATAAACGGTTGATTTCCATGACCAGCTTATCATTTCCGGCATCCAGCTTGCAGTCGCTCTCTGACCCTGCCCGGGAAGGGCTGCCCTATTGGACCTTCTGGCTCCTCCTGTCCATCATCCTCCTTCTTCTCTTTTTCATTTTTCTCCGGGACAAGGACTTGAGGCGCCGGTTGAGCGCCTTCCTGTCCGGCGCCAAGCGCAAGATGCTCCGCCTGAGGCTTCAGGCCAAGCTCAGGAAGGAGAGGGACAAGAAATCCGGGCTCTGGAAGGAGCTCGGCCGGAAGGCCTGGAGCGAAGACATCCAAATCGAAGGTACCACGGAGGTCTTCCGGAGGCTCAAGGTCCTGGAAGAGGAGAAAAGCGCGAGGCAGATGGAATGGCACGAGATCTATTCGCAGATCGAGTCCCTGGGCAAGCAGCGCGAGGACGTCCGGAAGAGCCATCATGAGGCCGTCCGCGCGGAGGAGGCCAGGAAGAAACCCTTCGAAGACAGGATGGCGGAGCTCAAAGGACGGGAAAAGGATCTCAAGAAACAACGGGCCCAGGCCGAAAGAGAGACCAGGGACGCCGCGGCCGGACCCACGATCGAGGAGCTTAAGGGCCGGCTTGTCGGCACCGGGGAGGAAGAGGCGAGGATTGAGGAGGAGAGGGCAGCCGTCCAAGCCGAGCTGGACGCCCGGGACCGGAAGATCCGCGAGATGGATCTCAAGCACAGGGAAGAGGACCAGGCCCGGGAGAAGGGGATCCGGGAATGGGAGAAGAAAAAGGAGACGGTCCAGAAGCGGATCATCGAGCTCAAGAAAACGTCGGAACCCCTTTACGAAAGGCTGGGAAAGACCCTGGACGAGTCCCGCATCGAGCACAAGGAACTCGCCCCCTGCTACTTCCAGATCGACGTCGTCAACAAAGCGATCCAGGACCTTCAGACGCGGATCGAAAAACTGCAATAACAGCTTCCCCCTTTACCGATGCCGCGCGCCGGTCTAGAATAGCCCCATGGGCAAGCCGCGGATCCTGGTCCATATTTGTTGCGCGCCCGATGCCCTCTACGTCGCCCGGTCCCTCGGGGCGAACTACGAGGTCACCGGGTTCTTCTATGACCCCAACATCCAGCCGAAGGAAGAATACGACCTCCGGCTTGAAGAGGCCCGAAAGGTGGCCGGGATGCTGGGCATCGCGCTCCTGGAAGGGCCCTACGACGTGGACAGGTGGACGGCCCTGACCCTCAAGTTCAAGGACGAACCGGAGAAGGGCCGGCGCTGTGACGTCTGTTACGCCATGAGGCTCCAGAGGACGGCGGAGGCCGCCCGTGACGCGGACATCGGCATGTTCACGACGGTCATGAGCCTCAGCCCGTGGAAGAAGACGAGGACGATGAACCGGATCGGCAGGCTCTTCGCGTCCAGGTACAAGGTCGGCTTTCTGGAAGCCGATTTCAAGAAGAAGGACGGCTTCCGCAAGAGCATCCTCATGAGCCGGGAGGCGGGCCTCTACCGCCAGGATTATTGCGGCTGCCTTTACAGCAGGAACTGGAAAAACCATGGTCACGAGAAAGCGCGGCGGGACAAAGACGGACAAAGCTAAAGGATATGCCGTCACCGTCGTGGTTTTCGGCGTCGTCCAGGGGGTGGGGTTCCGGCCTTTCGTCTACAGGCTGGCCCGCGAATTCGGGCTTGGGGGCTGGGTCAAGAACGCCGGAACGGGCGTCGAGATCAGGCTCGAGGCGCACGATCCGAAGGACTTCGAGCGATTCCTTCATGCCCTGAAGGGTCGAAAGCCTCCCCTCTCCAGAATCGAGAGGGTTTCATCGGCGCCCGCGCCGTTCAAGGGCATCGCGGATTTCAGGATCGGAGAAAGCAGGCCGGGCGGGAGCTTCGTCTTCATCTCTCCGGACATCGCGGTGTGCAAGGACTGCCTTGAAGAGATCCACGCCCCCGGGGAGAGACGGTATCAATATGCGTTCACGAACTGCACCAACTGCGGGCCCCGATACACCATCGTCAGGGACCTCCCCTATGACAGGAAGTCCACGACCATGTCGGGCTTCCCGATGTGCCCCGACTGCGCCAGGGAATATAGCGATCCCCTGGATAGGAGATACCACGCCCAGCCCATCGCCTGCCCTGCCTGCGGGCCCCGGCTGAGCCTCCTCGCAGCCGGGACCGGCAAACGCGTTCCCGGCGGGGTCCCGGAAGCTGCGGGCCTGATCAAGAAGGGGCGGGTCCTCGCCATCAAAGGGATCGGCGGGTTCCACCTGGTCTGCGATCCGGAAAACGAGCGAGCGGTCCGGCGGCTGAGGAGGATCAAGGGCCGCATGACGAAGCCATTGGCACTCATGGCGGCGGACGTCGGGACCGTCGAACGTTACGCCTTTGTTTCCCCGGCCGAGCGAAGACTCCTCCTTTCGCCGCAGCGGCCCATTGTCCTCCTGGCCAAGAAAAGGGACCTTCCCGGGATCGCGCCCGGCCTGAACGAAATGGGCTTCATGCTCCCCTATTCGCCGCTCCACGAACTCCTGCTCGGGCACATCGGCTTGATCGTCGCCACGAGCTCCAACAGGAAGGACGCCCCCATCATGAAGACCGAGGAAGAGGGCGTCCGCGGCCTCTGCGATCTCGTCCTCACCCACGACCGTCCCATCGAGATGAGGTCGGACGATTCGGTCGTCAAGACGGCGGGAGGCAGGCCTCTCTTCGTCCGGCGGGCGAGGGGTTACGTCCCCTATCCCCAGCCTGTCCCCCCCGAACTCCGGGCCGGGACCGTCGTCGCCGCGCTGGGCGGGGAACTCAAGAACACCATCTCCCTCTACAAGAACGGCTACGTCGTCACCAGTCAATTCCTTGGCGACCTGGATGACTACAGGAACTTCCGGTATTTCGAGGAAACACTGGCGCACGTCGGGCGGCTCTTCGGAGCGAAGCCCGAGGTCCTCGTCTCCGACCTCCACCCCGACTTTCATACGACCCGCTTCGCCGAAAGGTCCGGCCTCACCCACCTGAAGGTCCAGCACCACCACGCCCACATCCTCGCTCCCCTCCTGGAGCATGGGATCCCTCCCGGACGCAAGGTCCTGGGCGTCGCCCTGGACGGCTACGGTTACGGGGCGGATGGGAAGGCCTGGGGAGGCGAGTTCTTGATCGCGGACCACGATTCCTATCTGAGGATGGCGCACTTCGATGACGTTCCCCTCCCGGGAGGGGACCTGGCCTCCCGCCAGCCCTGGCGAATGGCCCTGTCCTACCTGGCGCAGGCTTTCGGTAAGGACATCCCTCCCCTCAGGGCCCTGGAGAAGATCGAGAAAAGACGCGTCCGGGCCGTCCTGGAGATGATCGAGCGGAGAATCGGAAGCCCGCCGTCGTCCAGCTGCGGCCGGCTCTTCGACGCCGTCTCCTTTCTCTGCGGAACGGCGCCGCTTGAGATGGAATACGAGGCCGAGGCGGCGATGCGGCTCGAAGCCGCGGCAAGCGTAAGGACTCGGGCGTCCTACCCTTACGCGTTCCTCGACGAAGCCCGGCCCTTCCGGATCAGCTTCGTCCCGACCGTCCGGGAGATCATGGAGGACAAGAAGCGCCGCACCCCGGCTTGCCTGATGGCCTCCAAGTTCCACAACACGCTGGCACGCGTCATCCTGGCGGCGGCCGAAAGGGCGAAAAGAGATCACGGGATCGAGACCGTATCCCTGGCCGGCGGCTGTTTCCTCAACAAGAGGCTCCTCACCGGGACGGAACGCTTGCTCGGCAGGAATGGGTTCACGGTCTTGCGGACGGACGCCTATTCGCCGAACGATGAATCTCTTTCTTTGGGACAGATCGCCTTCGCCCTCGCCCGGTTGCGGCGCCGGAATAAATAGGACCGGCCTTACCAGCCTTTGCCGCCGGGCGGCTCGATCCGGACTTTCAACCCTCCGATGAAAGAGAGGACCCCGTTGGCGGCGAGGGCGATCAGGAATCCTGCCAGACCGGCTACCAGAAAACCAAGGACCCCTCCCAGGCCGGCAAAGACAACGCTCCCGACGAGCTTTCCCTGCATGTCCTTGAAGAAGGCCGGAAGGCTCTCGGTCAGGCCGGGAAAAAAGCCGGTCGCTCCCGCCAGAAGCCCGAAAAGGACACCCGCAACGATTCCCATGCCTCCCGAGAACCAGAGGAAGGACAAAGGATGGACCGAGCGGACGGTGCAGGTGACCCCTGGATACTCCCGCGGGGCGTCGGGCTTTTTGTCGTCTTTCGCCAAATTCATTCCCTTGGCGGCGCAGTCAGGACAGGTGTCCGTTTCCGGATCGATCTCCGAACCGCACTCGGGGCAGATTCCGGGTTTTTCCGCTTCGTTCCCCTCGCCGCCGCGGCCGCCGCAGCCGGCGCACACGGCGGATTCGAGGTCGTTCTCGAATCCGCAGTAGATACAAAATGCCTTCTTCTCTCCGATTGAAGGCGGGGAGCTCTGGACCCAATCCTTGCCTTCGAAGTAATACCATTTGCCGCTCTGGGGTCCGATCATCCAGAAACGGCCCTCCTCGTCCTTGATCCGAAGCTGTTTGAGGCTGTCGATGAACTCCCGCTTGGAGATCTCCCCGCTGTGGAATCTCCTCTTCATCCGGCTGAAGACGGCCTCCACATCCTTGAACTTAGCGTCCATGGTTTCCCCTCGGATGGTCCAGCCCCCGCTCGAAACGCAATTCGTTTATTTTCAATGACATATTAACTTATTGAAAATATTCAAGTTACGCGTGATGCCTAATTCTTGTGCAAATCGTCGTATCTTCAAGGATTGATTGTTATTTTGCTCCAAAAGGACGCATATTTCCACAAGTTTTCCACACATTCTGTGAAAAACTCCGAGGGCTTTGAACATGGTTTCCACGAAACATCACAGCCCGAACTGCCGAAGGAGCCCGAACAGGTTGAGCCCCCTGACGGGGTCCGGAATGAAGGAAAGAACGAATATGACGACGATGAGAACGCCGACGGCCTTCCTCCCTGGAGACAGGGGAACGTCCTCATCAAAGACGCGGGGGTGCTTCAATCCGAGGAGCAGGATGAGCAGGGCCCACACGAACCAACCGACCCAAAAGAAGATGCCCATGACCAGGAAGGCACCCAGGAAGAACCTGGCCAGGCGCACGGCTTTCTGGCCGACCAGGGCGAAAAAGATGTGTCCCCCGTCGAGCTGGCCCAGGGGAAAGAGGTTGAAGGCCGTGACCAGGATCCCGACCCATCCCGCGACGGCGACCGGGTGGAGCAGGATGTCCGAGCCGGGGGGGATACTTTTAAACAATAGGCCGGTGATCATCTTCAAGAGGAGGGGCTCCCCAAAGACGATGGACTCGTCCCTGGGGAGTGCCGGCACGACCCTGGACAGGGACAGGCCGATGAAAAGGGCGGGCAAGGCCAGGATGAAACCCGCCAGCGGTCCGGCCGCTCCGATGTCGAACAGCTGCTGCTTGCGGGTGATGGGAGACTTGATCTTGATGAACGCGCCCAGCGTCCCGATCAGGGTCGGCGCGGGGATGAAGTACGGCAGAGTGGCGTCGATCCGGTAGCGGCGACAGGTCAGATAGTGACCCAACTCATGGCCGAGGAGGATGGTGATGAGGACGGCCGAGTAGAGGACGGAGAGAGAGATGACCTGGGTGTCCTTGAAGAACCGCTCCCCCAGGCTGAAGGGGAAATCCTGGTTGACGGCGTCACCATACTTGAAGCTCAGGCTCCAGGTGATGCCGACGAAGAACGCGGAGACGACCGTCAGGCCGAAGAGGAGGATATTGATCCAGGTCCTGTTCTTTCTTCGAATCTCTTCCATGTGCCCTGTAAAAAAATAGGAGTGATGGCCTCACTCCTATTTCCTTCGAAAACGGCCGGATGGGGATCAGCCCTTGAGCCTTTGGAACTTTGCCGTCAGCTCGTCTCTCGTCTCCTTGTGATTGGGATCGACGACGCAGCAGTCCACGGGGCAGACCGCGGCGCATTGGGATTCCTCGAAATGTCCGACGCACTCCGTGCACTTTTCGGGATCGATGACGTACCGCTCTTCCCCGGCGGTGATCGCCAGGTTCGGGCACTCGGGCTCGCACGCACCGCAGTTGATGCATTCCTCGGTGATCACAAAAGCCATGGAATTCCTCCTAAAAAAAATAGATCCTATTATATCTCATCCGGGCGAATTTACAAGGGAACGCCTCCCAAAATTGCCGGCAGGATTCTTTCTTCTGGAATTCCAGGGACACGATACCAATTCCAGAGAATTGGTTCATGTCCCGGAATTCCGACTCGCGTCCTTTCGGCAATATTGGAACGCCTTACCGGGCGCCCTCGAGCTTTCCGACCTTGAGGGACGCTTCGTAACCATAATATGTCTGGCTGTATTCCTCCTGGAGCTTCTTGAAGACCGCCAGGGCCTCCTTGATGTCGCCCTTGAGCCGGAGGGCCTCCCCCTTATGGAACAGGACCACGTCGAGGGGATAGGACTTCGGTTTCTCCTCCTCGATCTTTTTGTAAATATCCAGGGCCTTGGCATAGTCCTTTTTCTTCAGGGCGATCTGGGCCAGGAGCTCCTGGGCCTCGTAATAAAGGACGTCCCTGGGCGCGGACTTGACCTCGCCCGCCCGCTTCTCCGCTTTTTCCAGGTCGCCTTTTTCCATCCAATACGTGGCCAGTTCGAGATAAGCCACTCGGGCGAACCGCCCGCCGCCGGCCAGCTTTTCCAGCCTGGCCAGGTTCTCCGGCTTCTTGTCGAGGTCGGCGCGGAGGGCGATGATCTCGCCTATGACCCGGCTTTCTTTTCTAAGACCTCGGTTCTTGAGGGCCGTCAGGCCGAGGAAAACAAGGACCAGAAAGGCCAGGACTCCGGCGGCGATGATGATCTCTTTTTTCCATATCTTCAGGAGATCGAGGATCCTGCCCATCCCCGAAACGAACTCGTCCTCTTTAAGCTGCTTTCTTTCCACTCTTTTCATGCGCGTCTCCTCACAGGCTCAAAGCACCGGACTCCTTTTTAGCACAATCCCCTCAAAAAGCCAAGACACCCGAAATTGCCGATAGGACGTGAGTCGGAATTCCGGGACATGAACCCATCCCTGGAATTGGCGTCGTGTCCCCTGGAATTCCTGGTATCACCGGAAGTCGCCGTCATCGCTTGAGAAGAAAGAATCTTAGAGGCATTTTGGGAAACGCCGCTGTCCGCGCAGCGAAATCCAGGAGGGAGGAGAGACTGTTGGAGGGGCGGGCGGAGCGTTCCGCAAGTGATCAGAACTCGAACTGAATGAGCCCGGTCTTCTCCCGGAGCTGATTCCGGATGTCTTCGGCCCGGACCTTGCCTTCCTTCT
>Ga0315293_10000508_pt1 | contig 36190 bp, 30 predicted proteins | sample YL17G13_20_MG_FD_203071 | JGI IMG/M metagenome (GOLD analysis project Ga0315293, IMG submission 203071) | Sediment microbial communities from Yellowstone Lake, YNP, Wyoming, USA - YL17G13_20 | ecosystem: Environmental > Aquatic > Freshwater > Lake > Sediment | place: USA: Wyoming | collected... | reverse complement strand
GCCGGCCCGTCCGAAAACAAATCGATCCCTGCGACGGCCTGCGGCGAGGCGGCCAGTGTTATCCAGGATGCCATCATCATCGATCACACCTGCACGGACCTGGCCTCGATACCAAACGAATGGATCGGGCAGGCCAAGGACCGGCTGCGGGTATGTTATGGCCATACTTCCCACGGCAGTCAGCCAATCACCGGGATGCAGGTTTTAAAGAACAATTCGTCTTACGCCGGGTTGTATAACTTCACCACCAACGGTTCAGTCGTCTCTGGGAAACTGTCCATCGCCGACGCCACGCCGGACGGCGACCTGGGCAACCCGGACCGGGTCACCTGGGCTTCCCGGACCCGCGATTACCTGAAAGGCGCGGGCGGCGATAGAAATGTGGTCATATGGTCCTGGTGCGGCCAAATGAGCGACGCCTCATCTTCCAACATCGACACCTACCTCAATCGGATGAGCCAGCTCGAATCTGAATTCCCTTCGGTCACCTTCGTTTATATGACCGGCCACTTGGACGGCTCGGGAGAGGACGGCAACCTGAATCAACGCAATAACCAGATCCGACAATACGTCCGGAACAACCATAAGGTCCTTTTTGACTTCGCCGACATCGAAAGCTACGACCCGGACGGCAATTATTTTCTCAACCGCGGAGCGGATGACGGCTGCGCCTATCACGGCGGGAATTGGGCCCAACAGTGGTGCGGCGCCCATGCCGGCAACTCTCTGTGCTCTTCCTGTGACTGCGCCCATTCTGAGCCTTTGAATTGCAACCTGAAGGCGCGCGCCTTCTGGTGGCTCATGGCCCGCATAGCCGGCTGGGGCGACTCGGGCGGCAGCGTTCCGCCCAATCAAATCCAGAAGGGCGGCAGCATCCGGCGGTAAATAAACATTGAGCTGAGTCTGTTGCCGTCAGTCCTCGCCTTTTAATTGTTCTGGAGTCCGTTCTTCAAGCCAAAGCCGACAGACATTTTTCCAGCCGATGCGGCGCCACTTCTTAAATGCGGATTTCAATTCATCGAGATTTTTAGCTCCCCTCAGATCATTCTGGGCGGCTTTTAGGTCTTCAAAAGACGCAAGCGCTGGCATTTTAGACTCCCCTTTCACATATCAGTCTGATCTAGGCGCAATAGGTTGCTAGCTCAAATAATGCTTTGAATTAATCCTAATAAAATTATCCTAATATGTAAAGACGTCGTCGGTTTAATTCTATAGGAAGGGACGCAGGAGACGGCCGTGTTCGCCGCAGACCAGGTCTTCTATTGCATCGTCCAGTTGGCCAACGCCCCGGACGACACCAAAGTGAAAGCTGACTGGACCGCCGTTTCGGTCGAAGGCGCTGCCCCGAACACGAAGATCGATGCGACTGAAAAGACGGTCGGCGACGCGACAATCACTTTCGACCTGACCAACAGCAAGCCCTGGCCGAAGGGCAGTTACAAAGTCCACCTGTATTTAAACGACAAGCTTGACCGCACGCTCGAGTTCCAGGTGAAATAAAGGATCGCCCGCGTTCAAACTTGCGCCTTTCTCAGAGCGGGGGGAGGTCCGGATGAATTCCGGCGCATCGGGCACCGCAAGAAGGCTTCCGGGTTGCCCTCCCGCGCTCTCTTGCCCACTGACTACTTCTAAGTCGAGATGTAAGCTTCCTCATGATGGCTATAGGGGATAATCGATACGAAACCGTGTGCGCGGGCAGGCGCAGTCGAAAAGGAAATTCTTTCTTTTAATCGGTCCAGGTATCAGGTATGAAGCATGTTATTCTGTTTTATCGAGAAAGATATCCTTATTTTCCTCCCACCATTTATGCCAAATATCATATTTATTTCCAAAATTGTTTTTTGTTATTTTATTAAGCGTACTCGCTGCATTATTGCGAATAGTTGAATTCTTATTTTTTAACGCTTCAATCAAAGGTTCAATGGCGGCTTTCCCAATCTTTTCTAGGGCACCTTGTACCTTTTCTATGACATACTTGTCTTTATCATTCAAAGCATTAACCAATGGCTCAACAGACCTCAAGTCGCCGATATTTTGAAGCGATATGATTGCCTCTATTTTCACATCTCTATCTCTATCATTAAGAGCATAAATAAGAGGCTCAACAGCCCTAATATCTTTTAGCCTGCCAAGATGTTTTGCTGCGACTTCCCTGCTGCCCAACACATCCTTTCTCTTAAGGGCTTCAATCAAGTGCTCAACCGCTCTAGTATCATCAAACTCGGCCAAGGCACACGCTGCTGCAAAGCGGATTTCTGGAATGGGATTATTCAAGGCATTGGATAGAGGCTCCACGGCGCGCTTATCCTTGAACTCCCCTAAAGCAAACATAGCTTCCTTCCGAACTTCCAAGTTTAGCTCTGCCATGGTAGTTGTTGTTGTACCAGAACCTTCAGCCAATCTATTGTCTGCCAATAAGCTATTGTCTTCCAACATATTCTCAAGTTCATTGATGATTGGTTCAACCGCTCGATTATCTTTAAAACGTTCTAATGTTTCGATGACTTCCCTTTTGACAAAAGCATTTTCATCTTTTAGAGCTGCAATTAGGGGCTCAAATGCTCTTTCATCTTTTATCCTTCCTAATGCATAAACGGCCATCCATCGGGCCTGGAAATGGCGATGTTGAAGTGCATTTATTAAGGGTGCACCGGCTTGCTGACCAAATTTTATTAACGCCTTCGCGGCATACCACCGAGTATCCACCCGCAATTTTTCCAGAGACGCAATTAAAGGTTCAATCGAGGCTACTCCGATCTTGACCAATGCATTTGATGCAACTTCAGAAGGAGAAAATGAATTCGATGAGACATATTGATGAAATACATTTTGCCCAAAACTGGTTAGTTGATTTCTATATATTTCTGCTGCATCATTTAACAAATCAATCAAAAAAGGAATTGCCGGTTCTGACAAGCTGCCGCCCTCGCCCAAATATAATGCCCCGAAAGCTCGCTCGTCGCTTTTTTTAGAATAAAGCATCAGAATCGCGTCTTTCACTTTTTTGTTAATATATTCTGGGATTTCTTCTTTAGGAATTGATGTTTGTGCCTTGGCCATTGCAACGCCGACGAACAACATAAATACAATAATTCCGTTCTTAATTCTACGTAAAATCATGTTCTCCCCTTCCTCTTTGGATGGATTCTTATTTCTTTTAAACCTTTATTTTCTATAACCCCTTCTTTGTCGGTTTTTAGCAGAATAATATTATTTCGATCCAATGTTCCACCAAATGTGGAACCAATAATTATAAAACCGCCATCCTGAGTTTGTTGAATAGAAGTGCCAATATCATTGCTGCTATAATCATAAGTCCTTGTCCATAAAATATCACCTGTCTCTTTCGTCCTTACTAAATAAATATCACGGCCGATTCCTCCGAATGATCCACTGGTCATTCCAACTACTACATAGCCACCATCAATAGTATTTTGCACTTGATTCTTTAGATATGCGCTTTCCTCACCCTCGCCACCATATGTTTTATTCCATTGCATATTTCCTTCACTATCAATTTTTGCCAAATATAAATCATCCTCTCCTGCTCCAAAAGAATCTGTTTGTCCTCCAATAATATATCCATTATCTGTAGTTTTTTGCACCGAGTATACAAGATCATTTTTATCGCCCCCATATTTTTTTCGCCATAATATCTCTCCCTTTTTATTTAGTAGTATTGCAAAAAGATCATTATAAAAAGCTGTTTCATTGCCAACAATAATATAATTACTATCATCTGCATATTCAATTGACGTAGCCCAACCTTCATGCTCCTTAATTACGTTCTGCCATAATACATTTCCTTTTGAATCAATATTGATAAGCAAAGGATAACTGCCATCATCACCAGCAATAATGAAACCCTCGTCACTAGTTTGAATAACCGACCAACCCCTGCTATTTTCATTGCTTAATGTATCAAAGGTTTTTTCCCAGATAAGTTTTCCTTGAGAATCCGTCCTGACAATATATAAATTACTTTTTCTATAATCATTTTCAAACGACTGATGCCAGCCTACAAATCCAACGACAATATATCCACCATCTTTAGCCTGTTTTACACAAACGCCGCCGTCTTCATATTTTGTTCCAAAAGTTTTTTTCCATACCAAGTCACCATAAGAATCCAATTTTACAAGAAGTATATCTTCTTCATCATCACTTGTGGACTTTGATGTCCCCACAATAATGTAGCCACCATCTCTATCCTGCTGCACAAAATATCCATAATCCTCAGAATCCCCTCCTATGCATACTTCGAAAGATGTCGCTTTCGGCATTTCGTTGGGATCTAAATTAGTGAAGAAAAAAGCAAGCATGGAACAAAAAATAATAATGGTCATTACTTTTCGCATTGTATTAGTTGATTATCCTTTCGTGTGGCATGTTAATTGAAAGGCAAGAATTTGCTTTTTCGCTGAGCAGGCTGATTGACTGTTTATGAAGCGTTTTTGCCTCCTCCCATCTATAGGGATGATAAATCGTCGCATGAAAGGATGTCGAGTGGAACTTAAAATGAGGGAAAATATTTTCCTTTTTGGCAGCACCAGCTGAGTGAGCGTTTTTGATTCGACATTCCCATCCATCATCGAGATGAAGTGTAAACCCATGCATAAAACAAGTCAAGGGCGGCTGGAGAAAGCGAAAAGACAACCTGGGAGCCGGAGGGTAAGGTCAGCTACCGGCATGGCGAGAACGGCGCCAAACAGGAGACGATGGACTACTTGGAGTTCATCGCCCGAGTGACCTCCCATATCCCGGACAAGGGCCAGGTCATGGTTCGCTACTACGGCCTCTAGGCCAATGCCCATCGGGGGAAGGTGAGAAAGACCTCTCACTCGCCGTACATCTCGGTGATGATCCGCCTCAGCGCTGAGGCTTCGTCTTCCGTCAATGAACCGACCTTGGCTCCCAGCCGAGATTTGCTGATCGTTCGTATGTGGTCCACCGCGATTTCCGCCTCTTGCCGGTTGCATCGGATTTGCAGCCTGCATCGCCAGGAGGGATGCAACCGGCTGGTCAGCGGGCAGACTGTCACCGTCTGCAATTTCTCATTGAGCGCATCCAGACTAACGATAACCGCCGGACGTTTTTTGGCCATTTCCGCGCCCTGAGTCGGGTCTAGTGATACCCACCGAATCTCGTAGCGCTTCATGATTTCTTGGCCGATCGCCGTACCGAACGATAACGGCTTTTGTTTTCTGCTATCCTACCGGCCTCTCTGGTCTTCCACGGGATGCTTTCCAATCCGTCCGCGTCCGCCGCGACCCACTCGCCCCAGTATTCGCGGCCGGCCGCCATCTCCGAGGCCGTATCTTCCCAGGAGAGTTTCTCCACCACAGGGCCAACGGGCCGCAGGAAAATCCCCTCGCTCCGCTCCTCCATGAGGACCGCCGCACCGATGCGATAACGCCGCAGCGACGCGGCAGGCAACCGGACCCCGCGGGAGTTGCCGATACGGGAGACCTTGAGCTCAATTGTTTTCATGTAATTACTGTAATTACTTTTTGGTTGAAAGTCAAACGGCAATTATTTTCTCACCCGCGGAGCGGATGACGGCTGCGCCTCGGATCTTCCTGGTGACCTCTACAGTCGGTGCCGGCTTCCCTCGAACGCGACAGGCTTCTTTCCCGGCATCAGACCGTGATGAGGAACTTGCAGGACGGAGCGCCGCGCTTCACGGTCTGGAGCGTTTGGACCGTGACCTTTTTCCTGGCCGCTGTTTCAAAGATTTCCTTGATCCATCCTTCGGAACAATGGCAGTAGATCTCGGGCAGGCGCTCCGGGCCGGCGGTCACCAGCTCGCAGAAACATTTCGGGTAGCTGAGGTGAACGACATTTCCTTCGAGAGTGCACCCTTCTTTTCCCAGGAATCCGGCCAGGCTCGTAACAAGCTTGCCGATATCCTCCCGGCAGGATTCAGCCAGTTTGATTAAGGGCCCGCGCCGGGCGCAGGCCCGGCCGCAGGCCTCCATGAGCTCGGTTCGCTCCTTCGGGTCAAGCTGTTTCTCCATGTTCTGCATCAGGGTGGTGACCCACGCCTCTTTGAATTTTTTGAGTTCTTCCTGAACGTCCTCCTCTGATTTTTGGCCCTGGCCGGCCGGCCGGGCAGAGGCGATATCCGGAAGCAAGGCCAGGCTCCCAGCGGCCAATCCCATCTGGACGGTGCGCTTCAAGAATTCCTTTCGCTTCATTCGCTCATCTCCCTTTGTCAGACGAATCCTGCAGCTTTTATGCCAGGCTGATCACCTTGAATAGCGGACGCTGGCGCATCTATTCTAACCGAAGACAAGATTTATTTTGCAGGGGGTTAAAGAAATTTTACATAGAGCTGCTTACGCCAGCTGCGACAACCTTGTATTGCGCCCAAGGCCGTGATAAATTTAGGTTTTAGATAGCAAGTTTTTCCGAGGAAACCAGCGCCTTTGATTCAAACAGCCGTAATCCTGGCCGCCGGTATGGGGACACGATTGCGCACCGTGATCGGGAGCAGGCCCAAAGGCCTGCTGCCCTGGGATGGCCGGCCTCTCATCGAGCACTCCCTGCACCGACTGCGTCAGGCGGCTGTCAAAACCGTTGTTTTCGTCGTCGGCTTCCAGGCTGACCAGTACCGCCAAGCTTTGCGCCGCTTTCCCCTGGAAGTTGAATATGTCGTCAACCCGGATTATGCCTCCACGGGCAGCATGCATTCCCTCTCCCTGTGCGCCGGCCAGGTTCAGGAGGATTTCTACCTGCTGGAATCGGACCTGCTCTATGAACAGCGGGCTGTGGAGACGCTGCGCCAGGCTCCGGAAAGGGACCTTGTCCTCCTCTCCGGGCCGACCCTGGCCGGCGACGAAGTCTATGTCTACGGACGGAGCGAGGCCATCGAGGCCGTCTCCAAAAAAAAGCTGGACCTTCCCCTGCTGGGCGAGCTAGTGGGCATATCCAAGATCTCCCCGCCGCTCTTTGACCGGATGTGCGCCCATTATCGCCTTCGGCCGCCCGACCCAAAATACGACTACGAACTGTGCCTGGCCGAGGTCAGCCTCGGCCATCCCGTTCGGACCCGCACCATTCCGGACCTGGCTTGGGCCGAAATCGACGGCCCGGAACACCTGGATCGGGCGCGGCGGCTGGTCGGACCCCGCATCAAACAGAACGAGGCCGCCTGTGATCAAGCGTAATATCCTGCTCAACCCCGGTCCGGCCACGACCACGGACACGGTCAAGCAAGCTTTGGTCGTGCCCGACATATGCCCCCGCGAGGCGGAATTCGGGGAAGTCACCTTGGAGGTTCAGAAAAAGCTCGTCAAGGTCGTCAACGGCGGGGCGGACTACACGGCGATCATGCTCATGGGATCGGGCACGGCGGCCGTAGAGGCCGTCCTCAGCTCGGTCATCCCCCCCCAGGGCAAGGTCCTCATCATCGACAACGGCGCTTACGGCCGCCGGGCGCGCGAGATCGCGGAAGCCTACGGTATCGATCAGGCGGCCTATGAACTGGCCTGGGGAGACTATCCTGAGGTGGAAGCCGTCCGTCGCATCCTGGGCCAAAACGGCCGTTTCACCCATCTCTTCCTGGTCCACCACGAGACCACCACGGGCATGCTCAATCCCCTGCCCGAGCTGCATGCTCTCGGCCGCCGCTTCGGCCTGGAGACGATCGTGGACGCCATGTCTTCCTACGCCGGCCTGCCCATCGACCTGGGGGCGCTGCCTGTGGAGTATCTGATCTCCTCGGCCAATAAATGCATCCAGGGCATGGCCGGAATCAGTTTCATCATCTCCCGCCGGGACAGCTTGGAGAAGTCGAAGCCCTATCCCAAGCGCAATTTTTACCTTAACCTTTACGCCAACGAGCAACACCTGCGGGGGACCGGCCAATTTCTGTTCACTCCGCCGGTGCAGGTCCTCTACGCCCTGCGCCAGGCCCTGGATGAATTCTTTACGGAAGGCGCCGAGAACCGCTTCCGGCGCTACGCCCGATCCTACCAGGAGTTGAGGAAGGGGCTGGCCGAGGCCGGCCTGGAGTGCCTGCTGCCCGACTGGCAGCACTCCAAGCTGTTGACCGCGGTCTTGGAACCCAAGGTGCCGGCTTACAGCTACCAAAATTTCCACGACCACTGTTATCGCCGGGGGGTGACCATCTATCCCGGCAAGTGCGCCAAGGCGGATACTTTTCGCATCGCCAACATGGGCGCCATCGACTACCGGGACATCCAGGTCTTTAACGCCCTCCTGAAAGAGTACTTCGGAAGGATCCTATGAAAACCCGAAAAACGGCGCAGCTCAAAGCGCTGGTTCTCAGCGACCAGCTGGAATTCCTGATGGAAGCCCACAACGGCCTGTCGGCCAAGATCGTCGAAGAGGCGGGCTTCCAGGGCATCTGGGGCAGCGGCCTGGCCTTGTCCGCCGCCCTGGGCGTGCGGGACAACAACGAAGCCAGTTGGACCCAGGTGCTGGAGGTCATGGAGTTCATGGCCGACGCCACCTCCATCCCCATCCTGCTCGACGGCGACACAGGCTACGGCAATTTCAACAACATGCGCCGTTTGGTCCGGAAGCTCGAGCAGCGGGGCATCGCCGGGGTGTGCATTGAAGACAAGCTGTTCCCCAAAACAAACAGCTTCTTGCGCGGCACGGCCCAGCCCCTGGCCGAGGCGGAGGAATTCTGCGGCAAAATCATGGCCGGCAAGGACGCCCAGGCCGACGAGGATTTCGTCATCGTGGCCCGGGTGGAGGCGCTGATTGCCGGCTGGGGCATCAAGGAAGCCCTCCGCCGGGCGGAGGCCTACCGTCGGGCCGGGGCAGACGCCATCCTTATACATTCCAAAAACAGCCTGCCCGACGAAATCTTTTCCTTCCTGGAAGAATGGGCCGGCCGCCATCCCGTGATCGTGGTCCCCACCAAATACTACACCACGCCCACCCAGGAGTTCCGCAAGCGCCGGGTGTCGATCTGCATCTGGGCCAACCATCTGGTGCGAGGTTCGATCAAGAAGATGCAGGAGATCGCCCGGCAGATCCACAACGACCAGAATTTGCTGGCCGTGGAGGACCACATCGTCCCCGCCAGCGAGATCTTCCGCCTGCAGGGCGACGACGAGCTCAAGGAAGCGGAGAAAAAGTACCTGACCACCAAGGGGGGGGACTTCACGGCCGTCATCCTGGCCGCCAGCCAAGGCAGCCTGGGCAGGCTGACGGAGACCATGCCCAAGGCCATGCTGCGGGTCGGGCATAAGACCATCCTGGAGCATTCCCTGGAGGCCCTTCGCGAGAAAGGCGTGAAAAAGATCATAGTCGTAGCCGGCTACCAGCGAGAGGCCATCCGCCTGCCGGACGTGGAACTGGTGGAGAACCCCGACTTCGCCCTGACCACCGAGCTCGATTCCCTGGCCCGGGCCCTGGACCGTGTCGAGTCGGGCTGTCTGGTCATCTTCGGCGACATTGTTTACCGCAAGTACTTTCTGGACATCCTCCTCAACACCACGGCCCCCGTGACGCTCATCGTGGACTCGGCCACCGGCCGCGTGCCGGACGACGACGCCAACTACTACGTCTACGCCTCCAAGCCCAACCACTCCGCCGCCCTGTTCGAGGACGACATCGTTCTATGCCGGGCGGTCTACGGCCCGCGTCCGGCCGATTGTCAGGGCGAATGGACGGGCCTGCTGAAGCTGGATCCCGTCGGCCTGGCCAAGGCCAAGACATTCATCGCCGAGCGGAGGAACGCTCCGGAGTGGAGGAGCCTGCGCATCATCGATATGCTCAACGCTATGGTGAAAGAAAGCCTTCCGATTCGCGTCCAGTACGTGACCGGCAATTGGGCCGATGTCAACAATCTGGTGGACCTGCACAGCGCCGAGCAGTTGGAGCTATGATCGAGGCCCAAGACTTCCTCGGCGAGCTGGCCCGGCGCAGGATGACCTTTGTGGCCGGCACGCCCTGCTCCTTCCTCAAGCCCTTCATCAACCGGGTCATCGACGACCCGGACCTGGCCTACTACGACGCGGCCAACGAGGGCGATGCGGTGGCCATGGTCGCCGGCGCTGCGGTCGGAGGCCGGCCGGGCTTGGCCATCTTCCAAAACGCCGGCCTGGGCAATGCGGTCAACGCCTTGACCTCCCTGTGCTTTCCTTTCCGCATCCCCATGCTGCTGGTGGTCACCCACCGCGGCCAGCCGGGCGGGCCGGCCGATGAGCCCCAGCATGAGCTGATGGGACAGATCACCACAGCGCTGCTGGAGGTTATGCGGATTCCCTGGGAGCCGTTTCCCCGGGAGGCGGGCGAGGTGGCCGCCGTGTTGGACCGGGCTCAGGCTTTTATGTCCGGTAACCGCCTGCCCTTCGCTTTAATCATGTCCAAAGACAGCGTGGCCGCCTATGACCTCCAAAAAAACTCGCGGCCGAACCTTCCGGCCTGGGATTTTCGGCATTGTGCGGAAACCGGCCGCCCGGCGGCCGAGCTGCCGCTCCGACATGAGGTCTTGTCCTGTTATCTAAAGCGCCAGCGGCCGGAGGACGTGGTCGTCTGCACCACCGGCTACACCGGCCGTGAACTCTACACGCTCAAAGATGCAGCCAACCATCTGTACCTGGTGGGCTCCATGGGCAGCGCCGCCTCGTTCTCCCTGGGCCTGGCCCTAACTCAGCCGCGCCGGCGCCTGGTCGTGTTCGACGGCGACGGCGCGGTGCTGATGCGCCTGGGAAATCTGGCCCTGGTCGGCGCCCACCGGCCGGCCAATTATGTCCACATCGTTCTGGACAACGCCGCTTATGAATCCACGGGCGAACAATCCACGCTCAGCCCCTCGGTCTGCTTGACGGGAATCGCCCGATCTTGCGGCTATGCCAGTACATTCCTCGTCGAAAGCCTCGCTGATTTTGATAGGGTCGTATCGGAGGCGAAGGCCGGGCCTACTCTGATCCATGTCAGGATCAGGACGGGCAGCCTGCCCAATCTGGGCCGGCCTAAGATCAAGCCCTACGAAGTCAAAGAGCGCTTGATGACGCTGCTGGGCGTCGCCTGACGTCCTAAGCAAACAAGCTCCCTGGCCATCAATCCCCTAAATAATAAAACAAAAGATTTCTCCGTCCTGGCGTGTCTATTAATAATAAGGTTTTTTTCGTTGACGAATTATCGAGTTGAACATACATTTCTCTTCTAGGCTTATGCCGGACGATCAAGAACTGATCCGAAGAATCGCCCAGAAGGACCATCTGGCTTTCAAGATGCTCGTCGATCTCTATCAGGCTCTGGTCTTGAAGACATGCTGCAGCCTGCTTAACGACCGCCAGAATGCCGAGGACGTCACCCAGGATGTTTTTTTCCAAATCTATAAGTCGGCTCCCGTATTCCGCCACGACTGTCGCCTCTCAACCTGGATCCGCCGGATTGCCATTAACCGTTGCCTGAATTTCAACCGCGACAACAAGAAATTCCGCTGGCTGGCCAGCCTCAGCCGGACTCCCGAAGAAGAACTCCGCGGGGGGGGAGCGCTCCGGTCGTCAGGGGAAGACAACCCCGAGTCGGTTTTCCGGGAAAATGAACGAAGAAGGCTCATCCAGGAGGCCATCGCCTCTCTTCCACAACAGCAGAGGACCATGCTCCTTCTGCACAAATTTGACGGCTTGTCCTATCAGGACATCGCCGAGACTCTCGACACTTCCCTGCCGGCCGTGGAAGCTTGTCTTCACCGGGCTAAAGCCAATCTCCAGAAGAAGCTGTCACGCTATTTAAAAAATATTTGAGGAAGCCGCAAGTTTTAAGGCCGGTTTCGTGTCCTCTATATTGAACCGTAGAGGATGACGCGTCTTGGAAAGAAAAAACATCTGCCGCGAGGTCGAGAGGAACCTGGTCAATATTGCGGAAAAGCGAATGGATAATGAGACCCTCGACATCATTCTGGGGCACCTGGCCGCCTGTCGACGATGCGCCCAACTGTGCCAGCGGTTCAGCCGTACCTGGCAGAACATCGCTCTTCAAAACGAACGGCCTTCTTCCCCTTCTTTCTTCTCCAATTTAATGAAAAGGGTTGTCGCCTATGATGAAAAGCCGTCTCCCGGGAGAGCTGTTTTCGTCCCCCTTCGGCGTCTTCTCCGTCCGGCTGTGGCGATCCTCCTCCTTATGGCCGGAATTTTAGCCGGATACGAAATGGGCAACACCACTCGAAAAGAATTCCGGCCTGAAGATTCATTCCTCGGCCAGTTGCTCGGCAGCTTCGAAGACATCCCCGAAGCCTCGGTTGCAGATTTCTACGTCGGCCGACAATTCATAAAGAAGGCGAAGCCATAATGAAAAAAAAACTATTCGCTTTTGCCCTCGCCCTTCTGATCGTCATTAACATCTCCGCCCTGGCCTCTCTGGCCTATAACCGTTGGCTTCGGCCGTCATCAAAAGACGCCGGCTTTCGCGCTGTCGATTCAGGCACTCCCTTCGAGAAGGAGTTATGCCTGAGCGGGGCACAGCAAAATTGCCTGCAGGATCTCATGGTTTCCTATAACGCTGAAATAAAGGACATCCGGTACCAAATGCAGGAGAAGAAAAAAGCTCTCGTCAATGAGATGAAAAAGGAACCGCCCGATATGGCCTCCATCGGCAAGCTGATCGAGGAGATCAACCGCCTCCAGGCGGAGATTCAAAAAAAAGCCGTCCTGAACATTTTCCAAGAAAAGAAAATTCTGTCTCCGGAGCAGAAGGAGCGATTTTTCCGGATGCTGGAGAATCATGTTTGCCCGCGAAAACACGGGCTGGCTTCAAACATCGATGGCTACCAGGATTGTCTTAATTCTCATTGAGGAGGTTTCTATGAAATTTTTAAAATCAGCCGCCGTAGCCCTGATCGGCGCGGCCCTCATCTTCACTCTCCCCCTTCCGGCTCAGAAGGAAGAGCCGGGAACGTGCCAGAAAGCCTGCGGGCTCTCCGACCTTTCCGCCGAGCAGACGGCCAAAATCCAGAAGCTTAGAATCGATCACCAAAAAACTGTTTTGGTCCTGCAGACGGACCTGAAAACCAAACGGCTCGAGCTGCGCCAGATGATGATGGAAGGCGCCGACCAGAAAAAGCTTGAGGCCAAGATCGATGAACTGGCCAGGGTCGGGGCGGAAATTCAAAAGAATCGACTGGCCCACCGGAACGAAATCCGAAGCCTGCTTACGGACGAGCAAAAGAAAGTATTCAACCAGAAATGCTCGGGCCTAGACTGCGGCGCCGCGTCAGGCCACGGCCGGTGCGGGGCGGGCGGTTGCAAAAATCACCAGGCGGGCGGAAAGGAACATCACGGCGGCTGCGGCCGAGATGCCGGATGTAAACATTAGCCCCATTTTCTCCTGACAGAATTTCTTTTCCGGACAGGTGGAGCCGACGTTCACGTCGGCTCCACCAACATATAAACTATCCAACCTGTCCACCGCGGCTTAAGCCGTGATGAAGGCGAGAACCTTTATCGCCCCCCCGCAGCAGAGGGGACAGATGAAGGCTTTTCCCTTGTTCCAACGATATTTTTTATCTATAATCACAGCCTGCTCCGAGCCGGAGAGGCTAAAGCGCTCCTGCGCCACGCTCTCCGGCCGATAGGGCCGGGCTGGAAACGGCTTCGCCTTCCGTTCTTGAAAAGGAGCCGCTATGCAAACTTTGCCCATCAAAACCACCCCAAAAACCGTCTTGGCCTCAGCCATCATCTGGCTCGCTGTTTTTCTTTCAACCTTCTCCGGCGGCCTGGCTCAAGACGAACCCGACAGCAAAAAAAAACAAAAAGAGGTAAAGATTACCGAGGAGATCACCATCATCGGTCAGGCGCCCCGGGAGACCCCCCTGGCTTCCGTGACTCGGCTCGATTCCGTGGAGGTGGCGCGGCTCAGGCCGCGCGACCTGGGCCAGGCGTTGTCCCTGGCCCCTGGAGTAAGCTTGACGGTCGGACAGAAGAACGAGACCATTCTTCAGTTAAGAGGCATGGACGCCCGACGGATCGTCCTTCTCCTGGACGGCATCCCGGTTTATGAGCCGTACTTCAGCTCGTTCGACTTGAAAACATTCACGGCCGGCGACATCGACTCCATCCAGATCACCAAAGGCCCAGCCTCGGTCCTCTACGGCCCGAACGCCCTGGCCGGGCTGGTCAATGTCGTCACCGGCCGGCCCGGTGATCGGCCGTTTCTCTCCCTGAACGGCTCCTACGGGCAAGCCGCCACTCGAAGCGCGGGTTTCCGCGGCGGGTTTCGCTGGAAACGGCTGGCCTTGGCTGGAAGCGCCCTTTACCAGGACTCGAACGGCTTTTTTTGTCCGGACAGCTCGGGCGGCCGGAGTCTCCGGTCCCTGAGCGATTATCGCCGGTATAACCTGAACGCCAAGGTTTATTATTATCCCACCGAGAATTCCGAAATCTTGGTCAGCGGCAGCCTGTACCGATCCGCCTACGGCCTTCCGCCAGCCCTGGAAGTCCAGAAGCCCCGCTACTGGCGTTTCAAGAATTGGGACCGGAATTCGTTCTCGGTGGGGGGCTTCCTGGGCCTCGGGCCGCGCTCCTTGCTGCGATTCCGGGCTTACTCCGTGCAATACGACAACTCCCTGGAGCAGTTCCAGGACGCGCAGCTGCAGACCCTCCAGGCTGTCAGCACCTTCGACAACTCGGTCCTGGGCTTCTTCGGCCTGGCCGAACTCGGCTTGGCCAAAGACCACACCCTCAAGCTCAGCCTCAGCTATCAGGCCGACCGGGCCAAGACCCGCGACGACGCCGGCCTTCCCTGGCAGAGCTATGACCAGGCCACGCTTTCAGGCGCCGTAGAAGGCCACTTCAAGCTGGCCGATCCCATATTCCTCATAACCGGCGTGAGCCTGGACCGGCTGCATAAGTTCAGGGGGCTGGCCGAGACCAGAGCCAATCCGCTGGCCGGGCTCAGACTGACTCCGCTCAGCGGCCTGGACCTCAGCCTGTCCGTGGCCAGGAGGTCCCGTTTCCCCTCCATGCGCTCGCTCTATTCCGCCGGCAACGGCAATTCGGACCTCTTGAGCGAGGAAGGCCAGGCCTTCCAGGTCGACAGCCGGTTCGAGCGTTGGGCTGTCTTCCAGGCCTCCGCCTTCCTCTATAAATTCAAGGACATGATCGATACCGTACGGCTGCCGGACGGCACCCGCCGCACCATCAACATCGGCCGGGCTTATATCCGCGGCTTGGAGCTGGGGCTGAGGAAAGACCTGGACAGGCTCTCGGCCTCGGTCAACTACACCACCCTTGACCACCGCAATCAGACCGACGACCGTCCTCTGGACGTCATCCCTAGCCATCTTCTCCAAGCGAATGTGTCCTGGGCGCTGCTGGGCCGGCTGCGGCTGACCATCTTGGGAACAGCGGCTTCGTCCTCCTCCTGGTTCGATTCAAGCCGTGGGGCCGTGCTGACCGTGCCATCTTATTTTTATCTGGACGCGGTTATATCCTATGGCGGGCCATGGGGCGAAATCTATCTGAAGGCGAGCAACATCCTCGACCAGTCCTTCTATACTGAGCCGGGATTTCCGTGGGCCGGCCGGACCCTAGAGTTGGGATTTAGAGTTGATGTGCTGCGATAAAAATTACAGAATTTTTTCACAGCCCCAGGTCGGCGGCGATGCCCTGCATGGCCTTGAGGCAGATCGAGATGAACTCGCTGAGCTCCAGGCCGAGGTTGCGGCATTCCTCGATCTCCTCGCGCCGTGCGCCCCGGGCGAAGCTTTTCTCCTTGTAGCGCCGCTCGACGAACTCCAGGTCCACGCTCGTCAGCTTCTTGTCCGGATGCATGAGCGTGGCGGCGATGATCAGGCCGGTCAGGGGGTCGATGGAGTAAATGGCCCAGTCCATGGCCTTCTCACAGGGCACCTTGCCGGCGTGGGCCTGGACGGCATGGAGTACCTCCGGAGCAATCCCTTTTTCCCTTAATATCTTGACCGTCTCGGTGGTATGCAGCTCAGGGCTCTTCTCTGTGGTCTCGTAGTCAAGGTCGTGGAGAATGCCGGCCAGCCCCCAGGCCTCCGGGTCGTGGCCCAGACGTCCGGCCATGGCCCGCATGCAGGCTTCCACGGCCAGGCAGTGCTTGACCAGGTTCTTGTTTTTCAGATGCTGTTTGAGCAGCTCCACAGCCTTATTTCTGTCCATTGTTCTCCTCCTTTCTCTGGAGAAAAATAAGAGTTCCTTCCTCGTTTTGCGGATTATAGACATGGACGAGGAGGTAGGGCCTCAGCCATACGGGGTTGGACCGCAGTTCTCGGCCGGCCTGGAACCGGCCGGCCTCTCGTCCGTCGCGGGCATCGAAGCTCACCAGGTGTGAGCCGAGCGAAGTGGCGATGACCTGTCCGTCGGCCGGCTCCAGGTCATAGCCGGAGCGGCTGGAGAGCGTCCGCCACCACAGGATTTCGCCGCTTCTTTTGTTCAGGCTCATCAAGACCCCCTGGGCGGTTAAAAATAATATTCTTTTCCGGTCGGCGATGGCCGGGCTGGCCGGACGCCCGGTCAGCCGCACGCGCCATCTGGTGCGGCGCCGCTGAAGGTCGAGGCAGAGAAACATCTGGCCTTCTGTCCCGACATAAAGCCTGTCCTTGTCCAAGAGAGGAGGAAGAGCCATCTTTCCTCCGCAGTCCAGATCTCCGCGGAGCTGGCCGCCCTCGCCCAGAAAAAAGAGTTTTCCTTCATCTCCCCCGCACAAAATATAAGGCTGGCCTTGCCGATCCCTCCACAGCAGGGCGCCTGTCCGTAGGGCGGCTTTGGCCTGAAACTTCCAGGCTTCCAGACCGCTCTCGGCCTGAAGACAGTAGAGGCTCCCCTGCTCTGTCCCAACATAGAGGCGGCCTTCGATTTCTTGCAGGGGGCCGGCCACGGTGGCGCTAAAGCCTCTTGACCACAGGACCCAACCCGAACGATCCAGGCAGTACACGATATTTTGGTCGTCCACAAAATAAACGCATTCCCGGCCCAAGCTCACCGGCCGGGATATGGGAAAGGACGCTCTAAATTCCCAGGCGATCTCCTGGCGGCGTACATCCACAGCCAACGCTCGGCCGCTGTCCGTAGTGAAATAATAATAATGCCCATCCTTCAGGCCGGGAGGGATGACCTGGCCGCTGTAGTTTATGGAAAGGGCCGGGATCAGCGGAAATGCCGGACCGCTGGCCGGAGGGACGGGCTGGACGGACAAAAGACCACAGCCGGCCGCCGTACAGACCATAAGGGCCAGCATGAGCTTGAGATTCCTCATAGGAATTTCATCTTACCAGTTTCCGGCCGCTCTCACAAATTCAGCTGCCTTTAATATTGACTCGGCTCCCCCCGGAGCGTACGATAATAGCGCATTTGCAGCACATCCTGGACGCTAAAGAACGGGAGGCACGTTGCTCTTGAAATGCCTTCTCCCCCAACTTCCCTTATCCAGAATTATAACCCCCGGGAATGAAGTCCCGGCCAGTCCGCCCGGAAAGGAAAACCGATGAGCGCAACGTCAGGCCTATCCTTCCCCTTAAGGCTTTTCGTCCTGTTTTCCGTCTTTCTCTTTGTCGCTCCCTGTGTCCGAGCGGAGCAATTGGCCTTTCAACACCTGTCCATTGAGAACGGGCTATCACAAGGCTCCCTGCTGTGCATTCTCCAGGACAACCGGGGATTCATGTGGTTCGGGACGGAAGAGGGACTGAATCGCTTTGACGGGTATAGCTTCCTCCTTTTCAAAGTGAACACTAGGGACCGCACCAGCCTGAGCAACAACACGGTGGGGGCCCTCATTGAAGATTCCCAGGGAGTGCTCTGGGCGGGGACGCTGGGCGGCCTGAACAGATATGACCGCCAAAAGGAAAGATTCACCCGATTTCAGCACGACCCGAACAACCCGCATAGCCTGAGCCACAACTCGGTCTATGCCCTCTGCGAAGACCGGAGAGGCAGGCTCTGGATCGGAACCGAGGGCGGAGGAGTGAACGTTTACAACCGGCAAACGAACACCTTCACCCGGTACATGAACGATCCTCTCAATCCCCGGAGCCTCAACCACAATGCGGTCTATGCCATCTGTGAAGACCACACGGGCGCTTTATGGTTCGCCACACAGGCAGGTCTGGATCGGTTCGACCCGGAAACAAAGGCCTTTATCCATTATCGTCATGACCCCCGGAATCCCGCCAGCTTGAGCCAGGACACGTTGCGAACCGTCACCGAAGACCGTGACGGACGGCTGTGGGTGGGCACGGACGGAGGCGGGTTGAATGTTCTTGACCCTCAGACGGGGAGGTTCACCCGTTTTCGGCATGACCCCCGGGATCCCGGAAGCTTGGCCCATGACTGGGTCAATACGATATTCGAGGACCGTGGCAAAAACCTGTGGGTGGGGACGCTGGACGGGCTCAGCCGTCTTGACCGCCAGACTCAGTCGTTTGTCACTTTCCGGAACAACAGGATCGATCCCCACAGTTTGAGCTCCAACTCTGTGACTTCCATTTTCCAGAGTAAATCCGGCGTGCTGTGGGTCGGGACCAGAGGCTTGGGGCTCAACACCTTCGACCAGGCCAAGACCAAATTCGCCCACCATAGTCCTCTCCCCGACGACCCGCGCAGCCTGGCCGCCAATACGGTCCGCGCCTTTGTTGAGGACAAGGGGGGCAATATCTGGATCGGTATGGAAAACGGCGGACTGGATTATTTCAACCGGGGAAAAAACATCTTCCGCCACATTGGCCAGGACCCGAACGCTCCCGGCTTTCTGTCTCAAGAAACGGTCTATGCCCTATGCCTGGACCAAAGAGAGAGGCTGTGGATGGGGACGCGCAGCCAGGGACTCATCAGGTATGACCCGATGGCCAGGACCTACACTCAATTCCTGAACGATCCTCGCCGGCCGGACAGCCTCAGCCACAACTGCGTGCGCTCGATCATCGAAGACCCTCAGGGGATGATCTGGATCGGGACAGACGGAGGAGGACTCAACCGCTACGACACGAGGGTGGGCAATTTCGCCCGCTACCAGAATCACCCCGACGATCCCGACAGCTTGAGCAATGATTTCGCCAGGAATCTCTTCCTTGACCGCCAGGGCAATCTATGGGTCGGAACGTTTGGCGGCGGGTTGAACAGGTTCGACCGGAACACGGGCCGATTCATCCGCTATCAGAACGACCCCCGAAGCCCGGCCAGCCTCGACGACAACTTCATCATGTCCCTCAATGAGGATGCCGCCGGCGCTTTGTGGGTGGGAACGAACGGGGGCGGGCTGAACAGGCTCGACCCGGTGAAGAAGACTTTTTCGGCCTACACGGAAAAAGACGGGCTTCCCAATAATTCCATCTACGGGATTCTGGTGGACCGGCCGGGGAACATCTGGATGACCAGCAACCGGGGGCTGTCCAAATTGAATCCGCAGACGGGCCAGGTCAAAAACTACGATGTGACCGACGGCCTTCAGGGCAATGAATTCAGCGGCGGTTCCTACTTCAAAAACAGCCGGGGCGAGATGTTCTTCGGCGGAGTCAGCGGATTCAACAGCTTTTTCCCGGAGGACATCAAGGACAATCCGGTTCTGCCGCCGGTGGTGATTACCGGATTTCAGATCGGAAACTCCCCGGTGGCCGTCGGGCAGAAAGTGGAGGGGGTCACGCCGCTGGAGATGTCCATCACAGAGACAAAATCCCTGACCTTGCCCTCTCGATTTCGCGTGATCTCTTTTGAATTCGCGGCGCTCCATTACGTAGCGCCCGAGAAGAACCACTATGCCTATCAAATGGCCGGCCTGGAGAAGGAATGGAATTATGTGGGCGGCCGGCGTTTTGTCAGCTACACCAACCTTCCGCCGGGATCCTACACCCTCCGGGTGAAAGCCTCGAACAACGACGACATTTGGAACGAGCAAGGGGTCTCCCTGAACATCAAGATTGTTCCCCCCTTCTGGAGGACGCGCTGGTTCCAGGGGCTGATCTTGCTGGCGGCGCTTATCGGAACGGCGGCCGCCTACCGGGCTCGGACGACAACTATACGAAGACGAAGCCTTCAACTGGAGCGCAGTATTCAGGAGCGCACCGTGGAATTGCAGCAGGAAGTGGCTGAGCGGAAGCTTCTGGAGGAGGAGGCCAAACGTCAGACCCGCCAGGCCACGCTGATTTATGAGACCGGACAGCAGATGAGCAGCAAACTGAAGCTGGAAGAGCTTCTTCCGGCCGTGGCGGCGGCCCTCCGACAAGCCTTCAAATACCATGGCGTCATGCTGTTCCTGGTCGAGGAGGCCAGCCGGGAGCTGGTTCTGCAGGCGTATTCTGCTTCCACCAAGTACGCCTTTCTGGAGGGCTTGCGAATCCCGCTGGGGCAGGGAATCATCGGCCACGTGGCGGCCACCGGCCGATCCTACATCAGCGGGGATATCAGCCGGGATCCCCATTTCCGACGCCAGGCCGAGGAGGAGACGAAGTCCGAGCTGGCGGTGCCCATCAAAACGGCCGAAAAGATCATCGGCGTCCTCGACCTGCAGAGCGACGCCCTCAACGCCTTCCGCGATTCGGATGTATCGGCCATGGAAACGCTCAGCGCTCAGGTCGCCACGGCCATCGAGAATGCCCGGCTCTATAGACAGGCGGAACAGGAAATCTCCAACCGCCGGAGGGCCGAGGAAGAGCTGAAAAAGCGCCGGAAATACCTGGAGTCCGTCATCCTCAACACACCGAATGCCATCGTCACCACCGATGCCGTGCAGAACATCACCGGATGGAATCCGGGAGCCGAGGAAATCTTCGGGTACAAGCCGGAGGAAGTGCTGGGGAAAAACATAGATGACATCGTGGCCCGCAGCGATGTCATGGCCGAAGCCAGAGACTTGACCAGGCTGGGCCTGGAGGGGACAGCCTTCACCCCCCTGGAAACCATCCGCTATCGAAAAGACGGCAGGCCGATCAACGTCATCGTGGCCGGGTCGGCCATAAGAGTCGGGGATGTATTAGAAGGGGTTATCTTTGTCTATCAGGATATCACCGAGAGAAAAAAAGCAGCGGAAGAGCTGGAAAAACGCCAGAAATACCTGGAAACAATCCTGTTCAATGCTCCCAGCGCCATTGTCACGGCCGATGCGCAATTCCGTATTACAGAATGGAGCCCGGGCGCGGAAAAAATATTCGGCTATTCTCGAAAAGAAGCCCTGGGGAGAAACGTGGATGAGGTGGTGACCAGTCCGAGCCACCAGTTGGAGGCCGAAAGCATCTCCAAACTGACCTACAATGGAAAGATCACAAAACCGCTGGAATCCGTCCGTTATCGAAAGGACGGCTCCCCCATCCATGTCATCATCTCCACCTCCCCCATCACCATCGGAAACGAGTTCATCGGGGGGATGGCCGTTTATACGGATATCACCGAGAGAAAAAAGGCTGAAGAAACGATCCAGCGTGAGACGGCCAAACTTTCGGCCATGATCACGGGCATGGAAGAGGGCGTGATCTTCATCGACAGCCGGGACTGCATCCTGGAGATGAACGAATATTTCCTCAGGCTTCTCCAAAAGACCCGGGAAGCGGTGATCGGCCGCAACCTGTGGGACTGCTGCCCCGCCCTGGCCCAGGACAAGCTGCGGAATCCCGTGGAAGGCTTCAAGACCAAGCCAGCGGCCCCGACGGAGTCCATGGAAATGCCTTTTCTGGGCTTGGAGTCCATCTTCCGGCTGCAGCCCATCCATCTCAACCAAAAGTATGAGGGCCTGGTCATCAACATGATCGACGTCACCGAACTGGTCAAGGCCCGGAAACAGGCCTGGGAGGCCAGCCGGGCCAAAAGCGAGTTCCTGGCCAACATGAGCCACGAGATCCGGACGCCGATGAACGGAATTTTCGGGATGACCGAATTGGCCTTGGAGACAAACCTGACCCTGGAGCAGCGGGAGTACCTGGAAGCGGTACAAATCTCGACGGAATCCCTGATGACCGTCATCAACGACATTCTCGACTTTTCCAAGATCGAAGCCAAAAAGCTGGATTTCGAGAGCATCCCCTTCAACCTGCGGGACACCATCCATTCCGTCGCCAGCAGCTTGACCCTCTTGGCCGAGAAAAAAGGGTTGGAGCTGATCTATCATGTCTCTTCGAATGTCCCCCACCGATTGGCGGGCGATCCCGGCCGATTGCGACAGATCTTGACTAATCTCCTCAACAACTCCATTAAATTCACCGACCGTGGCGAAGTGGTTGTGTCGGCCGCGGTTGAATCTCAGGTGGACAGCAAAGTCAAACTGCATTTCACGGTTAAGGACACGGGAATCGGCATCCCCCCGGATAAATTGGAGACCGTCTTCGAGCCGTTCGCCCAAGCGGACAGCTCGACGACGCGGCTTTACGGAGGGACGGGCCTGGGCTTGGCCATCGTCTCCCAGCTGGTCAACCTGATGGGAGGGCGGATCTGGGTGGAAAGCAAGCCCGGGGAAGGAAGCACCTTCCACTTCCTTATCACCTTTTCTTCCCCAGAAGGGCCAGAAGAGGAAATCGTTTCGGTCGGGTATGAAGACATCCGGGACCTGCCCGTTCTGGTGGTGGACGACAACGCCACGAACCGGAAGGTCCTGTCCGAGATGCTGACCAACTGGAGCATGAGACCGGAGGAGGCGGAGAACGCCGACCGAGCCCTGAAGAAATTGCAACAGAGCCGGCAAGCGGGCCAGGGCTTCCGCATGATCCTGCTCGACGCCAACATGCCGGACATGAACGGTTTCGAGCTGGTCGAAGAGATCAAACGGCTCCCCGACTTGAGCAACATCCTGATCATGATGCTGAGCTCGGCGGGATTCCGGGGGGATGCCGCGCGGTGCCGAAAGCTGGGGGTGTCGGCTTATTTGACCAAGCCGGTCAAACAGTCCTATCTTCTGGATGCCATCATGATGGCCTTGGGGACGGCGCCCCAGAAGCGGGCCGCCCCGCCGCTCATCACCCGCTTCTCCCTGCAAAAAGCCCGCCAGACATTTTCCGTTCTTCTGGCCGAGGACAACATCATCAACCAAAAAGTGGCGGTGCGGATCCTGGAGAACCACGGCCACATGGTCAAGGTAGCCAACAACGGAGTCGAAGTCCTTTCGGCTCTGGAGAAAGGGTCTTTTGACTGCATCCTCATGGATGTCCAGATGCCCCAGCTGGACGGTTTCCAGGCGGCAACCATGATCAGAAAGAAGGAAAAAGAGACGGGCCGACACATCCCCATCATCGCCATGACGGCCCATGCCATGAAGGGAGACCGCGAGAAATGCCTGGAATCCGGGATGGACGACTATATCGCCAAACCGATCAAGCCCCATGAAATCCTGAAGACGGTCGAACAGGTGGTCAATCAATTCAAGGCGGAGAAAAAAGCCAAGGCCGGCCGGAGCTAGGGCTCCCACTCCTGGCCCCCGGCCCCCGGGCCGCATCTTTACTTCATCCCGGAAAATTGATAATATACAAACCTTATCAAAATGGTAAACTACATCCTTCTTTACAGGATCAAGAAAAAGGTCAAGACCATCATCAAGGACAAGATCTCCGACGAGGAGCTGTCCACCACGCCGAAATCCTGCCTGGATTGTCTGGCCACGGATATCAGCTGGGAAGTCTATTACCTGGTCAAAGATAAGGACAAGGCTGAGTCGGCCTAGAGCGGGAGAGCGGCCTGGAGCCTGCCGCCTCGGCCTAAGCCCAAGCCCGGGCGCTTTCTTCAGCCCAGGGTCAGCGTGTGATGGGCCACCAGCAGCATGCCCTGGATGGGCAGGCCGTGGGGGCAGGCGGACTCGCAGTGCCCCGGGCAGGAAGCACACCGGTCGGCCCGGGCTCCCGGTACGGCGGCGTAGAGGGACATTGCTTCCTTTTCCCGGCCCTGGGCTTCGAAATAATGGTGGTAGCGCATGATGGTGTTGACCGGGACGCCCTGCGGACAGCTGGGCTCGCACAGACCGCAAGCATGGCGGCAATAGAGCCGGCCGCAGCTCTCCCGGTAGGATTCCAGTTTGACCCGGTCCCAATCGCTGAATTTCGTCCCGGACAGGCGGAGGAAACGCTCCGCATCATCGAATGTCCGGGCGGAGCAACAGACGGTGTTCACCTCGGGGTTGTCCAGGACGAAACGGACACAGGCTTCGCGGATGTCGTCCGGGCTGGCCAGACCGTACTTTTGAATGAAGGCCTCCATGCGGTCGGCCAGTTTTTGATAGCGGGCCAGCCCCTCCCGGAACAAGGGATCGACTTCCTTTCCTTGTTTCTCGAGGTTCTCGATGCGGGTTTTGATGGAATTGAACATGACCACCGGCTTGGTCTTCATCAAAGCCGTGCCGATCTTTTTCTCCCGGCAGGCGTTCAGCACCCGTTGGCCGCCGTCCATCTGCAGAAAATTGTAGGCCAGGAGGAAAACATCGAATCGGCCGTCCTCGGCCGCGGCCAGAAGCACCCGGTCCATGGCCGTCTCCGGGTCGCGGAACCAGAATGAGCCGTGATGAGAGACGCCCACGAATCGCAGACGGCCCTCGGCCTTCAGGTCGGCCATGGCCCGGTGAAAGCTCTCCAGCTTCAGCGTCTCCACCTTTTCCGGCATGTGCATCATCAGGCAGTCCACGGTATCGAGGCCCAGCTCTTCCAGGCATTTGCGCGCCCTTTTGATAAGACCCTCATAGGTGATGTCCCCCTCGTCCATGGCCATTTTGGTGGAGATGAACAGAGACCTGCGGTCGCGGCCCTTGATGGCCGCCGCCACCAGGCGATGATGGCCGGGGTAGCTTTCGGCGGTGTCGATATAGTTGACACCCGCCTCCAGCATGGCCGTGAGCACGCCCTGGTCGTAGATCGAACCGGTCCCGATGTCCGATACCCGAAAGCCGGTCCGGCCCAGAGTCCGGAAGCCCTTGACCTTCAAGGGCGCCTGCTCCGCCGCCGAGGGCGGGGCGGATTGCTGGACTGACAGCGCTCCGGGAGCGGCGGCCAGACTCGCGGCACCCGCCAGCCCCAGGATCGAAGAATGCAAGAACTGGCGTCGTCCGACATGATTTGTCTTCATTATTCCCACTCCTTAAAATTATGAGCCTTCCTTCTTTTCCGCCTTTTCCCTCCGGATTTTATCCTTCATCTCCGCCCACCATTCCATACGTTTCTTGACGTCCGCTTCCCGGCCCATGAGGCTGGGGACATAGTAGCGCCGGCCGCGAAGGCGTTCGGGCATGGTCTCCATGTCGGTGGTGGCTTCGGCAAAATTATGGGCGTAAGCGTAGTCCTTGCCGTAGTCGAAGTCTTTCATCAAGGGGGTGACCGGGTTGCGGATCTGGAGCGGAACGGGCTCAAAGGGGCTCTTCTCCACGTCGGCCCGGGCCTGGCCGAAAGCGGCATAGACCCGATTGCTCTTGGGTGCGGCGGCCAGATAGACCACCGCCTCGGCCAAGGCCAGCTCGCCCTCGGGCGAGCCCAAAAAATCATAGGCCTCCTTGGCCCACAGGCTGATGGCCAGGGCCTGGGGATCGGCCAGCCCCACGTCCTCGGAGGCAAAGCGGATGATGCGGCGGGCGATATAGAGCGGGTCCTCGCCGGCGGCGAGCATGCGGGCTAGCCAGTAGAGCGAGGCGTCCACATCGCTGTTGCGCAGGCTCTTGTGCAGGGCGGAGATAAGGTTGAAGTGTTCTTCCCCGGACTTGTCGTAGAGAAGGATCCGCTGTTGGAGGGCTTCCTTAACCTCGGCCGCCGTCACCCGGCCGGAGCGGGCCAGGCTGGAGGCGATCTCCAGGGTGTTGAGCGCCCGGCGGGCGTCGCCGTTGGCATAGTCCACGATCATCCGGCGCGTTTCCTCGTCGAGCGAAAGCCGCTGCTGGCCCAGGCCGTTCTTTTCGTCGGCCAGGGCGTCGTCCAGGACCCGGCCCAAGGCTTCTTCCCTGAGCGGCTTGAGTTGGAGGACCTTCATCCGCGACAGAAGCGGGGCGATGACTTCGAAGGAAGGGTTCTCCGTGGTCGAGCCGAAGAGGATGATGTCTCCCCTCTCGACATAGGGCAGGAAGGCCGCCTGCTGGGCCTTGTTGAAGCGGTGGATCTCGTCGATGAAAATGACCAGAGGCTTGCCCAGCAGCCGTCTCTTCTGTTCGGCCTCGGCCATGACCGATTTGACTTCCTTGATGCCGGCCAATACGGCGCTGAAGAAGACTGAGGGTAACTCGAACTGTTCGGCCAACATGAAGGCCAGGGTGGTTTTGCCCGAGCCCGGCGGCCCCCAGAAGATCAGCGACACCAGCCGGCCGGCTTCAATGAGTTCGGTTAGGATCCGGCCCGGTCCAATGAGATGCTCCTGGCCGTAGAACCGCTCCAGGCGGCGCGGCCGCATTCTCTCGGCCAGGGGCGTGTGCTCGGTCTGGGATTTCATACGGATTTATCCTGATTATTATAGCACTATAGCTCAAAACATCTTCACCAGCCTTTTATGACGCTGCGATCGGGGAGCAAAGGGCTTGGATTCTGACCTCCCTCGCCTTGACGGGGCGGAAGGGTCATGCTAACTTTAGACGGAATTGAATCGAGCCCACCGGGGCGGGGCCGATCGAGTGAGATTCATGACTGAACCCAAAGCTCAAGAAAAGCTGGTCTATAGCCTTGAGGACGTCAGCCGCCTGGCCCGGGTGGAGGCCCAGACCATCGAGGCCTGGGAAAAGGAACTCCCTTTTCTGCGGGCCGGCTTGACCGGCCTGGGGAAAAAGGTCTTCCGCCAAAAGGACCTGCTGATCATTCAGAGGCTCAAGGTCCTGCTGGAGAAGAAAAGCTGCACCCTGGCCGGCGCCAGGCGCCAGATCGAGGAGGAGTTCGGGTTGAGGACACCGTCCGAAGTCCACCCCGATCAAATGAAAAGGGCCTTGCTTCAAGTCCGCGACGAGCTCCAGGATCTGCTCAACCGCCTGGACAAGAACCCCAAAAAAAGATAAAATCTTTGTTTCTCATTCGGGACGTGGCGCAGTCTGGTAGCGCACACGCTTGGGGTGCGTGGGGTCGGCGGTTCGAATCCGCCCGTCCCGATTTTTTTTCTCGGCGATATCCCCCGCGGAGCATATCCGGAGACCGCCAACGGAGACAGGAAACATTTCCTTTCCGCGATACGCTTATGTTGCTCGGGGGTGGCGCGGCGGAGGGGCTCCCCACCCGCCCGCAGCTTGGCGAGGACGGATGGGGAGGAGCCGCGACAGGACCCCACGAAAAACTATTATTGTCGCGCAATAGAATCAGGGAGAAAGCCTTTATGGACAACATCAAAAAACAGGACACCGGGGATGACCTGCTGGCCCGGAGCCTGTCCCTGGCCGGCCTGGTCCAATATCAGCCGGCCGCGGTGGTCAGCCGGACGATCATCAACCAGAAGACGGGAACGGTCACTCTGTTCGCCTTCGACAAGGGCCAGGAGCTCAACGAACACACCGCCCCTTTCGAGGCCATGGTCGTCTGTTTGGATGGACAGGCCGAGATATCCATCGCCGGCCAAAGCCAGACGGTCCGCAGCGGGGAGATGATCATCATGCCCGCCCACAAACCGCACGCCCTCAAAGCCACAACCCGGTTCAAAATGCTCTTGATCATGATCCGAAGTTGAGCGGGAGCTGAAGTCAGCAACCGAATCATCAAGAGGATAAGGCAATGACCCAAGAAGGGAAGACCAGACTGATCCTCATCACCAACGACGACGGCTACGAGGCGGAAGGAGTCATTGTCCTCTATAATAGGCTCAAGGACCTGGGCGAAACCTATCTTGTCGCGCCCGACAGGGAAAAGAGTGCCAGCTCCATGGCCTTGACTCTCCGCGAACCCCTGCGCGCCCGCCGGGTGGGGCCGACGGTTTTCGCCGTGGAGGGCACGCCCGCCGATTGCCTCTATCTGGCCGTGGAGAAACTGCTCCCCCGCCGGCCCGACTTGGTCGTCTCGGGGATCAATCACGGACCCAACCTCGGCCAGCAGGATGTCTCTTACTCAGGAACGGTGGCCGGAGCGGTCCAGGGCACTTATTTCGGCATCCCATCTTTGGCCGTATCGGCTTTGTCCGACAGTCGTGGAATTTATCCCTTTGAGCTGGCGGCCGATATCTCCAAGCAACTCTCCGCCCTGTTGCTGGCCGGCCCGCCGGTTCAGGGCATTACCCTCAACCTGAACGTTCCGCCGCCCCCCTTCCAAGGGCTTCGCCTGACCAAATTGGGAGAAAAAAGATATGCTCCGGAGATCATCCAAGCCGATGATCCGCGCCGACGGTCCTATTATTGGATCGGGCTGGGCAACCCCAGTCCCGTGGGGGACGGAGAGAGCGACCTGGAGGCTATCCGCCGCGGCTATGCCAGCCTGACTCCGCTCCATTCCGACCTGACAGATTACACGGCCCTCCGGGATGCCGCTCTTCAAGGTTTGGCGGCGCGGATCGTGGGTCCGGCTAAGACTAAGTAAGGATTAGGCCATCCGGCCCAGGCCGGACAGGCCGAGGCCCCCCCGTTCGACCATGGACATTGAACTCAAACGGCAAGCCATCGACAGGGCGCTGGAGCGGCTGTCGCCGCAGGAGACCGACTGCCGGCTCTGCCCGCGGGAATGCCGCGTTAACCGGACGGCCGGGCGGCCGGGCTTCTGCGGGGAAGGCAGCCAGGCAGGTGTGGGTCGCGGCCTGCTCCATTACGGCGAAGAGCCGGTATTAAGCGGCTATGAAGACTGGCCTGCCCGGAAGGCCCTGGCCTCAACCCCGCACCGCGGTTCGGGCACGATCTTCTTCAGAAACTGCAGCCTCAGGTGCCTTTTCTGCCAGAACTATCAATTGAGCTGGCTGGGCCGAGGCCGGCTGGTCAGCGATGAGGAACTGGCCGGCTTGATGCTCGACCTCCAATCCCGGGGCGCCTTGAACATCAATTTCGTCACAGCCGGGCATGTTTTGCTCCCTGTCCTGCGGGGCCTTCGCCTGGCCTATGGGCAGGGCTTGATCCTTCCCCTGGTCTGGAATTCCAGCGGCTATGAGAGGGCCTCTGTTCTGGCCGAGCTGGATGGAATCATCGACATCTACCTGCCCGACCTGAAATACCACTCCTCCGCAGTTTCGCAGCGATTGGCCTCGGCCCCCGATTATTTCGACCGGGCCGGACAGGCTGTCCGGGAGATGTACCGGCAGAGGCCCAGGCTCATTCTCGATGAGAGGGGGATCGCCCGGGAAGGATTGATGATCCGCCACCTGGTGCTGCCAGGCCTTTATCGAGACTCGATCCGCATCCTGAACTGGATCCGAGAGCAACTCTCCCCCTCGGTGTGTCTCAGCCTTATGGGCCAATACCGGCCCGTTTTTAGGGCGCCCGCGGACCTCCGCCGGCCCTTGGCCCCGGAAGAGTACCGGGCCGTATTGGATTGCGCCCAAGGATTGGGGTTCCAAGAGATTTTCGCCCAGGATGAGACCTTTGAGCCGGAAGAGCACCTGCTCCCCGATTTCGACCGGGAGAATCCATTCGACTGGGAAGACCCCCCTAGTCATGAAGGGGGAGCTCGATGACGTCACCGGAAAGGTCGGCCGGGCAGGTCCTCGGCCGGAACGCCCAGGGCCAAGGCCATTTCACGGAGCTTGATCTGCACGGCGGCCACATTCTGCGGACCCAGACGCAGGAAATGTTTCTGCGCCTCGCTCAAACCTTCGAGCTTCGGGTCGGCGAACAGGTAGGTTTTGACCCTCTTCTCCACCAGAATATCGCCTTCCACGACCGGCGTCTCCAGCAGCTCAAGCAAGGCCCGGCGGAGGGTGAGGTCGAAGTCGCGGTCAGGATAGCCCAGCTCCCGGTAGGCCTCCTGGATGATTTTTTTCAGCCCCCGGTAAAATCGGACACAATCGCGGGCGTTGAAAGAAATGAAGACCTCGGCCGCCGGATTATAGCGCTCGTAGGAAATCGGGTCGATGAACTCGCGGCCGCGCTTTTTTAAGGCCTGGAACTTGCCCTGGGGGACGAAGAAGTCGATCTGTTTCTGCGGAGAGCGGCCTTCGGCAATGGCGTCCACAGCGGCGGCAAATTTGCGGATGATGTCCTTGGTCTGTAGCCAGGAGTCAAGCCGGGGATCGGCGGACAACTCCTTAGTCAGGGTGCGGATCAATGCGTCGCTGTCGTTGAGGGGAGTGGGGGGGAAGACGGGAGTGGCCTGGGCGGTCTCGGCTCGGCCGGACTCGGGCTTGCCCGGCGTCGTCACGCCCTTCAAGTTTTCCGGCGGCCCGCTGCGGAAGAACAAGAAATAAACGCCCAGGGCCGCGGCGATCACGGCCAAGAGGATCAGGCTGATGGCGAGGACGCTTCGTTTTTCATCCATGGCAGACACTCCCTAGGCCCGAAGGCCGGCCCCGCTGCCCGGCCGCGTTCGATTATCGATCCAAGTCTTTGACCTTTTTAATGGAAATGCGACCCTGGGCGGCGGCCAGGGAAATAAAGGCTTTGCCGTCCCCCAGTTGTCCCTTGACTTTCTGGTCGGGCAGCTTCTGGCCAAGGTCGAAATCGCTCTCCACCCGGCCCAGGGGCGCGCTGGCCTCCAAACGGACGCCGGCGTTTTTTTCCAGATAAAGGATGATGTCGCCGGCCGTGGAGGTGATCCTCACCTCGTCCCCCTGGCGCAGGTCGAGGAGCTCAATGTCCGCATTGCCCCGGCCCAGGGAGGCGTCCAGCGAACCCGAAAAATTCTCCACCCGGACATCGCCCTTCCTCACGTCGAGAACCGCCTGGCCGTAAACGCCGGACAGAAGGATGTTCCCTTCCCGGCAGTGAACGGGGTTGAGGTTGACCGAAACCGGAAGGCTGACCAGGAAATCCAGGCCTCTCGCGCCGCCCTCCTGGTTCCGCGTTCGAATCTTGAGCAGCCCGTCAAAACGGTCCACCTGGACCCTGGACTGGGCTCCGCCCCAGCCGGGGAATCCCAGCCAATAAACGCCCGGCCGCAGCGTGCCCGCCTCCCGGGCCACGACCTCCACTTCGTTCCGGTCCCAGCCGTAGATCTCGATGTTTCCAAAGGAGTTATCGAGGAGGACCGTTCCTCCTGCCTGAAAAGGCAAGAGCCTGCGAAACTCTCCCCCGCCGGGAAAAAGGCTGGGGTCGGACGTGTCCACGACGGCCACGATGCAGGACGAGGCGGCCAGGCCGGCCGCGGCCAAGGCCAGGATCCAAATAATATGTTTTTTCATGCGGCACTCCTTCCCCGGACAAAATTCCTCAAATGGTCGTCGGCTCAGCGCGGCTTTCATTGGGACGGAACGGCAAACAGCTGGATGCGGTTGTTGTCTCTTTCCACCACCAACAGGCGCCCCTGGCCATCGACCAGGAGGTCGCAGGGGAAGCCCATCTTGCCCGGTTCGCGTCCCCGCCCTCCCCAGTGGACCAGGAAATCACCCTTGTCGTCAAACTTCTGCAGACGGTGGTTATCGGAGTCGGCCACATAGACGCTGCCGGCCCGGTCCACGAACAGGCCCCTCGGCTCTCTGAATTCGCCCGGGCCCGCCCCGGCCCGGCCCCAGGAGCCCATAAATGTTCCGTCCGCCGAAAAGCGCTGGACGCGGCTCTTATCCAAGACGAACACTTCGTTCCGGACGCCGACAGCCACGGCCCGCGGCAAGTTGAACAGACCGTCCGTCTCTCCTTTGCCGCCCCAGGTCTTGATCATCTGCCCCGCAGAAGAATATTTTTTGATGCGGCTGTTGCCCCAGTCCACGACATAGACATTGCCCTGGCTGTCCACGGCCACGTCGGCCGGCACTTTGAAGTCATCCGGGCCGGAGCCCTCCTTGCCGAAACGCGCCACCGCCCGGCCGGCCGGGTCGATCTTCAAGACGATGTTGCGGCGGATATCGGTCGCATAGATATGGCCGGTGCTGTCCACGGCTAGGCCGCCCGGATTTTTGAATTCGCTCAAGACCTGTTGGTCCGGAGTCCAGTCCTTCAGCCATTTTCCCCCGGCATCGAACTTCCTCAGCTTGAAGGGGCTTTCATCGGCCACGAACACCTCGCCCCCCGGCCCGGCGGCGATGCTGACCGGCCGGAGGAACAGGCCTTCGGGCTCTGCCGTCCAGGCCGCCTGGGGCAAATAGACCATCCCCGCTAGAAAGGTTTCCAGGGCCAGCGGCCCCTGGCCTTCCTCAACCGTCAGCGGACTTTGCCAATCCGCATAGTTGTCCTTGACCAGGCGGATCTGGTAGGCGCCCAGGGCCAGGCCCTCCAGGACGCAATCCGTTTTCTGACCCGTGTCGCGACCGTTCACCTGCACCGCCGCTCCCGCGGGATGGGAGACGAGCTTGAGGCTTCGGCTGATGACTTCCAGGGCGTATTCCTTTCTCTCGAAACCTGAAGCCATATAGACCTCGTCGCGAACAGTCTTATACCCCGGCTTCTTGATCTCGATGATGAACTTGGGCGACCGGCTGCGGAAGGTGGAGGGAGTGAGCCCTTTTTCCGTTCCGTTGGCGGTCACTTCCGCTTCGGCCGGCTGGGAGTTCACCTCCAGGGTGTAATCCACGACCACGCCCAGGAATTCTTGCTCGGCCTGTTTGAGGAGGGCCGCCACGTTGGGCTGGGTGATGTTCCGGCCGGCCACCCGGGCGCGGTCGGCATCCACTTCGAACATCTTTTTTAACTCTCGAAGACCGCCCGCCTCGTCCCCGTGGGTGACCCTGGCCAGCCCCAGCCAGAAATAAATATCCACGGCCAGTTGCCGCTGCAGCTTCAGGTCCTCAAGGCGGAAAACCCGGGCCAGCAGCCCGTCCAGGGTCTGCAGGGCTTCCACCAGATTCTGCCCGTTCCGGATGAACTCTTTGGCCTCCCCGATCTTCAGGTCGATCTGGGCGGCCAGGTAGGACGGGGCGCCTCCGGCTTCATCCCGGCCCAAATCTCCGCCGCCCTCGGCCGGCTCGACCAGCATCTCGTGGATATAGCCCGAGACCTGGTTGCCCTCGATGGTCGCCGTGACTTTGTACCATTCTCCCTTTTGATCCAGGGCCTCGACCAAGGTGCCCAGGGGGAGTTTGACCAGGGATTTGGCCCCGATTTCCGGAGTGGCTTTGAGCCCGGCCTCATCGACGATGGTTCTCAGCCGGATCGGAGCTGAGGCGGCCGGCAGCGCGCCGAAGAGTACCCCCAACCCGACCAGAAGAATCGGAACGAGACAATCACCTCGCTTCCGGACGGCTTTCATCGTTCTCCTCCTCCTTGCACCCTCCTGCCCGGGGAAGCTATTGGCCCCGGACTTGAATGATCTTCCAACCCTGACTTTTCTTCTCTAGAATCCATACCTGCACGGAATCCGCCAGGACCTTCCGTTCGCCGGTCTTCTTGTAAACGGCCGTCAGCAAGCGGCCGAAACGCACCTCCGCCTTGCCGGCCGACGGCCAGGCCAGGGAAATATTGGAATGAACGGACAGGATTTGGTCATAATAGTTGAACAGCAGAGTGGCTTCATCCCTTTTTTGGCGGACCAGGTCGGATAAGCCGTAGTCCTGGAGGAGGACTGGAAGGTCCTTCTCCTCTTCGGCCAGGCGCTGTCTTTCCAGAAGGCCCAGGATATCTCGCCGCGATAGGGCGTTCAAAGCCAGGGCCTTGTAGCGGCGCGCCTCGGCGTTTTGGTCATCCGCCTCAAGAACCCCTTCCATAGCCTTCAGGCAGCCGGAGAAATCACCCCGGTTGAAAAGGCTCACTCCGGCAGTGACTTTTTTCCCCAGTTCGGCCTGCTTGAGTTGTTCCTGTTTTAGGAGGTCTTGGCCGGTTTTGGACTCGCTTCGGACCGGGGCCTGCTCCGGCGTCTTGGACTGCGTCTCCAGGGGAGGGCCGGCCTCCGGCCCGGTGCTCTGGCCCGCCGCAGAAAGCTGAGAGACAGCCTTGTCCTGGGATGGGTTGGAAGCAGACTGATCGGTCCCTTGTTCGGACGGAGTGGGCGCGGTGTTCGGTTTCAGTTTCTCTCCGGATCGCGCCTGGACTTCCGCACTCTCCGTCGGCGGCTGAGAAAAGACTCCCTTGCTTTTGAACAGCCTGGGCAGGAACATGAAAGCGGCCACGGCCGTCAGGATGATGACGGTGGCAAAGGAAGCCATAGTTAGAAATTTCCGGCTGTCGGGCTTAGCCCGGGCCGTAGGCTTGAGCCGGTCGTCGAGGCGAACGAGCAGCGTGCTGCCCGCCTCCTCGGTCATCGTCTCCAAAGCCAAGGCCATCTCCTGACCGGTCTGATACCTTTTGTCCGGTTTTTTGGCCAGGGCTTTGTTCAGGATCACGTCGAAGCCGCGCGGTGTCTCGGGCCTGAGCTTGGAGGGCGGGTCGGGGACCGCGGTCAGGATCCTTTTCATGATGGTCGTAAGCTCCATCCCTCTGCGGGCGAAGGGTTCTTGGCCCGTCAACAGGACATACAGCATCACGCCCAGGGAGAACAGGTCGGACCGGCCGTCGATTTTCTCTCCCATGAACTGCTCGGGGGAGATATAACCCGGCGTGCCGAAAACCAGCCCGGACCGGGTCAGGTTGACCTGGGCCAGCTTGGCCACGCCGAAATCGGCCAGAAAGGGCTGGCCGCTGCGGTCCAGGATGATGTTGCCCGGTTTGACGTCCCGATGGATGACCCCGTTCTGATGAGCAAAATCCAGGGCGCGGCACAGGGGGACGATGATGTTCAGGGTCTCCAGGGGAGTGAAGGTCCGGCCGGCCGACAGAAGCTGCTGGATGTTTTTTCCCTCGATGTACTGCATAACGATATAAAGATAACCGTCTTCCCGGCCGATGTCGTAGATGGCGATGATGTTGGGGTGGCACAGCCGGCCGGCCGCCTTGGCCTCCTGCATAAAACGCAGCCGGAGGTTCTCCTCGTCTTGGCCGGCGGCGGCCGCATCGAAATGAACGACCTTGACGGCCACGGTGCGGTCGATGTCCGGATCCAGGGCCTTGTACACCAGGCCCATGCTCCCCTTGCCCAGGGTTTCCTGGATCGTGTATTTCCCGATCTTGTCCACAGACTATTCTTTGACCTTGATATAAATGCTGTTCTGGCCGCTCTCCTCCTGGGTTCGCAGCTCGAACCGCCCGGCCTGGGACTTGATGAGCTGGGAGAGCTGTTTAAAACCGTAGGTCCGGGGGTCAAAGCCGGGGTCCAGCTGGCGGAGATAGAAGCCGATGGTCCCCAGGTTGGCCCAGCCGTCTTCCTGTTGGGCCATCTCGTAAGCGCCCCGCAGCAGGGGCACCGGGTCGAGCTCCTTGGGCCGCCGATCCTTGGTCTCCCCCCGCTGGCCCTCCCGGCGGGCCGGACTCGACGTCTGACGGGGAACAAGGTTCTCGGTGTAGATGAACAGGTTGCAGGCGTTGACAAAGGCTTTGGGCGTCTTCTCCTTGCCCACGCCCATGACGAACACGCCCATCTCCCGGATGCGGGTGGCCAGCCGGGTGTAGTCGCTGTCGCTGGAGACGAGACAGAATCCCTCGGCCAGATCGCTGTGGAGGATGTCCATGGCATCGATGATCATGGCGCTGTCGGTGGCGTTTTTGCCGATGGTATAACGGAACTGCTGGATGGGCTGGATGGCGAAGTTGTTGAGCGTGTTCTTCCAACCCGACATGTTGGAGGTGGTCCAGTCGCCGTAGATGCGGCGGATGGTGACTGAGCCGTGCTTGGCCGACTCGGTCAGGATGTGCCCGATCAGGGAAGGTTGGGCGTTATCCCCGTCTATGAGCAGGGCGATCTTGGGCCGGTTGGTGTCGTTGCCTTGTTCGATCATGATTTCACCTTCTTTGAAATAAACTCAACAGTTTTGTCGGTATTATACCATAACTCCAGTAGAACACCTTCAGTTGGATAGATAAAAGCCTTAGGCTGCGCAGGCGTTTTCTATGTAAAATATCTTTACGCTTAATAATTCAGCCGAGCTTCCTGCCCTATTTTTAACCTGAAATATTGCGGCCAGCTGGCATATTTCCTGCTCTTATCCATAATGGGATGGAAAACATGTTTGAAACTTCATTCTTCAAGCCCCCCAAGAATTTTAAAAGAAAAGCCCTGGGCGCGCCGATTTCCCTGGCCGTGCATGTCGTTCTGGGGTTGGTGATCATCGTCCTTCCGCTACTGCACACCGGCGAACTGCCGCGAGTCGAGATCTACAGCGCCTTCCTGGTGCCGCCCCCGCCCCCGCCTCCCCCGCCCCCGCCCCCGGCCGCCAAGAAGCGCTCCGAGCGCTCGGCCCGCATCAAGCCCGTCCAGGCCCAGTCCAACATCGAGGCCGGCAAGCTGGTGGCCCCCGTCGAG
>Ga0315293_10000505_pt1 | contig 36274 bp, 50 predicted proteins | sample YL17G13_20_MG_FD_203071 | JGI IMG/M metagenome (GOLD analysis project Ga0315293, IMG submission 203071) | Sediment microbial communities from Yellowstone Lake, YNP, Wyoming, USA - YL17G13_20 | ecosystem: Environmental > Aquatic > Freshwater > Lake > Sediment | place: USA: Wyoming | collected... | reverse complement strand
GGTCGACGAAGTGATCGAGACGGTCGACGAAGTGATCGAGACGGTCGACGAAGTGATCGAGACGGTCGAAGAGGTGATTGAGACGGTCTCAACCGAAGTAGAAAAGGCGCGTGGTATTCTGTCAAGGCTGTTCGCGTGTTTTAAAGCTTGATATTTAAACCCTACCTTGGAGTTGCCACCCCTTGTAAAAACAGAACGCCCGTCCCGACACCCACGACGAACATGGTTCCGACCCATGAGATGAGGATCTGACCAAAAAACTTCCAATTGACGTGGTCGAGACCCTCTGCGAGGCCGACACCCACCACACCTCCCGTGATACACTGCGATGATGATGTCGGCAAACCGTACTGAGTCGCCACGAGTATCACGAGCGACGTTGCAAGTTCCGCGGCAAACCCGCGGGAGGGTGTGAGACGCGCGAGTCTCTTACCCATAGCATGTGTGACGTTCTGTCCGTACATGGCGAGACCAAGAACCAGGGACGCGGCTGAATATAGAACTATCCACAGAGGCGCCTTGACGCTCTTGGGCATTGTGTCAGTCTTCCAGATGGTCCATATTGTACTCAAAGGACCGGCCATATACCCAACTTCACCAGCCCCGTGAGCGAAAATCACGCATATGGCCGAGAAAACCTGGAGGAGACTGAACGCCCGTTCGGTATTGGCGTCAAATTCTTCTTTTAAATTCTGAACTTCGTGATCTTCCTGGGGAGCCTCTGCGTCTTCAATGGACTCCACGTGTATGGTTTGGTTCGCCACGCGTCTTTTCATGAACGGAATTGCCCCGAGACTCAGAGTGGCTAGACCGGCCGAGATGCACAGAGCGATCCACCCGGACTTTGAATTGGACCAGTCGTCTTTGGTGCCCTTGATAGTCTTTTTCAGTCCCTTTGTGAACACGAAGTAAATGTTGATCCAGCTCGTCAAGAGGATGAGGGCCGGTAAGAGCCAATAGACCCGACGGTACGAGTCTGGCTTTCTAAGAATGAGAGTTCTCGTGCTAGTGAATATTATAGCTGACGCGAGAGCCGTGAGAATAGGTGAAAAGAACCATGACAATACGATTGGTACGACACCCTTATAAGGTGGAAATGAGGCTGTGTCTTTCTGGAGCCAAAGAACGCCTTTCGACCCTGAATTTGCGATTGAAAACCCCATGATCCCACCGATGATCGAGTGTGTCGCGGATACGTTGATACCCTTGTACGAGGCCCATATTTGCCACACGGCGCCCACAATCAGGGTCCACATCATACCGTAACCGTAAAGTTCTGGGTCGTTTTTGAAAGTTTTTATGTCTGCTATACCACCAGCGATGGTGTTTGTCGATACGCGACCAAGGGCGACGGCTCCAGCAAATTCGAACACGGCTGCGATACCGATAGCCTGTTTCATAGTAAGGGCTCCAGAACCCACCGAAGTTCCGAATGCGTTCCCAACGTCATTGGAACCCGTGGCCCATCCGAACCCAAAGGCACCGATGGCGCCCGTGACAACAATCCATAGATATGAACTCATACCTATTACTTGAAAATACTATTATTCAGGGGGTCGTGGTACACCAACGGCAGCGTGTATACCACACAGATAGAATCCAGCAACACATGGTGAAAACATGCACCTTCATACTTAGAGTTCACTTAAAAATACTATTGTGGAGCGCCTCACGGTACGCCATGACAAGCTCGTCGTGCTCTCCGTTCATACCCTTGAACCGAAAGCTCGAATCTAAATTCTCAAGGATCGCACGATCCTGCTCGACGATCGCCTTGCCCATGAGCACAAAGAGTGACGACGGAACACCAAAGTTTTGGCTGAAGCCCACAAACATCTTGGTCGTGAATTCATCAATCGGGCACAGTGTGACGTACGTCATGAGCACGTTGTCACCACGGACCATCACGTCACTCCACGTTGTGTACGGTAGAACAAATGCATGGAAGTTGTGTGTCGTGCTCAACCCGAAAAGCTTGGTCGTCAGGGCTTCACGATTGGGAACGTAGTCAAACTCAATCGTGTGACCCTTGTGAACGACGTTTGTCGGTTTCTCCCCAGCAGTCCCGAACCCAAGAGGATTTGCGTGGACCCACGAGGCGTGACACGGGTCGATGCCGTTCTCGATAATCATCTGAGCAGACTGTTTGATGGTCGTCTCGAACCACATGGTGCTGAATCCGGGTTCCGTCACGTGCGGAACCTCGGGCGGGTCTGGACCATCGAGTCCTTTTGGGCGAACCCACAAAAGGCCATCCTGATCTTTCTTATCAAAGTCAATCTGGAGAAGCTCGGCACACTCGTTGCCCCACGGTTTACACAGCTTCTTCTCCGTGTACCTCCATCCATGGTACGGGCACTCTATCGTGCCGTCCCGGAGCACTTTACCCCCTGACAGCGACGCGCCGCGGTGCCGACACGCGTCCGATGTGATTTGGACCTCGTGATTGTGATTGCGCCACACGACGTAATTACGATTCGAGAGGGTCACCTTGCGTGGCTGCTGACCGAGCGTCGACGTGCGCGTCAGTGCAATCCATCCCTCCATACTTTAGAAGCGTGAGATATTTTTAACTCGAGCTCGGGACATTTAAGGCTGCTGCTCTCAAAGACGCCCGTCGAGGAGCTCTTCGAGTCGTTTGACCTTTAGAGACAAAGACCTCTTGAAAATTAAATGGAAAAGGTTATCATAAAATACTGTATAGGCGCTTATACGTATGGAACGATGAGAACCATCGCCTACGCACCCCCTCTTAAAAGGGAAGAGTACGTGACGGATCGTGTAGGGCGCGTATTCATGCATACACTATCCGCGCCATTTGTGGCTCCAGGGTATCTTTTCAAAGACCTCAAGAACTTGGAACATGTGGCTCGCACGATGCCCGGATCCATCGACCGGAGTCCATGGAGCCATTTAGAGCCAAAGACCTCTTGAAAATTAAATTAAATGATATGCACCTGGCTAAACAACGATGAACTTCGCGAAATAGGCTGGAGCGACCATCATATACATTCGGGTCTCGTGGCCCAGGTGGCGGCGTTCTTTTTCGTGAAGGACGAGGATGACGTGTACAACGTCCGGCGGAACTTTATCCACGGAACGTACGACTGTGAAGAGAACGTTACATTTCGTGGTGAAGAATGGGCGGCGCTCATCACGACATGGATTTAAAGGCAGCCGTCCATGTAAAACAGAAGATGGAAATCATCATAGGTTACACAGCCGACGGCCGACCTATCTACCGCGCCGCACCTGGTCACCATCGAACCATCGTGTTGCCCGCGCCCATCAGGAGGTAATTAATTTGTACTTCAAGTGTAATGGTTGACATTAAGAAAATCCCTGACAAGCTCACGGATTCTGAGAAGAAGAAGATCAAGCAGGAGAACAAGGCGAAGTCTAACCCTGCGCTGGCGGCAGCCAACAAAGCTAGCGCAGACGCCAAACGTGAGCGCCGCAAAGAGTCCGGTTCTACAAAGGCATTTTCTTAAATATTAAAGCTTGAGCGCCTGTAAAATACATGGACGAACTCATCCGTCAAAACTTTGGTCCAGGCGAAAGCCTGTGGAACCCCAAGTGTTTTGACCGATTGTACACCTTGCGCGAAGGATCAAAGGTCCTCGCCTTATGTACGCTCCAAAAATGGGGTCGGGACGGATGGATCCTCGGGGATCTATGCGTCGCCGAAAAACGCAAGGGTCTCGCGACCCGACTCGTCAATAAGGTTCTCTCAAAAGTCAAAGAACCCATATGGGTCGATGCGAATGAACAATCAAATGGAATCTTTCTCAAGGATCCGAGATGGACCCGCGCCCGTGAAAACCCTTGGGAGCCTTCAGGGACTTCTTGGCTCTTAAAAACACAGATCGCTCGAAATTAAATGATGTCGTGCAATAAGTGCGTGTTTTTCTCACCGACCGAGAAGAAGTGTCGCATGTCCGCTGTGGTCACTAAGAAGGGACGCGCGACCCACGATTACGCACGATTCGTCCGCCTTGATCCCAAGCGGTGCGGGCCGAAAGGCAAACTGTTCACCGCGAAAGAGGAAGAAGATGAGGGCTTCGTTTACGCAAGTTGACCTAAAGGACTAGGCTCCACCTACTGCAATGGGAATCCAAGCCTCTATGATTTACAGACCGGTCGTCACTGACGCGCACATCGCGAACGCTCTGAGAATCGCACAGACTAAACAGAACAACACGGGTTACCAGTCAAAGGCGGTTCGTCTCGTCGAATACAAAGTGCGTCAGAAGCAGCAGGTGGTGGAGGCAAAGGATATCGAGGACATACTTAATTCCATGTACCCGAGAGGGACGTGGAGGTTGTAAGATATTTTTATGTTCCCTACTATAAATGGACTTTTACACATATCTCTTCTGGATCGGCTTTCTGACGGTCCTCATCATTCACGCGCGGATGCTCAAGACGAGCACGCGCCACGCGGTCATTACGATCACCGCCCTGTCGGCGATGTTTGTCGGCTCCAAGATTGGGAGAGAATTTCTCGGCATTAATTAATGAAGAGTTGCAACAAGTCTGGTCCGAAAAACAAAAAATGTGTCAGGACATCGAACAAAAAGGTATTCAGTCTTCCGAGGAAGTTCTCGAAGCTCGCGTGTATAAAGGGAATCATCAAAGGGTTCACTATGCGCGCAAGCTGCGCACCGTGGAAGAAGTGAGCCCACTTAAAAAAAAAATCTCCAGGACATCTAGAAGTCTTACTTCTGATGGTCGGCGGCCGAGATCTCACAGATCTCGTCCGGCAACATAAACCTGAAGATACCTTTTACGTTTACGAACTGGGCATTCTACAACGGGCGTACCAAGAATGGCTGCGGGTATTCCCGACCATCCAGCCATTCTACGCCGTCAAGTGTAATCCGGATCCAAGAATCGTAGAAACCCTCGCGATCTTGGGTTCTTCGTTCGATTGCGCAAGTCCCGCCGAGATTGATCTCGTGTTGGGAATGGGCGTCGGGCAAGAACGGATCATCTACGCGAATCCGTGCAAACGCCGTCAGGAGATTGCACATGCGAAAAACTTAAATATCAAGTTGACCACGTTCGACTCAGTATGTGAATTGGAAAAGTTGGCCGAGGGTGGGTGGCACCAGGTCGTCCTTCGGATCCGCGCCGACGATCCAGAGGCTCGATGCAATTTAGGAATAAAATATGGAGCAGAAAAACATGAATGGTCAGACCTCATGGCTCGGTGTCAGACCCTAGGGTTGGAAATTGTGGGGATTTCCTTCCATGTGGGATCAATGGCCAAGAACCCATCTGCATTTAAGAATGGAATTATGTTGGCCATGGAGGCTGTTGACCTTTCAAAGAATTTCAATTTTGATCCAAAATTGATCGATATTGGGGGAGGGTTTTCATCCACCAACGTGTTTGACCTTGGACCTGTTCCTGAACAGATTAATGAAACAATCTCCAATTTAGATCCAAAATTCAAATTTATAGCCGAACCCGGAAGGTACATGGTCGAGCACATGGCGACCCTCGTCACACCTGTCATGGGTGTGAAGGGGGGAGGGGTTACAATTTCAGAGTCTCTCTATGGAGCCTTTAATTGTGTACTTTTTGATCATGCCGAACCCGTCCCAGGATTTTTCATTGATCAATTTGGAATCGAAATTGAAACTCAACGGGTTCCAAGACTTTTGTTCGGGTCGACATGTGATGGGGGTGATATAATTTCAAAACAAATTTCCCTTCCAGAGACCCTGACTGAGGGTGACTGGATCGTCTGGCCGCGCATGGGGGCTTACACCTCGGCAGCCACGACCAGGTTCAACGGGATCCCCTTCACCGAGCGTGAAGTTTTGTTTCACCCAAAGTGATGCAGCATAAATGCCAAAAATCCTATGATGGTGTCCAGAAGGAGAACCTTCCACGCGTGCTCATGCACACCCTTGAAAGACAGCAGGGCAAACAGGCCGTACATAAATGCATGGAATGGCCGGAGGTTGTTCCACCAGATGGCCTGACCACCCACTTCGACCCCCGTCTTGCGCCAGCCATTGATGTAAATCGTGGCAAATCCTATTGAAATACCGAGAGCAAGGAGCCCGAGCCACGGGAGGAGCGCCGGGAAACGATACGCAGCGTAGGTCAAGCCGAGACGGGCTCCCATGCACCCGATGAGGAACATCAGCATTCGCTTAAGCTCCATTACTGTAGACGTGGAAGTTATTTAGAGCCACCTCCGGCGTGAAATGCAAGAATGCACCTCGTCCGCACGAACGATGGGGAAATCTTCGAGATTAAGCAGTCCCTCGTCGACAAGTGGCCAAAGTTGAAGATGGTATTCGAGATGACCGACTGCACACACGACCGCCTCGAGCCCTTCCTCCTTCACGATATTGATTCAAATTTGATGAAGGTTATTGTAGCGCTCGAGATGCCACCCCCTTAAAATTGATGTCTGGTGAAGGCCAGGTTCAAAGAGTCGACGAGACTTTCACACCAAAATGATGTCTACCATCCAACGCGAGTACCTGTGCAACGCGCAGAAGGCTGTCCGGATTGCAAGCGCCGTTAAGTTTAACAACGTCGCTTACAATGCGCAAGTCCGCTGGGCCGAGTCGTACTGGTCCACCTATCTCAAGTCGGTCGGAGCCAAACAGTTCCAGGACCGCATCACGCGTCTGCGCACTCTGCTGGCCGCCAAAGACACTGCAGGAGCTTTGAAGTTTATATCGTGTTAATATTAGATGGATTGTTTCCGCAAACCTTGCGAACCCCTGTATGTCGTCCTTCCATATTTCAACTTTTGTGGATTCAAGAGGCGTCGGGATCTTTTTGTTCAATTTGTAAATGAAATTGCTTCAGTCTCTGGGATCAGGGTGGTGATCTCAGAGGCGGAGGGACAGACCCCCTTGCCACGTGGCTTGCCTGTCTGGAGTCACATGACCTTCAAGACGCAAAGCCGGATATGGATCAAGGAGAATCTTGTGAACCTTGCGGTAGACAGATTGCCTAATTCTTGGAAATACATGTCCTGGATTGACGCGGACATTATGTTTTTGAATCAAAATTGGGTCCGGGACACAGTCCACGAGCTCCAGACGGCCGACGTCGTCCAGCTCTGGCGGTCTGCAGTGAACCTCGGGGCGCGAGGGGAGACCCTCAAGGTGGACACGTCCTTTGCATACATGTTCATTTCTAGTGGGACCCCTTGGGTTCCAACGGATAAGTATGGTTTCTGGCACCCCGGGTACGCATGGGCGTGCACCCGCAAGGCCTATGACCAGATGGGCGGTCTTGTCGACTGGGCGATCCTGGGGTCCGGCGACCGGCACATGGCGATGGCCCTTGCAGGACTGGCTGACAAGTCCTGCCCGGGGAACATCCACCCCAACTACATGCTTCTCTTGACCGTTTTTCAAAAGAAATTGAAAAACTTCAAGACGTCCTATGTCGACGGGACCATCGTGCACCACTGGCACGGCGCCTTTGCGAACCGCCGATACAAGGAGCGCTGGGAGATTCTCACAAAGAATCAATTTGATCCGTTTGTGGACATTGGCATGGAGGCGGATGGAACCGTGCGCCTCACAAAGGACGGCAAGAGGTTCGAGGCGTTACTGGACGAGTATTTCATCGGGCGCAAGGAGGACTCACTTGCGTAAATCCTGATCAGGGTCGGCGCGGGTCGCGTACCAGGCCCTAGGCGCCTTGCGCTTCGTCACTAACACGTACCTGTATGTCCTCGCCACCGCCCACTGCTGCGGTGTGGCTCCGACACGACTCCCGCCCGTCTTCCACGCCTTCAATCCCCTGTTGTAGACTGTGTTGAGCGTCGAACGGCTGATCCCAGTTCGCCGAGCAATAGCATCCTTGTTAAACTTGAGGCCCGGGTAGGTTTTATGGAACTGCTGGGTCCACCTGGACTTTTTCTTCGTCCCGCCCTTGTTGGACTTGCCCATGGTCAACTTGCTATAGGGCGTCGTGCGCCTTTTCAGGAGCTCCTTTTCGCGCACGAGTCGGAGGGACCGGCTGAGGCCCGTGAAGTAGCGCTCGGGCCAGGTGCGTTTTACGACAATGTGTCTTGGCCTTCGCTTCTCTTGCATTACTTTATACGCCCAATTTAAAACCACGTCTCAGGTGTGAATTAAAGATTTGATTGTTTACTTGTTCAATGAACAACGCATTTGTCCTTCAGCCCATGTTCACGTACCTGGGTAATAAGCGCAAACTCCTTTTGGAAATTGAAAAGGGGGTCCTGGAGGTTAAGAAACTCCTCGGGAAAGAGCGTCTGCGCGTCCTCGACGGCTTCACAGGTTCGACGGTCGTAGCGCGAATGCTCGCAGCGCACGCCTCTGAACTCCACACAAACGACCTCGAGTTGTATTCACTCGTCGCGGCCAAGTGCTTCCTGGAGCGTCCAACGGACGACCAGGCGGCGCGCGTACTGTCCCATATCGAGAATATGAATCGTATAGGAACTCAGGGACCCCTCATTCACGGTGTCATCTCGGAGAACTACGCACCACACGACACGCAGAACGTCCTAGCCGGTGAGCGCTGTTTCTTCACGCACGAGAACGCCATTCGCATCGACACGTGGCGGCACTACGTCGAGAGCAGCGTCGAGCCGGACGTGCGCCACTGGTGCCTGTGTCCGATCCTCATCCAGATGTCACTCAAGGCGAACACATACGGCCACTTCAAAGCATTTAGCAAAAACAAGGACAATATAGGTTGTTTCGAAAAGTGCGGTGACCGAGTCACGTCACCGATGGCACTACAGGTTCCAATTTTCAATCCAAATTTGTGCGAGGTTCATTGTCACCAAGAGTCCACCAACACCTTGTTAGACAAAATGCCTAACGGGTCCCTGGACCTCATATACCTCGACCCTCCCTACAACGAACACGAGTATTCGGCATTTTATTTTTTACATAATGTCGTCCTGAAGAACGAGCGACCAGTGAATGTGAATGCAGTCACGGGCCTCCCAAAAGAACGCATCAAGTCGGCCTATAACCACAAGGTTCGTGCCGTTGATGCTATGAAGCACCTTCTCAAGAGGTGCACGGAGGTTGCCACCTGGACGCTCGTGTCGTACAACGACGAGGGTATCATTCCCGAGGCTGAGTGGAACGCGATGCTCACCCCATATGAAGTTCGGCGCATCGAGATACCCTACACGCGGTACTCTGCCAACACCAAGAAGGAGAAGGAGGGACGCAAGGAAGTTTTTGAGCTTTTGTACCTTTTAAAACTTGTAGGGAACGCAGTCGCCACCTGAGGCTGTGTACGACGCAGGCATCTGGCCTGGGGGGCACAACGCCACAAACTGGTTGTTCAGGCGCGACTCGCCGTAGCTGGACGACGAGCGACGCATGAGGAGGAACAGGGCCAAGAGGGCGAGGAGGACCAACAGAATAACCTTCTTCATATACTAATAGCCTGGAAAAAGAGTCAGGTCCTTCAGGACTGGAAACTCGCGGATGGATGCCCGCTCCTGCTTGGATCCCACCCCGGACAGGAAGGTTCCTGCGACGATGGGGGCGTACATGGTCCCGAAACGCGTGGTGGTGTCGGTGGGAATTCCGGGAGACATGGCACTTTCGCCGATGGGCAAGCAGTCAAAAGTCCACCCGGCCCATGTGGATCCCGGCCTGGAATAGTAGCCGGGTGGGCACTCACGGGCATTCTTCTTCCCTGCTCCGCCCTTCCCCATAAAGAAGACGAAGACTACGACGACAAGGGCCAGGATGATTGCCAACGTCTTCATATTATTAATACACAAACACTATTTTCTCCGCCTTCTGCACATCTCTCATACGCTTGACCAGCTTCTCGGCCTTCGCAAACTCGGGCGTCCCCGGGTCTCCGAAGCCTCCTTCGTTCAATTCTGATTCAAAATTGCAGACGTCATCAGGGGTCAAGACCATAGGTTTATTGTTCCAGTGGAGGATGTCGGTGGCGCGTTCGTCATAGGCGCGGTTAAATTCTTCACTGGTCGGGAAGGCCCGATCCTGGTATAGGTTATTGACCCAGCTCCGGACGTCCGGGTCTGAATCAATTTCGACCAGTTTTTGGCGCCACTTGGGCAATGCAAAGTTCACAAACTTGCGTTTCGGTGCGTATTGCACGGGGACGCATGCAAACTTGAGCATCGGAGTTGGCTAGAAGGTCTACACGTAGGCCTGCCCTGTGGCGGACTCGAATTTTGCGCCTTAAAGTCTTCGGGTGTTCATAGAGTATGATGACGTCCCTCATATTTCTACTCGATCGTTCAGGTTCCATGGAGATGTGCTGGGATGATACCATAGGCGGATTCAATGCATTTGTCGCGGACCAGAAGAATGTGCGTCCAGAGGACACGCTTACCCTCGTCCAATTCGATCATGAAATTATCAAAACCTTCGAGAATGTGAAGCTGCACTCCGTCCAACCCCTGACGCGTGAGACGTTTGTCCCTCGTGGGACGACGGCCCTCCTGGATGCGATTGGGTCTGTTTTGACCGACGAGCCCCCTTCGGGTTCTGTTCTGTTCATCATCCTGACGGACGGTGAGGAGAATGCATCAAAGACATACACCAAGGCGCACATCAAGGACCTCATGAAGCAGAAGCAAAAGGACGGCTGGTCCGTCATGTACCTTGGGGCGAATCAGGACGCATTTGCTGAGGCGGGTTCCATTGGAATCGCCAAGGCAGACACATTGAATTACGATCCGGCGCGAACGCCGGAGCTGTTCCATAGGTTGAGTCAGACGGTTACGCGCCGGTAGTGCGGACCTGGCCCTGGGTGAAAGCCGCCAGGACCTTGCGGGCCTGCTCGAGCTGTCCCTGTTTGGTGGAGAGCTCGGTCGCGAGCTTGGTGTTTATGGCGCCCTTGTTGGTCGCGAGCTTCGCGAGGAGGTTATCAATCGCACCGGCGTTTCCGGACGTGCCCAGAGCCGCCACGTTGACCTGGTCGAGGAGTTCACCGTTCGCTCCGGTCGCGTCCCCGACGATGCCGACACCCGTCGACGCCTTGTAAATCAAGTAAAAGCTCGCGAAAAGCCCGATGATGGAGATCACAAGGACAAATACCGACCAGTAATAGTTGGTGTCCTTGGCCTTGCCGGTCGACGCATAGCTCCTGATGGTGATTGACGTCTGGGCGACCAGGAGAATCGCGAGGCACAGGAAAACCATCGGGAGGATATAATCTCCGAGCGCCATTATATTACTTTATGTAAACTATTTTTTTCCCAAGGATCTTCTCGGTCCTCCTGAGAGCCTTCTTAAAGTCCGGGGATGACCACAAAATCCGTCGGGACCAAAAACCGGCGGTCTTTGCTCCTGAGCGCCCCCAGTTTTCCCTCGTGCGGTGGCGGGTCAGGTACCTCTCCATGCGCGTCTTGTCCCCGTGCTTCGTGTAGTCTGAGTAGCCCTTGCGTCCGAACCTAACCACCTTACCGTCTGGGAAAATGGCCATGAACTTGTGGATGCCATTCGTCGCACGCTTCAGTGTGATGCTCATTTACTATTAAACTTCCAGAAAAACCCTCCGGCTGTGGGTTTTTTGCCACGGCAGCACTTGCTTATACCTGAAACATCAATTCCCAGCTTATTAGCAATACTTGTAATCGACCTATGAACCCCGATCAAGGTCTTTCCATCTTTGGACCATTGCTCGACACTTTTACTCAATTTTGCTTTAGCTTCTTCTGACATCTTCTTTCCTTTTAGAGCTTCGCTCAATTTTCTCCTATAGTCTTCATTGTCTGATCTCAGCTGACATGCTTCCCTCAATTTTACCCTTGTTTCTTCAGTCGCCACCCTCCCTCTGGCAGCTTCACTATGTTTTCGTCGAGTCTCGTCTGTATATATCCTCGACTTGTTTGCTTCAGAAACTTGTGGGCGAATTTTTCCTTTAGCAGATTCACTCATCTTTTTACGAGTTTCTGGATGGGTAATAACATTACTATTCCCCCCAGATGCCAGGTTATAACCATTAGGAGCGAGTGAATTTCGTTCCTTAATTTCTAATATCTCACGGGCATCCAAATCATCATTGGGTATTTCACATATGGTCGAAAACTCGAAATTTTCAAACGCAAACTTCAAAAGTCTGTGAGGGTTGCACTTGTGCTGGGACCAGCGCCGTTCCAACTTCTTCTGCCGGGTCTGACCCACATAACACTTACCATTAACCTTATTCCTGATGAGGTAAATCCATCCCATCCTACTACCCCCACCTGAGAAAATTGCCGCCGCCACCTTTATTTGAGAGAAATTCGCACTGAGATGTATACAAGTAAAATCAATATCGCGACGTTAAAAACAATATACCCTGTTAGAACAGACAGGAGTCCTGTGTTCTCTAACACGAGATTCAACACCTGCTTCGAAAGAGAGTCATCTTCTTCATCCATGGATCGCTTTCTTACCAGACGCGAACAAAAAACAGAGTACGAATTTACGAGCCTCGGGCCGGCAGTGTGCGTCCTGGGTAGAACGGGAATAGGTAAGTCCTGGACCGTACGCGACGCGCTCAGGCCCCACGTCGAGATTACCGCGGACATCCTGAAGAGCAAACAGGACACCATCAACTTCCTGGAGAGGGTCAAGGGGACGAACACTCCGATAATACTCGACGAATACGAGTGCGTCCATGACCTCGTGGGTCTTCGGGAAATCAAGGAGCCCCCGACCAAAGGCCAGTTCATTGTGGTGTCTCAGATTCCAGTCAAATTTGAGTTCGAAATTGCAGTATATGACTTTCCAATCCCAACATTCGAGGACATCAAGCGGATCGCCCCGGGGATCAAAGATGCGGCCATTATCGAATGCAATGGGGACCTGCGGCGAGCCATTCAGAGCCTAACCTTTCGGTCAGACTCCATGGACGACTTCCAGGGGCCCCGAGATTTCGTCGCCTCACTAGTCTCCCGGGCATCCCCGGGGGTCAATCCAGTACACTTCATCGGCCACCCCTTGGCTGAGCCCGGAAATATTTCTTCAATTTTGCATGAAAATTACGTAGACACCCGTGGAGCAACCATAGACTTTCTGGCCAGGGTCTCGGCCGACTTTAGTACTTCTGGAGTTTTCGAGGATGCAATTTATGAAGGAAATTGGAATCTCATTCATTACTACAACCTTTTCGGGTGTATCCTTCCGGCCGTGGCGATCCGGCATGGCCTCGGTCAGAACCTGAGACCGGGTTCGAGTTGGACGAAGCATCAAAATATGTGCATGCGCCTAAAGAGGATCAAGGCGATGGCGACTCGACGACCCGGGCAGGAGGTCCACCTGGACGTCCTGATGACTCTGCGCGATTATGCAGAGGCGGGAAACGCTGCCATCCTGCGAGAATACAACCTTCAACCACAAGACGTTTACGTCCTGAATCACATGAGCCCGTTGCGCAATATAAAACCAAAGGTGGTAGCTATGCTAAAGAAGGAACTGCAATGACGACCGAATGCATGCGAGTTCACGAGGATGAGTTTGTCCACGTCCAAGGCTCGGATGTCTACTTTCACTGCGAGGTTTGTGAGACGACAGTCCTCGAATTGAATTTAAAACTAAAAAAGCTCGAACTCGAGCTCCTCCACAAGCACCTAGATCTCGGGATCAAACACCGACCCGAGATTCGCATCTTCATCCGGAGCGACGGAGGGGACCTGCACGCGGGCCTGAGTGCCATGGACTGTATCAAGACTCTGCGGAATCGTGTGCGGGTCCGGACTATTGCGGACGGGGTCTGCGCATCGGCCGCCACCTTCATACTGATGGGCGGGTCCAAAAGGTATATGACCAAGAATTCGTACATATTGATACATCAGCTGAATATGGACGGAACATGGGGAAGGTTTGAGGATTTTAAGGATCAGATGGAGAATCTGGACCAATTTATGAATAGATTTAGAGTCATTTACACAAAGGAGACAAATATCCCTACTGAGGAGCTCGAGCGACTCCTGAAGAGGGACGTTTACATGGACTCTGCGAGGTGCCTGGAGTGGGGCGTGATTGACGACGTGTGGAAGTGAAATCACTCCTCGGGCTCGGGCTCCTCGATAACCTCCGGGGCAGCCGGCATCGTCTCGATCACCACCGGGGCGGCGCTACGCGTCTTGGGCTCCAGAGGAACGATGTTAGGGATCTTGATAGACCCCTTCTCGAACTTCTCGGTGAACTTCTTGTACATGAAATAACCAATCACCAGGATGGCCACAATTGCGACAATGTTGAAGATGTTGAAAGGAGACTTGGAGGTGATCTCCTGAATAACGGCACGCCGGGCGTGATCGACAACGGGGGCGCTCATTACAAATAATTCGTGTTTTTTCCAGGCCAGGGGGGCGCGGTCCCTGAGTTTTCTAACCAAAATGGAGCACTGTCTGGATCGTGCCTGGGCCGATTTCGAACTTTTCAGGGCGGGCGAGCGGGTGAGCCCACCGACCTCCACCTCCAACCTCGAGTTCTTCTGTGAATGCGGCGGCCCCAAGACTTTCGATGGGCTGGAGATTGACCTGCCGACTTGCACGAGCTGTGGCAGGGTCGACAACTCATTCATATGCGAGGAGGCGGAGTGGCGGTCTGGGGCTGATGCCGGCCCGGACCCCTCGCGAGTGGGCGCTCCTGTGAACCTCGATCACTTTTCGGCAGCCTGGGGGCAGACGACCTTCATGACCGTTGGACGTAACGCCAGCTATGCACAGAAGCGGTCGGCCCGCATCAACATGCACGCGTCGATGAACCATCGAGATCGGGCCCTCTTCCACGCCTACGCAGAGATTGACCGGATAGGCAAGGATGTGCTGAAATTGCAGGACTCGGTTATGTACGACGCGAAGATCAAGTACAAGGCGTTTAATGAGGCGGTATTGACCCGTGGGGCGGTCAGGAGCGGCATCAAGGCCAACTGCGTTTTCCAGTCGTGTCGGGAACACGGCGTCTCGAGGACGACCCAGGAGATTGCGGATGCTTTTGGCATACCACAACGAGATCTCTCGCGGACTTTCGAGATGTACCAGGAACAGGTGCCAGAGACCGAGGTCCACGTGACGACTCCGGCGGACCTGGTCCCGCGGTTCTTCAACGACGTGACAGGTGTGCCAGAGTGTGACCGTGGGAGAATGAAGCGCCGCATCATCAACCGGTGCAAGGAGCTGGAGGACAAAGTGGAGCTTATGGGACGGACGCCCAAGGCGATTGCATGCGCGGTGATGGCGCTTCTATTGAAGGAAATCCCGGGAGCCTCAGATCGTAACGCCCTCTGCGCAATCTGCGCCGTCTCGCTCCCGACGTTGGGGAAGATTGAGGTTTTGATCCGGGGGTAGGGACCACTTAGAGAATTGCACTTTTAATAGTTAAATGACTGGAGTTGTTTTGTTTGTCTCGACCCCCTGCTATGGTGGGATTTGTCTCCAGGCCTATGCCGAGTCCATGCTCCGTCTGCAGCGCACATGCGCACAGAACGGAATTCAAATGATGCTCGACACGACCGAAAACGAGTCGCTCATCCCTCGCGCTCGGAACCTCGCCGTTGCGCGATTTTACCAAAAGAGCCAAGCGACTCACTTCCTCTTCGTCGATGCGGACATCCACTTCGACCCCGAGTCGGTCGTGCGCCTCATCAAGTCCGGTCATGAGGTGTCGTGTGCCGCCTACCCCAAGAAGTGTGTGATGTGGGACTCTGTCGAGCAACACATCAATGCGGGCGGACAGGGCAAGGACCTCGCGCGGGTCGCTTCGTCTCTCGTGATGAACTTCAAGTATCAGCAGACGCAGATTCGCGATGGATTTGCGGAGGTGCTGGACGGCCCGACCGGATTCCTGCTCATCAAGCGCGAAGTTTTCACGAAGATGCACGAGAAGTTCCCGGAGCTCAAGTGCGTCAACGACCACCAGAACCGGGACCTGGACGAGTACTACGCAATCTTCGACTGCCTCATTGATCCCGAGTCCAAGCGGTATCTGTCCGAGGACTATGCATTCTGCCGCCGGTGGCAGCAGATGGGCGGCCAGATTTTTGCGGACGTCATGACGGTCCTGGGCCACGTCGGCAATATCCGGTTCCAGGGTTCTCTCGAGGAGCGACTTAGAACGGAACTTAAGGCGTAGAGACTTTTAAAACCAAATGACGGTTCTTCATGTGTGTATGGAGACGCGGAACAAGTCCATCAGCGCCACCACCCTCCACACCGCCATGAACCTCCATGGGCTCTGCATGATTCACGGGATGCACATCGAGATTCACTTTTTCGAGGACAAGGCGGGTCTTCCAAAGCTCATCAAGACGGGGGATCGCATTTTCTGGATGGAGTACGGGACGAACCTGAACAACGAGATTCTCGGCAAAGTTATTGAACCGTTCGACAAGGGTGTGCAGGTGCTGGTCTTCCCCTCGGTCAAGGAGGGCATCAACTGGGACCAGTTCGAGAAGAAGACCAAGGCTGGAAGCCTCGAGAATGTCGCTCAGCGCGGCCTCACATTCGATACAGAGGTGGGGAAGAAACTGGCCGATGGTCTCTACGAGTGCACCAAGACGTCAGCGCGTGTATGGGCCATGGACTCCAAGCCGGTCGACAAGAAGCTTCGAGGCGGCAAGGAGCAAGTCAAGCTTACGTTGACCGACAATGAGCTCATGTTCTTGAAACTTTCAGCCCTGGGAATCAAAATTGGGGTCGCCTCCGAGGCCATCGTCGTGTGCCACTTTGTGCACGAGTGCTTTGGAAACATCCTCGAGGCTGCCGGCGTCAAGTTGGAGCCTTAGAGGATACACGAGTATAATTTTAAAACAAAATTGAGATGGAGGTTATCACCTTCATCCAAGAGTGCTGGGGTGAGGCCACCACCTCAAATTGTCACAGGTTTCCTGGACCCCAGCCCGTCTCTATCGAGAGACGGCACTTCCCTCTCCTCACGCGCCAACCTTACTTTGTGTGTGAAAAGACGGACGGAGTAAGACACCTCCTCACAAGCACTGATTCTGGAATTTTCCTCGTGAACCGGGCCTTTGAAATGACAAAGGTCGTGGGGGTCCGGGTCCCAAAGGACACCCTACTCGACGGGGAACTCGTAAAGACCCGAGCAGGAAAGGCGCTATTCTTGGTTTTCGACGCAGTGCGCGTCAAGGGGGAGAGTTTGATGGTCCAGCCATTAAACGTGCGTCTCGAAAAGGCCCGGGCGGTGGTCAAGGGCATCATCAAGACGGCGTCGGCTCCATTCGAGATGCGAGTCAAGACCATGGTCCCGCTTGGCTCACCAATTCAAGATCTAAATTCATTCGAGTACGAAACGGATGGGCTGGTCTTCACACCTGTCGAGGAACCCATCCGGACCGGGACCCACGAGACCCTCTTCAAATGGAAGCCACATGACCGGATCACTGTCGATTTTGAATTGAAATTAGGAAAGGACCTGTACGTACAGGACCGGGGCATCCCCTACAAAGAGGCCGAGTTGCATGTACAGAACCAGCGGAAGGACTTGGCGGACGGGACTATAATCGAGTGTGGGTATGGGGGCCTAGGGTGGTTTGTGGAGAAGATCCGGACAGACAAGACGTACGCCAACAACCGGCGGACCTACTTCCGGACATGCGTCAACTTGAGGGAACAAATCCTTCAAAGCGAGTTCATAGGTCTGTAGAAAGCCATGTAGAATTCACCTTTTAATATATCGATACTTGGAACTTCAGTAATCGTGCAGTCGTCTTTCACATACCACTTGTCGTAGCGTCGCACCAGCAACGCGTAGTGTCCCCCATTTCTGTGCCCTTGATGCATGATACATGCAAACAGCTTGAGCCCCTTGAATTCGAAAGGGAGTTCGATTGGAAATTTATACTCGTACATCGAGAATGAAAAACTCGTAAACTTTGGCCATCGCGCCACCTTACGCTCGACCGCAGCAGATGCGTGAGTCTTCCCTTGGTTGTCCGTATAGCCCTCGAGGATCACCGGCTCTTTGCGGTCATCGAGCAAGTCCTGAAGCCGACACGGCTCGCTGACGTCCATGAGCAACGTCGTGAACGGACTGCGAACCTCCGAACACCCCGAGTCCCATATAGTCTTCTGGACCTCCTCGCCGTTAAAAAGGCCCTGAATGAACTCTTTCCCGAGAGATTCCTCAAAGACGTCGATGAGGATCAGGAACGCCTCCTGGGCGTCGTGCTGCTGCCGCCCGGAGAACTGTGGGAAGCGGGCCCGAAAAGCCCCAAGGAGATCGCTCGGGCTCACTGGATCGGTCTTGCCTCTGACGAAAAGTTGCCGCACGACCTTCTGGTATTCACGCGTGACGTCGCACGGTCCTTCGTACGGAACGTCGAAAAAGTGCTTGGTCAGCGGTGGGACGTGAGCGAGCGCTTGACATGCCGTGTTGAACCAGCACGTGTTTCCCAAGTTCCAGAGCCCTCTCATTTGCCTTAGAGACTCCACGCGCGTACTCTCTAACCAGAAAATGGAGTTCCATCCTTGCAACCCGATTGCATTTCCCTTGTACGACAAATGGGAGCCTATCATCTTGACTCACACCAAGACTCCACATGCCGAGATTGAGATCCGTCTCGGCCGTCCGGGCCCCAAAGGGTTCGATACGAACGTCGGGAAGGAGTCGTTCGAGAAGATCCTCAAGGCTATGACAAAGTACAATGCATGGGACTCTTCGAAACACTCCAAGTCGACAGTGTATTACTTCCCGGGAGGGAAGAGGGTCACGGCGGATGACGAGACTGACGAGCAGGTTGCCTGCATCAAAAAGCGAGTCGTGGTGAACGACTTTCAGCTCGAGGGTTTACCTCTAGACGTCCGCCTTGGTGTCAGCACGGAGGTGCCCTTCGAGTACGACGGTGAGGAGGAGAGCACCGAGCAAAAGGCCAAGGAGCGTTGGTCTTTTGTGCGGAAGAATTTGTCCATCGACCTCTCGATCGTCAAGGGCAACCCGGACGACAAGGACTGTGACGACGACACGGTGTACCAGGTTGAGATGGAGATTGTGGACCTCAAGAAGGTTCACACCAGTATCGAGCTATTTAATATCGTCTATAAGATTTTCGATGTCATCAAGCACGTCTAGCGGGCGACGTGCCGAGCCCAGTTATTCTTAAACTTTGCATTCACACCGGAACGCACAACCGCGTCCCACGAGTGCGCCATTTTCACGTTGAGACCCGCTGCAATCATAGCATTGCCGAGGTTCTCCACGTTTTCACTGATAGGTACGACATAAGCCTTTTTGGTATTAAATTTAAGCGCCTTGCCAGCCTTGGTGGCTGCGCGCCTCGCAGCATTTGCAGCCTTGGTCTCCGGGCTCTTCTTGGGTGACGGCGTCCGCTTGGGAAGCACGGGAGACTTGCGGTTGGCCGGGTTGTAGGCCGGGATGCGCTTCATAATGCCCGTCATCATGTTCTCGACGTTCCTGGCAGGGCGAGGAGACCCAGGGGGGGCGGCGGTCTTGAGCCACGCCATCACAGCCTCCTTGAGCGCCTTCTGGGACGGCTTGGGTTTCTTGAAGGCCAGGTTAGTCACGAGGTTCTTGTACGCCTGGACCTTGTTGACCGGAAGCCAGTTGGGTGGAGTGATGCGACCGGTGTACCGTGCACGGGCCGGCTCGTTCACGCGCAACCTCTTGGTCTCCTTGAGGAACTTGGCGTATGCCCGGTTCACGTTCGCCTTGAGGGGCTTTCCCCGCGCCCCCTTTGGTAACTTGTTGTACTCCTTCATAAAGAGCGCTTGGTTTCCATTGCGCGTCAGGTTGCCCATGTTTGCAGCAAGACGCATGTTGTACTCGAACTCGAGGGCGAGTCGGTCATTGTTGAAATTGGAGTTGGAGTTGGCCGGACTCGGCGGCGTCTTGGCTCGCACGGGGCTCGGCGGTGAAGGCGCCTTCTTGCCCGCGATAAAGGACCGGAGTGTGTCGAACTTGTTCGAGTTCGGGATGGAGTTGTATTCAGAAAACATATTGCTCGGCAGGATCTTCCGGGCAATTGCTGTCCGCTCGGCGAGTGGCATGGTGGCCCATTCGCGTTGGGTCCGCGTCTCGCCCGCCGTCTTTTGAACCCGACCATTGTTCAGGAGCTTGTACTTCTTCCCGTTCATCTCCAGGTTGAACGTCTTGTTGACGCGTGTCGTGATTCCAGCCTTTGCCTGGATCGCATTCCGGATCTGGTCCGGCTTCCACTTTGCGTCCACTCGGGCAATGTTCATATTCCGGGCAATCTCGATGAGTTCCTTCTTCGTCAGGCGGGTCGCCTGGCGGTTATTGATGCGCAGAATCTTGTTGAGGCCCATCTTTACCACGTGCTTCATGCCTGGACGGAATCCCTCGTTATATCCAGGCACCGCAATGACGTTCGTCTTGACGTTCTCGCCAATCTCAAAGAGGTCCCGGACCGCCTTGGGAATGTTGCGACCTGCATCCGCGTAAGACTTGATGACCGTCTTGCGACCAGTCGCGATGCCCTTGGGAATCACGTAAAAGTACGGCTGCTTGCCGGGTCCCGGGCGAACGTAGAAACCGGCGCGCGTCGCGTTCCAGCTATTCGCTCGGCGGTTCGCAACCCCCTTGTACTTTTTTGCCTCGACCTCACGATTGAGCAGGTAGGCTGGCTTCGGGCTCTCCTGCTTGGGGATGGGGAAGCCCGCATCGGCGAACACCTTGAGGGTCTGGGCCGGAATCGGCTGGCCGACCTCTGCGAACGCCTTGGCGACCGCCAATGCATCCTTCTTCTGGAACTTCAGGGGAGTGTAGAACGTCTGGGCAGGGCCGGCGTTGTTGCCGACTCCGTGACGCACGATGCGGACCGTGGCCCATGGATAAAAACGCGGCTTGCCGTCCTGACCGGGGCGGATGTACGAACCGAAAGGAGGCGTCTCAAGAGTGCTGCTCCAGTCCAGTCCGGCGAGCTGGTATCGACCGGCCAGCATCATCTTCTTCAGGTTGGCGTCAGCAGACGGAAGGGTAGTGAGCTTGGATTGCAAAATCTTCGGGAACCACGGTTCTTTGGCGAACTCCTTGAAAATCGCACGCGGTTTGTCGAGGTCCTTGGGGTCCTTGAGGCCTCCAAAAATGATCGTTCCATTCTTGAAAATCTGAAAGGTGATGCCACTGGTCTTGAAGACGACCACCTTGTCGCCAAGTTCGAACCGCTTGACCTTTCCAAATTTCGAAAGGAAATCGGCCACCTCGTACAAAGCAAGGGTATGGTTGATGTTGAACCGGCCCTCAAATTTGACAAACTTGGGGGTCGCCCGAAGGAGGCTACGGTCTGCCATACCGTTCTTGACGACGGCGAGGATGGCCGGCTCGTAGTTTCCAGAACCCTTGATCTCGATCAGATCTTTTGTGATTATGACGGTCTGTCCCTGTCGCCTGGCAGCAATCCGCGCCACGTCACTCTGTTCGCCGATCCAGCCGCGACCTGGAACCCACCGAACGGACGCCATCCGCTGGGAGCCCTTGTAGCCAATAATCTCGCTGAACCCCTTGGGCTCCGAGTCGAAAATATTGGAAATGTTTGTGGGTTGATTAAACCGAATAATTTGCGTCGTCATCTTCGAGGGTGTAAACTTGACGCCCTTGACTGACGCGTTTGAGAAAACAAACTTCCGCCGGAAAGCTTCCTGGAGCTTTCGGGCGGCAGCGCTACGCTGATTGTCCATCTGGTATTTGTGTAGATTTTTATCTGATAGGGCGAAACACTCCCTTCGGGAGGGGACTTATTCACTCGCCAACAAGTCGCAACCAAAGATGAATGGTTGCGTCGCGAATGTCGCGCCGTTGTAGATGTGCGACTCCGTGCGAACCTCGAGCTCCTTCGCACTGAACGGCCCCGCGTAAAAGTCCTGGTTGAACCGGAAGGTCCCCAGGTTGTTCTCCTTGCAGTGCTGGTTGAACTGCGCGATGAAGATCTTCTGAGGGATGCGGAGTTCCGGACCAAACTTGAACTTCTCGGAGCACAGGAAGTGCTGGAGCGAGTTGGTCACTGTCGCCACCTGGCTCTGGACCGTCTTGAAGTACTTTGGCAGGACGTTCCAGATGTCCTTGCCGCTGTACTTGTGCGCATACTCGAGGTAGGCCCGCAAACACTTGCAGAGAATCGCCGGAATCTCAGCCTCCAGCTTCGTATCGAGGTGCGGGTCCGCATCCATCACTTGGCGCCCAAAGTTCCACGTGGCCAAACGACGCAGGACCGATCCTGAGTTGTCCTTCCAGTTTGGCACCTCGTTTCCACCCAGGATTCCCGGCGTCTTCCACTGAAAGCTCAGGGCCGTCTCGTTTTTACGCGCGACAGACACGTCCTCACCAGAGACCAACGACTGGAACTCAGCCTGCTCGAGCTGGAGGTCGCCCTTGATCTCAGGGCTGATGAACATGAACCCCTTGTAGATGCTCTGGAGGCCAAACTTCTTCTCGATGTTGTTCGAGAGGGTCGCGACGTCCTCGCACTCGTAAAACTTGCGGGCCACCTTGGTGATGAGCGTCGACTTTCCAGAACGCGCGATGCCCTTGAGGAACGGAATGACCTGCCAACCATCCAACTCGTTCACCTCAAAGCACAGACGACCCATGAAGACGTAGGTCCATCGACAGACGTCCTCCTCGAACCTCTGATAGTCCAGGACCAATTGCATACTCGGCGTCGGGATGTCGTACCAGTCACCGGTAGTCGCATAGGGGTCGAAGGGCAAGTCAAAGTACTTGCACGAAACGAGCGTCGGGTCCAGCTCGCGGAATTCAGGAGAATTGTACGGGTAAAATTTGATCTTGTATCGTTGATCCGTCTCGTCCCAGTCCTTACCGACAAGCAGTCCGTTCTGGAATGACCAGACGTGGCGGTCCTTCTTAATCTCGAGGAACTGAAAGTCCTTGCAGTTGGTCAAGTGCTTGACGATGTCATTCACACAGTTACCACGGCTCGTGAGGTTCTTCCACATCTCGGGCTCGTCCTCCTTTTGTGTCGAGTCGTACACAAAGTCCTTGATCTCCTTGACTGGTCGCCATGCTCGAGTGTTGCGAATCTGGACACAACACTGGTCCCTGTACCGCCTATAGCCCTCGTCATACGTCTTGGTCAAAAGGAAGAGCAGCAGCTTTTGGTATGGAGTGTTCTTCTCGTCATCCTTGATGCTGGTGTCCGAGTTGTCGATGGCGAGCGTCGGGTCGTTGATGCGGTTCCATCGACGGTCCCAGAGGCGAAACTGTTCGTACATCTCCTTGCGGTCGGTGATGAGTCGACGGACCCTAAATTCGAGTGTAAACTCGTCACTGTTGATGTCCTTACTGGCCTGCTTGCTGACCCCCAGAGACCCGATGCGAGTCAGCAGGGTCCGGCAGCTGTTCAGGAAGCGATCCTTTCGAATCTTGATGTGTTCAGTCTCGTAATTCTTTGGGTACTTGTCAGCGTCCCGCTCCTGGCTCGGAGGGAAAAGGACAAAGGCCCATGATTTGTCGGCGGCGAGTGCGTTTGCGCGGATGCTGAACCCTGCGTCTTGTTCAGCATTCGTGATGCAATTTTCTAGCTCCTCCAAGGTCCACGAGTTGATTTCCGTCGTCTGGTTTGCACTTCTGATTTCTTCAGCATGTTCTGGTGTGACGTCTTTGTTGATTGTGTGGACCTTCTGAGTGCTCATTGATAGAATAACGCTATACTTTTTTAAGCGGGAGCTGCGATGTGTTGCGGTTCCGGGGTCGGTTTGGATCCCTTCATCTCGGTCAGAATCTTGACCATAATCTTGTTGTGGACCTCGAGCTGCCGAGCGACGCCCTCGACTGATTCCTTGAGGCCCGCAAGAAGGGTCGCGACAGTCTCACCGTCCTCGGTCGCCAGGAGGCCACCCAGAGCCTCGAACATATCCATACCGTCCTCGTCAAACTCATCCATCTCCTCGTCGAACTCCTCCTCGTCCTCGACGGGAGGCGGTGGGGGGGTCTTAGGGGGCGGGCGGCGCTGAGACATTGTACGAGTGACTGAGAAAATCAGGGGGAGGGAATGGCGCAGCGCCTTTGGCTCTGAACTTTTTCCTCCTGCTATAGTAAAATGCCGGGTGGCGCTTTGATGCAACTGGTTGCCTATGGCGCTTCCGACGTGTACCTTACCGGTGACCCCAAGGTGACCTTCTTCCAGTCAGCCTACAAGCGTCACACCAACTTTGCGATGGAGACTGTTCAGCAGACCGTGGCGGGCAACGCAGGCCCGGGAGGTCTCGTCTCAGTGACCCTCGCTCGCTCAGGCGACCTGGTCGGTGACATGTTCGTCGTTCTCCAGCCCAACAGCTCATCCTATGCTCAGCTGACGTCGAACAATGTCGGTAACGACATGTGCTGGGTGGCGGAGCGCGCCTTCAGCTCGGTCGAGCTCTTCATCGGTGGCCAGTCGATCGACAAGCACTACCAGATGTGGTTCCGTCTGTACGCCGAGGTCTTCCTCGACGAGACCAAGAAGATGAACTATGGCAAGCTGGCATCGATCGCCACGCCCAACAATACCGGCACCTCCATCGCCTACGCCTACCTGCCCCTCATCTTCTTCTTCAACCGCAACCCGGGTCTGTACCTGCCCCTGATTGCACTGCAGTACCACGAGGTCCGCATCGACTTCACGCTGAGCACCCAGTACGCCAACTACTTCGGCACGAACCCCTTCGCCGTCTGGGCCAATTACGTCTACCTGGACACCGTCGAGCGCGACAAGTTCGCCAAGACTCCCCACGAGTACCTCATCGAGCAGGTTCAGCACGTCAACCCGGACCCGGTGGGCTCCAGCAGCGAGAACACCCCGAGCGTGATTCGCATGCAGTACAACCACCCCGTCAAGGAGCTCATCTGGTGCTATCAGAACTCGGCTATCGGCACGAACCCGAACGCCCTCTGGAACTTTTCGTCCAGCGTGGCGAACGTGAACGTGACGGTCGACCTCAACAAGATTGCCCAGGCCGGCGCGTCCCAGAACCCCAACTGGACTGGCGCCCCCGTTCTCTACACGCCGTCGCCCTTGTCGTCTTCCCTGTACGTTACGGCTGACGGTGGCGGCTTTGCGACCGGAGCCAGCATCTCTCTCCAGTCCAACGTGCTGTCCGGCAACGTATTCTGGACCGAGGGTGGTGTCCCCCAGTATGGCGCAACGTCGAATGTCGTCTACGGACAGGAGGTGGGACCCCTGCACCAGGCCAAGATCATCCTCAACGGCACGGACCGGTTCGTGCCCCAGTTCGGCAAGTACTTTAACCAGTATCAGCCTTATGTGTATCACTCGGGATCTCCGTACCCGGGAATCTACATGTACTCGTTCGCCATCAAGCCGGAGGAACTCCAGCCCAGCGGCACTTGCAACTTCAGCCGTATCGACATGGCCCAGATTGCCGTGAACCTCAAGACGGGTGTGCCCTATACTACTCTCCAGCAGCGCATGTTCGCCGTCAATTACAACATCCTGCGTATCCAGTCTGGTCTTGGGGGCGTCGCGTTCGCGAACTAAAGAAATCCCTCGTTCTAAAATTAGGTTGATGCCATTTGTGTATTCCATAAAGTGTAAACTAGAACCATTCCGTGAATATATAGGTCAGACGGTTCAGGATGATTTTCAAATCCGCCTGAACGGTCACATATCTGAAGCGACAAACGGTCGAAGACGCCACCTCTACAACGCCATTCGTCTGTACGGATGGGACCAATTTCAGATTGAAATTCTTCATTCCTTTCCCAGAGAGGGCAATTGGCAAGAGCGTCTGGACAACCTCGAGATCCAGGAGATTGCTCAGCGTGGGACCCTAGCTCCAAACGGCTACAATAATGAGACCGGTGGGAACAAAAACAAGGTGCTTCACGAGGACACCAAAGTCTTAATGAGCGTCGCCCACTCAGGCGAGCGCCACCACATGTTCGGGAAACATCATGATGACGAGGCCAAGGAACTTTTGAAAGAGGCGAACCGCAAGCCTGTTCAGCAATGGTCCAAGGATGGGACCCAACTCCTCAGGACGTTCGAGTCGGTCGAGGAGGCTTCAGGGGGCGGTGGAGCCTTATCCGTGAACATCGGACGTGTATGCAGTGGGAAGGAAGGACGGAAAACAACCGGTGGGTTTCATTGGAAGTTTGTGAATCAGGATGACAAAGAGACTAAGACGGTTCTGCTGTTCACGAAGATCCAGCAATGGTCATTTGATGGCGAGACTCTGATAGAAGAGTTCGATACCATCCGTGCCGCGGGTGAAAAGACGGGAGCTGGCACCGGTCATATAAGCAAGTGTTGCAAGGGCACGTCTCGGTCATCAGGCGGGTTTAAATGGAAAGCGGTCTAAATTTTTTTCTTGGGGGATAGTACAAAGCGAACATGGCCGGGGGATTGATGCAATTGGTTGCTTACGGCGCGCAGGACGTTTATCTGACCGGTCAGCCCAAGGTGACCTTCTTCCAGGCGGTGTACAAGCGCCACACGAACTTTGCGATGGAGAACATCCAGCAGACCGTGAACGGCTCGGCTTCCAACAGCGGCCGCGTGTCCGTGACCATTGCCCGCAACGGCGATCTGGTCGGTGACATGTACATCCGCCTGCAGCCCACGATGCAGAACTCTGCCAACCTGACCTCCACCGGCTCCAACTTCGATTCCAACTGGGTGGCTGAGCGCTCCATCGCCTCCATTGAGCTGACGATCGGTGGTCAGCGCATCGACAAGCACTACCAGGCCTGGTGGCGCCTGTACGCCGAGCTGTTCCTCGGCGAGTCCGACAAGATCAACTACGGCAAGATGACGTCCAGCCCTGTGACCGTGGTCGACACCACCAACCTGAACAGCGTGTACCTGCCCCTGCTGTTCTTCTTCAACCGCAACCCGGGCCTGTACCTGCCTCTGATTGCCCTGCAGTACCACGAGGTGCGCATGGACTTTGACCTGAGCTCTTACTTCCAGAGCTACTTCACCAACAACATCTTCGAGGTGTGGGCCAACTACGTGTACCTGGACACTGAGGAGCGCCGCCGCTTCGCCCAGAAGGGCCACGAGTACCTGATCGAGCAGGTGCAGCACACCGGCGGTGACTCCATCACCCTGGCGACCACCCCGAGCACCACCGGCTCGGCGACCGCCCAGACCGTGCGTCTGTCCTTCAACCACCCGGTGAAGGAGCTCATCTGGTGCTACCAGAACACCAGCCCGACGCAGTACAACAGCATGTGGAACTTCTCCACGAGCGCGCAGAACGTGAACGTGAGCTGCGCGCCCCTTGTCGGCGCCGCTGCCTTCTCCCTGCCCCACACCATCGGCTGCCCCCGTCTGTACTCCAACGTGATCACCACCACCGTGGCCGGAGTCGCACTTCTGTCATCCAACGTGTCCGCCGGCATCTTCTGGGTGGAGGAGGGCTCTGCCAACGCCACCGCGGCCACCGCCGTGGAGGTGGGCCCCCTGTCCAGCTTCAAGCTGGTGCTCAACGGCCAGGACCGCTTCAAGGAGCAGGCCGGCAAGTACTTCAACCAGTACCAGCCGTACGTGTACCACACCGGTGTGCCCTACCCGGGCATCTACGCCTACTCCTTCGCCCTGCAGCCGGAGGAGCACCAGCCGACCGGCACCTGCAACTTCTCGCGCATTGATAACGCGCAGGTTGCCCTCAGCATCAAGGGCGGTGCCACCACGCCTCTGCAGCGCATGTTCGCCGTGAACTACAACATCCTGCGCATCCAGAGCGGCATGGGCGGCTTGGCCTTCAGCAACTAAACGCATCGCCAAAATACCAAAAACCCAAAAATACGGGCTTCGGCCCCAAGAACGTTCTAGGTTCTTGGAGTCGAAACTTAAATATCAATATAAATCAATGCCGGCACCCGCGCCCGCTCCCGTGCCCGCACCGTTTTCCGCACCCGTGCCGGTTTCCATGACATCTCCAATTGAAGATGTCGCAATATTTCGCATAAATGATGAATGCTACAAAGGAACTCTCGAACAATCGCTCAATGCTCTTGGTTACAGTGCTAAACTTGGGCTATCAAAAGTTGGCATTGCAATTACATTGATTTGTGTATTGTTGTTTGTGTACATGGCGATGACTTCACCGAGTGCTGTTCCAAAGGTCATCGCCGTTTGCTGCATCTCTAGTCTAATTGGAGGAGTTGTGGATTATTTCACGACTAAGTCGGATCTCGAATCGTTGAAAAAATCTACCAAGCTCTCTAGCTGCCCCGCCCCACAACCTGCCATGTCCCTTTGAGGGCCGCAAACTCCTCTTCAATGATATGAGCCGTCAAATCAGGATAAAATTTAGGTGAACAACAAAATACATCAATGTAAATCTTGTTCAATTCCGGGTACGCGTGAGCGCTGAAGTGGCTCTCGGACAAGACCAGGACTCCAGTCGCACCGTGCGGCTCAAATTGGTGAAAAGCTCGGCTTACAACTGTAAACCCGCACCTTTCAGCGATTCGATTCATAATTCTTTCTAGGTGGGTCGTCTGGGAAACCCAGACGCCTTCTATATGCCCGATGAGGTGAGAGAAACTCGCCGAGTTTCTCGTCGGGAAACGTTCCGGTTCCCTCATCATTTCCCTTTCTAAGGGTTCTGGATCTTATATAGAATTAGCAGTACGGCCATGAGAATGTACAGCATTCCGAAAAACTTCTGGCCCGTCTTGGCCTGGCTGTTGGACGACTCTACGAAGTTGGCGACCCCCAGTCCCGACAGGACCAGGAGGAAGAGGGCCATGAACGCGAGTTCAGCGGTAGAAGCAGCCATTTATTATAGTACACTAAAATAATATGGCCGGACAAGGACCCAGCATCGATGACATTCTCGATAGGGCCCGTGAGCAGATGCTCACCGACATGGCCCACGAGACTGTCGTAGGGCTCGCTCGCGACCTGACGCTCAAGGATCTCAATTCTGTTCTAAAATTGATTGGGGACCGCCACCCTCTTACTGAATATCCTCCTGAAGTTCTTACAGACGCATCGCGTAGTTGTTGGCCTTGGAGGCGCGGACGCTGATGTACCAGAACCAGGTCAGGAAGATACCAGCGACCATCATGAAGGTCGCCTTGATCACCTCGGTGGCGACGCCCCGGCGATCCTTGTCCAGGAAAGCCTGGAGGCCGAAGAACATAAGGGCCATGCCCAGCGTGAGCATCAAAATGTCGGCAAGCATCTTTACTGATAGATAATATTTTATTCGTGCGGTTAAAAGGAAGACTTTTAGTGTCGGCACAGCGTAGTATGAATTACGCATTCATAGACGCCCGGAGCCTTCTCGAAAGCGCGTTGCAGCCAACAAAGGTCTCAATCTCGGTGGTCCCCTGTGAACTCGATCAAGAGTGGAAGGACTTTGAGGAGACCCTTGGCAATTTTAAAACAAAATACGTCGAAGCCAGGTCCGAACAGAACCAGACATCGACTGAACTGACAGAGAAGATGGAGGAAATTTCATATCTCGAGATGATAGTCGAGACTGTAAGGTCCCCCGGCTTAAAGGAGCGAATCGAGTCTATCATACAGGAGTACCAACAGGGTGAAGGGACTGAGGAGCTGAAGAAGAAGGCTGGAGAGGTGGCGGGAAGGGTCGAGGCGATGAAGAAGGTGCTGACCGAGACGAACGCGGAGAAGTACGGTAAGTTTATGTGTTTTGTGTGTATGGACAGACTTGTTGACTTGTTTATCGAACCATGTGGCCACGTGATCTGCGAGCCGTGCTGGGTCCGGACGCGCGACCACACCACATGTCCAGGGTGCAGGGTGCGTTGTGAAGGTGCGAAAAGAATATTCAGTATGAACTAAGAGACTCGCGTTTGTAGTCCAAGGGTAGGACAGAACCCTTCCAAGGTTCAAACCCGGGTTCGAGTCCCGGCGAACGCACTCGACCTGAACAAGTCGTTAAAAGGTTCATCTGACTTTGGCGTAGTGGTAACGCGATGGATTGTAGCTCCACAGATCGTGTGTTCGAATCACACAAGTCAGACTAGGACCTAACCGTCCTCCATGCCCCGATAGCTCAGTCGGTAGAGCGTCAGACACCCTTGAAGGGCTGATTTGTTAAGGCGAGACTTGTTCTCGCTCCTGCCATCTGAATGTCACAGGTTCGAAACCTGTTCAGGGCGTTTTTTGAAGCGGCCTTCGGTCTCCGCTTAAAAAAACGCAACGTAAAAACTATAAATGGCTGTCCGTCTCGTAGACTCGATGGGGAATGACGCTGCCATCGTACAGGCCGCGCGGGTCTCTTATGGAGACGGCACCAAGTCTGTGAGCGATGACCGGGCTCTCATCCGCTACCTGATGCGCCACAAGCACACGACGCCGTTTGAGATGGTCGAATTCAAGTTTCATATCGCGGCTCCAATCTTCGTGGCGCGTCAGTGGCTCCGTCATCGCACAGCCTCTGTGAACGAGCTGTCGGCTCGGTACTCTATCGTACCGAACGAGTACTTTTTGCCCGACGAACTTCGCAGGCAGGCCAGCACACGTGGGCAGGGCGGTGAGGAGCCCTTTGAGTGCGGGGAGTTGCTGCTGCTCAAGCAAAAGGCTTCGTGCGACCTGGCGTTCCATACGTACGATGAGCTCATCAAGAAGGGCGTCTCCCGCGAACTGGCCCGAGCGCACTTGCCTCAATCCACATTTACTGAATTCTATTGGAAAATTGATCTTCACAACCTCCTTCACTTTCTACAGCTCCGCATGGAGGATCACGCTCAAAAGGAGATTCGGGACCTGGCAAAACAGGTCTATGAGCTCATCAAGCCCGCCTGCCCCATGACGTGCGAGGCGTTTGAGGACTTTCGTCTCGGTTCTGTGACTCTATCGCGTATTGAGGTCCAGGCAATTAGTGATGTAAAATGCGAAATCCCTGGTCGTGGTGAGAATCAGGAATTCCAAGAGAAGCTGACCGCGCTGAACCTAAAGGCGCCCAAAAAGACGCTCATGCAACGACTCGTTATGTGTTTAAAGGTTTAAAATTTATTCAAAGAATGAAGACTAAAATTCCAGGTGCGTTGCGTGAGCAGGTGTGGCTTCTTTATTGCGGAGACCGCATGTTCAAGCACAAGTGTCTCGTGACCTGGTGCGAGAACGTCATGGATCCCTTCAATTTCCATGTGGGCCACAACGTACCAGAAAGTAAAGGGGGGGCGACAGACATTAACAACTTGCGCCCCATATGCGCCAAGTGTAACACGTCTATGGGAGACGACTACACTATCGACGAGTTCTCTGCTTTATCGGGGCCAAAACACGCCCGGCACCTCTGGGAGTGCTTTAGGATGGCACCTTCACCTTCGCCGCCGGGATCAGGCTCTGGGTCTCGACCAGGTAGCGCATCTTCTCCTGCGTCTTCGTCTGGTAGAACATGAAAATGAACACGATGAGGGGGAGGGCGCGGAGCTCACCGAGCTGCGAGTGGTTGTACCCGTACACTCCGTTGAGAGGGAACGGAACCTTCTTGATGAGCCCACGCGTCATGTACATGAGCGCGCCGATGATGGCAAACTGGAGAATGAGTCCAAGAATGACGCGCCACTTGGGGTGCTTCTTGTCAAGTTCGGGCGTCATCTTGTCCAGCCAGTGCGAAACGACGAATGCGAGCAGGAAGGACAATGCGCCGACATATGCAACACCCAAGAGTCGGATGATCGACACCTTCGTTGCCATTAATAAAGATGAGGAAAATAAAAAGGGTATGACGAGCTTTCTTTTTGTAGACTGGGCCGAGACCGGAACGGCCTATGTAACATTGGTCGTCCGGGATTACCCAGCGACAGGCGTGACGCTCGAGGATCTCGTGCCCGTTATACAGGCTGTCCGTGAAAAGTCACTGGCCATGATCATCAAGGCTGACCTGCGCGGTGCCAACCTCGTCAATATTGAGCTGTTCAAGTCAATCTTCAAGCTCGTCTCTGAGGTGATAGAGTACACCAGGGACGACGACTTGCTTCGACAGATCCAGTTCATAGGGACCGGGTTTGTCTTCAGGATGCTCTATGGTCCCATCAGTCTGGCAATTCCAAAGTATTTCCGCGATATGGTTGTGTTCATATGAGTTGAATAAACTCTAGGTCCAACTCAGATATGGCTCCCACTGGCCACAACTCGTCTGCGAGTTGTTCCTGGCTGCGGTTCAAGCCGGACCAGGATGCCAAGCTCCTCCACGTGGACATCCTGGTCGGCAGGCTCATAGAACTCCAGCCGGACAGCAAAGAGGCGACGGACGAGTTCTGTCTTGAGCTCTACCCTGTCCTGGATTCAATTCAAGAATTGTGCCTGACGCACGGGCTCCGACAGGTGTGCTCCGCGGACCTCTCGGGTGTCCGTGTCCGGGACATCAAACCCGTGACCATTATGCGGATAATCTGGAATGTTTACGAGTATACCAAGAATTGTATTTTACTTCAAAATTGCCAATTGTCCGGGGGTGGGCAGTTTTTCAACACCCTGGTCGAGGCTGTCCGGGGGTTCCTTCCACCCTTCATGCGGGGAATGATCACGTTAATTCCGGATCAAAATTATGTAGACTCTCCAGTATATGAAGATTGATCATATATACTGTTTAAATCTTGAAAGATCAGTGGATCGCAGGGAAAAAATTGGGAAGGAGTTCGAAAAAGAATCGCTCGACGTGGAATTCTTCAAGGGGTGTGACGGAAAGGCTATCGGGAAAAGCGGCGTGTTTGGCTGTGCCCAAAGTCATATCAATATATGGAAAGACGTTGTTGAGAAAGGGTACAAGAATGTTCTCATATTTGAAGATGACGTGTGGTTGGAAAAAGACTTTAAACAATATTTGGAAATTCTAGAACCTCCGGAGAAATGGGACGTGTTGTACTTGGGCGCTTCTCTCCCAATTTTAGAACAAAAAACAGAGGGTCATTTTAGCAAGTGCAAAGTGCTCGGTACATTCGGGTACATAATAAATGAGAATACTGCACTTAAATTAGCTTATATCGACCCAGACGATTTACAATATGATATAGATGTACACATGTTGGATTGGCCCTTGAAAACGTGGATGTGTAATAAAAACTTGGTGTCGACTTTACTGCCGACTCCGTCAACAAGCGAGGTAGGAATGCGGGTTGCGACGTCATTGCATTTTTATATACACGTGTTCAGATACTTCAATGGTCTAGAAATTTCTTTTCTTATTTTGGTTTTGATATTGTGTATAAGATTGCGAAAATGATGAGGAAGGCAACGATGAGGCCCCAGCGTTTCATGAAAATGTGCCAGTCCATCGTTCGGGCGTTCATCAGCCCCGCAATTTCTGACGTGTGTTTTCTATCTTGCCATGCGAGCCGCTCACCTACGTGAAAATACTGAACAGGACACTGTGTTATAAAACTATCAACTTGGACTTTCATGAGCGTCGAGTCCCACGCGGCCCACTGCTTGGCGCACTTGTGTCTGATAAGGTACGCACTTGTCGCCAGTGAGAGGCCTTTCATAAGCCGACTTGAAAACTGCTTAATATCTACAGTATGAAATCTCATAGGGTCTAGGTTCACATAATCCCAGTCGTCTGGGAGCTCAGCCATAATCTCGCGCAATTTCAGATTAAAATTAGGACCCAATGAAATGTCATCCTCGAAAACCAGAGCCATCTCGTGGCCATTCTCGACCATGTCCCTCCAGACCCGAACGTGGCTGTCCGCACAGCCCCACTCAGACTTGGTGATCAAGAGACCCTCGGGCGCCTCTGCCTTTCCGTCCGTTGCACGGAAGAACGCGACGTCGAGACCCTCGCGGTCAAACTCGGCCTGGGCCGACACGCGCCGTTCTGGATTCCGCTCGAGGTTTATGCAATAGGCCTGCATCTCATATGGGCACATAAAAAAGTCTGACCTGTGAAAAGGAAGTAGGAATGACAGACCTTCTCGTCTTCTACCCCAAGGGTCGCCACCTGTACATTGAATTCCTTGGGGCCAAATACATCGAGAGACAACCAAAGACGCCCGATGAGACGGCCAACTTTGCGATTGAGATCCGTCCTATTATCCAACAATTGGATGACTATGTCCTCAAGCACGGCCTCAAAGAGATTGTCGAACTCAACCTCAAGGGGGTCCCAATTTCAAAACTAAATTCAGAGACGGCCCTGCACCTCATGCACCTCATTACTGAGATCCGTCCCGACAAGGGGATCCTGGAAAAGATTAGAATAACCAACACGAACCCAGTGTTCACCATGATTTACAGGGGGATCAAGGGGAGACTTCCCAAAAGAGTCAGTGACATTGTGGAGATTGCGTCAGACTCTAAATTCTTTTAGAGGACTGACTATCAAGTGCGTTTTAATTTCAATCCAAAATTGAGATTCTCTTACAACTATGAAAAAATTATCGGCCCCTAATATGACGAAATCGGACGAGGCTCGGTGGCATCAAGACGAGGATGACTTTTTGATCAAACTCGAGCAGCAGTGCAACACGTACTACGAGCACCACAATAAAGACCACATGTTCTACCAGAAACTCTCTACCAAGTTCAACATCCCTATTCTTGTGGTGTCGGCCATCAACGCACTGACTGCCGTGGGCCTCAACGCGTTTGTGCGTCAGGAGTTCGTGTCAGTCCTGAACGCCGTGCTCTCAGCCGGGACGGGAGTCCTCGGGTCTATCCAATTGTATCTCAAAATTAACGAGAAGATGACCAACTCCGTGAGGGCCTCGATGCTCATGAAGCGTCTGGCCCTCAAGATTTCCAAGGAGCTGAGCATCGAGCCGAGTCATCGAGTGTCGGACGGCCAGGCTTTCATGAACGATTGCTTCAGTGAATTCAACACCGCGATCGAACAGGGAAACCCGATTGAAAAGTCTCTCGTGAATCACATGGCGTTTACGCAGATTCCAAAGAGGGAGAGATATTCTATATTTTCAGGAAGTCCCCGGAAGGATGCGACCGACTTTAGTTCGCGCGGAAGCCCGCCACGTCTTTCGGAGCCTCGCGCCAAAACGCTTTGGAGTCTCGCTGAAAGAGTTCGAACAGACGTGAGTTTTCTTCCCGAATTAAAACCTCCGTTTCATCCGAATGGGTCAAGCCGGGGGGGCACGACTCCAGAAGAACAGGATGTAGAGATTGGAGTTCGGGGCTCTTGAGCGTGGCGACCGCAAAGGCGACGTCGAGGTCGAGGGGGAGCGACGGGTTTTCCGTCGCGACCCGGATCCAATAATGCTCGCAGACCTCTTTGGATTCCATAATCACACAAAACCCCTTGACCATCTCACAGGCGACCCTCTTTTGGTCAAGTGCACGCTTTAGGAGCGCAACGTGGTGTACGACAGTTCCACCAATCTTGTGAACCTTCAGGCGGAGTGCGACGCGTTTCGTAAATTCAATAGGGTCGTTCATATGTTTTTCAAAGAGTTAATTCCTTATGTCCTGGACTCCTTAAAAAACTCGAACGTGATAGTATCAGCAATGGCGGACCCAATTCTTGATCAGAATTCGGCCCGCTTCACATCCTTTCCTATACGGTACCCGGATCTATGGGCACTCTATAAGAAAGCAATTGGGTCATTCTGGACAGTCGAAGAAATTGACCTGGCCGGTGACCTCAAGGACTGGGACCGCCTAAATGACTCTGAGCGGCACTTCATCAAGATGGTCCTGGCCTTCTTCGCCGCTTCCGACGGTATCGTCATGGAAAACATCAACTTGAACTTTGGGGCCGAGGTTCAAATTGCAGAGGCTCGGTCCTTCTACGCCTACCAGACTTTTAACGAGTCCATCCACTCGGAGACGTACAGTCTCATGATCGACAAGCTCGTCAAAGACCCCGTGGAGAAGCAGAGTCTCTTTGAGGCCATCGATACTGTCCCGTGTGTTCATGAGAAGGCGGCGTGGGCCCGCGATTGGATCTCTTCGGAGGCCCCATTTGCCCAGCGACTGGTAGCATTTGCGTGCGTCGAGGGCATCTTCTTCAGCGGATCCTTCTGCGCAATCTTCTGGCTCAAGAAGCGCGGACTTATGCCGGGCCTTTCGTTTTCGAATGAGTTGATAAGCCGTGACGAGGGCATGCATCAGGAGTTTGCGGTCACTTTGTATTCCCACCTAAAAGAAAAGTGTCCCTCGAAGGACATTCACAAGATTGTCCAAAGCGCCGTCGAGATTGAGAGTCAGTTTATTACAGAGGCGCTCCCGTGCAAGCTCATCGGCATGGACGCACAGGAAATGACACAGTACATCCAGTTCGTCGCGGACCGCCTGATGGCCCAGTTTGGTGAAGGCCCAATTTACGGAGCCAAGAACCCTTTCGACTGGATGGAGAACATCTCGTTGGAAGGGAAGACCAATTTCTTTGAGAAAAGGGTCGGTGATTATTCAAAGTTTATGCCTGGCGACG
>Ga0315293_10000504_pt1 | contig 36407 bp, 25 predicted proteins | sample YL17G13_20_MG_FD_203071 | JGI IMG/M metagenome (GOLD analysis project Ga0315293, IMG submission 203071) | Sediment microbial communities from Yellowstone Lake, YNP, Wyoming, USA - YL17G13_20 | ecosystem: Environmental > Aquatic > Freshwater > Lake > Sediment | place: USA: Wyoming | collected... | reverse complement strand
CAAGCTGCCGGCAGATTTCGGCCAGTGCCTCGACAATCTGCACCGGCTCAAAACCGGCCACGACACAAGGCCGACCAAAATCTCTGACAATCTCAGCAAATGCGCGGTAGCCGATTATTACACTCACGTGCCCGGGACATAAGAAGCCATCTATATTATGATTTTTCCCGGATAGTAGAGCCCGCATCGCAGGCACAACCAACTTGTGCCCGCTCAAAACACAAAAGTTGTCTATATTTTCCTGCGCCGCTTCTTTCACCACAACAGCAGTAGCCGGCGCGGTGGTTTCAAAGCCTACCGCAACAAAGATAACTATTTTGTCAGGATTATCTTTCGCCAATTGTAGTGCATCTTCACTGCTTAAGACTACCTTGACATTGGCCTTTGTCCGTTTTGTCTCAAGTGAGCCGCCTTTGCCGGGAACTCGAATCATATCGCCGTAGGTGGCAATCAAACAATCCTCTCTGCCTGCCAACTGCAAGACAATATCGATATAGCTCTGGTCGGTAACACAAACCGGACAACCTGGCCCGGACAGAAGTTTCAGCTCCTTAGGGATAATTGACCTTATGCCGTTGCGGAAGATAGAAACCGTATGCGTCCCGCAAACCTCCATTATGTTGACCTGCCGCCCCAGCTTCTTGCAGGCAGCATTCATCAATTCCCGTGCTTTATAGATTTTATCGAGCATACGATAAGTAAATCCAACTATCTAAATCCAAAACAAACCTGTCTTGAGCAAAACCGAAGGATTCAAATGACCTAAATTCAAAATCTTAAACATTTTGAACATTTGAAATTCGAATTTTGATATTGTTTAGAATTTAGGATTTTGTGCTTAGTATTTCAAATTTCGTATCTATCCTGAAACTTTGTTTGGTGTTCTTTCAAACTTGGCGATTTCTGCCAATAGCTCCCAGGTCTTTTTTGCCTCTTCCTCATCAATAAGTGATATGGCAAAGCCGGCGTGTATCAACACCAAATCTCCCATCTTTGCCTCCGGCAAAAGCGTGGTCTTTGCCCGCCAGCGGTTGCCCATCGCATCGACAACCGCCCTATCACCTTCCAACTCTACTATCCTCGCTGGTATCGCCAGACACATAACTCGTTACTCATCATTCATTTATCGTATTTCTCAATGTGGTTTATGACTCCCTATTTACCAGTTGGGCGGCGATGGCAGCCTGGCCAAGGGAGATTCCGCCGTCATTGGCCTGGACATCGCGATTGAATAATACGTCAAAACCCTCTTTTTTCAACATCTTTATCAATCGGTTCGTCAAATGACGATTACAGAATACCCCGCCGCTTATGGCAACTGTATTCAACCTTGTCCTTTCTCTCGCTGCTTTAGCCATCGCCAGCAGGGCGATGGCAATAGTATTATGAAACTTCGCGGAAACAACTCCGCTGGATAATTCATCCCAAATATCATCGATTATCCCTTTTATTGTCTTACACAAATCCAGTTGCAGGGGCTTGCCGACTTCACGAATAAGCTCGAAATCATAGTTATCTTCAACGCCATTCTCTATAATCGCCTCCAGTGCCATCGGCAGTTGCGCCTCAAAATGATTGTAATTGCCCAAACCGAGCATAGCAGCAACGGCATCAAAGACCCTGCCCAAGCTTGAGGTCTCAACGGTGTTGATGCGTTTTTCGAGCTGCTCTAATATAAATTTCGGATTTCGGATTTCGGATTTCGGATTTTCATCTGCGATAGTCTCGACACGCTCCAGAAACCATTTGAAATTGGATAGTTTGAAATCGTTTCCGTAGGTGAACTTCAATAGTCCGAGGAGAGGTCTTATTGCTTCTTTACTTGCCTTATCAGCGCCAGCAAGTTGATAGTAGGCCAGATGTCCGAACCGCTCAAATTTCTCCAGTGATGCAATCAGGCACTCGCAGCCCCATATCGCTCCATCAGTTCCGTAGCCGGTGCCGTCACAGGCAATGCCAATGACCGGGCCACGAATATTATATTCAGCCAGAACCGAAGCAATGTGCGCCCAGTGATGCTGAACACCAATCGCCCGCAGACCTGCCAGCGATAGAGCATATTGCGTTGATAGATACCCCGGGTGAAGGTCATAAGCCACGACCTTCGGCTGAACTTCAAATAATTTTCGCAGGTGCTCAATAGAATCTATATAGTGATGATAGACCTCCGCATCTTCGAGGTCGCCTATATGCTCGCTGCAAATAAATTGATTCTGTTTAGCAAAGCAAAAAGTATTTTTCAAATCTGCCCCTGCGGCGAAAATATCCTGCCGGCAATTTTCCTCCATAAAGAATGGTGTGGGGACATATCCTCTTGCTCGTCGCAGCGGCACCGGCTCGTCGGCGATAAAATGCAAAATCGAATCATCTACCTGCCGATAAATGTCCCTATCGTGCATCAAGAAAGCGTCCGCAATGCCGCCCATTCTTTCCAGCGCGATTTCGTTTTTGCAAATCAACGGCTCATCGGCGATATTACCGCTGGTCATCACGAGGACTTTTATGCCATAAGCGAAAAGCAAATAATGCAGCGGTGCATAACAGAGCATAAAACCAAAGGTATTAACGCCGGGTGCAACTGACTCAGCTATCGCAGCACTTTGCTTTTTTGGCAACAAAACAATCGGACTTTGAGGGCTTTTTAAGACCTGCTCGGCCAATTCATTTACGACTGCGTATTCTTCTATCTTTTCGATTGAATCGGTCATCATAGCAAAAGGCTTGTGGTCTCGGTGCTTGCGCTCTCGCAGGCGTTCTACCGCTTTATTATTCAGCGCATCGACGGCAAGGTGAAATCCGCCGACGCCTTTTATCGCCACGATTTTCCCGGCTAAAAGTAATTTTGCGGTCTCGGCAATAGCTTCATCGGTCTGCGTTTTTATGGTGCTGCCTTTGTTATCTATCAGCCAGATTTTTGGCCCGCAGGAAGCGCAGGCAACCGGCTGGGCGTGGAATCGCCGGTCGGCAACATCGTTATATTGGGTGGCGCACCGGCCGCACATCGCAAAGACCGACATCGTGGTATTGGGCCGGTCGTAGGGAATGGTTTTGACTATTGAATATCGCGGGCCGCAGTTGGTGCAATTTATAAATGGATACCTGTAGCGAAAATCTTTTCTGTCACTGGTCTCCGATAAGCAGTCTGCACAAACAGCCATATCGGCAGTTACCTGCGACAGGGGGGTTCCTCGCTGGTCACTTACTTTGATTATAAATTCGTTTTCGCCCTCAATGATTGCTACATCGGTTGTCCGGCAGGATTTTATATCAGCTAAGGGTGGTTTATCTGAAGACTGCAGGCGGACTAAGAATTGCGATATTTTTTCTTCCGGTCCTTGTAGTTCGATTGTAACGCCCTTTGTGTCGTTATAGACAAGGCCTGATAAATTTAGCGAGTGCGCAATTCTATACACAGCAGGTCGAAATCCTACCCCCTGCACCTGCCCCATTATGAATATCCGCTGCCTTTTAATCAATATTTTACCCTTTGTTCTTACAGTTTTAATACGGCTGCTTACTCCAGCAGTTCAGGAGAGCATTGTAATTCGGCAGCATAAAAAAGACAATTGACTACTTCTTGGCTGCTGTCCTCAGAGCGAAGAAATGGAAGCCAAAAAAAATTGTTTGCAAAAACAGGTCACTTGTGCTAATATAGTAATGTTTGGCGTCTTCTATACGCTATCTTTACGGGGCCATAGCTCAGATGGGAGAGCGCTTGCATGGCATGCAAGAGGCCGTGGGTTCGAATCCCATTGGCTCCATATCTTTAAGAAGTCGCGGTCCGCCTGCGGCGGATAAAGATTGTTCGCCTGTGTCGAATTCGAATCCGCCTTCGGCGGACAAGTCCCATTGGCGCCACTTCATATTTTCCGCCATCTTTCACGGTCTTACTTTATGCACATAAAAGCAAGACTTCTGTAAAGAACTGACACAGATGCCAAACGTTCCTAACTTTCTACCCTAATATCTGACCGTAAAAATCTGACTTTGCCTGGTAAATAAGTGTCTTTATGGTAAGCACTTACGATTGAGCAAAAATTTTTTGAAAAAAACAAGAACAATGCTTGACAAATAGGAGTAATTCCTATATCGTATTTGCTATGATATAGAAGAAAAGTATAAAAAGCTGGCTTCGGGGAAATTGAAAAGAATAGCAAATATGATAAAACGCCTTATGTCAAATAGCAGCGGCAAAAAAAACAGCTTCGCCAAGGAGGAAAATACCAGCCTTGAGACCAGATTTCGCCGGATGAAGCTCAAGGTTACGCCGCAGCGTATGGCAATTTACAGGTTTCTTCTTGAAACAAACCAGCACCCTTCGACGGAAGTGGTTTATCGGAAGTTAAAAAAAACTTTTCCCGGCATATCGCTGGATACCGTCAACAGGACGCTTCTTACGCTGAGCCGGAAGGGCTTTGTCTTTGTTGTTGAAGGCTCGGGCGATGCCAAAAGATATGACGGCAATTTATCCAGCCACCAGCATTTTAAGTGCATAAAGTGCAAAAGAATTATTGATTTTTATCACAAGCCATTTGAGAATATCCCTGCTCCAGAAAGTCTTGGCAGGAAATTTACTATCTTAAGGAAAACGGTGTATTTTGAAGGCTTATGCGATTTATGCAAAGACAATCGATAGATAAAACTTATTTTTTATAAAGGGAGGCATTAAATGAAGCTCAAAGGAACGCAAACTGAAAAGAATTTGCTGACGGCATTTGGAGGCGAATCCCAGGCAAGGAACCGCTACACGTATTTTGCCAGCCAGGCTCGAAAAGATGGCTACGAGCAGATAGCCGCCATTTTTGAAGAGACCGCCAACCAGGAAAAAGAGCACGCAAAAAGAGAGTTCAAATTCTTGGAAGGCGGCGAAGTGGAAATCACCGCAGCCTTTCCAGCCGGCGTCATCGGCAACACACTCGAAAATCTAAAGGCAGCAGCGGCAGGCGAACGCTATGAATGCACCAAGATGTATCCGAGCTTCGCCGGGACAGCAGACAAGGAAGGATTCCCTGAAATTGCGACTGTTTTCAGAAATATCGCCGTCGCCGAGAAGCATCATGAGCAGCGGTATCTTGCGCTGGCAAAGAACATAACTGAAGGCCTTGTCTTCAAACGTCCAAAGCCGGTTCGATGGGTCTGCAGAAATTGCGGCTATGTCCACGAAAGTCCTGAAGCACCGGAGACCTGCCCTGCCTGCGCACACCCACGAAGCTATTACGAACTGGAAGCCGCTAATTATTGAGCAGGCAACCGTCCCGCTAACGCTAAATAGAAACAGTGGAAATGGCCAGATTCTGAAAGGGGAAGATTATGACTGATAAACTTCAAATCTATAAATGCGAAATCTGCGGCAACATCGTCGAAGTGCTCCACGCTGGTGCCGGTCAACTGGTTTGCTGCGGTCAGCCGATGAAGAACCTCGCTGCAAAGACAGCCGATGTAGGCAAGGAAAAGCACGTGCCTATAATTGAGAAGATTGCCGGCGGCGTAAAGGTAAAAGTCGGCAGCATCCCTCATCCAATGGAGGAAAAACACTATATTGAGTGGATTGAAGTCATTGCCGACGGCAAGGCGTACAGACAGTTCCTCATCCCGGGACAAGCGCCCGAGGCAGTATTTAACATCGATGCCAAAACGATAACAGCACGAGAATATTGTAATGTCCACGGATTGTGGGAAGGAAAATAAAAATGCTCGGCAAAAAAGGAAAGTCCTGAAGGAGAATGATAATGCCTATGCCTTTTAACGCAGATGAAATCTTCGAAATGGCGCAGCAAATTGAAAGAAACGGAGGAAAGTTTTACCGCACCGCAGCAAAAAAAATATCAGCTCTTAAAGAGACGTTTCTTGGGCTGGCTAATATGGAGGACGAGCATCTTAAGACCTTTACAGATATGCGTTCCAAACTCACCGAAGCAGAGAAGGAGCCGCTCGTCTTTGACCCCGATGGCCAGGCGCAGATGTATCTGCGTATTATGGCCAGCGACCATGTTTTCGACGTCAAAGCCAATCCGGCTAAACTATTAACCGGCAAGAAAGCAAAGGACATCTTGAGAATAGCAATCGGCTTAGAAAAAGACTCAATCGTCTTTTACTCTGCCCTTAAAGAAAGCGTCTCACGCAAAGCAGGCAAAGACAAAGTCGAAGCCATTATTGCTGAAGAGATGAGCCACATTGTTATTTTGGGCGACAAGCTTGCCTCTTTGAAATAGGCGATAAAACTTTCCCAAAAAAGAAAAAAACGCTGAGGAGTATGAATATGATGCAATACAAATGTTTGATGTGCGGTTACATCTACGACCCCGCTGCGGGCGACCCGGATAACGGCGTCGAACCCGGCACTGCCTTTGAGGATTTGCCGGATGACTGGGTCTGCCCGGAGTGCGGCGCAAGCAAAGATGAATTTGAACCTATCGAAGACTAAAATCGTCGTGCGCAGCGCGGCCGCCGTCTTTCGTCAACGGAGAGTTGATTTTTTATATTGCTCGAATATCTCTTCTATTTTTGCAGCCATCGAGTTGCCGCCATGGACGACAACCTGATAGCGCAAAGTAAGTTTTTCACCCTTGGCGAGCTGGAGCTTGTCTCCCTCCAGCCAGAACATCGGTGTCGGCGAGAAAAAGCCATAGTCACGTGTGAACCACCTGGCCGGAAACCAGCGATTGCGAGGGTACTGCAAAATAGCGATACCCTCGGTAATGCCTTCACGTGTGCCACTATAATCACACCAGGGCGAAGCCACGCCAAAGGTGTCCTTTTCGCTTCTCTTGCCTTCAGCGTTAACCAGTGTCCCACCTGAACCGACGCTCAACTCAGGCACCACACGCACAGCAAATAAAGAGTGGTTTGTTTTCAAAATAGAGACATCCGTCAACATCTCCAGTGTAATCTGGAAATCAATATATCGAAGGTCTTGATTCGGTGCCGAGATTGTAATACGCCGCCAATCACGAATAATCGGCTCTTTGCCCGGCTGCATCCATAAACACTCGTCTTTGAAGACAACGCGGTCGCCCCCTGCTTCAATAATTTTGGGCCCCTGTGAGACGATTTGTCCTTTTTCATTGCCTTCCTGCCAGTAGTTGCCGCCGTTGACTCGGTCGCAGCCAAAAAACACAGAGTGATGGTGCGGATACGGCTCCGATGTCTCTGTTGTGATGGACTTACCCGATGCCGGGCCATTTACCGGCCAGAAATACGGATACTTCTGCGATGCACCAAACTTGTAACAGGTAAATAGTTTCCCATCAACATTAACAACCACCTTGTCTTTTTCAATCTTCGCCTCCACCTGCTTTGGGTTCGGCTGAGCAATACTACACCCGCCAACAATTATGTAAACTGTAATGAAACTTAAACAGCGCTTCATAGTCATTTTGTCAATAATCAATAGTCCCGTAAGGGATGGCTGACGCCATAAATTCTAAAGATGCCACGGGCTGCGCATAGCTCCGGCAATCATCCGATTTGCCTGGTCATCATTGATAAATCTTTCTCGCTGGGGGTCCCATTTTAGCCTACGGTCGAGCCTCATCGCAATCTCACCCAATAGACACACAGTGCACGAACGATGACCAACCTCAACAGGTGCAACAGGCTCCGTTCGCGACCTGATACATTCAAGGAAATTGGCCTTGTGGTTGTTACTTTCGTAGAGATGGATTTCATCGGGCGAAATTGTCGAGGTAAGCAGCGACTTCGGTTCCGCATCAAGCTTTCCTCTATCGACATACACCCAGCCATCCGTCCCCTCGAAAAGAATACCGCTCTTTTGCTTCTTGTCATCAGCACAAATAAGTTTGACGCCGTTAGCGTAGGTATATTCAATGCGGAATAGCCCGTGAACATCCCATAGGCCATCCTTCGGGTATTCTGTCTGTCCCTCAACCTCGACAGGCCCGGTGTATTCGGTCCCCATCCCCCATTGAGCGATGTCGTTATGGTGGCTGCCCCAGCCGGTAATCATACCCGCGCCGTAATCCGATATTCGCAGCCAGCCCGGCCGCTCATAGCTGTTTTGGGGGTGGACGCGCTCCTCGGTGTAAGCTGCCCACGGTGCAGGCCCAAGCCACATATCGTAATCGAGCCAATCCGGGACAGGCATATTGGGCTTTTGTCCTGTGGGTGGGTCTATCCCGAAGCCCACCTTGACCGTGTGAATTTTGCCGATTCGACCATTGCGGACCAATTCACACCCAAACCGAAAATTCGACTCTGACCGCTGCTGACTTCCGACCTGAAGGATACGTCCATAGCGGCGAACAGTGTCGCTTAATATCCGCCCCTCTTCTATCGTTAGTGTCAGAGGCTTCTGAATAAAGATGTCTTTCCCGGCTTTAGCTGCTGCTATGGCTGGCAGTGCGTGCCAGTGGTCGGGCGTAGCAATTGTTACTGCATCAATATCTTCCCTCACAACCAGCTCTCTAAAATCCCTGAATGCTTCACAGCCTCCCCCTAAGGGGTGCGTTTCAACCAGTTGCTTTGCGTGCTCTAATCTCCTGGAATCCACATCGCATACGGCAATGACCTGGGCCTGCTTAAAGCCCAAAATCTCCTTCATATCGCCCAGCCCCATTCGCCCAACGCCGATACAGCCGATAGTAATGCGATTACTCGGCGCATCAGCTCCAAAAACCGAAGCAGAAATGATTGTCGGCACTGCCAAAACTGCACCCGCAGCGGCAGTTTTTTTAAGAAACTGCCTCCGTGTTATTAGGTTCAGGTCTTTAATTTTTCGGTTCTTCTGCATTTTCCTATTCCTATTGATGAAAAACTCCAAAAATTGCCTTTTCTGCACGGCATTATAATATCAAATATTACCATATCATAAAGCAAATTTCCTTGCTTTATAACGGTTTTTGCTGTATCTTAAATCTAATCAGAACCAAATATAGTGCTCTTAATTGAGGAGAACAAATATGTTTGAAAGGCAAACAAGAAGGCAATTTGTCCAGATGGCAGCCGCAGCGACAGCCTCCTTATCGGCAGCCTCCGTGTCCTCTGGCACAGCAGCTCGTTTACTGGCCCAAAATGAGCCGTCCCAAAGTAAGCTCGCAGACAAGATACCGTTCAATCTCGGTTTGGCCTCATATAGTCTGCGTAAATTCAACCTTGACCAGACGCTGGCGATGACCAAACGAGTCGGCTTAAAATACATCGCTTTCAAGAGCTTTCATTTGCCGCTCGAAAGCACACAGGCCGAAATCCAGGAATCGATAGCAAAAGTAAAAGAGGCAGGATTAGAACTTTACGGCGGCGGCGTCATCTATATGAACGCCCAGGATGAGGTCAATCGCGCCTTTGATTATGCTAAAGCCGCAGGTATGAAAATTATTATCGGTGCGCCACAGCACGAGCTATTGCCGCTTGTCAATAAAAAGGTCCAGGAATATGACATAAAGCTGGCTATTCATAATCACGGGCCGGGCGATAAAATCTATCCTACACCCGCCAGTGCTTATGAAAAAATAAAAGATTTAGATAAAAGAATCGGTCTTTGTGATGATATTGGGCACACACAAAGGTCGGGGATAAATCCATCGGAGTCGGCTACAGAGTTTGCGGATAGACTGTTTGATGTTCACATAAAAGACGTCTCGCAGGCGTCAGCGAAGGGTGGGGGAGTAGAGGTTGGGCGAGGCGTGATAGATATCCCCAGATATTTAAAGACGCTGATAAAGATCGGATACAAAGGTGTTCTGGCGTTCGAATACGAAAAGGATGCCGACGACCCACTACCAGGGCTGGCTGAATCCATCGGCTACGTAAAAGGAGTAATGGCAGCAATATCGTAACTCGTGATTCGTGACTCGAATTAACTAAAAACCCCGCACCAATCCCTCGACTCCGCTCGGGATGGTGAGCCTGTCGAACCATTGGGAAGTTAAAAATTGCCACGAAGTCACAAAGTCACAAAGAAATTGTAAATTAAAAAAACTTGGTGTCTTTGTGTCTTGGTGGCAAAAATACGTGTGCGGGGGAGGGGTTTGCAATGCCATATAACATACGAATCGTAAGCACATATCCGCCGCGAAGGTGCGGTATCGGCACATTCTCCCGCGACCTGGCAAACGCACTGGAGCACTTTACTGGAGAAGTCGGCCATATAAGGATAGCTGCAATTGATAATGGCAGCAGTCCTTACGCCATTCCCGTTGACCTGATTATTGACCAGCACAACGCCGAATCCTGGAGCTTTGCAATCCGCGACATTCTGGCTCGTGCAAATGAAAGTCCCAACCCTACCATCGTTCTGCTGCAGCACGAGTACGGGCTTGACCCCGACAAGAATGGCAGAGACGGCCAGGGCACTAACTTCGTCGATATGGCAAAGATATTCCACCAGCGAGGATTGACGACTCTGGTGTATCTGCACACGGTGCTCGATGACCCGGACCAGTATCAGAAAAAGACCCTGCAGGAGCTGGCGAAAAATAGTGACGGCCTGATTGTTACAACAGAAAGCGCGATTAATATCCTTGAATCAGATATCTATGGAATCGACCGTTCAACACTCAAACATATCGACCACGGCGTCAGAATGCAGCATCCCTCTCAGTTCGACCGATTGGTAATCAAAAAAGAATACGGATTGGAAAATCGCTTTCTCGTTACTACGCTCGGACTCCTTTCGCCTGACAAAGGGATACAATATGGCATTCGCGCCTATGGCAAATTTTTGGATGAGTCCTGCACCGCAAGCCAGAGAAAAAACTTAGTCTATCTGATTGCCGGCCAGTTCCACCCTGAGTTTGTAAAGGGAGATGGTGGAGAGTCATACCGACAATATCAAACCATACTTGCCGAGGCCCTCGATGATGCTAAACTGAAATGGTGCAAAGTTAAAGAGGTTGGCGGAACAGACTTTGACCAGTATGACGTTGTTTTCCTCGATACTTTCCTGGAGGAAAGCACACTGCTCAGACTCTACAGTGCGACCAATATTATGGTATTACCCTATCTTAATATGCATCAAATTTCAAGCGGCGTGCTGGCAGATGCAATGGGTTCGGGCAGAGTTGCGATAGCGACCAAATTCAGATACGCGGTGGAGCTGATTCATTCGAACAAGCGATGTCCGAGCGGCGTTGTCATCGGTCGGCATGCCAGAGGCATCCTCGTTGACCCGGGCGAACCTTCGGTCGAGCAAATAGCTGAAGCCCTCGATTATCTTGTCTTCAACCAGGATAAACGCCTTATGATGGAAAAAGAGGCCCACCAGAGGGGCTACCAGATGAGGTGGGACAACAGCGCCTGGGCGCTATTGCAGTACATTGATTTCGTCAGGGAAGAAAACCAGATAGTTACAGGCAGAGGGATAAAATTTGTCAGAGAAAAGCCCTCGATATTCCAAAAAAGAAGACAGACTACTGTGGAAAATCCAAAATTAGCCATTCAAGATTTAGACCCAAAAGCGAGAAAGGATATCGAAATTCAAATACCCAGGCTGTGAGTTTATTGTCCTGTATTCATTGCTCAGCCCCGCTCCGATTGAACTGGTGAGTCTGTGCCTATGTAAGTTAATTGGTGAGTAGTTAATTGATGAGCAGCGATTACGCCAGATGCAAAACAGTCCAATTAGCTAATTAACCATTTCCGAATTTACCAGTTCATCGTTCTTTGCCAACAATGAAAAAAAATCCAAAAGCAAAAACTATTGCTGTGCCTGAAAGCCGGATTTCCACGATAAAATGGTTAATTCTGCCTTTATTTCTCGTCTCAGGTGCAGCAGGACTGATTTATGAAGTTGCCTGGATGCGGGCCCTCGGTGTAGTCTTTGGCAACACTGTTTTTGCCGCAAGCACAGTTCTGACCGCATTTATGCTTGGCTTAGCAGCCGGCAGCTTTTCTTTCGGAAAAATCGCTGATAGGACCTCACGGCCGCTAAAAGTCTATGCCCTGCTCGAGCTTGGAGTAGGAGTTTATGCGTTTATCTTTCCTTCTATACTTGGCTTAACAGACCCTTTTTATAGCTGGTTCTTTCGCACCTTCAATCCATCTTTTTATCCTTTAAGTTTGGTCATTTTTCTTATATCGGTTGTTATCCTTTTATTTCCAACTGCTCTTATGGGCGGGACGCTGCCGGTCTTAAGCAAGCTTTGGGCAGATTTATCGAGAGGTAAAGAAGCAGATTGCGGTATCGGCCAGAGTGTCGGACTATTGTATGCCATCAACACCTTCGGCGCAGTAGCAGGTAGTTTCCTTTCAGGTTATCTACTGTTGCGGATTGTGGGAGTGAGCAACACCATTTATCTTGCAGGAACTGCGAACGTTGTGGTTGGTATTTTATCATTGATTTTATCTCGCCGGCTTAAACGGCGACAAATTGCCAAAGGCCCAATTGTTTCGCCAGCAAAACAACGCACGCACGAGCAAAAATTACCTGAAGCAAGTGACACTGACAGCCAATTTGAAGGAAAGCGTAGCAAAGAGCAGATAATTGTCCTTGCAGTGGTTGCATTGGCAGGATTTTGCGCACTATCTCTTGAGGTCTTATTCACGAGGGTGCTGGTATTTGTCCTGGGGACAAGCGCTTATGCCTTTGCCTGTATGCTCACCTGCTTTATCTTCGGAATCGGGCTTGGCAGCTTTTTATGCAGCCGCTTTATTGTAGATAGAATCAAAAGTCCGCTCTTCTGGCTGGGCGCCATCGAGTCCCTGATAGCAGTTTCAGTGCTGAGTTCGATTCCGCTTTTAGGCAAACTCTGGCACATTGACTACGTGCTGATGCAGAAAGTGGTTGGTGGCAGGGTCTCGTTTGCCAGAGAAGCCGCCGCACATTTTCTTGATAGTGCTGCTGTTCTTCTTATCCCGACTCTTCTTATGGGTGCGGCCTTCCCAATCGCCGTAAGAATCTGCGCCCGCTCGTGGAAGACAGTCGGAAAAAGGGTCGGACAACTTTATGCTTACAACACGATAGGCTGCGTAATTGGCTCTTTTACGGCAGGCTTTGTGATGGTCCCTCTATTGGCTCTGCGCGACAGCTTACTGCTGATTGTGGCAATTCAACTTCTCTTAGGAGCCGCAATCATTCTATTCTCCCCAAAGCGCCGTTTCCTGGTTGGCATACCTGCTGCTACCCTTTCGCTGGCAATTATCGTTATTGGTTTCATTAAAATTCCGCAGGATGTGTTCCTGCGAACAATAAACACTTATCATTACCCCAGTGAGATTGTTTTTCTCAGGGACGATGCAACAGGAACTGTTACGGTTCACGATACACCCGATGGAAACCGGCTAATCGCCGTTGACGGAGTAGATGTAGCCGGGATGGATTTAATGCTGCGGACAACCCAGAAACTTCAAGGCTATGTCCCCTTACTTGTGCACAAAAACCCAAAAAAGGTCTTACAAATCGGCTTCGGCAGCGGTGAGACATCGGGAGTCGGCCTCGGCTGGGGCGTAGATGAATACAACATCGTTGAGATATGTCCCGCAGTCTTCGAAGCAGGTAAATTCTTTGAAAAAATTAACCGCGGCTCATATCAAGACCCCAAACTTAATAAAATCATAATGGACGGAAAGAATTTCGTGAAATTGACCAGCCGGAAGTTTGACGTCATTATGAACGACTCAACCTACCCCGGCACAACCGGCAGCTCCGCTCTTTACACTTACGACCACTTCAAAGAATGCCGGGAGCACCTCAACGAGAATGGGGTTCTATCCTGCTGGGTGCCGTTGGACCTGCGGCCTGAAGATTTTCAGATAATCGTCAGAAGCTTCCAGGCGGTTATGCCCTATTGTTCTCTTTGGATGGGCCTGAACACTCTCAACAAGCACGCTGTCCTGCTCGGCACACTATCTCCGCTGCAAATCGATTTTCAGCGAGCAAAGAATTTGATTGAAAGACCTCATATCGCCGCAGACCTCAAAGAAATCAACATTTACTCAATCTATGACCTTCTGGACTGCTTCGTAGTCGGAAAGCTCGGCCTGCAAAAAATCGCAGGCAAAGGACCGCTCAATACCGATGATAAACCTTTTCTGGAGTTTGATGCTTCGATAAAACGCGATGATGAAGGATGCTGGATTGTTATTCTTAGCTGGATTAGTGACAATTACTTTTCTCCTGCCTCTCATCTTATAAACCTCGGCCAGACAGCGCAGGATTCTCAGCAGATAAAAACTACGTTACAGCAGTATTCAACGGCTACCCAGCACACGCTGCGAGGACTTTTAGGGCTACTGCAGGGCGACCCAGATATAACAAATTACGAATTTGAAATGGCCGCAAAGGCCAACCCGCAGGACAGGGACATCCCCAGTTGCCTCGATGAGCTGAAAGTCGAAACAAAATCGCTAGAGCAGGTGGTAGCGCGAGCACCAACAAGTGCACCTCTTCGCTCAAGATTAGCGAAAAGGTATTTTCTTTTGCGTGATTACAGAAAGGCCGCCGAACAATATAATAGCTTCCTGCAGCTTAAGCCGAATATCGCCGCAGCCTGGAATAACCTGGGGATATGCTATCAAAAATTAGAACAATTTGAAAAGGCGGTCTGGGCATTGCAGCAGTCTCTTAAATATGATGCAGCGTTTGTGCCGGCTTATATAAATCTGGCAGATTCGTATAGCCGGCTCAGCAACTTCACCGCAGCATTGCAGAACCTCCAGAAAGTTTTGCCCATAAGCCCTCCCTCGCAGAGAGTTTTTATTTATGATAGAATGGCAAAGGCATACCTGGTGCAGAAACAGTATGACCTGTCCCTCGAGGCAATCCAGAAAGCGATTGAATTGGCTGCTAATGAGCCGGCTTTACTTGAGCATCTGGAAGGCCGAAAGGCAGCCATAAAACACGCCTCAGAAGGAACGCAACCATAAATCGAGCATCAAATATCGAACAACGAACCTTGAAAAGGTGTATGAAATGAAAGTTATGAGCAAAGTTATATTTTTACTTTTGATATCCGGTGCTGAAATTCTTGCCGATGATGACCCCCCTGCTTTCTTGCGAAAGCAAGAAGGGGGGGCAAAAGAAACTCTTGCGTATCGTGGGATGAGCGATGCATCCGCAGCGGTTTCTATCGGCGAAGATATGTTCATTGTGGCCGATGATGAAAATAACGTATTGAGACTTTATAAAAGCAAAACAGCCGGGCAGGGCGACCGGCTGGAAGCCGGTTTGATCGAACCCGCCTCAGGCGGGCTGCACCAGATCAAACCCGCCATCGGCGGGCCTGAATCTTGTTTTGATATAACGGACTTTCTCGACGTCGAGCCGGAATATCCTGAAGCCGACATCGAGGGTGCAACAACAATCGGCGACCGCATCTACTGGATTACATCGCACGGCAGAAACAAAGACGGCAAGCTCAGGCCAAACCGATACCGCTTCTTCGCTACCACAATTTCGGTCGAAGGCGGTAAAGTTCGTATTGTGCCTTTTGGCAAACCCTGCAAGACCCTCATCCACAGCCTCGTTAAAACACAGACAGGACACAATCTGGGATTAGATAAGGCAACCCGATTCGATGAGAAGAAGCCTACAAAAAAGCAGCTCGAAAACCTCGCCCCAAAAGAAAAAGGTCTTAATATCGAGGGGCTTTGTGCATCAGCCGATGGCAAAATAATCTATATCGGGTTTAGAAATCCGCTTGTCTTTGACAAACTTAAGGGTGAGCGTTCGGCAATCATTCTACCCCTTAATAATCCCAAGGAGGTAATTGAAAAAGGCCAGGCGCCAATCTTTGGCGAACCGTTGCTGTGGGACCTGGCAGGCCAAAGTGTAGGAAGTATGGAATACTCTCCCTTCCACAAAACATATTTTGTCATTGCAGGTCATAGTGACGAGATCGCTGGATTTTCTTTATACAACTGGTCGGGCGAAAAAAATGCACCGCCGGTTCTTGTGCAGCAGTTAGGTTCAAAACAAAGTGATTTTAGCCCTGAGGCCCTGGTTGTATTTAAGGACTCAAATAGAATCCTGTTACTTAGTGACGATGGAACGCTGCCTGTCAAGGTCTCCGGCGCATCGGATTGCCTGCAAGGTGAGCTTTTACCGGATGGCTACTGCCCGAATAAATCCCTGACCGACCCTAACAAAAGAACCTTTAGAGGAATGTGGAAGGAATTTTGACACAATTATCTCAAGGGCAATTCTAAAGAATGCTATCCACAATGAACCTTGCACCCAGAAATATGTCCACGCCCATTGCCAGGCACAAGATGACCCACCGAAGCCACCAGACCCGCAGCTTCGCACGCGCCATAAAAAATATTGTACCAATAACAACCGCTCCCATTACGTATAGCTTGCCTGTCTCGGCAAAAAGCCTTGCATATCCCGCTCCGAGAAACAAAAATGTCTGAAAATACTTCGTTGCAAGTAAAAGTGTCACTAAGCCCATGGCCCCCATAACTATTGTAATTGCCAGAACCCATTTTCTATCAGCAAAGCCAGATGAAATAAGTCCCTGCATCCCCGCCCCTGCAAGCACCGCGCAGCATACCGAAGGAATTGCAAACCAACTGATAGGACTCACATCCAGCCCGGGAATCGGCATGCAAAATGCCAGTGCCGTACCCAGCGTAATAATTACGATTATCCCCCATCGTCGAGCCGCCGCCATCATACCGATACCCATAATCAGTGCCGCAATCGGGATATGATAAAAGCCGACCAGACTCATCCCTCGTTTGGCACTAACAAGCGGAGCTAAAAACCCGGGTAGGTCACTTAAATGTAACCTTGCCTGCCTCGACATCACAAATAATCGCCAGTGTGCCGACACCTCAAAAAAAAGAATTATCACTACGAATGGCAAGACCGCAAGAGCCGCGCTGGCAAGCCGGTTTTCTTTCGCAAAGAAAGCAGCCGGACAAAATAACCACGGAACCATCGCCGCCAGAACGCCGGCCGTCGGATGAAACCTGGCAAAACCGAGCATAAATGGCCCGAAACCATAAATAGCTCCGGCAAAAAAGGAACCGGCAATTGTCCCCACCCACCGCCTGCTCAAAACAAAGCAGCCCATCGCAGCCAAACAAGGATTTACCACAAGAAGATATTGCCATTTATCGGAATTCGCCAGATATGGCTGATATAGATAAATAGCAAAGGCAAGATACGCCGCCCCCACTATACCAATCTTACTCGAACTACCCAGCCCTTTAGTCATCTCTTAATGATACCAAATAGCCAAAAAGAAAAACTTATTTTCCAATCTTGACCGTCGTCAGACAAGTTCACCAAAAACAATACGCTACCCACTCCTCTCCAGCCGATTTAGAGTCGCTCGTGTTACTCGCTGCACATACTCATCAGGGTCTTTCAGATGAGCTTTTATTGTGCCAAGTGCTGGACGAGCTTTTTCTCCAATCCTGTTTAACGCAATTATCGCATATAATCTTGCCTTATCTGTCTTGTGCTCAAGTGCCTCGAGTAACACCGCCAGTCCCTCTTTTTGGTCACCCCAATCACACAAAGCCTGCGCAGCAGCGATGCGAACAACCGGCGATTTGTCTTCTAACATCTTTTTCAGCGATGTCTTTGCCCGCTCTATATCTCTGACATCTTTGCAGTTATTATGCAATCCTACCACAGCCCAATAACGAACAGAACCGTACTTATCATCCAGCGCCTGAAAATATTTAGGTATCGCTTTCTCGCCTAATCCATCCAAATCCTTGATTTTTTGCAACCGCTCAAGCAGGCCCCCGAACGCCTCTGTCGGGGGCAGGTCTGTTTTATGAAGTTTATCCATCCAGTGTGAATTTTTTTCAGGTCGCTGGGACCCGGCCGTTGTGTCACCAACTTTGAACCTGACCTCGTTACTATCTGTCCAACCAATTCGGCAGGCCCTGGCATAAAGCTCATTTTCACGTTTCAGTAGTATCGGCTCAGTATATAATCTCCAGCCGGTCTTTTTATTTCCACCTTGCACTAATCTGTAGGCAATGGATGCACCAGCCGTCGCACAAATAATAGTAACACGTGCAGCTTCTTCAGAATTCTCGGAGACAACTTGGAATCTTGGTTCTTCTGTCTTTTGCCATTCGCCTCCCTGCCATTTCATTTCATCAAACTCCGGCTCCGGAATCAGTCCTACGTCCCGGCTCTCTTTCATCCATTCTCTGTGCGCCTTGCGCATCCGCTCAAGCACATCTTTGTATTGCGGGTCCTCTGCCAGGTTTTTGACCTCATACGGGTCGCTGGCAGTATCATAAAGCTCCTCAACGGGCTTGGTTTCGATAAAATAATTTTTCTGCGGCCCAACCAGCTTACCCTCAGTATGTAGCCGGCGCATCTCCTGCATCGTCGGCATCTGGTTCATATACTCGACATCCTGCCCGTATGTGATGTGCGGCATATAGTTGCGAATGTATTTGTAACGCTTGTCGCGCACCGCGCGGATAATATCATAAGCCTCATCCATACGGTCTCGAGCGGCGAAAATATACTGCCGAGGCCCGGCCTTTTGTGAACCTAAAAATGCGCTGCCCTGCATGTGCCTGGGAATCTTTACGCCTGCAAGCGAAAGCATTGTCGGCGCAAAATCAACGAAGGTTATCAGGTCATCATTGACCATGCCTCCATCAATCGCATCCGGATTAGCCGGAAAGCCGAGTTTCCGCAGCTTCTGTGGCACGCGTATAATCAATGGAACCTTGATGCCGGAGTCATAAATCCAGCGTTTTCCACGGGGCAGTCCCCGTCCGTGGTCTCCCCAGAACCACACTATTGTGTCCTCTGCCAGCCCATCCTCTTCAAGCTGCTTTAAGATGTCGCCGGCCTGCTTATCCATCAGCGTGATAATATCGTAATATTGCGCCCAGTCCTGACGCACAACCGGCGTGTCAGGATAATAAGGCGGCAATACCGCTTTATCCGGGTCGTGTTTCTCCTGCGGCGACAAATTTTCTATACGCTGAAGCATTTCTTTGCTTCTATTGCGTATCTGACTTTCGTGAGTAGTTGTGATATTGAAGACGGCAAAGAACGGCTGGCTTCTTTCACGATTGCGCCAATGGGCTTTGGCGCTGCATTCATCCCAGGCCGTCAAAGGCGGGTCAAACTGGTAATCGGTCTTGACGTTATTTGTGCAGTAATAACCTGCCTCCCTCAGATACTCGCTAAAGCACTTAACATACGCGGGCGGCACACCTTTGCAGCGCATCTGATGAGTGCCAATGGTGGTTGGATACATCCCTGTAATAATACCTGACCTTGATGGAGCACAAACCGGAGCATGCGTATAGACGTTCGCGTAACGGACGGACTGGGCTGCAAATTTATCTATGTTGGGTGTAACAGCGTAAGTATCACCATAACAGCCAAGGTCGGGACTGAGGTCTTCAGTGCTAATCCATAATAAATTTGGCTGAAAAGTTTTTGATATTTCATCTCCATAAAGCGCAATTTTTGGCAAGAGCATTCCCGCTGCACAGCCGCAGCCAATCTGAAGGAACTGCCGGCGGTTTAGTTTATGAGCGGGTTTTCCCATAATCACTGTCCCCATACTTTAGAAGCCAAAATGGCTTTGCAACTATCTTCTGCATAAATGTAACAAATAAATGTTGACATTTTTCATAACCTATATGCTCGTTTTCTTCATTATATCCGGCAAAAATAAGAAGGCAAAAAGTTATTGTGAGACGGTTAGACGGCGATATTAAGGCAAAAGATTATTTAGTATTTTTAGAAACTTGAAGACCTCTTTTGTGTTCTCCAGATAATATTTTGCGTGGGATTTTTTGGGGTGTCCTACAAAAATGGTCAGGCCTTTTTCTTTTAGGGCATTAAAGGCATCCTCATCAGTGGTATCATCACCGATGTATATTGGCAGAATTGGTCTATCGAGAAAAGCTGGTTTATGTTTATTTAAGAGCCATAAAATGGCACTACCTTTGTTCCAATCTATTGGAGGTCTTATCTCGAAGACTTTTTTGCCGAAATCGACAACTATTTCCTTTTTGTGGATATACGGAGTCGTGATTTTCAGCAAGGTCCACACTACAAACGAGACATATTGGTTATTAACCAGCCGATAGTGGACACTAATCGTTACTCCTTTGTCTTCGAGAATAATACCTTTCACAGAGCGAAATGTCTTTTTCAGATGGCTTTTGATTTTTCGCAGAACCTTGCGAAAATCTGCCGGCAGTGGTGCTGTGAAGCTGATTTTGGGGCCTTGTATCTGAAGGCCGTGATTGCTGGCGTATATAATGTTTTTGATGCCGATTTTGCCTTTGATATCTTTTGCAGACCTCCCAGTGACAATAGCTGTTGTGCATACAGGATTAGCAGATAATTTTTTCAACAAGTTTCTGGTCTGCTTGGGAATAAATGCTTTATCAGGATTTTCAACAATAGGAGTTAGGGTTCCATCGTAATCGAGAAACAGCAGAACAAATTTGTCGGCGATGTAATTTTCTAAGTTATCCCACTGAGTGAAGAGGTATTTCATTGGGAAAGCACTTATTCTTTGAACTCAAACTTCAACAATTCCGATATGATTTTACCTGCCCAGCGAAAGACGTTATTCTGCCGGACAATCTCTCTCATCTTTGCCATTCGTTTTTTGCGTTCTTCATCCGGCATCGTCAGTGCATTAAAAATGGCATCGCTGACTTGCTCACGGTCATAAGGGTTAATGAGAACGGCGTCGGTTAGCTCTCTTGCGGCCCCTGTAAATTGGCTCAGGACAAGCATTCCGGTTTCATCTGAACGGCTCGCTACAAATTCTTTGGCCACAAGGTTCATTCCATCGTGAAGCGAACTCACAACGCAAACATCTGCTGTGCGGTAGAGTGCCAATGTTTCGATAAGCGATAAATGTCGTCTGACTAAAATGATGGGCTGCCAGCCATCGGTGGAATGTTTCCAGTTTATCTGCTCGACGAGGGTATTTAGCTCATCGTTAAGAGCCTTGTAACTTGGTATATGTAAGCGGCTAATCGGACCCATCTGCAAAAAAACGATTTTCTCTTTTAATTCAGGATGTTTCTCAAGAAGGCGGTCGATTGCCAATAACTTTTCGGGCAGACCCTTGATATAGTCGATACGGTCAAGACCAACTAAAACCTTAACACCGGAAAGCCCGAATTCTTCCATTAGATTTTGCTGCGATTTTGCAACTTCCGGTGAGCTGGAAAGCTCGTTTATCGTTTCAAAATCCACGCCCATAGGATAAGGACGAATCAGAGTCTCATGCCCTGCACGAACGAACGAAAAACGCTCGCGTTCAACCCTGCCTTCTATTTCTCTGTCTATGACATCCAAGAAAGTCAGACAGTGGTAACGAATATGAAATCCCATAAAGTCGTTTGCTAATAGCCCATCGAGGATTTCCTTTTTCTGCGGGCAAATCCGAAACACTTCATCGCTGGGCCACGGTATATGCCAGAAGTGAGCAGTAAACACCCGATTCGGCGCCATTTCTTTTAGAAGTTTCGGCAAAACGCAAAGCTGATAATCGTGTATCCATACTACTGCTTTTCTATCTCCCAGCTCTTCAAGTATGGCATCGGCGAATTTTTGATTTACTTTCAAGTAGAAATCCCAATCTTCTTTCCTAAATATTGGTCGCTGGAAGGCCCTATGGCAAAGAGGCCATAATGCCTCGTTAGAATATCCATAATAGTAGCCGTTTTCTTCTTCTTTGGTCAGCCATACACGTTTCAATGTGTAGGCGGGGTTATCCGGCGGGACTTTTACCTTGCCCTGACTATCTGTAACTTTGTGGTCGGCATCGCCGCTGCTGGAGGCCACCCAGATTCCATTGCAGGCCTGCATAACAGGGTCCAGCGAGGTGACAACTCCGCCTACTCCACGCTGGCACTCAATCTTTCTTTTTTTGAATATATGGGAGTATGGCTGCCTGTTGGAGACTACAATAAGCAGATAATCACCCATTCTCTCCTTAATTAACTGGTGTAAATCCTGTCTTGTCCACATAGCACACCCCTTTTCAAACAGATTTTGGCTCCTTTGAACTTCTAAAACAGACCGCTGGAAATCTTTGGCTCAACGTCTGACCATTGCAAGCCCCCTATCGCCGCCTGTGCGATATTTGTCAGGTGGTCCCCGATTTTCTCAACATTATCGACTAAGTCGATAAATATCAAGCCCCCTTCAGGCGTGCAGACACCTTCGCTCATCCGCTGGACGTGGCTGCGGCGAAAATCCACCTGCGCTTTATTTACCTGCCTTTCAATGGCCAGCGCTGCCTTCGCTGCTCTTATGTCTCCATTCTCCAACGCTGCAATGACATCGTCAAACATCTGGTCAGCGTTTTTCCTCAGTAACTCCGCCTCAGCCATCGCCTGGTCGCTAAAGGAAATTTTCTGGTCTATCTTTCGCTGTGCAATCTCGACTATATTGACCGCGTGGTCCCCAATTCTCTCAAGGTCATTTACCGCGTGCAGCATCACCGGCAACCTAACAGATACCCCATCCGATAAAGACCTTGCTGATAACGCCGAAAGATACGATGTAATCTCAAACTGAAGCGAATCGATAAAATCTTCTATTTCCCCCACCGACCCAAGTTTCTTCCTATCATCTTCTATAATTCCTTCGATAGACTGCCTGAAGGCCCTTTTTGCGGTTTTCGCCATCCGGACGATTTCACGCTTTGCCTGCGCCAGAGCTATCTCTGGCGCGTCAAGCAAATGCTTCTCAAGCACCACCGGTGACATTGCTACCTCACTGGGTATTTTTGGCACCAACTTGACCACCACTTTTTCCAGCACGCCTATTAGTAGCAGAAATATACCGGAATTGACAACATTAAACATCGTGTGGGCAATGGCGATTTCCGATGCTATAGTGCTTGGCCCAAGCTCCCAGGGTGAGATCATCTGTACAAAAGCACGGTATAAACCAAAGTAAGCAAACGGGTAAGCAATAACCGAGCCAAGAACATTAAACATCGTATGTGCCCATGCAACTCGTTTGGCATTCCGATTCGCCTGAATTGCCGCAAGCTGAGCCGTGATTGTCGTGCCGATGTTGCTGCCTAAAATGAATGGTATCGAAACATTAAGTGCTGCTTCCCAGTTGCTGCCAAACGCCCCCTGCATCGCAAGTATCTGAACAATTCCTATGAACGCCGAGCTGCTTTGAAGAAGCACTGTTACCACAATCCCGACACAAATAGATAATATGGGCTTGCCACCAAGAGAAACAAAAAGTTCATGCACTCTTGGGCTCTCCCGTAATGGAGCGAAGGAATCCTTCATAAAACCAATGCCTAAAAACAATATGCCAAAGCCCAGAAGTACTTCGCCGATAGCTTTTAGTTTTCGCGTTCTACCCCCAATGTGCAGCAGGAATCCTACGCCCACAGCCGGTAGCGAATATAGTGTAATATTAAGCGCCCCTGATATCGACACCAGCCACGCTGTCACAGTCGTGCCCACATTCGAGCCAATAATCACGCCTATTGCCTGTCGCAGTGTAAGCATCCCGGCATTGACAAGACCAATTGCCATTACGGTGGTGGCACCGCTGGCCTGGATTACAGCAGTAACACCTGCGCCTACAAGAAACGCCTTAAAAGGTGTGCCAGTCATCGATTCGAGAATTTTCTTGAGCTTTTGGCCCGCTATCCTTTTTAGACCCCCCGACATCAAAACCATGCCAAAGAGGAACAACCCTAATCCCCCTATGGTTATAAAAATCATATTCCTAATCACGGTGGTTCCTTACAAAGAAAACTATAGAAAATTACAATGAACGGAAAAACGAGTATGAAAACCTATATTAGATTTGCGCGATAAAAAGTCAGGATAATAAAAGGCAAAGAATAATATCTTAGGTTTTATAGACAATTTCTGTAACCTGATTTTTTTTAGCATAATCTTCGAGATGTTTTTGAACAATCATTTTGGAACTTTGGGATTTTAAAAGAACAAACATATCTTTTCTTCCTTTATCTTCGATGTCATAGAATCCCTCTTTTACAATAAATAATATTTCTTTTTTATCGTAAGAAATTAGTCCTAAAAACTTTTTTTGTTTTTCTTCTTGAACTAATAAATGAGGATAACCGGCAGGAGTATCTGTTGGAGTTCCAGGGGGAGGAATATCTCTTTCAACAGAAAGCTTTCCATTATACAAGCGAGAGTTTTCAAGCTCTTGAACTATTTTTTCAATTACACTTCTAAGTTCTTCGCTTTGGTCTTGACTTTGAATTGTTTTCATAGCCATACCCCTATACTTAATACATTCTCCTAAAAGTCCTAATGCCTTATCGTGCTCAACGCTATGCTCCGGTAACAGCTTTTTAGCTCTATCTGTTCACAACTAAATAATTCACGGCATGTGCAAGTGTCCATACTGCTGTGGAACATATCAGAAGTAAGATTGTATACTTAATCCAGTGGGACATTGAGGCGGGCAGGCCGGTAGCAGTAAGTCCGCCGAAGAACTTTATGTCGAGATACCTTACAAAGACAAGTGCCACTACCGTAATCCAGAAAACTACGTCAGCGCTATGAAACATCCCATCTTCATGCTCAAAAATAAATATGATTGAAATAAAAAGAATTGCGTTGCCGAAAAACATCCAGAAAAGTCTTGCTATGACGCCAAGTCCGCTGTGGTGTTTATCGGTGGTTTGGTCGTTTTGTATAGACATATTCCGTCTCCTAAAAATCACAAAAATCGATTTATTAGGTGGCGGCCCGACCACCCTGACATGCCTATGAGGTTGTTCCCAACCCCACACCCTTTTATTTGATTATTATAGTAGAGATGAGAACCATTGTCAAAGTTTATTACAAAAAAATTTCGGTATAAAATTTGAAGAAAGAGCAGCGCTGGCGATTATTTTAACGGGGCAGCATCTCTAATATGGCTTCCGAGTGTCAAGCACTTCCGGGCAAACTAAACCGCCGGAGAGTATCATTTTGAACGCATCCTCAAGGGTCATAGCTATCTCAGTGATGGCGCTGGCGGGCACGATTAATAAGAAACCCGTGGTCAGGTTGGGTGTAGCGGGTACGAGTACTGTGTGAAGCGTTTCTCCAGCGGGGTTGCGGAAATGACCGGTTACAAAGCCGATGGCCTTAAAGCCAGGCTGCAGGAAATCAACGAGAACAACTGACTTGAATGCAGCCTGATTTGGCAACGTTATTGCCTCGATGAATTGCTTACTTGCTGCGTAAATGGCACGAACAACGGGTGCTTTGAGCACAAGGTTCTCGCCTAAAGATATCAATCGCCTGGCTAAAACAAACCGTCCTACTGCGCCCACGAGGTAAACCAGCAACAGCAGAATAACAATTGAGCAGAAGGATAAGAAGACACTGATATAGCTTTGTGGCACCGACCCGATTAATGAGTTCTGCTCGATAAGAGGTAGAAGCTTTTCTAATAACGGCCGCAGGAAGCTGACGAGCCAACGGAACAACCATCTCATCACAAGCAGAGTCACGCCAAAGGGCATAAGCAAGAGTATTCCCGAAACAATCCGGTTGCGGATGTTATTTTTTATATTTGCCCATATACCTGTTTTTTTTGCCGTCATTGTTGTTACCCTTCGGCCAGTATTGTGGCATTGCACAACTATACTTCCTTAGGATGCAGAATACAAGATATACGATAGGATGAAAAGGCAGAAAGACAAAAAAGGCATCGGTAGAAGGCGAAAGACAGGAGGCAGAAGACATAAAGCACAGAATGATATACAAACAACGAGCCACGATAGGACAGTTGAATTGTTAACGTGGGGTGCCGAGGATTTCGAGGGACTTTTTGATGACAGGAAAAGGCCTTGTTGTTACCTGGGGGTCATAGAAGTCGCCGGTTACCTGCAACTGGACAACGGCCTGGCCGAGACCTTCGGTGAGAGATTGTAAGACGGAAGGGTCGGCGGTGGCGAGGCGGGCGCCTCTTGCAATGAGTGTTAAATCGATACTACTGTCCCGCAGATTCATCTGGCCTGAGCCGTAAAACGCAAGGGCCCGGCCGGAGAGGTCGAGCTTTCTAAAGAAGAGGTGGTCTTGCTTGATGTATGAATCAACAAGCATCTGGCTAAAAGCGAAATCTTTCGGCTCGGTTAGTTTCAAGACATACAGGAGTTTGCCGAGAGGCGAGAGTTGACCGACCTGCATTTCGGATATTGCCAATCTACAAATGCCAATGCGAGAGGCGGTGTCAGCGATAGCGGCGGAGAGGCTTAATGAGCCGCTCATTTTACCGGTGGCAACCTGGGATTCAGGATTCAGGGTTCGGGGTTCAGAGGTGGCGGAGAGGAATTGCTTGAGGTCAATATTGTCGAAGACGACCTGAAGTAAATAGTTGGGGTTGGTGAGCGTTGGATGGTTGAATTCGAGGGCGCCTATTAGTTTGCCGCCGTAAAAATCGGCAAGCAAGTTCTGGGTTGACCATTTATGAAGATTGGGGTCATAATCAACATCGGCTCGGAGGAGGGTAATAGATTTACCGTGGATGGTGAGGTTATCAGCCAGAAGTATTGCGTTAGCGCTGCAGAGGCCGGAGCCGGTTTTATACAGAGCTTTTATTTTCACGGTTGCGTCCAGTTCGGCTATTGTGGAAGATACGTTAAAGGCACAATCATTAAATGTGGCGGCGCCGGCAAGGTCTACGAATTTTTTGCCATCATCTGCTTTGAGGATGCTTATATCGTTAAAATCCAAATCGAATTGGCCTACAGGAGAGAGGTTGCGGTAGAAGGATTGGATTGTTTTCGGCAGGGCGATGGCAAGTTTCTCACTAAAAGAAATATCTTTTGCAGAAAGTTGAAAGACCGCTTTATTGAAGGCATTATCAGTCAGAGATATTTGGCCATTTAGTTTGATAGTCGGGATTCCGGCTTGGATGGTGACATTATCGTCTGGAGCTGCAGTGATATTGCGGAAGGCGATTGTGTCGTCTGTTATTGTAACGGTGCCGGTGATATCTTTAAGCGGATAAGGAAACCGTTGGAAAGTAACAGTGTTGCCGAGGCAATTTACGGTTATTTTATGAGTAGGAGGAGTAAGGCTGTCAGGTCTGGTTAAATCTGCGGTGAGATTTACTTTACCCTCCGGCTGGAATTCTCGAAGGTTTTTTCTGAGCGGCTGGGGCAACAGAGAAAATAACTGGTCGTTTAGCTGCGTCTGCTTGAGGTTTATGGACAAATTGTATCGGGATTGCCGGTCGTGCTCATCTGGCCAGACCTGGCCGGTCAAAGAAAGCTGACCCTGGTTATACTGGCCGGTAAGTCTTTTGATATTTATCGAGTCCGGAGTGAGAACGATGGCGGCTGATACATCAGAGATGGCTACAAGTGGCTTTTTCAAACTTAAAGAGGCTTCTTTGAAAGATATATCTGCGGTAAAGGTTGTTTCGGTGTTCTGAGAGGGTGATGAGATATTTATGCGGCCATCGACCAGACCGATGAGGTCAAACTGATTGAGCAGACGCTTCTGGCTATCGGGCAGAGCTTGTCTGAGCATCGAATCCAAAGGGACATTATTAACGTCAATTGCGATATTATATATCGGTATTTCTGTGCTGTGAGATACAATTCCATTAAAGATAATTTTCTGCGAATTTGTCCGGGAGGTAACATCTGAAACGACTATGGTGTCGGCATCGAAGAAGAGGTTGCCGGTGAGGTTTTCCAGTGGATAGGGGACATTCCGGTATAGCGTCTGGGCGTCGGTAAGTTTGACGGCAAGTGTTTCTTTTCTATCGGTTTGTGAAAAACGGGCGACCTGGTAATCTGTTGAGACCAGGCCGCGAGGAGCGAAGGCAGACCAGAGTTCCTTTTGTTTTGCACTGAGGGCGCTATAAAGGTCATTATCGAGAGCCATATTGTCACTTGTGACGCGAAGCTGATATTTCCAGTTTGGGCCGAAGTCGCGGGTCCAGCCGCTAATTAGCAGCTTGACATTGCGGTGCTGACCGACCAGATTGTTGAATTCTGCGCTATCCTGTGTGAAATTTGCCTGGCCGGTAAGGTGCTCTATCGTGTAAGGGAATCTGTTATAGCATATAGAGACATCCTTGCAATAGACTTTGCCGGTGAGTGACAGTTTGCTAAGGTTCTTGAGATTTCCTGAGGCATCGAGTTCTAAATCTATTCGGCCTGAAGGCTGATAACGATTGAAGAATTTTTGCAGAGCAGTAAATGAGCTGGACTTTTCGATGGATGGAGGGCTAACCTGTGCGAATCGGTCAAGGGTGGGAGTGCGTTTGGATTGGAATTCTTTTATCCTTAACTTGAGTGCAAAGGTTCTACCCTGGTCATATTTGATTTCGGCTGCCAAGCGGTCTATTATCCAGATTGCTTCCAGTGTAGGTGAATCTATTGAAGAGATACCGCCCGCGATGGTGATTAAGCCGGGCTTCCAGTAGCCTGTTAAACGGCTTTGGCCGAAGCCGCCGGCTAATTTGGCTGTTGTTATTTCAAAGCTATAAGCATCGGTGGTTTGCTGGTCAAATCCGAATTTTGCAGTGAGGGGGACAGAGGCAGCGACTTTGACCTGGCCGTTTGAGATTTTGCTATATTGCAATGTTCCATCGTTGAGCAGAATGAGCGGCATTTTACCAGAGCCGCCCGTTGGTATTTTAAGTTTAAGGGCAGATAGGTTCCACAGGTCTGTGTCCATATCATATTGTGCGTTGAAGACAAAACCGTTAATGGTTATGACCTTTAATCGCGGGCGAAGCAGTAATAAGCTGGCGATACTGAATCGGCCGAATACGGTTTGGGCCTTCAATATGGTGTCATCGCCGACCTGCTTTTTGTGGGGGCGGATAACGAGATTTTTGATGAAGACCGAGCCATTGGTATTAAAGTCGATAGATTCGGTCTGGATTTTTGTGCCGGTCAATTCTGCAATCTGGTCTATGGCGATATGGCATAGGGCCTTTCCTGTTACCAGAAAGAGCAGCCACAGACTTACGACTAAAATAAAAACTGTCAGCAGCCAGCGAAAAACTCTTCTTGCAATTCTTGCCGCGATAGATTGTTGCTGGTTTTTTAGCATCTAACTGAGAACTCAAAAATCAAAAATTGGTTAATTAGTTAATTGGACTAACCTGGATCTGGCGCACTCACCACTCACCAATTAACCACTCACCAATTTAGCTTAAGTTTTTAGTTTTACATTTTGCATTCTTTTTATTGCTTTATCGGCGATGTCGCGGCGGTAATAGGCGCCTTCAAATTTTATTTTTTCAACGGCCTGGTAAGCACGGGCTTTTGCATCAGCGATTGAGGGCCCCAGTGCGGTTACGCCGAGGACTCTGCCGCCGTCGGTTACGATGTCGCCGTCTTTACCTTTGGTGCCTGCGTGAAATAAGATGACGTCTTTAAGTTGTTCAGCTTCCGCAAGGCCGGTTATCTTTTTGCCTTTCTGATAATCGCCCGGGTAGCCACCCGAGGCCATTACGACGCAGACAGCAGGTCGTTCGTCCCACCGGAGGGTAACATCTTCGAGGTTTCCATCACAGACGGCAAGGCAAACCTGTAACAGGTCGGTCTTGAGGCGAACGAGGATGGGCTGGGTTTCAGGGTCGCCGAAGCGGACGTTGAATTCGAGGACTTTTGGCCCGGCAGGTGTAATCATAAGTCCGGCATAAAGGACACCTTTATATGGTGTGCCGTTACGATTCATACTATCGACAGTCGATACAAGGACTTCACGAGTGATTTGCTTCATCATCTCTTCGGTAACGATTGGTGCCGGGCTGTAAGCACCCATTCCGCCGGTGTTGGGGCCGGTGTCGCCATTGCCGATGGGTTTGTGGTCCTGTGAGGATTCCATAACATAGATATTTCGGCCATCAACAAAGGCCAGGATGGACGTTTCTTCGCCGATGAGTTTATCCTCAACAATGATTTTATCGCCTGCTGAGCCGAATATTTTATCGCACATTATTTTTTCTGCTGCGAGAATGCCGTCAGCAGGGTCATCGCAGACAAAAACTCCTTTACCCTTTGCGAGGCCTGCGGCTTTTACTACGACGGGCTGGTCCCTGCTTGCGATATATGCCTTGGCATCGTTGAACCTGTCGAAGGTTCGCCCTTCAGCCGTGGGGATGGAGCCGGAGCGCATAAGCTGCTTTGCGAATACCTTGTCGGCTTCGAGCTGAGCAGCGGCGGCAGTAGGGCCGAAGGCCTTTATGCCGGCAGACTCAAACGCATCAACGGCCCCTGCGGCCAGAGGGTCTTCCGGGCCAACGATGGCAAGCTCGATGCGGTTCTGACGAGCGAATGTTACCAGCTTATCAATGTCATCGGCTTTGATAGGGACATTGAGACCGCATTGTGCGGTGCCGGGATTACCCGGGGCGATGTAGAGTTTGTCCAGGTCTTTCGACTGCGCCAGTTTCCAGGCGATTGCATGCTCGCGTCCGCCGTTGCCGATTAAAAGAACATTCATTTGCAAAACTCCATCACAGATTGATTATTGATAATTGATGATTGTTTATTATTTCCTTTTTTTCTTATGCGTCCTACATACGTGTGAATAATCTACCAAAGATTACAGGATTACTCAAGTATTTTTGGGAGCAAGGACCTTGAGGCAAGGTATATTTGGCGTTTGTATGCGGAATCTGTATTCTGCCGTCTGTTTTACACAGAGGCCGAAGGCTGACCAGGCATCTTAAACAATCGTCAAGATGGCTACCGTCAGGTATCCCTAACGGGATTATGCCATTTCGGTAAGGCGGGTTAAGGATTCACCGCCTTATTGTAGATTCGAATGTCGTCAATCAGGCCGGCCCAGAAAGTGCCTGCGGCGAGAGTCCGACCGGCACCGAGGTAGAGACCCCTGTCCCAGGAAACCAGATTAGCGATGGTGCCGGTATCTTTAGCAATCTCAACCCAATCTGCATATAGGTGTCTGCGAGAGCCATCCCACATAACGCCAATATGATGCCAGTCGCCATCGGTAATTACAAATTCAGCTACGAGCGGAGATGTTAACATACTGCCATCGGTTAAGGCGGTCATAAGCCTCCCCTGGAGCGGGTCTGCGCAGAGCCAATCCTTCCCACCAGGCAAAATCAAACTGGCTGCTTGAGATATAACTACTTGTCCTGCGCTGCCTCCCTTGACCCAGGCCAGAGCAGAAAATTGCCCGCTGGAAGGGTTCAACACAAATGGCGTCGCAACATAATCACCTGCGCCGTCCAACTGAAGCGCACCATTTATCATACCACCGACCGACTGCCACAGCGGGTTCCCATAAACTGTGCCATCTTTATCGCCCGCCGAATCTTCCGCCACACTGCCCGCTTTCTCATCCAGCCTCCAATGTGCAATCAAGCCCGGAAATGTAAGCCAATCTTTTGCAAGGAAAGCGAGGTCCTGAAAATCGACAATTTTGTCGCCAAAAGGTTCCGGCGCGATGTCAACGGATGATTCATCCTGCCGCCAGTAACAAACAAGTCTGGAGAAGTCTCTCAAATTTATAGTTCCATCGTTGTTCAGGTCTGCATTTTTAAGTTGTTGCGGGGATGCATATTCAATGATAGTCATAGCTAAGTCGTAACCTGTTGCCACACCTCTTCGAAATGCTGTGCCGTCTGAGTAGCTATTCCACGCTTCCTGCACGAAAGGTGTAAAGCCCAGTGTATCGGTAACTTCGATATAGTAGGTTTGGCCGGGAACCAAAGGCACTTCATCCTTGTTGTAGCTTACGCCGACCAGGTCTGTGGTTGAGGCGTAATATGCACCCTGTGTCGTTTTTGCAGGACCAACTTGAGGCCCCAAAGGACCGCCCTGGCGGACCTTCCAGGTCAGGTCGAAATTTGTGTCGCTGCTGGCTGCAAATAAATCGACCGCAGCGAGGCAAGTGCCGGTTGCCACGAAAGTCTGACCCCATTGTGTGTCGTTCAAGGTGTCAACGAAGATACCTGGCCCGTAGTTAAGCCGGGTGTGCGTAACCATCTGGTTGTTGCGGTCAACAAAGATGGTAACATTAAGGTCATAATTTTCTGAGATGCCGTTCTCGTCGTATGCTCTGCCGTGCGGGTAGCTGCCGGCGTCTTTATCTCGTTTGTAAATTGCGCAGCCGCCGTTGACCCAGATTTTTACTGCGTATTTTTTGCCGGGTGTAATCGGGATTTGGCCCGAGGGCCATCTGACCCACTCATCCGAATCTGAGGCAATGCTGTTCTCTGGTTTTGTGCCGAGAACCCTCCAATTTCGAACATCCGGATTTCCGTTATCTTCGAGAATGCTCACCTCTGCCCAGTCGCCGCTATACTCTCCCCAACCTGCCATTATCCAGGATACGCAGCGTACGGATGTTCCCGTTGCAAGAAAAGTCTGATACCAGGTCCATTTCCATTCAGTCCACTGCTGCCCGGCTGTGTTCTTAAAGTAGGTTGAGTAATCGACATCGAGGTCGATATTTACCAGTGCCTGTTGACCATCGACTATCTGAACATTTGGGACTACTTTGGGTGAGGCGAAAAAATCCGGCTGGTTCACATATACCGAATAGGTCCCTGCAGGCAGATTGTCGATGCGGTAGTATCCATCGTTTGTAGGCGGCTGGCCTGGTGGAGCTCCCAGCCGACGACAGGGGCCGACCATAGAATTATCGGGGGGCGAAAGAAACAGGTCCCACTCGTATAGATACACGTATCCAGCCGCAGGATTCCCTGCTATTTTCTCGAAGCGTCCCTGGCCGGTAATCGAGCCGGTCGCATACAGAGGCTGAACAAGTGCTGTCGAAATGATTAGAATCACGGCAAAACGATTACTAAATTGGCTTATATCCATTCGCGTAAGTCCTCCAAATAATAGCAAACTCTATCGGTCGTAACAAAGGACAATTATCTATTTCAATAGAGATAGATGTCCGGCATCAACTCAAAGCTAACGGTATTATAACATATTTGGCCAATCAGAACAAGTGCCCCATCTTTCACATCGTTCAAATAATAAGGCCTATGGCAGGGTTGCAAGCCAGTTTTCGGCAAGAATCTGGAAATCGAGAAGAGTAACTTCGCCGTCGCCGGTAAGGTCGGCGCCGGAGCAGGTATCGCAGACGGCATCGAGCCAGCGGAAGGTTATGAGCTTTAGGTCATCGAGATTCACCTTTTTACTTTTGTCGATGTCACCGGCAAGGAACGGCTGGTCATCGAAGCCGTATGTTGTTATGGTTGCACCTTCAAAACCGGCAAATACATGAATGAAGCAAATATTCTTTGCCCGCAGCTCAGCCAGCAAATCCGCAGATATGCCTGGTTCGAGACGTGGTTCGAATATAAAATGTTCGCCAAAATTATGATGCTCCGGTCGATAAGTCTGGGAATACCAGCCGTGGAGCACAATCGGCCTGGTGGTGTAACCGCCAATAATGGTTTCTACCCACCGGCTAAGAGGAGCAGTATAGCCGGCAGCAGCGCCAGGGTCAGGCGGCCAGTAAAATGTGATTTGTATCAAGACGCCTTTTGGCCCGGTGAAGGAGCGATGCTGGAGGATGTCACCTGGTTGCGGCTTCGGACAGGGACAAAGCTGTATTTCTTCCTCGGTTGTAGTTTTTGGGCCTGACCAGTCCCAGGAAGGGACGGGTCTATCGTATTTGACGTGCAGAACAGGCCGCCAGAGGTCAAGGAGCATAAGGATTGGATTTTCCGCTGCTTCCACCTGGATTGGGATGTTTTCCGTGCGAAGACGACAGGAACGGCGGTTGGCCAGATGATGCATAAGCCAGTTATCATTTGTATTCACGCTTTTAATTGAAGCGTCTTCCACGGTATGCGCGGCGAAGGGCCAGAGCGGCAAAATGCCCGTGACGGTTCTGATGCGGCCGGTGTCTGTGTATTTAAGAGTTACGTTTGTATAGAAGCTGTCTATAAGATTGACTTTTGTGAGCCAGATACTTTGCGTTTCAAATAGCCACCGCGATTTGAGGCGGTGGTTGGCGAAGACATCGGCGAACTCGCCCTGGAATGTGCAATACTGCGCAGGTTCGTTAATTAGAAACGGCGTTCTGTCGGGCGCATTACCCGGCCGGGGGATTTCCCGCACCTGTTTAACGAGAAGCTTGCCTTGCGGGGCGACTTTTTTGTATTCCAGGTCGAGCAGGAAATTGGTCTTGCCTGTAACCTGTCTGAATCGGCTGGCAGCAGCGATAAGCAGTTGTGAAAGATTGATATAGTCATCCTGCCAGTTCATCACCATAGCGCCCAAGGGGACGAGATTTGAGTAGCGATTTATCGTCAGATACGTTCCATAAGGAGAGATGCCGACGGAAACTTCTTCAGGGATGGAGCCATCTTCGGCGTTTGCAACCGAGGTTGCGCCATATTGAGTTACAAGCTTGATGTCCCAGCCGGAGAGGTAGGATGGTTCGATTGTAGCTACACCATTAGCCATTTCATACAGGTCGGGTGTAGAATGATGCACAAGCAGGGCCATACCGACCTGGGATTCGTTGACATCGTAACGAAGGCGTTCGAGGAAGGCATTGTTGTTGTAGAAGCTGGCGAAGACCTTGCGGATTGCCCTGAAGACACCCCGCTCGCGGGATTCGTTTGGGTCGCACAGGCATGGCCCGCTATTGTCACCATCGAGGTCGTCGGCAAGGCAGCCGCTGAAACTATCGTATAGGCCTGCGCCGGTGAACTGGTTGCTGTCCTCAACGTTGCTTGAGCTTCGAAAGCGAATTTTTCTTTTAGGGTCGAATCCGTAGAGCGGGTCTTGCAGGATGCTTATGATTGCATTTGTTTGAGTCTGAGTGAAGATAGTAACATCGGTGTCCGTGAACATATCTCGGATGTCATCGAGGTCGGCCCACAGTGCCGACATATCAGAGGGCGGATAGGTGTATTGTGAAAGTCGGTCGGATATTTCCTTGCGAAGTGTTTTGCCGTTTGCAAGAGTCTGGCTCAGGAATTCGTTCCATAGTTTGAATGAAAAGGCGACAGCGACACGGCAATCGTTGGGGATAGAGGTTCGGAGGATTCCGTAGTTGGCGGCTTTGCCGCCGAAATATTTGATGTCACCCGGTAGCAAGCCGTCTGTGGGTGCGCTATAGGCACCGTAGTCGGCTATCGGAGTAATGTTCAGAACCGGCGGTCTTCTTAGGGCTAAAATTTCTTCAATTGTTGGGGCATCGAGGACGCCTTCGGTATCGATAAGCCTGACGTCGCAGCCGCTAAATACTTCAAAGGCGCGAAGGACAATTCCATGACCAACGAGCTGGAGAGCACGTTCAACATCTTCAGCGAGCGCCAGATACACGAAAGGAACGCCAAAGGTCTTAGCAAGGATGGCGACGTGCGAATTTGGCGTGGATGGCGACAGGGTAATAATTCCACAGACCAGGGGAACATCGGCGGGGACGCCATCAGTCAGGAGGATGTCATCAGGTTTGAGCAGGCCAGAGCGATAAGCACTATTAATATTGCTGCCTTCGATGTATTTTAGTTTGCCGAGTGTCCAGCCGGTTGAGTAACAGCAGTTACCTTGCAGCCAGCGTGCGGTGGAGCTGATGGAGATACCCTGTGCTTCGAACCATTCACGGTTGGCCTCGGCTGTTGCAATTTGTTCGTAAGAGGGGAAGTAAAAGGCACGGACGTTTGGGTCGGCGGTGATGCCGGCCTTGACAATGTTGAATAGTTCGGCAATCTCTTCTTTGGTATATGGGTCGCGGCGGACAAACTGGATGCCGTATTCCCGATATGGGGGCGGCGGTGGATAGCCACCAGAAGGCGGCATAATGACCGCACCCAAAATTGCCTGCTGGTCAAGTTCGTAGAGGGTGGCCTGGTCAAATTGCTGCGGGGTCATACCGTAGAAGGGAGGCAATATTTCAACTGCAAAATCGTAGTGGAAGGTGTATTTGCGGCAGTCCTGGAAATATACGATGTTAGGGTCGTATGGCGATAGCAAAATTGTGAACTTGACCCAGTCGGGGTCGTTGGCGGAGGTGCCTTGAACACGAAATGGTTCATCGGGAAAAACTATCTGGTTTTTCCAGTATGGCGAAGGCGTAACCGTCTGCGCCCCTGCGAGCGGAGATAGCACAAGCGTAAGCAGAATGACTGAGATGAGCAGCGAAGGATTTAGGTTTGTATTTTTACCGGTCTTCATTGTCATTTTGTCCCGCCAAAGCGGGCCTCCGGAAATAACCAAATACATTATATCCGACCGGCCTTGAAATGTCAAAAAATTGCTGCTGAAGATACTGACTCATCTATGACTCTCAAAAAAATACCTTGGCTCTACCTGAACCAATAACTTGCTTAAAATCCTCACTTTTTGGGCTGTTTTCTGACAATTCTTCAAAAAATTACTGATTTTCTATACATTCTCTTGACTTTTAAAGGACGTTGCATTTTTCTATTGATTACAACTCTTCTGCACTTTCCAAAAAAATGAAGGTTAGTTTAGCTCTTTAACAAACGAGATTTCATAAAAATGGCTTATCCTTCCGATGTGTGTAATAGCAAAAGACACATTTGGAAAGGAGAGCCTATGTTT
>Ga0315293_10000503_pt1 | contig 36410 bp, 30 predicted proteins | sample YL17G13_20_MG_FD_203071 | JGI IMG/M metagenome (GOLD analysis project Ga0315293, IMG submission 203071) | Sediment microbial communities from Yellowstone Lake, YNP, Wyoming, USA - YL17G13_20 | ecosystem: Environmental > Aquatic > Freshwater > Lake > Sediment | place: USA: Wyoming | collected... | reverse complement strand
GAGCACCTGACCAAGTTCTTCCCGGTCCGCGGCGGCGTGCTGCAGCGGGTCCGCGCATGGGTGCAGGCGGTCGACGATGTCAGCTTCGAGATCCTGGAAGGCGAGACGCTGGGCCTGGTCGGGGAGTCGGGCTGCGGCAAGACGACCGTCGGGCGCACGATGCTGCGCCTGCTCGAGCCGACCGGCGGCCGGGTGATGTTCGACGGGGTTGAGGTCTTCCGGCTGCGCGGCGGCGACCTGAAGGCGATGCGCCGCAACATGCAGATCATCTTCCAGGACCCCTACTCGTCGCTCGACCCGCGCATGCCGGTGGGCGAGTCGGTGGCCGAGGGGCTGCGCATCCACCGCATCGGCACGGCCAGCGAGCAGAGGGGGATGGTTCAGGACATGCTGCGCAAGGTCGGGCTGGAGGAATACCATGCCCGGCGTTACCCGCACGAGTTCTCGGGCGGGCAGCGGCAGCGAATCGGCATCGCCCGGGCCCTGGCGCTGCGGCCGCGGTTCATCGTGGCCGATGAGCCGGTGTCGGCGCTGGATGTGTCCATCCAGTCCCAGGTGCTCAACATCCTCAAGGACCTGCAGGCCGAGTTCCACCTGACCTACCTGTTCATCGCCCACAACATGAGCGTCGTCGAGCACATCTCCGACCGCGTGGCGGTGATGTACCTGGGCAAGGTGGTGGAATTGGCGTCGCGCGGCGAGCTGTTCGCCAACCCGCTGCACCCGTACACCCAGGCGTTGATGTCGGCGATCCCGATCCCCGATCCGCATCTGCGCAAGCAGCGCATCCTGCTCCCCGGCGACGTCCCCAGTCCGCTGAACCCGCCGCGCGGCTGCCGCTTCCATCCACGCTGCCCGGTGGCGATGGAGCATTGCGGCATCCAGGAGCCGCGTTTCCAGGAAGTCAGCCCCGACCATTCCGTCGCCTGCTGGCGGGTGGCCTAGCAGTCTTCGGAACGCAGACGGCCGCGCTCAGACCCCCACTCCCGGCCCCTCCGTCGCCTGCTGGCGGGTGGCCTAGCCGCCCCCCGAGGAATGCCGTCTCGGCCTCACCCCCTTCCCCCTCTCCGCAGACAACACCATCATCGACGAAGGTGCGCGGCGGAGAGGGGGTTCTTTGTTTTGGGGGGAGGGGGGAGCAACGCTCCCCCCTCCCCCCAAGATTGTTCTTCCGATCTAGCCCCGCGTCCGCAGGGGGAGGGGAGTCTTCTTCTGGGGAGTGGGGGGAGCATTGCTCCCCCCACTCCCCAAACCCTGTACCCCCTCTCCGCCAAGCAGGCTCGAGGATGAAGGTGCCGTCCGCGGAGAGGGGGGAACGGGGTGAGGCCGCAGGAATGCTGTTGAGAATGCCCCTTGGTTCCTCCGCCCGAGCGTGCGCGGCCGGACGACCCCATTCGGGTGGCCCTGCCAGCCCGCTGTGCTAGAATCCCCTGCATGACCGCCCCGCGCATTCTGCTGGTGGACGACCAGCGCCAGGTCAGCCGCATGTTGCGCGCCAGCCTGGAACTCTCGGGCCAGGACTACAACGTCGCCGACGTCGCCTCGGCCGAAGAGGCGCTGATCGAGTTGTCGCGCGGCCCCATCGACCTGCTGGTAACCGATCTGCGCCTGCCGGGAATGTCCGGCCTCGAGCTGCTGGCCAAAGTCCGCCAGCAGAACCCGAAGGCGCGCGCCATCATGATTACCGGGGCACCGACGGATGAGATCGAAGCCGAAGCCGCCGCCCTGGGCGTGATCGCCTTCCTGCGCAAGCCCCTGGGCACAAGCTTCTTTCTGGAGGCGGTCGCCCACGCGCTCGAGTCCGCCGTCGCCCCCGGCCCCTCGGCCGAGGCGGTGGAGGAAGAGCGGCCGCGCATCGCTGAACGGCTGGCGGCCCTGCGCCGCGAGCTCGGGGCGGAAGCGGCGATCCTGGTGGGTGACAATGGCCGTGTCCTTGCGCGCGCCGGGGATCTGGTCAATCTCGATCTCGAGGCGACGCTGCCGTCGCTCATGGCGGCCTTCTCCGCAGGGCTCAAGGTCAGCCATCTGATGGGCGCCTCGCTGCCCGGCAACCTTCAGTACTTCAATGGTCATGCGTACGACTTCTACATGACCAACGTGGGCGGATCGTATTGCCTGCTGATCGTCTTCCAGGCCAAGCCCGAAGCTGGACAGATGGGCGCCGTGGTTCATTTCGGCCGGCGGGCGGCCAGCGACTTGCTGGCCGCGCTCTCGAGCCTGGGGGTCGTGGAGCTGGAGACGAAGCCGCCGGCCGTAGGTCTGCTTTCGAGGTTACCGGCTGTGGAACCTGTGCGGGAGGTGTCGGCTCGTGACCTGGCGTCGGCTGCCCGCAAGGTGGAACGCAAGGACGTTGGGACCTTTTGGGACGACGCCGTCGCTGAGACCAAGGATTGGAACCAGGCGGAAGGCGACGCGCTGTCCTATGAACAGGCCCGCCTCCTGGGCCTGCTGCCGGAAGAGCCGGACGCCGAAGGCTGAGCGTGGCGCCGGCGGCTGCGCCGGAAACCGCTATGTTAGAATGGCGGCGCTCTCGGCCCCTGCCGGGGGACTCTGGGGCGTAGTGCAATGGCAGCACACCGGACTTTGAATCCGTGGATCTAGGTTCGAATCCTGGCGCCCCAGCCTGACGTGCCGCAAGCCCCCGGTGAACCTGCCTGAGTCCCCGCCTCCCCTGCGTCCCGGTCTGCCGGACGAGACGAACGAAGGATCGTCCCCGCGAGGAGAAACCCATGAGTGCTGACGGTGCGGCGGTCGTCTTGGCGGCCGGTCTGGGTACGCGAATGAAGTCCGCGCGGCCGAAGGTACTGCATGAGCTTGGCGGTCGCCCGCTCTTGTCGTGGGCCGTCGAGGCCGCGCAGCAGGCCGTGGAGGACGGACGCGTCGTCGTGGTAATCGGCGCCGAGGCGCAGGCCCCGGCGAAGGAACTCGTGGGCGCGCGAGCCGCCCTGGCCCTGCAGGAGGATCGCCTGGGAACCGGGCATGCGCTGCTCCAGGCACGTGACGTTGCCTCGGGCGCGGCGCTGATCCTGGTGACCAGCGCGGACATGCCTTTGCTGCGACCGGAGACGCTGCGCTCGCTAATCGACTCCCAACGCCGCGCCACGGGGCCGATGACGCTGCTGACCACGCGGGCGGATTCGCAGCGCGGCTTCGGCCGGATCGTGCGCAACGGATCGGGCGACGTGGTGGCCATCGTGGAAGAGGCGCATGCCACACCGGAACAGCGGCAGATCCGGGAGGTGAACGCCGGCGCGTACTGCTTCTGTGCCGAATGGCTGTGGTCCGCGCTGCCGGATCTGCCCCTGTCACCCAAAGGTGAGTACTACCTGACCGACCTGGTCGAGAAGGCCGTGGCCGCCGGCATGAGCGTCGCCGTCGTGACGACCGACGATCCGGACGAGGTGATCGGCATCAACACTCGCGAGCACCTGGCCGAGGCCGAAGCGGCGCTGCGGGGCCGGATCAACCGGCAGTGGATGCTGGCTGGCGTGACGCTGCAGGATCCGGCGAGCACGTATATCGGCCCGCAGGTCACGCTGGGCGCGGATACCCTCGTGCTCCCCAACACGCATCTGGAGGGGAACACAACCATCGGCCGCGGCTGCCGGCTGGGGCCCGGGACGATCCTTCGCGACTCGCGGCTGGGTGACGGCTGCAGGGTGGAGGCGTCGGTGTTGGAGGGGGCAGAGCTGGACGAGGACGTCGAGATCGGGCCCTTCGCCCACCTCAGACCCGGAGCTCACCTGATGCGCGGCGTGCACATGGGCAACTTCGGCGAGGTCAAGGACAGCACACTCGGGCCGGGGACGAAGATGGGACACTTCTCGTACATCGGCGACGCCGAGATCGGTGCGGAGGTCAACATCGGCGCCGGGACGATCACCTGCAACTACGACGGCGAGAAGAAGAACCCGACGACCATCGACGATGGCGCTTTCATCGGCAGCGACACGATGCTGGTGGCGCCGGTGCGTGTCGGGAAGCGAGCCAGGACGGGCGCCGGAGCGGTCGTGACCAAGAACGTCGCGGACGACACGCTGGCGGTGGGGATGCCGGCGCGGGCGATTCGGAAGCTGAAGGCGCGGGATGCGGATTGACATTGCCCTCGGCACGCTCGTCGTGCTGGCCGTTGCCGCCTTCGGCCTGGCGCTCGGACGCAGCGCACTGGTCAACAGCCACGCGGCGCGCCTGAAGAGCCTGCAGGAGATGGGCGAGACCCGGGCCGGGTGGGCGCTGCGCGTGGCAGAGAATGCCACGCGCCTGATCGTGGCGCTGACGCTGGTGCAGAACCTGTTCCGCCTGCTCTTCCTGGGGATCGCCCTCGGCGCCTTCGGCGGGAGGCTCGGGATTTCGTGGGCCGAGTGGGGACGCTGGCTTGGAGTCCTGCTGCTGGCGGCCCTGATCCTGGCGTTGGTGGAGTCGCTGGCCGACGGCCTGGGCCATCGCGATCCGGAGGGTTGGGCGCTGCGCGTGATCCCCGTTCTGGGCCCGGTGGTCGCCGTGTTTGCGGCACCGGCCCAGGCACTGCGCTGGCTGGGGAGCCTCGGAGCTCCGTCGCGGGCGGCTGGCCGTCCGGCGCTGGTGACCGAGGAGGAGATCAAGACGCTGGTCGACGCCGGCGAGGAAGGCGGGGCGATCGAGGAAGAGGAGAAGGAGATGATCCTCTCCATCTTCCAGTTGGGTGACACGCTGGCGCGTGAGGTCATGGTGCCGCGGATCGATATCGTCGGGTTCGAGGCGGACATGCCCCTGGCCGAGGCCGCCAAGACGCTGATCGAGACCGGACACTCGCGCGCACCGGTCTACTCCGGGACGATCGACAACATCGTCGGCCTGCTGTACGGCAAGGACGTATTGGCGGCCTGGCACGCCGACGACGGCGAGAAGCGGGTGAAGGGCGTCATGCGTCCGGCGATCTTCGTGCCGGAGGCTAAGAAGCTCGATGACCTGCTGCAAGAGATGCAGGCGCGCCGGGTGCAGATGGTGATCGTCGTCGACGAGTACGGGGGGACGGCGGGAGTGGTGACGCTGGAGGACATTGTGGAAGAGATCGTGGGCGAGATCCAGGATGAGTACGACCTGGCCGAGGAGATGCCCTACCAGGAACAGCCGGATGGCAGCTACCAGTTCCGCGGCGGGATCGATCTGGACGACGTCAACGAGCTCACCGGCTCACGGCTGTCGAAGGATGCCGGCGAGACACTGGGCGGCCTAATCTACAGCCAGCTTGGGCGGGTGCCGACGGCCGGCGAGGTGCTGGAGGCGGGCGGGCTGCGCCTGCGGGTCGAGCAGGTTGCGGGGCGGCGGATCCGCAAGGTGCATGCCGTCCGGCTCGAGCCGCGCGAGGCGATGGAGGCGGACGATCATGACGATCACGCAAGACCAACGGAGTGACCTGGTGGCGCAGGCGGTTGAAGCGCGGCGCCATGCCTATGCGCCCTATTCGAACTACCCCGTTGGGGCGGCGCTGCTGACGAAGTCCGGGAAAGTGTTCACCGGGGTCAACGTCGAGAACGCCGCCTACCCGACCGGCATGTGCGCCGAGCGCACGGCCGTGTTCAAGGCTGTGTCGGAGGGCGAGCGCAGCTTTGCCGCCATCGCCGTCGTGACCGAAAACGGCGGGACGCCGTGCGGTTCGTGCCGGCAGGCGCTTTCGGAGTTCGGGCTGGAGACGCTGGTGTTGATCGCCGACGCCGGCGGCCGGATCGTAAGCGAGACGACGGTCGGGGCCCTGCTGCCCCAGGCTTTTGGACCGGGCGACCTGCCGCGAGGCTGAGGACCGCGTTCCCCTCCCGCCTGGCCTCACCTTGCCCAAGCACGATCCTCGTGTCGTCCAGATTGCGCCGCCTCGCGGGGCAGGAGCCGCCATCGACCCCGGTACCGGTCGCGAAGCCCAATGGCGTGCAGACGCCGCCTTGGCGCATGCCTGCCAGAGGCCGCGATGGGGCCCGCTGGTATAATCCGCGCATGCCCAGCCGCGAGCGCCTCTACCGGACGGAAGCGGTCGTCCTGCGCCGGGGGGAATTCGGAGAGGCGGATCGCATCCTCACCGCGTACAGCCCGGAACACGGCAAACTGCGCCTGATAGCCAAGGGCGTGCGCAAGGTGCGGTCGCGCAAGGCCGGGCATCTCGAGCCGTTCACTCGCGTCGAGTTGCAGATCGCCCGCGGCCGCGACCTGGACGTCATCACACAGGCCACTGCGCTGGACCTGCACACCGGGTTGCATCACGACCTGGAGCGCTTCGGGCACGCTGCCTACGTCGTTGAGCTGATGGATCGCTTCACCGTCCAGGAAGGCGAGAGCCGCGGGCTGTACCGGCTGCTCGTCGATACGCTCGACCGGCTGTCCGAGCCGCACGAGCCGGCCGCCGTCGTCGACTACTACCAGCTCCGGCTGCTCGACCTGCTCGGCTACCGTCCCGAGTTGTTTCGCTGCCTGGGCTGCGGGGCCGAGGTCCGTCCCGTCGATCAGTACTTCTCGGCCGCCGCGGGCGGGGTGGTGTGTCCGGATTGCGGGCCGCGCCGGCCGGAGGCGCGCCGACTTTCGCTGGCGGCCCTCAAAGTGCTGCGTCATTACCAGCGCAGCACGTTTGCCACCGCCGTGGCCCCGCACGTGCGCTTTGAGGTACTGGATGAGACTGGGCTGGTGCTCGAAGCCTACGTGAGCTACCTGCTCGAGCGCCGACTGCAGGCGCCCGTGTTCCTGCGCCAGGTCCGGCATCTCGAGCCCCACGCCCCGGCTACCCAGTGAGCATGGTGGCACGTCTTCTTCGGAGAGAGGACACTTGTCCCAGACGCCCCTGACCTTTCAGGATGTGATCCTGAACCTGCAGCAGTTCTGGAGCCGCCAGGGCTGTGTGCTGTGGCAGCCGTACCACACCGAGGTGGGCGCCGGGACGATGAACCCGGCGACGGCGCTGCGCGTCCTCGGCCCGGAGCCGTGGAACGTGGCCTACGTCGAGCCGTCCATCCGGCCGACCGACGGCCGCTACGGCGAGAACCCCAACCGCTGGCAGCACTTCTATCAGTTTCAGGTGATCCTCAAGCCGGATCCGGGCAACCCGCAGGAGATCTACCTCGAGTCGCTCCTGGCGCTGGGCATCGACCCGGCGCGCCACGACATCCGCTTCGTCGAGGACAATTGGGCTTCGCCGGCGCTGGGCGCCTGGGGACTCGGCTGGGAGGTCTGGCTCGACGGACAGGAGATCACCCAGTTCACCTACTTCCAGCAAGCGGGCGGGATGTCGCTTGATCCGGTGTCGGTCGAGATCACCTACGGGCTGGAGCGCATCCTGATCGCGCTGCAGAACGTCGACACGTTCCTCGATATCCGCTGGAACGAGCGGCGGACGTACGGTCAGCTGCAGCTGCAAGGCGAGCGCGAGTACTGCAGCTACAACTTCGAGACGGCCAACGTCGAGCGGCTGCGTTCGCTGTTCGGCGAGTACGAGGCGGAGGCCAACGCCTGCCTGCAGGCCGGGCTCGTGCTCCCGGCCCACGACTACATCCTGCGCTGCTCGCACGCCTTCAACATCCTCGACGCGCGCGGCGCCGTCGGTGTCGCCGATCGCGCCGCCCTGTTCGGGCGCATGCGCGACCTCTCTCGCCGCGTCTCGGAGGCCTACCTCGAGCAGCGGCAGACGGCCGAGTTCCCCTGGCTCGAACCGCAGCGCGAGGCGGCGCCTGCGGCCGGGACCGTGGCACGCGCCACGCAGGCACTCCGCGCCGCGGCTGCCTTCTGCCTTGAGATTGGCACCGAAGAGATCCCAGCCGGTGATCTGGACTCGGCGCTCGAACAACTGCGCCAGGCCGTGCCGTCGCTCCTCGACGAACATCGCCTTGGACACGATGCGATTCGCGTCCTGGGGACCCCGCGCCGACTGGCCGTGCTGGTCGATGGCCTGGAGCCGGCGCAGCGCGAGCTGGTCTCGCTGGTCAAAGGTCCGCCCGCCGATCGCGCCTTCGACGCGCAGGGGAAACCCACCGCCGCGGCGACGGGCTTCGCCAAGGGCAAGGGCATCGCCGTCGAGGCGCTGCAGATCCGGGAGATGGACGGAGGCCGGTACGCCGTGGCTGAAGTCCGTCAGGTTGGCCGCCCGGCGGGTGATGTCCTGATGGATGCTCTGCCCGTTTTGGTGGCGTCGCTCAAGTTCGACATGTCGATGCGCTGGAACGCATCCGGCGCAGCCTTCTCCCGCCCGATTCGTTGGCTGGCCGCCGTGCATGGCGAGCAGGTCATCCCCTTCGCCTTCGCCGGCCTGACCGCCGGAAACCAGACGCGCCTGATGCGCTTCGCGCAGCCGGAGAGCGTTGTTATCGGCTCCGCCGCCGAGTACCTGGCGACACTCGAGCGCGCCGGGATCGTCCTCGATCCGGAGGCTCGCCGTGCCGCCATTCAGGCGCAGGTCGAACGGCTGGCGGCGCAGGTCGGCGGGAGCGTCCCGCCTGATGAGGCGCTGCTGGCTGAGGTCGCCAACCTCGTAGAGCAACCCACGGTACTCCTGGGTTCGTTTGATGCGGAGTACTTGAAGCTGCCTCGCGAGGTTCTGGTGGCGGTCATGCGCAGACACCAGCGCTACTTCCCGGTGGAGAAGGACGGCGTGCTGCTGCCGCACTTCATCGCCGTGCGCAACGGTGGGGCCCAGCACCTGGACACAGTGGTCCAGGGCAACGAGCATGTGCTGCGTGCCCGCTTCTCCGACGCGGCTTACTTCGTCAAGCGCGACCGGATGCAACCCCTGGAGGCGTACATCCCGCGCCTGGCGACGCTGACCTTCCAGGAGAAGCTCGGGTCGGTGCTCGACAAGGTCGGGCGAATCGAACGCCTTACGGCCTGGTTGGCCGGCGATCTGCGTCTGGAAGCCGCCGCGGCGGCAGCGGCCGCACGCGCGGCGCACTTGTGCAAGGCCGATCTGGCGACGGGCATGGTGGTCGAGATGACCTCGCTGCAAGGCGAGGTGGGGCGGCAGTACGCCCGCGCCGATGGCGAGTCGGAGGCCGTGGTCGAAGCGATCTTCGAGCACTACTTGCCGCGCAACGCCGCCGACCGAACCGCCAGCACCTTGCCCGGCCTGGTCGTCGGCCTGGCCGATCGTCTGGACTCGCTGATGGGCCTGTTCGCCGCTGGCCTGCAGCCTACCGGGGCGCGCGACCCGTTCGCGCTGCGCCGGACCGCCATCGGCCTGGTCCAGAACCTCTTGGAACGCGGGCTGCGCTTCGACCTGCGTCGCGGCCTGCGCCAGGCGGCGGAGGGGTTGCCGATCCCGGTGCTGCCGAACGCCGAAGCGGAGTGCCTGGCCTTCATTGCCGGGCGCCAATCCGGACTGCTGCTGGCCGACGGCCACCGCTACGATGCAGTCGACGCCGTCCTGAGCGCGCAGGCCCATGATCCGGCCGGCGCGGTGCAGGCCGTGACGGAGCTCGAGCGATGGGCAAGCGCCGAGGACTGGCCTGCCACGCTTCAGGCGTTCGCCCGCTGCGTGCGCATCACCCGCAGCCAGACCTTGACGGCGTCGTTGAGCGAGAAGGCTTTGACGGAGCCGGCCGAGAAGGACCTGGCAGCGGCGCTGCGGACAGCCGAGGCGAGCCCGCGGCGCGCCGGCTCGGTGGAGGATTCCCTGGCGGCGTTTCAGCCGATGATTCGCGCCATCACCCGCTTCTTCGAGGACGTGCTGGTGATGGCCGAGGATCCGGCCGTGCGGTCCAACCGGCTAGCGCTGCTGCAGCGCATCGTGGCGCTGGCCGACGGCGTCGCCGACCTGTCCAAGATGGAGGGCTTCTAGCCCAAGGGGCCAGCCGCCTGTCGAATCCCCTTCCGAGACATACATCCCGACATGGGCGGGGGGAGCGAGGCTCCCCCCGGTCCGTCTGATTGGATGCTTTCGCGCACCCGGGATCGGAATCGTCCGGACGATGCCGGGCTGGAGTCCGGATCCCGGCGCCGGCCCTGGACGACCGAGGGTCGCTGCCGACTCGAAGGCCTCCCCCTGCAGCCGCCCGGCATTGCGGCTAGAATCGCGCCTGGGTTCGAGCCGGCATCCGAAAGGTCTCCGATGAGCGTGGTCGACGACATCAAGGATCGGGTCGATATCGTCGAGCTGATCGGCCAGTCGGTGAAGCTTCGCAAGACCGGGAAGAACTTCACCGGCTTCTGCCCGTTCCACCCGAACACGCGCACGCCGGCCTTCGTCGTCTTTCCCGATACCGGGAACTGGCGCTGCTTCGGCGCCTGCAACGAAGGCGGCGACATCTTCAAGTTCGTCATGAAGAAGGAAGGCTGGGACTTCCCCGAGGCGCTGCGGCGCCTGGCCGAGCGCGCCGGCGTCGAGCTTCCGGCGCGTACGCAGGCGCAGGATGTCGCCGACGAGTCGCACGCACGGCTGCGTGAGGCGCTTGAGATCGCGGTGGCCTTCTACCGGCACCACCTGCGCGAAACGGCCTCCGGCGAGCCGGTGCTCGCCTACCTGCACCAGCGCGACGTGACCGACCCCACATTGGAGACCTTCGAGATCGGCTACGCGCCGCACACGTGGGACGCGGCGCTGCACCATCTGCAGGAACGAGGCTACAGCGAGCAGGAGATGCTGGATGCCGGATTGGTGAGCGAGCGCGAGAGCGGCGGCGCATACGACCGGTTCCGCCATCGGATCATGATCCCGATCCGCGATGCCCGAGGCCGGATGGCCGGCTTCGGGGCGCGCATCGTCGACCCCAACGATGTGCCCAAGTTCCTCAACTCGCCGCAGACGGCGCTGTTCGACAAAGGGCGCCTGCTCTACGGACTCGATAAGGCCCGCCAGGCGATCCGTGCCGCCGATCAGGCCGTGATCGTCGAGGGCTACCTGGATGTCATGGCGCTGCACCAGGCGGGCTACGCCAACGCCGTCTCGCCCATGGGCACGGCGTTGTCGGAGGACCAGCTGCGCCTGCTCAAGCGTTTCACCCGGCGCATCGTCCTGGCGCTGGACGCCGATGCCGCCGGGGATCAGGCGACGCTGCGCGGCCTGACGCTGGCGCGCGAGGCGATGGATCGCCAGGCGGATCCCGTGTTCGACGCGCGCGGGCTGGTCCGGCATGAGGGGCGGCTGGACGCCGAGCTGCGCGTCGTCACGCTGCCGGCCGGGAAGGACCCCGATGAGGTCGTGGCGGCGGATCCGGCCGGCTGGCCGGCGCTCGTCGGGCGGGCGCAGTCGGTCGTGGACTATGTCCTGGACGTGATGACCGCCGGGCACGATACCTCCGACCCGAAAGTCAAGGCGCAGGTGGCGAGGCAGGTTATGCCGTTGATCGCGGATGTGGCCGACCCGGTCGAACGCGAGGCCTATCGGCAGAAGCTCGCGCGCCGGCTGCAGGTGGACGAGCGCGCACTGCTATCGGGTGGGGGCCAGGCGGCGTCCGGGCGCCGCCGCCGGACGGCGGCGCCCGCGCCAGAGACCCCGCTTCAGGCCCCGGAGGCCTCCGAAGCACGCATCGAGCGCTTCTGCCTCGGGCTGCTGCTACGATCCCCGGAGATCGCCTACCGGGTCGATCGCCAGCTGGCGGAACTCGATCTCGAGCGCCTCGTGCCTCAGGACTTTACAGGAACGGAGCGTCAGGTTATCTTTCAGGCCATTCGCACGGCCCTGGCGCAGGATGATCAGGACCCGGGCGAGGGCTGGCGGCACCACGTGCCTGAGGCGCTGACCGAGTACGCGCAGTCGATGCTGGACGAGATCGGGTCGCTGTCGGCGGTCACGTCGATCGACCTGAACCAGCCGAAGGTGCTGGAGGAAGTGCTGGCGCGGTTCCTGCAACTCCGCAAGCGCGTGCTCGAGGCCGACCTGCAGCAGATCCAGTTCCAGCTGCTGGCGGCACAAGAGCAAGCCCGGGACACCGGGGCCGAGACCGGAGAGGAGAAAGCGCTGCTCGCTGCACGAGTGCGCAAGCTGGCCGGACAGAAGGCCCGCCTGGAGCAGGCCCTGGTCCGGCGTCAGGGCGCGGCTCCCTCGCCGCGAGCGTTGTGAGCCGCATGGGTAGGAGAGCCGACACGCCCAACCCCGAGGAAGACGCCATCGACCTTCCCGGCCTTGACCCGCCGGATGAGGCCGAGGGCGAGCCGGAGATCGAGGTCGAGGCTGAGCTTGAGGTCGAAGAGGGCCTCGAGGCGGTCGAGGGCGAATCGGTTGACGTCGAACCCGACCTGGATGAAGTCTACGATGCGGCCGAAGAGGGCGGCGAAGAGGAGCTGGACCTCGAAGAACTCACCGCCGCGCTCGAGCTGGCCGACGACCCGGTCCGCCTGTACCTGAAAGAAATCGGCCGGGTCGAGCTCCTGGGATCGGATCAGGAGCTGTGGCTGGCGCTGCGAATGGAAGCCGCCCGGCGGCTGGATGTGCTGGCGGCCGGACGCCCCTCACGCCAGAAATCCGAGGTTAGTGCCCAGGCCCTCCACTCCCGGCTCTACGATGACCTCCGCACGTCGTGGAAGCGCATGCTTGAGGACGCGCGGCGCCTGCGCCAGCGGGCTCCGGACCTGTGCCTACTGCTTGAAGAGGCCAACCAGCTCCGGATCACCTGGCAGGGGGACTCGCCCTCCTATCTTCGGGCGTGGCTGGGGAACGGCATGTGGGGCGCCGACCCCGCCTGGGAGCACGTGGCGCGCAACGCGCTTGAGGTCGTTCTGGCCTGCTACCTGTTCCCCGCCGAGGTGCAGCAGAAGCTGAGCGCCAAGCTGAGCCGCGGCAAGACCCTGCCAACGCCGCGCACCTTCCTGGGCTGGATCCCCAAGCCCCGCGTGGTGCGGGCCGAGATGGTCGTCATCCACCAGCTGGCCGAAGAGGCCCAGGCGGCCCTCATCCGCGCCAACCTGCGGCTGGTGGTCAGCGTCGCCAAGCGCTACATGGGGCGGGGCATCGCCTTCCTCGACCTGATCCAGGAGGGGAATATCGGGCTGCTGCGGGCGGTGGAGAAATTCGATCCGGCCAAGGGCTACAAGTTCAGCACCTATGCCACGTGGTGGATCCGGCAGGCCATCAGCCGGGCGATCGCCGACCAGGCGCGCACCATCCGCATCCCGGTGCACATGGTCGAGACCATCAACCGGCTGATGCGCGTTCAGCGCCGCCTGGTCCAGGAGCTCGGACGTGAGCCGTCGTCCGAGGAGCTGGCGCTGGAGATGGAGCTGCTTGAACCGGAGGATGTTTCGCTCATCCAGCGCGGCGTCAGTGGGGACGGTTCCATGGACCCGGCTCTGGAGCGTAAGTGGCGCCGCGCGGCGGCGAAGGTCCGGCGGATCATCCGCATCGCCCAGGAGCCCATGTCGCTCGAGACGCCGGTCGGCTCGGAAGAATCCAGCCAGCTCGGGGATTTCATTGAAGACGAGACGATGCCCGAGCCGGTGGACGCCGCGGCGCGCGAGCTGCTCAAGGAGCAGGTGCAGAACGCCCTCTCGGTCCTGACCGAGCGGGAGCGGCAGGTGCTGGAGATGCGCTTCGGGCTGCTCGACGGGAAGGATTACACGCTCGAAGAGGTGGGCAAGTACTTCAACGTCACCCGCGAGCGCATCCGGCAGATCGAAGCCAAGGCACTGCGCAAGCTGCGCCATCCGACGCGCAGCCGCCACCTGCGCGACTACCTGGCCTAAGATGCGGGCGCCTTGTCGGCGCCCGCTGCCTTTCAAGAGGTCTGCTCCTTCTCACGCGCCGCGCGTGGGCCCTCCGCAGGAGGGCCCACGCGTCATGGCACTTCACGTCGCCGGCTCATTCTCCCACGGTTGGAGCCGGAGCCGGCCGGCGCCGGCCACCGGATCCGGCGTGCATGCCGAAGACGACTCGCAGGAAACCGATTCGCCGGATAACCAGTTCGTACAGACCCAGGGCGACGGCAAAGGAGCTGACGAGCACGGTGACCAGCTTGAGCGGGATGCCGGCGTTCCACTGGACGACGAAGAAGGCGATCACGACGATCGCCGGCTGGTGGAGCATGAAGAATGGAAGAACGGCTTCCTGAGCATACTGCAGCAGCCCGTTGGTGAAGTTCAGGAAGCGCATCCCGACGAACACCATCACTAGGCTGTAGCTGTAGGCGATGATGGTCGTCGCGCTGTGGATCAGGTAGAACCACGGCGTGGACGGGTCGCCGCCCCACTCGAAGACCGGCAGGTCGGCGAGATACATCCCCAGCAGCGCCGCCACGCAGGCAGTGCCCAACGTCAATAGCACCCACCAATCCCTGCGCACGGCGCGTGCGATGTCCTCGCTGGAATAGAGGACGAAGCCCAGAATGAAGAAGCACATGCGAAAGAGGAAGTCGGCCCAGTCATGCTCCTGGGGAAAGAAGGGACGGAGCGCCAGTTCGACCGCGATGAAGGCGATGACGAAAACGGTGATCCCGCCGCGGCGCCGACACAGCGCCCCCAACGCGGTGCGCACTCGCAGGCTGGCTTCCATCGTGAGCCAGCGGAAGAGCGGCAGCGTGATGACCGCGTACAGGAACAGGAAGCCGATGAACCACAGGTGGAATCCCGTGCCGATCCAGCGCGGGCTGAACCCGGGAGCGCGCAGCAACAGCGGCTGAAACCGAGGCAGCTCGTCCCCGATGAACTCGGCGAATGACAGCGTCGCCTGGCCGAGGTACACCTTGTTCTGCCACCACAGGTAGTACTGCAGGGGTGAGAAGAGCAGGCTCCCCACGACGAAGGGGATGGCCAGGCGCTTGAGGCGCTCGGACAGGTACTGACGTGGGGTGCGCCGAAGGAGGGCGAACCAGCTGGCGGCACCCGCGACGAGGAAGAAGAACGGCATCCCCCACAGGCTGAGCAAGGTGAGGATGACGGTGATCAGCTCGCTCTGCTCGGCGTTCTTGATCTGCCAACCGCCGAAGTCGAACACATGGATGGCGTGGAACACGAAGACCATGAAGATGGCCAGCACCCGCAGCCAGTCCAGGTAGTGCAGGCGCGTCGTGCTAGCTCGGTCGTGGGCAGCAGTCCTGTCTTCCATGGGATCCTCTCTGCGGCCCAGTCAGTGGCGGAGCGATACTCGACCAGGTCGAACCTCTGTCGGAGGACCTCCGGGTTCGTGGCGGCGATCCTGGCCATGCACCTCAGGCGTTGCCCTGCAGCCCCCAGCGCTGCCGGACGCGGCGCTCGGCCGGACGGAAGACGGCGTAGTCGGTCAACAGGCCGATGGTGACGATCACCAGCATCACCGCCAGGACGCGGGCCATGTCATTGAGCTCGCGTCCCAGCGTCAGCACCTGACCCAACCCCAGGCTGACGTACAGCAGCTCGGCGGCCATCAGAGAGCGCCAGGCGAACGACCAGCCCAGCTTCATCCCGGACAGGATGGCAGGCAGCGCCGATGGGAGGATGACGCCGGCATACAGCCGCCAGCCGCGTGCTCCCATCGTCCGGGCGGCGCGCAGGTAGAGCGGAGGCGTGTTGCGCACGCCGTCGGCCGTGGACAGCGTGATCGACAGCACGGCGCCCATTACGACCACGAAGGCGATGGCGGTCTCGGACAGGCCAAACCACAGCAAGGCCAGGGGCAGCCAGCAGATGCTGGGCAGCGCCTGCAGCCCGAGCACGAGCGTACCGAGCGTGTCCTGGAGCATGCGCGACCGACCAAGCAAGAGGCCCAGCGGGATCCCAATCAGCAATGAGCCGGCATAGGCAAGCGCGACGCGGCGCAGGCTGGTGAGAACGGCCAGCGGAACCATACCGCTGAGGATGCCGTCGAACAGCGAACGCGCGACGGCCAGGGGCGATGGGAACACGTAGGCCGGCCACAGATGCAGGCGCACGAGGATCTCCCACAACACGATCAGCCCGGCGAAGAACAGGAGCCTAAGGCGTGTGCTGCTCATGGCGCGCCTCCTCCTGGGCCGCCTGCACTTCGCTGCGCAGGTCCGCGAGAATTGCCTGGGCCATGTCTACCAGCGTGTGACTCTCCATCGGCCGCGGCCGCGGCAGGTCGCAGCGGAACTCGCTCTTCACGTGACCGGGCCGGGCCGAGAGCAGCAGCACCCGGTCACCGAGGACCAGAGCTTCTCGAACGTTGTGGGTGACAAACACAATCGTCTTGCCCGTCTCCGACCATAGGGACTGCAGCTCGAGGTGCAGCGCCTCGCGCGTCTGGGCGTCCAGGGCACCAAAGGGCTCATCCATCAGCAGCACCTGCGGATTGAGCGCCAGGGCGCGGGCGAGCGCCACGCGCTGCTTCATCCCGCCGGAGAGCTGGTGCACCGAGGCGGCGGCGAACTCCTCCAGGTGAACCATCTCCAGCTGGGCATCGGCCGCGCGCTGGCGCGGACGGCGCGGCATGCCCTGCGCCGCCAATCCAAAAGCGACGTTGTCGCGCACGTTGAGCCACGGGAACAGCGCCGGTTCCTGGAAGATCAGCACGCGATCCGGCCCGGGGCCGCCGACGGGCTGGCCGTCCATCCAGACGGTCCCACTATCGGCCTGCTCCAATCCGGCGATGATGTTCAGAGTGGTGGTCTTGCCGCAGCCCGATGGGCCGAGCAGGCAGACAAACTCGCCCGGCGCGGCGCGCACGTCCAGGCCTCGCAGGGCAGGGAAGTCGCCATGCGGCGAGCGGAAGGTCTTGCTCACCCCGCGCAGCTCGAGCTTCCAGGCAGGCGAAGGGGAAGGCGACGGCGAGGTCAAGGCAGCTCCGGAAGCCCGCGATCAGCAAGCACGGTGTTCAGCAGCGCCAGGTCGACCAGGCCGCTCAGCTCGGGCTCGGCGTCAAGGTACCCGGCCGCGAAGGCGGCCTGGGCCGAAGCGATGATGGTGGCGGTCAGTGGATCGTAGGTGACGCGCTGGCGTGCCCAGGCGCCGTCCAGGACGGCCTCGGGCAGCGCCTGCCCGGTGATCCGGCGGATCTCCTCGTTGGCCAATCGCTTGGCCTCGTCGGGATTCGCCTGCTCCCACAGCGTAAGCTCGACGTGCGCCTCCAGCCAGCGACTCACCAGGTCCGGGTGATCCTGCAGGAAGCCGGTGCGCGCGATCAGGAGCGCAGTGGTGAAGTCGCCGTCGGGCCAAAGGGAGCGCTCATCGAGGAAGAGGACACCGCCCCCTTCGAGGAGCAGGCGCGTCGCCCACGGCTCCGGCACCCACGCGCCGTCGATCTCGCCGCGCCGGAACAGGTCGAGGATCTGCGGGTTGGCGGTCGGGATGATCTGGACCGTGCCACCTTGTTCGGTGGTCTTCAGCTGGTTGCGGGACAGGTACGCCCGCAGGGCGACATCCTGGGTGTTCCCGAGCTGCGGGCTGGCCAGCCGCTTGCCGCTCAGGTCGTCCGGCGAATCAATGCCGGACTCAGGTCGGACGATGAACGCTGCCCCGCCGCTGGTTGCGCCGGCAATGACGCGCAGGGCCTCGCCCTGGCTGCGGACAAAGCCGTTGACCGCCGGGTTGGGCCCGATGTATGCCAGGTCGATCTCGCCGGCGAACAATGCCTCAATCACCGAGGGTCCGGCATTGAAAGCCTTCGGGTCGAGCCGCGTCGTTGGCCCCAGGGCGCGTTCGAAGTCCCCGCGGGACAATCCGATGAGCGCCTGGCTGTGAGTCAGGTTGGGGAAGTAGCCCACGCGCACGACGGTGGCGGTCTCGGACGCCGGCGTGCACCCCGGCGAGGCCAGCAGCAGCCCGGCAAGCGCGAGAGGTAGGGCAAGGCGAGCGAGCCGAAGGCGGGCCATCGAACCCTCTGAACGATGCCGTGCTGAGCGGTGGACGACAGGCACGAAACAGTACAATGTGGGGCGCTCGGCGCGCCGCGGCTGTCTCGGCATGCTCATTAACGCATGCGCCGCATCGACTTGTCAACGGTCGCCTGGTTGACCCTCACATCCGGCTTGTGATAAAATGAACACACTTTCCTTAGTAGGTCAAAGTTATCAGGATCGGTTCGAGGACGAACCCTCGCAGGTGAGGCGCGCATGCCGGCAGACTACCTTCCCATCCTGGTCCTGATGGTATTGGCCACCTTCGTGGCCGTCGCGGCGGTCACGCTCGGGCACCTGTTCGGCCCGCGGCGTCCAACCGCCACCAAGGGATCCCCGTACGAATCCGGCATGAACCCCTACGGCCCCGGGCAGCGGCGCGTCCCCGTGCGCTTCTACCTGGTGGCCGTCCTGTTCATCCTGTTCGATATCGAGACGGTCTTTCTCCTCCCGTGGGCAGTTGTCCTGCGCGAACTGGGCCTGCGCGGCCTGGTGCAGATGGCGGTGTTCATCTTCGTGCTGCTTATCGGTTTCGTCTACGCGTGGAAGAAGGGAGCGCTCGAATGGGAGTAGAGCAGAAGCTCGGCAACCTGGGCGTAGCGACCACCACGCTGGAACAGGCGGTCAACTGGAGCCGGACGAATGCCATGTGGCCGATGCTGTTCGGCCTGGCCTGCTGCGCCATCGAGATGATGAGCGCCCAGTCGGCCGACTACGACATGAGCCGCTTTGGCATGGAGTTGATGCGCCCCAGCCCGCGGCAGAGCGACCTGATGATCGTGGCCGGTCGCGTCAGCCGCAAGATGGCGCCCGTCCTCCGCCGCCTGTACGACCAGATGCCGGATCCCAAGTGGGTGGTGGCCATGGGCGACTGCTGCTCGTGCGGCGGCGTGTTCAACAACTACGCTATCGTGCCGGGCGTGGATGAGATCGTGCCGGTCGACGTCTACGTAGCCGGCTGCCCCCCGCGCCCTGAAGCGCTGATCCACGGCATCCTGACGCTGCACGCCAAAGTGCGCGGCGAAAAGATCAAGGACTGGGGTACGAGGGTGACGCGATGAGCCACGTCGACTACGCCGCCGCCATGCTGCGCGAGAAGTTCGGCGACCGGATCCCAGCCGTAGAGGAGTTCCGCGGGCAGACGACCGTGATCATCGACCGCGGCGCGATCCGCGCCGCCTGCCAGCTGCTCCACGACGACCCGCGCCTGAGCTTCGACCTCCTGGCGGCGCTGACGGCCGTCGACTACTGGCCGGAGGAGCCGCGCTTCTCGATCGTCTACCAGCTCTACAGCCTGCAGCACAACATCTTCCTCGGCCTGCGCGTGCCGCTGTTCTCGTCTTCGCCCGAGGTGGCGTCGATCGAGTCGGTCTATCCCAACGCCAACTGGCACGAGCGCGAGGTCTTCGACATGTTCGGCCTGACCTTTGGCGGACACTCCGACCCGCGCCGCATCCTCATGCCGGCCGACTGGGTGGGACATCCGCTGCGCAAAGACTACCCGCTCGGCTACGAAGAGGTCCAGTTCACCTTCAACGCCGCCGAGATCGACCGGCGCAAGGCGTACGCCAAGGAATGAAGGACGGGTGATGCCTCCCACCTCCATGGAAGTCACGATCGATGAACTGAAGCACCTGGTCTCGCCGCGCGCCCTGGCGGGGGACACGATGCTGCTCAACATGGGGCCGCAGCACCCCAGCACGCACGGGGTGCTGCGCCTGCTGCTCGAGCTCGACGGCGAGGTGGTCGTCACCTGTATTCCGGATATTGGCTTCCTGCACACCGGCATCGAGAAGAACATGGAGGTCAAGACCTACACCCAGGCCCTGGTCATGACCGACCGGATGGACTACCTGAACAACCTGGGCAACAATCTGACCTACTGCCTGGCGGTCGAGAAGCTGGTGGAGCTGGATGTCCCGCCGCGGGCCCAGGCGGTGCGGGTGATCCTGACCGAGCTGCAGCGCATTTCCTCGCATCTGGTCTGGCTGGCCACCCACGCCCTCGACCTGGCCGCCATGTCGGTCTTCCTGTACTGCTTCCGCGAGCGCGAACTCATTCTCGACCTGTTCGAGATGGTCTCGGGCCAGCGCATGATGACGTCCTACATCCGTCCCGGCGGGCTGTGGCGCGACCTGCCGCCCGGGTTTGAGGACGCCGTACGCCGCTTCCTGAAGGCCTTTCCGGCGCGCATCGCCGAGTACGAGAGCATGCTCACCAAGAACCCGCTGTTCATGGACCGCACGCGCCGCATCGGCGTGATCTCGGCCGAGGATGCCCTGCGCTGGGGGCTGACCGGCCCGATGCTGCGCGGCTCGGGCATCGGCCTCGACTTCCGCAAGGCGCAGCCGTACAGCGGGTATGAGCAGTACGAGTTTGACGTGCCGACGGGCACGCACGGCGATACGTACGACCGATACCTCGTGCGCATGGCCGAGCTGTACCAGTCGGTGCGCATCATCCGCCAGGCGCTGGACCGCCTGCCGGGCGGGCCGTTTATCAGCGGCAACCGCAAGTTCGTCCCGCCCCCGCGTTCGGAGCTAGGGCACAGCATGGAGGCGGTCATCCACCATTTCAAGCTGTGGACCGAGGGCTTCCCGGCGCCCAAGGGCGCGGTCTACGTCGCCACCGAGTCGCCGCGCGGCGAGCTGGGCTGCTACCTGGTCGGCGACGGCGGTCCGAAGCCCTACCGCGTTCACTTCCGCACCCCGAGTTTCGCCCACCTGCAGGTGCTGCCCCTGCTCAGCAAGGGGCATTTCGTCGCCGATCTGGTCGGCATCATCGGCAGCGCCGACATCGTGCTTGGCGACGCCGACCGCTAGGGCAGGAGAGGCCACCTTGCTGGCAGACAAGTACCGCACCGAGATCGACGCCATCCTGGCCAAGTACCCGACCGAGCACAAGCGCTCGGCCGCCATGCCGCTGCTCTACTTGGCGCAGAAGGAATACGGTCACGTCACGCGGGCCGCGCTGCAGGAAGTCGCCGACCTGATCGGCGCCGAGCCGACGCAAGTCGGATCGCTGGTCGGGTTCTACACGCTGTACCATGACCAGGCCGAGGGCAAGCTGCGGGTGCAGATCTGCACCGACCTACCCTGCGCGCTGCGCGGCGCGGAGACGTTCGCTGAGCAGGTGTGCCAGAACATCGGCGTGCGGCTGGGCGAGACGACGCCGGACGGGATGATCACCGTCGAGGCGGTGATGTGCCTGGCCGGATGCGACCGGGCGCCGATGTTCCAGGTGCAGGACACCAATGGTATTCATTACCATGAGAACCAGACGGTCGAGTCGGCCATGGCGGTCCTTGGGGATCTGCGCCGGAAGGTGATGCATGGCTGAGCACATCCTGCTGCGCCATCGCGACCTGCCCGGCCTCGACCGGCTGGAGGTCTACCGCAAGCACGGGGGCTTCGAGGCCTTGCGGCAGACCGTCACCACACAGACGCCGGCCCAGGTGATCGATCTGGTGAAGGCCTCGGGCCTGCGCGGGCGCGGGGGCGCCGGCTTCCCTGCCGGCGTCAAGTGGAGCTTCCTGACGCCGAACGTGTTTCCGCGCTACGTCGTGGCCAACGCCGACGAATCGGAGCCGGGGACGTTCAAGGACCGCGAGATCCTCGAACAGAACCCATTCCAGTTCCTCGAAGGGGTGGCGATCTGCGCCTACGCGGCCCAGGCGAACCTGGCCTATGTGTACTGCCGGGGTGAGTTCTGGGATCTGGCGCAGGTGCTGGAAGGTAAGATCGGCGAGATGCGCGCCGCCGGATTTCTGGGTAAGAAGCTCTTCGGCACCGACTACGCGCTCGACATCCAGGTGCACCTGGGCGCCGGTGCGTACATCTGCGGTGAAGAGACGGCGCTGCTCGAATCGTTGGAGGGCAAGCTGGGCCAGCCGCGGCTGCGCCCGCCCTTCCCGGCGGCTGAGGGCCTGTATGGAAAGCCGACGGTCATCAATAACGTGGAGACGCTGACGAACCTTCCGCCGATCGTGAGCCGCGGCGCGGCATGGTACCGGAGCATCGGCACCGAGAAGAGCCCGGGGCCGAAGGTCTTCTGCCTGTCGGGCCACATCGTCCGCCCGGGGAACTACGAGCTGCCGCTGGGGACCACCTTCCGCGAGCTGATCTACACCCACGGCGGCGGCATTCCCGGCGGGCGGCGGTTGAAGGCGATCATGCCCGCCGGGGCGTCCTCGTCCATCCTGGCCGCCACGGATACCGTGCTCGACACGCCGATGGACTACGAGGCGGTCGCCGCGCTGGGCTCTGCGCTCGGCTCGGCGTCGGTGATCCTGATGGACGAGACGGTGGACATGGCCTGGGTGGTGCGCAAGACGACCGAATTCTTCAAACACGAGTCATGCGGCAAGTGCACCCCGTGCCGCGAGGGTACCTACTGGATGCTGCACCTTAGCGAACGGCTGACGGGTGATGGGCGCCAGCCGGCGGATGCGGCGCTGCTCGAGTCCGTCGCCCGAGGTATGCAGGGCAAGTGCCTGTGCGCGCTGGGTGAGTTCTCGACCATGCCCGTGACTACGGCGCTGGAGCGCTTCCGTCAGGAGTTCCCTGCCTCCGCCGAGGGATCGGCATGAGCGACGTCCTGGTCCGGGTTACGATCGACGGCCGCGAGATCAGCGTGCCCAAGGGGATACTGATCGTCGACGCCGCCAAGAAGCTGGGCATCGACATCCCGGTCTTCTGCTACCACCCGAAAATGAAGCCGGTGGGGATGTGCCGCATGTGCCTGGTCGAGGTCGGGCGGCCGCAGCGCGACCGCGCCACCGGGCAGGTTGTGCGCAACGAGAACGGGCAGCCGGTGATGCAGTTCGCCGGCAAGCTGGAGACGGCCTGCACCACGCCGGTCGAGGACGGCTGGGAGATCCGGGTTGACAGCCCGCTGGCGCGCGAAGGCCGCCAACAGGTGGTCGAGTTCCTTCTGACCTCGCACCCGCTCGACTGCCCGGTGTGCGACAAGGGCGGCGAGTGCCCGCTGCAGAACCAGACCATGTCGCAGGGCGCCGGCACCAGCCGCTTCCACTTCGACGACAAGCAGCACCTGGCCAAGAAGGTACCCCTGGGTGAGTTGATCTTTCTGGACCGTGAGCGCTGCATCCAGTGCGCCCGGTGTGTGCGCTTCCAGGAGGAAATCGCCGGCGACCCGGTCATCGGCTTCTTCGATCGCGGGCGGAAGCTCGAGATCGTCACCTTCTCGGAGCCGGGGTTCGACTCGGTCTTCTCGGGCAACACCACCGACATCTGCCCGGTGGGCGCGCTGACGACGGCGGACTTCCGCTTCGGCGCCCGGCCGTGGGAGATGAACAACGCCCCCTCGATCTGCCCTCACTGCCCGGTCGGATGCAACCTGACGCTGAACACGCGCCGCGAAGCCAAGTCGAACGGGCGCGAGGTGGTCAAGCGCGTCCTGCCGCGGCAGAACGAAGCGGTTAACGAACTGTGGATCTGTGACAAAGGCCGCTTCGGACACCACTATGCCTCCGGGCCGGAGCGCCTGACGCGCCCGATGGTTCGGCGCGACGGCGTGCTGGTCGAGTCGTCGTGGGATGAGGCACTGTCGCGTGCGTCCGATGGATTGCAGGCGGCGCACGCCTCGCTGGTGGGCATCGCCGGCGGACGGGCGTCCAACGAGGACCTGTTCAACTTCCGCCGGCTGGTGGAGGGACTGGGGGGGACGCCCTTCCTGCAGTCGAGCATGTCGGGCGGGGAGTGGGTGCAGAAGGTCGGCCTGGGCAGCAGCGCCAACCTGGGACACCTGGGCAAGGGCGACGCCATCCTGGTAGCGGCGTCCGACCTGCATCAGGAGGCGCCGCTGTGGTGGCTGCGGCTCAAGCACGCCGCCGAGCGCGGGGCCACGCTGACCGTCCTCAACGCGCGTCCGACACGGCTCGACGCCTACGCGACGCACGTCCTGCGCTGCGCCTACGGGGATACCGAGGCGGCGATGCTCGGCCTGGTAAACGCCGTCCGCGCCCGTCCAGAACTTGCCAAGTACCCGGCGGATGCCGGGGTGCGGGCATCCGCCGCGGCCGTGACCTCAGCCGACCGGCTGGTGATCCTCTTCGGACAGGACGGGCTCGACTTCGGCGGCACGGAGGCAATGGCCCGCGCGGGTGTCTCGCTGCTGACCGCCACCGGCCACGCCGGCAAGCCCGACTGCGGGCTGGTGGCCGTCTGGCCGCAGGGCAACGTGCAGGGCGCGTGGGACGTCGGCGTGTGGCCGGACCCCGATCGTGCTCGGGAGGCGCTCTCGATGGCTAAGTCGATCCTAATCATGGCGGCTGATCCGCTGGGTGACGATCCTGCGCTGGCCGAGACGCTTCCGGCCGGGTCCTTCCTCGTCGTCCAGGAACTGTCGATGACCGAGACCGCGCAGCGCGCCGACGTCGTCTTCCCGGCGCAATCCTTCGTCGAGCGGGAAGGCTCCTTCACCAGCGGTGAGCGCCGCGTGCAGCGCTTCTACCCGGCGATCCGGCCGCTCGGGGATACGCTTCCCGACTTCGAGATTCTGGCCCGCATCGGGCGGCGGTCCGGCGTCGTCCTGGCCGATACCGCCTCGGAAGCGCTGCAAGCGATGGCGGCCGACCTGCCCGACTATGCCGGCATCTCCTACCAGACCCTGGCCCAGGTCGAGCCGCAGTGGCCGCTTGCCGGCGGGGACGACCTGTACCTCGGAGGCACCGCCTACAAGAACCTGCAGGGGCTGGGTATTCCGCTGCCGTCGGCGGCCGAGCGCGGCGAGCCCATCGCCGTCAACCTGATGGAACCCGAGACGGCCCGCGGGCGGGGGACTGGTGTGTTGCTTGTGCCGGTCACCCGGCTGTATGACCGGGGGGTCACGCTGCGGCATTCGAAGCTTCTCGCCCAGCGCCTTGCCGAGCGCGAGATCATCCTCAACCCTGAGGAAGCGCATCGCCACTCGCTCTCAGCGGGCGAGCCGGCGCAGGTGCATCTGGACGGCCGGGCCCATTCCGTGACGGTGCGCACGGACGCCGCCATTCCGGCGGGCGTGGCGCTGGTCCCGCGCAGCGTGGGCGTGCCGATCGAGGAGCCCACGCGGGCTGAGTTATGCCGCATGCCGGAGCCGGTGACACCATGAACTCGACTCTCCTGCTGGAGTGGGTGATCAAATCGATCGTGATCATCGCCTTCCTGCTGGTCGGCTTCGCCTACCTGACGCTCTTTGAGCGGCGGGTGCTGGCGCGCATGCAGGTGCGCATTGGGCCCAACCGCGCCGGCCCCTGGGGACTCCTGCAGCCGATAGCCGACGGCCTCAAGCTGATCTTCAAAGAAGAGCTGATCCCGGACAAGGCCGATAAGCTGGTCTTCGTGGTGGCGCCGATCATCACCGTCGTCCCAGCATTGGTCGTCCTGGCGGTGCTGCCGTTTGGCCCGGCGGTGACCCTTGGCGGGCGGCAGGTCCACCTGGGCCTGGCCGACGGGATCAACGTCGGCGTGCTGTACATCCTGGCCGTCGCCTCGATTGCCGTCTACGGCATCACCCTCGCCGGCTGGTCGTCGAACAACAAGTACGCGCTGATGGGCGGCCTGCGGTCGGCGGCCCAGATGGTCAGCTACGAACTGGCCCTCGGGCTGTCGTTCATTGGGCCGATCCTGCTGGCCAACTCGATGAGCATGCGTGACATCGTCGAGGCGCAGGCGACCTGGTGGTTCGTGCTGGTGCAGCCGGTCGGCTTCCTGATCTTCCTGATCGCCACCGTGGCCGAGGTCAACCGCGCTCCGTTTGACATGCCCGAGGCCGAGCAGGAACTGACCGCCGGGTACCACGTGGAGTACTCCGGCATGAAGTTCGCGCTGCTGTTCATGGCCGAGTACGACAAGATGATCGCCGTGAGCGCCATCGGGGCAGCGCTGTTCCTGGGGGGCTACTGGGGACCGTTCGTTGACCAGCTCCCCTGGCTTGGGCCGATCTACCTGCTGCTCAAGGTCTTGGCGATCCTGTTCCTGATGATCTGGCTGCGGGCGACGCTGCCTCGCTTCCGCTACGACCGGCTGATGGCCTTCGGATGGAAGGTGATGCTGCCGGCGGCGCTGCTCAACGTCGCCCTGACCGCCGTGCTGGTCGTGCTGGTGCTGGGAGGGTAGGCGATGTTGGTGATCGAGCTGGCCCGAGGCCTGTGGACCACGCTGCGCAGCATGTTCGAGAAGCCGGTGACCTTCCAGTACCCGGAGGTCAAGCGGCCGGTGCGCGATCGTTTCCGTGGGCGGCACGAACTCAAGCGCTACGACAACGGACTGGAGAAGTGTATCGGCTGCTCGCTGTGCGCCGCGGCCTGCCCGGCAGACGCCATCTTTGTCGAGGCGTCGGAGAACACCGACGCTGAGCGTTACTCGCCCGGCGAGCGCTATGCCAGCACCTACGAGATCAACATGCTGCGCTGCATCTTCTGCGGCTACTGCGAGGACGCCTGCCCGACCGAAGCGATCGTGCTCGAACACAACTACGAGCTGTCGTTCACCGAGCGGCGGCAGGCGATCTACCCGAAGGAGATACTCCTGGTACCCGTCCCGCCCAACGGCCAACCGACGCCGATGCGAACCGCGCCGGGACAGTTCGACCGATCGATCCCGGAGATGCGGGACCCGAAGTGAACCGGACCGCCCCGGCCGTTCGGCTCGCCGAGAGGTCCACGGAGCCAGACTCAAACCATGACGCCTGACCTGATCCTGTTCCTCGTCCTGGCGGCCTTGGCGGTCGCGACCGCAGTGGCGATGCTTGCCAGCCAGAGCGCCGTCTACTCGGCGTTGTTCCTGGTGCTGAACCTGGTGACCGTCGCCGTCCTGTACCTGCTGCTCAACGCCGCGTTCATCGCCATGGTCCAGGTCACGGTGTATGCCGGGGCGATCATGGTCCTGTTCCTGTTCGTCATCATGCTGCTCGGCGGCCAGCAGGCCGGCAGCGGACCGGATCTGCCCTGGCAGCGGCCGGTGAGCCTGGTGCTCGGCGCGGCGCTGATCGGGCTGATGGCCTACGTGCTCTTGGCGGGTAGCCGTGGCACGCTGCTCACGGCCGCCCCACTGCTCGAGGGCTTCGGAAGCCCGCAGTCGGTCGGGCGGGTGCTGTTCAGCGATTACCTGATCCCGTTCGAGGCCGTCTCGACGCTGCTCCTGGCGGCGATGGTGGGCGCTATCGTCCTGACCCGCGACGAACGCAAGGAGGGGCGATGAACATCCCCACGAACTACGTCGTGGCGCTTTCGGCCGTCCTGTTCTCGTTGGGCGTGGTCGGCGTGCTCATCCGGCGCAATGCCATCATCGCCTTCATGTCGGTCGAACTGATGCTCAACGCCGCCAACCTGGCGTTCATCGCCTATGCCCGGGCGCTGCAGCAGGTGAGTGGGCACATCTTCGTCTTCTTCATCATCGCCGTGGCGGCGGCCGAGGTGGCTGTCGGCCTGGCGCTGATCGTCACCATCTTCAAGACCAAGCACAGCATCGATGTTGACCAGGTGAGCAGCCTGAAGGGCTGATCCGGGGCGGAGGCAGAGTATGCACTTCAGTGAGGCGGCGGTGAACGGGTGGTTCGCGCTGGTGCCCTGGATCATCGCCTTCCCGGTGGCCGGTCTGCTGATCAACATGGCGCTGGGCAGGCGGCTGGGCGAGCGCTTCACCGGGTCCGTGGCCAGTACGGCCGTGGTGCTCGCCTTCGGCGTCGCCGTCCTGCAGGGCCTGGCGCTGGCGCAGCATCCGGAAGGCGCCCGGGTGGTGGTGGCAGACTGGATCGCCATTGGGGGGCTGTCGGTGCCGTGGGCGATCAAGGTCGATACGCTGTCGGTGACGATGATGCTGATGGTCACGGGCGTCAGCACGCTGATCCACATCTACGCTACCGGCTACATGCACGACGACGTGCGCTTCCAGGGCGACCCGGGACGCTACACGCGTTTCTTCATCTTCTTCAACCTGTTCGTCGCCGCCATGATGATCCTGATCAGCGGCGACTCGTTCCTGACGCTGTTCGTCGGCTGGGAGGGCGTCGGGCTGTGCTCCTATCTGCTGATCGGCTTCTGGCACGAGAAGGGTAAGGACGGGATCGGGAACGCGGTGGCGGGCAAGAAAGCCTTCGTCGCCAACCGCATTGGCGACTTCGGCTTCCTGATCGCCATGTTCCTGGTCTTCCGGGAATTCGGCAGCCTGACCTTCGACACGGTTTTCGAACATGCCGAGGCCGCCGGGCCGCAGGCCGGGCTGGTCCTTACGCTGATCACGCTGTTCCTGCTGCTGGGTGCGGCGGGCAAGTCTGCCCAGTTGCCGTTGTACGTCTGGCTGCCCGACGCAATGGCCGGCCCGACGCCGGTCTCGGCGCTGATCCATGCCGCCACGATGGTCACCGCCGGCGTGTACATGATCACGCGCACGCACGTGCTGTTCCACCTGGCGCCGGTGTCGTCGTCGGTCGTGGCCATCGTCGGGGGAGCGACGGCCTTCTTTGCCGCTACGATCGCCGTCGGCCAGTACGACATCAAGAAGGTGCTGGCGTATTCGACCATCAGCCAGCTAGGTTTCATGGTGGCCGCTGTCGGCATGGGCGCCTATGTCGCTGGTATGTTCCACCTGGTCACGCACGCGTTCTTCAAAGCGCTGCTGTTTCTCGGCTCCGGATCGGTTATCCTGGGCGTCGAGCACGGCCACCACCACGCCACCCAGGGCCACGGCGACGCGCACGGCGGGCACTTCGATCCGCAGGACATGCGCAACATGGGTGGGATGGCATCGCGCATGAAGACCACCTTCGTCGTGTACCTGATCGGCGCGCTGGCATTGGCCGGTATCCCGCCCCTGGCTGGCTTCTTCTCCAAGGATGAGATCCTCCTGGCGGCGCAGCGCCAGAACCTCCTCGTCTACATGCTGCTTACTGCGGCGGCGTTCCTGACCGCCTTCTACATGGGCCGCCAGGTCTTCCTGGTGTTCTTCGGCCGGCCTCGCTCGCAGGCCGCGGCGCATGCTAAGGAGAACCCGCCGGTGGTGGTCCTGCCGCTGGTAGCCCTGGCCGGCCTCAGCCTCCTGGGCGGCGCGCTCAACCTGCCGGGGGTGCACACGCTCGGCACCTGGCTCGGGCACACGCTGGGTGAGGAGCATGCGCCGGAATTCAGCCTGCTCGTTGCCGGCGTGTCCACTGTGCTGGCGCTGGCGGCCATCGCGTTGGCCTGGCGCATCTACGCGCGGCGGCCGCTGGGCGAGAACCAGCCCGATCCGATCGAGGCGCCGCTGGGCGGCCTGTTCCGCGCCTTGAACAACAAGTGGTGGGTCGACGAGTTCTACGACTGGCTGGTCATCCGCCGCTACGTGCGCCTGGCGAATGTCCTGGCACACCAGGTCGACACGATCTTCTGGCACAACTGGTTCCACGATTCGGTGTTGGCGGCGGGCTTCCGGCGGGGCACGCGCTGGCTGGCCGAGAGCTTCGACCTGCCGGTGATCGACGGCGCCTCGGCCGCGCTGGCGCGGCTGGTCGAGCGGCTGGGGAGCGGTCTGCGCCGGATGCAGAGCGGGTACGTGCGCAACTACGCCGTGTATGTCCTGGCCGGCGTGGTGCTGATGCTGTCGTTCTTTCTCGTCCGATCTCTGAGCTGAGGCATCGCCATGGATCTCCTGTTCGCCACCCTGAACCTGGTCACCTTCTTCCCCCTCGTCGGGGTGCTGGTGATCCTGCTCATCCCGCGCGGGGCCAAGAACGCCTTGCGTTGGACGGCGCTCCTGGCGTCGCTGGCGACCTTCGGGTTCTCCCTGGCGATGCTGGCGCAGTTCGAAGCCTCCAACCCGGCGCTGCAGCTGGTCGTGCGCGCGCCGTGGATCCGGCTTGCCGGGTGGACGATCGAGTACCACCTGGGCGTCGACGGGCTGAGCATCCTGCTCGTGCTGCTGACGACGCTGCTGATGCCGATCGGCATCCTGTCCACCTGGTCGGCGGTCGAGGAGCGGGTGAAGGAGTTCATGGTCTTCTTCCTGCTGCTCGAGGTCGGTATGGTGGGCGTGTTCCTGGCGCTCGACCTGTTCCTGTTCTACATCTTCTGGGAGTTCACGCTGGTGCCGATGTACTTCCTGATCGGCATCTGGGGCGGGACGCGGCGCATGTACGCCGCCGTCAAGTTCTTCCTGTACACCATGGCCGGCTCGATCCTGATGCTGCTGGCCATCGTCTGGCTGGGGCTTGACCAGGGCACCTTCTCGGTCCCGGCGCTGCTCCAGGGCTCCATCCCGGCCGGCACCCAGATCTGGCTGTTCCTGGCTTTCGCTGCCGCCTTCGCCATCAAGGTGCCGATGTGGCCGCTGCACTCGTGGCTGCCCGACGCGCACGTCGAGGCGCCGACGGCAGGCTCGGTCATCCTGGCCGGCGTCCTGCTGAAGATGGGCACCTACGGCTTCCTGCGCTTCAACCTGCCCCTGTTCCCGGTGGCCGCCGTGAAACTGGCGCCGTGGATGGCGCTGCTGGCCGTGATCGGCATCCTGTACGGCGCGGCCGTGTCGTACGCGCAGAGGGACGTCAAGAAGCTGGTGGCCTACTCGTCGGTCAGCCACCTCGGCTTCGTGATGCTCGGGCTGTTCGCCCTCAATCCGCTGGGCATCCAGGGCGGCATCCTGCAGATGGTCAACCACGGCTTGAGCACGGGGGCGCTGTTCTTGATCGTGGGGATGATCTACGAGCGGCGCCACACCCGCGACGTCGACGCCTTCGGGGGCTTGTGGAAGGTGATGCCTGTCTATGCCGCGCTGACGCTGATCGTCACGCTGTCGTCGATGGGCCTGCCCGGCCTGAATGGATTCGTCGGCGAGTTCACCATCCTGCTGGGCGCCTTCGGCTCGAAGGCCATCGGCTCGCCGTGGTTCGCCGGGCTCTCGGCGCTGGGCGTGATCCTGGCCGCCATCTACATGCTGTACATGTTCCAGAAGATGTTCCTCGGCCCGCTGGACGAGGATGAGAACCAGAAGCTCAAGGACCTGAACGCGCGCGAGATCGTAACGCTCGTGCCGCTGCTGGTCTTCATCTTCTGGATCGGCGTGTACCCGAAGCCGTTCTTTGACCTGATGACACCGGCGGTCGAGCACCTGGTCACGGCACTTCAGACGGCAGCGCTGGCGGTGCACTAGCCATGGGCGGCGACTTCCTGGCGATCCTGCCGCTGATCGTCGTTGCCGGCTGGGCGAGCCTGCTCCTGCTGGCGGACCTGTTCGTCCCGGTAGGGCGCAAGGGCATCACCGGTTTGCTTGCCAGCCTTGGGCTGTTGGCGGCGCTGGGACTGACCATCGCTCAGTTCGGCGCCCAGCGTCAGGCCTTTGGCGGCATGCTGCTGGTCGACGGGTACGCCGCCTTCCTCGACGTGCTCTTCCTGTTCGCCGGCCTATTTGCCATCACGCTGGCCCACGACTACCTGCGGCGCATGGGGTTGGAGCGGGGGGAGTACTACGCGCTGCTCCTGTTCGTGATCAGCGGCATGATGATGATGGCCCACGCCGGTGACCTGATCATGCTGTTCATCGGGCTGGAGACGCTGTCGATCCCGCTGTACGTCATGGCCGGGTTGGCGCGCCCGAAGCCCGAGTCGGAAGAGTCGGCGCTCAAGTACTTCCTGCTGGGCGCCTTTGCCTCCAGCTTCGAGGTGTACGGTATCGCCCTCGTCTTTGGCGCGACGTCGACGACGCGTCTGGCCGGCATCGTGGCGGCGGCGCAGGCCAGCTCGGCCGACAGCCTGCTGCTCGTCCTCGGTGCGGTGTTAATCCTGGTCAGCTTGAGCTTCAAGGTGGCCGTCGTCCCGTTCCACATGTGGACGCCGGATGTGTACCAGGGCGCGCCGACGCCGGTGACGGCCTTCATGTCCGTGGCCGCCAAGGCGGGCGGGTTCGCCGGATTGCTGCGCGTCTTTCTGCTGGCCTTCCCGGCACTGGCCGCCTCCTGGGCGCCGGCCGTCCTGTGGGTCGCCGTGCTGACGATGGTCTGGGGAAACGTCGCGGCCATCGTCCAATCGAACATCAAGCGCCTGCTGGCCTACTCGAGCATCGCCCATGCGGGGTACATCTTGATGGCCTTGCCGGCGGCGGCCGACCCGCGCGTCAGCCCCATGGCTGTCAGCGCGTCGCTGTTCTACCTGTTCGCCTACGCCATCACCAATCTCGGCGCGTGGGGCGTCGTCGTGGCGCTGGAATCGGCGGATGGAAAGGGACTGCAAGTCGACGACTACGCCGGGTTGGGCACTCGCCATCCCTGGCTGGCAGCCGCCATGGCGCTGTTCATGCTGTCGCTGACCGGTGTGCCGCCATCGGTCGGCTTTGTGGCCAAGTTCTACCTGTTCAGCGCCGTGCTCGATTCCGGCCTGATCGGCCTGGCGCTGGTCGGCGTGCTGACGTCGCTGATCTCGGCGGCCTTCTACCTGCGGGTCGTCGTGGTGATGTACATGCGCAGCGGCGAGCCGCAAGTGCGGCGTGAGGGCTGGCTGCACGCCACCGTCGGGCTGATGGCCGTCGCCACGCTCGCTCTCGGCTTGCTGCCGACGCCGTTGTACGAGCTGGCCGCCCGCGCCGGATTGCTGACGCTGACGCGCTAGTCCTGCCGGTTTCCAAGGCTGCGCGGTTGCTCCTTTCGACCTGTCGGGCCGCGCGATCGCCTGGCAGAGACTCCTCCATGATCCCCAGGACGAGAGTCTCCTGCTTGCCCGGATCGCTCCTCGGCCCCATACTGGCAATCTGCCTGTTCAACCCCAAGCCGTAACTTCCGCCCCCGGAGGCTCAGCATGTGGCGAGAGCGCATGAAGGTCCCGATCCTCATCGTCGTTATCCCCATCGCGGCGATCCTCGTCCAGCTACTTCTCATCCGGCCACTACTGGGTTTGGCACTCAGCCGCTCTCCGGATTACGTCTACCGCGCGTACGTGTGGGGCGAGTCGGACATCTTCGACTACGAGAAGTTCCCGTCGCGCCCGATCCAGAATGGCGCCCCCGCCTTCCACTTCAAGGAAGCCTCCCCGGCGGAGGCGTTTGCGCCGCCCGAGGGCTTCGAGGCACTGCTGGCGGACAGTGGCACGACGGCGTTCCTCGTCCTTCGGGATGACACGCTCCTGTACGAGGGCTACTTCAACGGCTTCCAACGCGACTCGTGGTTCACCTCGTTCTCGGTGGCCAAATCCTTCGACTCAGCGCTGATCGGGATCGCCCTGTCGGAGGGGCTGATCGGCAGCGTGGACGACCCGGTCATCACCTACATTCCCGAACTGGCCGGCCGCGGGCTCGATGGACTGACCATCCGCAACCTGCTCAAGATGGACTGCGGGGTGCGCTACCGCGAATCGGACCTACTCGATATCCTGGCCATGCTAGGGGATGACAGCAAGACCTACTACATGCCGGACCTGCGTGCGCTGGCCCTGACGATCCGCCCGAGCGGGGAGCCACTCGGTTCGTGCTTCCTCTACAACAACTACCACCCGATCCTGGAGGGCATGATCCTCGAGCGCGTGACCGGCATGACGGTGAGCGAGTACATGCAGGAGCGGCTGTGGAAGCCGCTGGGGATGGAGTACCCGGCGACGTGGAGCATCAACCAGGAAGGGGACGGCCTGGAGAAGTTGGAAAGCGGGTTGAACGCCCGTGCCGTCGACTTCGCCAAGTTCGGAAGGCTGTACCTGAACCTAGGGCGCTGGGAGGGAAAGCAGATCCTTCCCGAGGATTGGGTCATTGAGTCGACGGAGCCGGAGGTTGGGGAGACCCGGCCTCAGGCCGGGGCCGATCGGTATGCGGAGCCGGAGGGTTACTACAAGTACCACTGGTGGGGCACGAAGCGGGAGAACGGGCTATACGACTTCACTGCCGCCGGCCACCTGGGTCAGTACATCTTCGTCCGCCCCGATCAGAATCTGGTCATCGTGCGTTTTGGAACCGAGACCGACACGCGCGTAGACTGGTTCCTCAAGTTCCCGGAACTCGCCCAGATGCTTGGCGGGTAGGGCCAGACGCGCAGGCAAAGGCCGCCGGGGGGCGGGAGGGATGAGTGGGTATACCGCGTTCGGCGCGCCGTGCTTCTCGATTGGCTGAGGTCGACCATCATGACTGAGAAGCGCGTTCACGTCCACGTCAGCGGGATCGTGCAGGGGGTCTCGTTCCGGTACTACGCGCTCCAGGAGGCACTGCGCGCCGGCGTCACCGGCTGGGTACGGAACCTCCCCGATGGGCGGGTGGAAGCGGTGATCGAGGGAGATGAGGCAGCGGTCGACCGCATGCTCGCCTGGTGTCGGGAGGGGCCGCGCTCGGCGCGCGTCGATCAGCTCGAGATCCTGCCGGAGACGCCCACGGGCGAGTTCCAGGGCTTCCGGATCCGCTGACAGGTCATCGCCCCGCGTGGCGTCCGACGATATGCATCCGGCGGTCCCGCCGCGAACCCTTCGGCCCCCAACCAAGGGAGGCTGGCTGACAGGCCAGGAGAGGCAGAAGCACCCTGACCGAAACCCTGCAAGCCACGCCGCATTGCGAGCTGCTTCTGCCCGCGCGCTCGCGCCGCTCACGCGAGGTGCCCTTCCCCGCATCGCCAAGGAGAGACGGATGACTTCGCGCCTTCATCCAAGCCTGTGGGTCATGTCGTGCGCATCCGTGTTCCTGGCAGCATGCCAGGCAGCGGTCATAGCAATGCCTGCCACGCCATCGGCAACGCTCGTCCCTCCAACCTTGCCGTCTACATCCACCCCGCCGCCGGCCCTTCCGCCAACACAAGCGTTCCCCACGCCTGAGCCCAGCCCCACGGCTACGGTGGAAGCCACTCTGCCACCTGCGACGGAAGTGGGTGTCACCGCCAATCTGAACTACGCGCGAGACCAGCTGCTGGATGTCTACAACCCCGCCGGCGCGGGAGAATGGCCGGTTGTGCTGCTCCTGCACGGCGGCGGGCTGAGCAAGACGTCGGTATCGGGGCTGGCACGGGCGATCTCCGGCCAGGGCGTGGTCGTCTTTGTGCCCACCTATGCCTCCAGCGCACCGTCGCCGCAGGCGATCACGCTCGGTGCGGAGGATGTTGCCTGCGCCGCCCGCTACGCGCGGGCCCACGCCTCGGAGTACGGAGGCAAGGCCGCGCGCCTGATGGCCGTTGGGCACTCCGGAGGCGGCGCCTACGGCATGCTGCTCGCCCTGGCGGGCGACGAGTTCACCGGCGAGTGCGCGGTCCCCGATGGAAGTGGCCGCGTCGACGGTCTGGTTGGGCTCGACGGAGCGTACGATCTCATGCGCTACATCCCCGCCTCTGCGCTCCAAGATGCGCCCGCTGAAGACTGGCTTGCCATCAGCCCGTACGCCCAGCTCGAGCGCCAGCCGTTCCACCCCGGCGTCGCATTCCGATTGTTCGCCGGCAGGGAGACCGAGCTGGTACAGGATGGCCAAGCGATGCGCGACGCGCTGACCAGGGCCGGGTATCCTGTCGACTTCACGCAGGTGCCGGGGGTTGATCACATGGGGATGGTAGGCAGCAGGCGATCCCAAACCCTGCTTGCGATCGCGGAGCTCGCCCGCGGCGGCTAACCGACCGCGAGCCCCCCGGACCTCGAGCCGGCTGGCAAAGGGCGTGGGGAGAAGTGCACGGGCCGGGGACGAAAGAAGGCGCCGTCAGGCGCCTTCGTGGTTGCGATTCAGGGAGAGGAGTCTAGTTGACGCCGCAGCTTCCGCACGAGCCGCCCGAGCACGAGCCGCACGCGCTGCCGCTTGTCCCGGCCACTGCCCGGCCGCCGCTCTGGGCGTAGAACACCGACAGCATGCGCTCCGTCTGCCGGCTCTCACAACTCCGGCAGCCGATGGGCGCGTCGGCATCCTTCATCGGCCGCAGGGCCTCGAAATGCGTGCCGCAATCCTCACACGCGTACTCGTAGATGGGCATCCGTCCCTCGCGCCTGCATTCTACCCGCCGCGCCGCACGCGGTCAACGCCTCGCCAGGCTACTCCTTCTCGATCTTCTCGGCCACCCAGTGGCCATCGACCCAACGGGCTTCGACCTTCACCTCGTCGTTCAACCCGGGATCGTCCTTCAACTCCGTTTCACTGTTCACCAGGATCTGCTGTCCGGCGACGGTCCATACCCCGCCGGAGATGGCCGTCACCTGGCCGCTGAAAGACCGCTTCTCCTGTGTCTCTCCGGATCCGCCGGACCCTGAGTCGCTCGGATGGCCATCGTCGCCGCTCCCGGAACCGCTGCCCGAGTTCAACTCACCTGAGCCGGACGCGCCCGAATCCGACCCGCCCTCGAATTCTCCCTCGCCGCCCTCCGCCCGTTCGATCTTCAGGGCGATCAAGCGGCCCTGGGCCGTCGTCTGCGCCTTCACGCGGGCGGCCTGCCCGATCTCCAGGGACCTGTCGATCTCGGTCTCGGGCGTCACGAGGAGCGTCTGGCCGGCAACGACCCACGCTTGCGCGCCGACCGCCTGGACCAGCCCCTCGAACTCCCATATGCGCTCCTCCACCGATCCGCCACTCTCCGAGCTTTCCAAGGTGGAGGCCGGTGCCCCGGCACCGAGGTACAGGACGGAGCGGGCTTGCATGGTGTCCCCGGCCAACACGTCGACCAGCACCAGGACGCGGTCGCCTAGAGGCCCGGCCGGAAAGCCGGTCGCGGCAGATGGAATAGCGCCGGAATGCGAAGCCCAGGGCCCAACGGGCGCAACCGGATAGCGGGAAGGGCCTCGAACGCACGCCTGAGCATAGACAACAA
>Ga0315293_10000502_pt1 | contig 36415 bp, 34 predicted proteins | sample YL17G13_20_MG_FD_203071 | JGI IMG/M metagenome (GOLD analysis project Ga0315293, IMG submission 203071) | Sediment microbial communities from Yellowstone Lake, YNP, Wyoming, USA - YL17G13_20 | ecosystem: Environmental > Aquatic > Freshwater > Lake > Sediment | place: USA: Wyoming | collected... | reverse complement strand
TCGGATGGTGGTTCCCGGAAAATAGAAGGATTATAGACATGGTTGTAAATGGAATCGATGTAAACCTTAATTATATACAGACCAAGGTGGCTCAAGAAACTGGTCTTAAGACTACGCTTGATGATGTATGTGCACGTGCTACTGATGATATTAAAAAAGGATTTGCATGGAGTGAAGGATGTGTTTTCCTTAGTTCTTGCACTGGTAAATCAGACTGTATAGAAACCAAACCAATAAAATTAGGTAGCGATGGAGAATCTCTTTTTAATGGAGGTATCAATAACTTGTTAAAGAAGAGTATAGTTATCAAATCAAATGTTCAAGATTTTAATAAAAACCTGAATGTGGATCCTTCTAAGAAATATAGAATAGTGATAAATAACTGGGCTGGTGCGTTTAAAGGTTACCTCGGAAGTGGTACTCCTGCCTATTTTGACTATGTTAGAACTATCGGGATTATGCAACTAGAAGATAAACAGTGCTGTGATGGAAGCATAAAACTTAGTTTCAGAGAAAATGACATTTCAAGTGGTACAACAGCTTATCCTATAGCATCTGGTTTGGAATATTGTGATTATGATCTTTCTAGTAAGCATCCTACTGTTTATTTCTATAAAGATTCAGCTAATGGTTGTTTAGATCACTCACCTGGAGATGGAAAAGAAATAGGAAGTTGCAATATTGATAATGAGGAGACAACTTATTGTTTGACTGATGAAAATTGGTTTGTACCTAGTCAAGAAAAAGGAAGTTGTATGTTTACTAATGGATTCACAAGTGGTTCTAGTGATAAGAAGTATTGGGCATGCATAGATAAAGACGGTAAAAATGGTTTTAATGATGCTGGAGAAAGTGCTAGTGAAACATTAAGAGTTAAAGATCCACCGATATATGAATTTAAATGTGGTAGTTGGCAGACTTGCAGTAAAGATAATCCTAAATGGTGTTACTTTGATAGCACTGCCAATTCGTGCGGATCAAATTGGGCTGTTTCATGCGCTTCTGAAAATTATTATCCAAATAAAAGTAACGATGAAGGAGCATATGGCGAGGATGTAATTCAGAGTATAAGGATTGATCCAACTGGCAAATACTGTCAGGTTAATAGCTTGGACATCGTCACTTATAACGAGCAAGGAAGAAGAGTATGTTCTTTATGTTCCAATGTGAGACCAAGTATTGAATGGGGTGTGAGTTCCCATACATCTTACAATGGTCCACTTGCAATAAATGCTACTGGTTGGTTGAAAACCCAACCTGGAGTTTCACAATGGACAGGAAATATTTCTGTAGTTGGTAAAAGTTGCAGTTCAGGATATCCGATTTCCTGTATGGCTGATGTTGATGAAGAACATGATTATGGATACGTTAATGAGTTGATAGATTTATATTTAGATCCGTCAGATGACAGATGCCATGCAACATTCCGTAATATTTATGGGGAAGATGGATTTTCAGTTAACATAGGCATAGTATGCTCTGGAATAAACTATGGAAAATCCAACTATTCGTCTTATCAAAAAAAAGATGGCAATGCTGTAGAAATATTTACGGACAGTTGTTATTCAGGTTACTCTGCTGTTTCAGGTTTTACTAAATCTTCTACCACAAACGAAGGTGCATATATGGAAGATGCTATACAAACTTTTAATATAACAGGTGGTATATTTAGAGTTACTGCAAAAGACACTATTGAAGGTTGGTTTGGCTCTGGAAAGGAACAATTAAGACAGACTGGTGTTTTATGTAGACAATTAAAAAGTTGTCCAGATGGCACATTAGATGGTTCTTGCTCATCAACTAAACCATTGTACTGTCAAGTTGAAACTTTAATCAGCAAATGCTCACAATGTGGTTGTCCAAGTGGATACTCATGTCTGGCTGGTGGAACATGCGGTTGCTCAGATGGAACATTAGATGGTTCTTGCTCGAATGCAAACAAAGGATGGTACTGTCAAGGCGGAACTTTAGTTAAAGCTTGTGGTGCACCTCATAATTGTGGATGTCCGTTAGGTCAAACTTGTCAAGCAGATCAATCATGCAGGGGTCCATGTACTAATCATGACGAATGTTCTCAAGCATGTACAAGTCTATGTCCTAGCATGGTTTATGGATGTTGTTTTGGTTGTGAAATAGGTCAATGTGTTAGTGGTACGTGTCAATGTGTAGATGGCAGAAGTTATTGTTCTGGCATTCCAAATTATCAAAAAGGTCCAGTATGTACTTCTTGCTTTGCCAGAGGAACAGCATGCACATCAAACTCCCAATGTTGTTCAAATGAATGCAATGGTTACGGCATATGTTATGATTCCTCTCTTTCAAATGCCCTTGGTGCTGCCTGTTACGACGGCAGTGAATGTTCAAGTAATTCATGTATGGGGCCCATGGCGCCCGGTCATCCAGGTTATTGCGTATCCTAATTGTGTATAATTTCTTTAAAAAAATTCATGTAATGTTATTTTATATATCAAGTAAATTAAAAATTAATTATGAAAGGAGATGTTACAATAGTTTTAATATTGATGTCCATTTTTATTATGAAGACATAATTTTATTAAAAAAATTAAAGTTTTGAAGGTCGTTAACTATGGTCGAAGTTCATACACTCTTGTTAGGTATCATATTTTTAACTTTCTTTGTTGCCTTCCTTGTAGTCGGTATAGCAGGAGCAACAAATTCGAAAGCACCAAAAGAATGTGTTGATGGCTCGGATAATGATAATGATGGTCTTACAGATAGAATAGATCCTGGATGCTATAATGATTTTGATGTGAGCAATGAAGCAGAGTATGAATCTACAAGATCTGAAAACTCTGACGAGTTGAGTAAAATCTGTAAGGATGATAAAGATTGTAAAAACAATAAAGACGGTCACAGATGTATGATGACGTATCCAGGAAATTTTGTACCCTTCTGTGGCTGTACAAAAAATAGTGACTGTAACCTAGGTGATTTTTGTGGAGATTTTGACAGATGCTCGTAAAGGAATAACAATGCATTTTTGGTATGCATTCCTATTCATAAGTATAGTTTGTATAGTAGCACTCTTTCTTGTTTTAGGTGGAGCCAAGTTGATTGCTGATTACACAGTAGTAGCAGTAAGCTGGGTTAATAGGATTTTTAAGCTCTAAACACCGTAAAGCTTATTATCTAGCTTTGACTATTAAAATTTATGAAAGCCACTGAAATGAGATTAATAGGTTTGGCTGTAGCAATTTTCTTCATGGTTGTTTTATTCTTGCTAGCAGCAAAACCTATAACCGAGATGATGGGAATAAAATTCCCTGAAGTTTTTGGATTCACACCTCTTGACACTAGTATAACTGGCGGAGATTTTGGTGGTCCAAAACAGAATCCATTCCCAATCGAAGAAGCTTTTGTTCCAGGAATAACTGGAACAGGGAATCCTCATCAACCTTCTGAAGTGGCATGCGTGATTTCAAAAAAAATTTTTGATGATTATGTAACTTATGGGAATGGTGGATTAAGAGATGCAGGCGAAGGGAAAAACTGTTTTGATAATCAGTGTGTAATTAATGCTGGAAGTTTCAAACTTGCAGATGCCATTCTAGGACCAGATAATACTGGACAACAATGGGAAAATACTTTATTTGGTAGCAGTGCTTATGGACCATGCCATTTATGTAGAGAACCACCTTCCTCAGTAGGTGGAGGAACCATAATACCTGATTTGGATGAAGTCTGTATCAACCTAAATCTCAAAGACAAAAAAATTGGCGATACATATATTTGTAATTCTCCTTTTATTCCTTACTCAAAAGAAGGGCAGGTTAAATTCGGCAATGATGATTGTTTCAAACCAAGCACTAACAATATTGGTAATTGGGCTAAAGGATCGCCTGATGGATATTGTGATGGTGATAATAATGATGCTAATGATTTTTGTGACGGAAGCACTACAAGTGATCCAAAGAATCTAATTTTATGGATAGGTGAAAGCAGAGGCACAGATCCTAATGAATGGAGGGTATCAGATGATATTTACTATAATTTAGATGGTAATAGTGTCACCTTATCAAAACAACCTGACCAATATTTATACGGTATAATATGGGATAAATCATACTCACACAATAGATATAAAGTAATTTTTGTGAGAACTCCTTTACAAAGTTCAAGTGATTCATTTAATTTTCTATGGAATAATGATGGTTTTAAAACGTATAAGAGGACTAACCCTCTTGGTGTTTGGTACAATGAAGCTAGAGAGATTGCAAGAGTAATAGTTAATCCTGCAGTTGATACTGGCATTGGAGATTTAGCAGGAGACGCAGGTCTAAAATCGGTTATAGACGGTTCGGAGAAAAAAGTTTGGTGTGAACCATGCTCAAATAAAGACGAATGCTTAGCTACTGAACCCACCACTGTTGATGAAACACTCTCTTTTAATTTCGGTTCAAAACCTATAAAAATTCAAGTAGATTCAAGAGTAGGATGTGCTGGTATTTTGAAATCAGGCTCACAATATATTGTGTCAGTAAAAAATTGGTACCAAGATTACTTAACCTCAGGCCGTATGATGTATCAAGATAAATTTAAAAAATACGATAGGACTGTTAGCATATGGTGTGAAAATAACTGTTGATTTGTTATGGAACTGAACATGGTCTTGGGTTTGATATTTTTGGTTGCCATTATATTAATCATTATCATAATAGCAGTTAATCCTATTGCTCTAGCAAGCATTTTGCAAGGAAAACAAATAGATTTTAGACAGTTTTGCCTTCACTGGAGCATGAGCGACTATACAGCCAGTGATGTCACTATAGACGATAAAAACTATAATGCAATAGAAATGTGTCAGAGCGTAAATATTCCACCTGAAGACATAGAAAGATGTAAAGATCTGTGCAGGTCTAAAACATGATGGCTATAAACAAATTAGTGTTGATAATAATATTTTTGATTATTTTAATAGTAGGATTAATGCTTTTGACAACCTTTGTGTTGCCCTATGGACTGAATTTTGATTTACAAAATCAAGTCAAAGAATGTTGCCAGAATTATAGAGCGTATGGTTGTCCAAGAAATGAAAATGACATTCTAGGAATAACCTGTCCTAACGGCAAAAATCTTCATGATTTGAAACAACAGCTAGGTATGTCAGCTAACGCTACGGCAGCATTTTGTAATTGTTGATAAAAATGAAAGGAAGCATGAGAATACCTGTTGCTATTGTTTTTATGCTAATTGTTTTTATAATCGTTCTAGCATTCCTCTACAAGGTATTAGGTTCACCTGAATGCGATGATATTTCAAACACAACTGCCTTCCATCTTAAGGACGCTGTTAATCAAGTTTCAAAAGAGGATTTCCCTTATTGGACAAACCCTAGCAAACCGCCAGAAGAAAGCGATGTCGCCTACTATAGGAGGTCTGATATCAAACTCTGCCAGCAAAATTTTGGAACCTACGAAGCTGCTCTAAGACTTTTTGGTGGAGAGCCAGATTATAAAATATACTATGAGAAATTTCCTGATGAAGGCAGAATGTGGAAAGAGTCATATCCTTGGAACTGCGGTGCTGGCTCTACACTAGTTTTTTGGGGTATCATGCATACAGCTACAACTCTAGTAAAAGTAGGATCAAAGGTATTTAACTATTATAAATACGGGAAACATCTTGCTAAATCAGCAACAATAATGAGTAAAGAAAATTATATCTTATTTGATAAAATTCTTAAACCTGGAAAAATTATGGAAGAACTGAAAGATGCCGGATTTACAATTTCAAATTTTGTAGATGAAGAAGGTCGGTCTGTTATTAAAATAGCAGACGACTTGAACGTAAGACAACTCAATCAATATTTAAAAGGCCTAGATGAAGCAGGCATAGCAACAGAGATATCAGGGAATTATATAAAAATAGGAGATAAGATTAGGGTCAGTGACGAACTAACTGCATTATCATCAATGTCACAGATTCCTGATCCAGTGACAGGAGAGTATTCAGAACACGCCTTTGCATATAAGAAAATTGGAAATAGTATAGATCCTTATGATCCTCTAGATCTAGATTTTGATTCAAGCCCTAAGACATTCAAAAGAGTTGGTGGTAGTTGGATTGACGTAGAAAATGGAGCTGTTTATGATCCTTTAAATCCTGGGGATTATCCAATTCAGCAATATAAACCTAGTGAATTAATGGAAAGCATGATCCAAGAATATGAAAATAGTCCTGATCCAACAGAACGTTCTATAGCAAGACAATTGAGAGAGCAATTTGATACCAGTGGCGCTGCTGGAACAGGAATAATGGATGATACTACAAATATGCTTGATGAAGGTGTTAAAGCAACTAAATGGGGAACAAAAGCGATGGATGCTGGATCAAATAATTTTGCTAATTTATTAAGCGATTTAAAAACCGAAGGATTTAATATTGAAAAAACTCCTTTGCTATACAATGAACTTTATATGGTGGATGAGAGCGGAGTCCAAAAAGGGTTTTTAATGGGCCTGCAAGATGCAGCTGATTCTGATAGTACTGGTGTCTTAGGTAAACAGATAATGAATGCTTTACAAGATCAAGATGATAAAATAGGTAATATTATTGGTAAAAATCCTGCAGAAGTAAATCTTCAAGATGCAATAGATTCTTTAATTAAAAATACTAATGGAATGTATAATCCAGATACTCAAGTAGCAGAATTTGGTGCTATGATATTTCCTGGGCAGGCAAGAATAAATGTGGATATAGGTATAGAAAATTCTATAATATCTCAAATTGAAAAATCTGGATCTGTTGATACAAACGCACTCTTAGACTATGTACAAAATCTTCCGAATTATGATAAGTTAGCTGCAGCTGGATTTGGTGAAGGTGAAATACTTGGTATTTACAATGATATGTGGGCTAATTATTTAGCTTTAGGTGGAGATGCTGCTGTTATAGACGATGGACTTTTAATGAGAGCATTGGGAGATAATTATTTTAGTGATTTTGCAGAAGCTGCTGAAGATATTTCTGCAGCAGGAAATAAATGGGTTGAAAATGATAAAGGTGTTATAATTGGTATATGGTTGCAGAACTCTAAGCCATGGTATATAAGGTGGAGTCAAACATATAAAAAATATGAAAAAATTCCAAAAGCTATTTGGTTCAAAGCAAGACAGATGATTACACCGACAAGTGGAATAGGCAGAGGGTTTATTCTAGGAAAAGAAGAAGGCTGTCAGGGGAATTCACTTTGTGTTTATTCTCATGGTTCTCTTTCAGAATATCCATTTTACTTTGATGAGAGTGCAGATAAATATTTTGTAAGAGTTTGGAGACCAGTATCAACATTTGCTCAGTATGCGGGATGGACAGCAATCTTGTATGGCGTTCCTGAACACCCGAGATTTTATGTTGTAGGACCTTGTTTTGCAGAGGCCAGGGTTTGGAAAACAAGATATAATGGAGAAGATACCATTTTTGTCCAACTAATAAGACATGACCTAGGAGACAAGGCATCAAATTATTGTTATGCAGATGAAAATCTCATTAATGCTTATGCAGCAGTTTGGTTAGTTTCAGATGCAGCAACTGCAGCAGATGTAATATATTCAGGTTATTCTAGTTTTGGTAAATCAGCATCGGATGCAGTTTTACAAAGTGGAAAATCAACTGCAAAGGGTACTATAGGTAATTTCCTTAACTGGTTAGATGTAGGAACTCTTGTACAAGTAGCTGGTGAATATTATCTGAGTTGGCCAGGTCATCCTTTCAAACCTCTAACATGGGAACAGTTTGTAACTGGTTTCAGAGAAGAACAAATATCTGAAGCTGAAGAAACAAAGAAAGCAGCAGGCGGATAATCAAGTGTACTTATGACTGAAATAAACAAAGACTTTATGAAATTTGTCGTCGAAGTGATTATGATACTTATTGTTCTAGCAGCGCTATTCGGAGAGGAGGGTATAGCAAGCAACACATTCTATTATTTATTGTATGCAGAACCTATTCTATTACAAAACTGGTTAGTCTCTAGCATATCTGTAGGGAGCTATTCTCCAGGAGATTTTATTATAAGCACGCAGACAACTGGCCAAGCTTACACTATAAAAATTTACAAGGAAGGTCCAACAACTTTCCTTCACGTCATACCGCCAGCAGATTATAATCTTCAAGCAAAATTTGCGACAATCAAACCCTCGCCTCTGCTATCAAACTGTAGAATTTTTGAGCAGGAAATAAAATTGAAGAAGGGTATAAAACAAACGATAACCGTGAGAAAGATAATCAATGCGGATGGAAAGTGTAATGTTTATGTTGGAGCGCCATCTGTCATTATTGAAAAAGATCGCTACCCACACGTTGATTCTAGTATAGACAAACAAAATCCACAATTAGGAGACACATTCATCGTTACATTGAAATATTCCCATGACAAGGCGTCTGATGGTGGTGTCCATCTTCACTGGCCAGATAACCAAGCAGATCTTGTATCTGTTGAAGGATGTAACAATGATAATTACATATATTACAATAACGCATGGAATCCCCTTATAATGAAAGGCAATGAATTAGTGGAATGCGGAAAAGGAGATGACCCTATGATAGATGGATCAGAAATTAAGATAGAACTAACAGCTTTGGTCAATGATATTGATTTGTATTATAGAGCTTGGGATTGGAGTAAAGATGCAGACTGTTTGGACGAGAGATCTGACCACGATAGAGCACCATTGAGTGGGATATGCTCTAAGAATTGTGAAAACTTTCCAGATGATTTGATAGACTGCGAGACGCTTAAAAGAACGGTGTAAAAATGAAAGGTCAATCCGAACTAACAGAAACTTTCATAAAACTCATTCAGGTAGGACTGGTTATAGTGGGAGCTTTGGCAATCTTCTTTACTTATGTTAGTTACGAGCTTACAGCCCATACAAACGATGCTAGGAGAGAGGCATACATTTTAGGTAATGCCATAATGTCCTCTGACTGCTTCACTGACGGAGTAAAGGGCTTGCTCGTACAATCAAAAATAAATAATGCTGTTGTTTCATGCTTTGATTATACTAAAGGTAAGATACAGATAAAATCCACAACTGTTGACCAGACAATAATGTTTGGAAGTGGCGCAACCCCAAACGGTATAGAAGAAGATTTTAATATTTTAATTAAATTAAATGATGGCAGTATAGAAAACGGTAAACTAAAAGTGATGTTATGAAAGGTTTTAGCCTATACGCAGATTTGCTTTCCATATTCATTTTAATAGGAATCATAATGCTTGCTTCTCTTCTATTATGGACTCTGATAATAATTTATAATGTTGAGATAAATCTTGGTACAGCACGTCCTAGAACTATAGAATTAACTTTTTTCTTTAATCCTGTTAAATACGATACGACTTTAATGTCATTTTTAGAAACTCAGCATAATGGTATACCTATGAAAAAAATATTGAATGCCGTTGCAATTCAAGAGAATAGCATCGTATGGCTAGAAGGTAAAGAAATAAATGATTTGTCAACCTTCTGCGATAATTTCCTATCTCCAAAAATAGGAAGTAACCCGTATATATTAAAAGTAGTTTTACCTTCAAAAGAAATAATTTTGGTTGAAAAACCAATGCCATCTTTTCCTGACACTCCTCTACATCTACAAGAAACTACATCAAAGCTATTCTTATTAGACGGCAGCACTGCTGATATGAAATTATTGGTGTTTATTAAATGAAAGGTCAAGCTTGGGCATATTTTGGTTTAGCAATACTTCTTATACTTGTTAGTGTGCACCTTTTAGGATTAGCTAATGGAGCTACAATAGAAAGGACTGTTATTACAGCAGAAGGTCTGATAGTTTCTTTTGAAAATTATGTTGAAATTTTAATTAGAACTTTTAATCAAGGAGTGGAATTCATATCACAGAGAGCTGCGTACGATTTAATGAAAAATGGAGTAGGATATACATATTGGACTATTACAGAACCTAAAATGGATGACTTGAAAAGAGCTTTAGAAAACAGAATAAAAGATAATCTTCCTTCAGGCGATCATTTATATAATGATAGAAAAGTAAGCTGGGGGAACAGTGTAATAAGTGTTGATAAAGATTCTGCTCCTTGTTCGCCACCTGAAAATTCAAAGTGTTTTTTTGTAAATGGAGAAAAACATCTAAGTGTTTTTGACGACAAAATAAACTCTAGAATTTCTTTAGACAATAAGATTAACTCAAAAATCAGCTCCAACTATTTCAAGTTGTTAAACGCTGGAATAGCCATAATGCAAGACCCACAGTTCAACACTCATTTTGACAATGCTGTAGACCTAATAAATGCAATAAACAGCGCCAAGTCAGGTGGAGACCCAAGGTTTAAGGATCTTAACGTAGAAATCAAATCACAAACCTCAGGAGGTATAACAGGCGGTTTAGTAGGATATTGGAATTTTGATGATTGCACAGCAAAAGATTCATCAGGATTGGGAAACGATGGAAACCTTATTAATAGTCCAAAGTGTATTAGTAGAGGACTTGGGAAAGCTTTAGATTTTGATGGAAAAAGTAATTACGTAGAAGTTCCTGACAGTCAAAGCGTTCGCGTTGAAAACAATCAAATAACTGTTGAGATGTGGATTAAGAAAGCTAACATAGCACAAAGTGTTGGAAATCTAGCTACTAAAGGAGATGTTTATGGTGATATCACTTATGGTTTTTATGTACCTTCAGAAACGGCAGGAAATAATGAAATAGATTCTAAGTTTGAGTTTTATAATCCAAAGCAATTTGTAAGTTTTGGAATTATAAATAACACAGAATGGCATCATTTAGCAGCAACTTATGACGGCAACACCTTAAAGGCATACATTGATGGAAATCTTTTTTCCACAAAAGCAACTGGAGGGGCGATAATGTCAACAAATAACTGGCCTTTACTAATCGGTGGCTATAAAAAGAATTTAATTTTTGATGTTTTCAATGGAACAATAGATGAAGTAAAGATTTTTAATAGAGCATTATCTGATTATGAAATTCAGTTAGAATATAGCTATCAGTCTCAAGAAGAGGATGTTATGGAAGTATCTATATGGGAAGATTGCCTGAAGAATATAGCACTTCCATACTCAGCTGATAAGTTTTATTGTATCTCACCAATCAAATCTGGAGAAACAGGAATAATATTTGGCGGAAAAACAATACCTTATGATTATAACAGACTAAACTTTAAAATAAGAAGAGTGCTACCACTGGGAGTATCTGTCATGAGTCCTAACAGTAATGATATATTTGATTTTAAGGAATCTGTATTTTTTGACAGCACAGTTAGCGGAGGTACACCACCTTATACCTACTCTTGGGAATCAAGCATAAATGGAATAATTGAAAACACAAAATCATTTGTCAAGGATGACTTGGGTGTTGGAAAACATACGATTACTATAACAGTCACGGATAATGATGGAAGAACATTCACGAAAACTATTTTTATAGATGTTTTACCTGAGATTTTTGATTGGAGGTTCTTTCAAGGTGGAAATTGGATGACTTCTGTAAAGACTCAGAAATGTGGTGACTGTTGGGCCTTTGCATCTGCAGGAGTAGTCGAAGCAAAGTATAATATTCAGAATAATAATCCTAATTTAGACAGAGACTTATCTGAACAATATCTCGTGTCAGATTGTTATCCTTTTGGAAACTGTGCAGGAGGACAAAGCGCTTTACCTTTTATTGAAAGTAATGGCATACCTGATGAGGTTTGTTATGGTTACATCGGCAGCAACAGTTTATGTCCATTTAGATGTAATAAAACAGCACCTTTCACATCAATTTCAGATTGCTGTAATAAGTTGTTGTGGAAAATAAGCAGCTTCTCATCTATAACGGCTGACGACAAATATATAAAATATGCATTAATTAATAGAGGGCCGCTTTTTGCTGCTATGAGAATGTCTAGCTGGAACTCATTTACTTATGAATGTTCGTCTGGTATACCAGATCATGCCGTGGTAATAGCTGGTTATAATAATCAGGAAGGTGTTTGGATTATAAAGAACTCTTGGGGAATAGGTTTTATGAATAATGGATATTTCAAAGCAAAATATGATTCATGTATTGTAGAAAGTAGTTGTCAAGGTATTGGTTTTGTGTTTAAACCTATATAAATTAAAGAGGAATGCTAATGAAAAACTTAAGTTTGAGTTTAGTTTTGATTGTTTTAGTGACTGCTACCTTAGTAAGGGCTAAAGATGTTTATATAGAAAATCCAATAAAGAATCCTGCAACAGAATACTGTAAAAGTTTGGGTTATGAGTGGTTCGTAGAAAAAACTGAAGAAGGAGAAAGAGGAATCTGTAAATTTCCAGATGGCTCAACAGCTGATGAGTGGAACTTCTTGAGAGGAAATGTTAGCCAAGATTGGAGTTATTGTAAAAAGAAAGGCTATGAGATAAAGACTTTATTTAATGACACTAGATGCTCTTACGTATATTCCATAGACTGTGCTGCTTGTGTTTTAACTAATGGAACAGAGATAGAGGTTACACAATTGATGGAATCAATGGAACCTAAAACTAAATGCGGTAACAAAATTTGCGAATTTGGAGAGAATTATGACATCTGCCCTGAAGATTGCCCAAAAGCTGAAACAGAAAATGCAGGAAACCTTTCGACCATAATTTATATAACAGCGTTTTTGACAATTATTATTATCCTCGCATTGTACATATTGAGGAGTAGAACTAAAATTGAAGGAGAATATTATTTTAAAAGATGATTGATATGAAAGGGTCAGAGTTACCAATAAACACCTTAATAATAATTGTTATAGCACTAATAGTTTTGTTAGCATGCATAGCAATTTTCTTTGGTCCGTATAACATAACTAAATACGGAGCAGAGTTAGAAACAGCTAGAACCAATGCATGCAACATGTTACAAGGCATGAACTGCATACCAAAACCTTGGGAAGTTCAGATAAGTAACTTTGATGCTAACAAGGATGGCGTGAATAACGGTGGAACAGAGGGTGTAGCACCTGGATCTTGTTCAGGTGGGAATGATAATTTAGCAAGATTATGCTTATGCTATTATAATATAGCTGCTGCTAGTCTTGAAAGTGATTGCAAAATAAAAGTTTGTAGATGTCCTGAGTAACATGAAAAAAGGAATTTCTTTACCAATAAATGCAATAATAATTATTGTTATAGCTGTTATTGTTCTTATAGCAATACTAAGTATGTTCACTACTATTTTTAGGCCAAGTTCTTCTACAGTAAGTTTAGAAACTGCTACAAAGGCAACTTGTCTAAGAGTAAACCCTACATTATGTAGATTTAATAGTGATCCGAACTTTCCTCATGAAAATATGGCTGCAGCCAGATCGCCTGTGTATGATTTTGATGCTAACAAGGATGGTATAATAAACACTTTTACTCCTGATGGAAATGATTGGTTAACATCATACTTAGACGATAATTTAGAAACTTTATGCATGAATTTCCATTCTTGCTCAAATGCTGGATTAACTGAAGTAAGTTGGACTGCTTGGTCAAGCTGCTGTTTGAAAAGAATTTGTGGATGCTAATTTAACAGCCAAATCTTTATATATAAGGAAGCCAATTAAAATTTAGAGGTGAATGACAGTGAATAAAGGTATTGAATTACCAATAAACATTCTGGTTATAGTAGCAGTAGCTATTATAGTCTTGTTAGGAGTCATAGCATTGTTTTACTCAACATGGTTCAAGAGCACAACACCAATAGATTTAAACGCAGCAACCAGCAGAGCATGTAACGCTGTTAGAGGAGACTGTAACGTTGTTACGACAAATATAGTTATAAGCCCAGCGTATGTAAATGCAGCACAACTTTCTTCAGCGACTTTATCAGCACTTTGTATTAATGAATTTGGTATAGCGGCTGTTACTGCAGATTTTGACGATGTATGTATGAACAGAGTATGTGGCTTGAATTGTTGATTCAAAAACAGTGCAAGAATTGCAAGTGATTTTTAATCTTTTTTATATTTTATTTTTTAATTCTTAAAAGAAAATATTTATAAATATTCATATATCTATTATTACTAAGATAAATCAAAAAATACAGAAAAACGGAGGTGTCTAAATGACAGAAGTGGTAACAGAGAAGAAAGTGAGAGCAGATAGCAACATTGTCTTTATAGGCAAAAAACCTGCAATGAGTTATGTGCTCGCATGCGTAACACAGTTTAACGATGGAAAAGCAGAAGTGATATTGAGAGCTAGAGGAAGAGCAATATCACATGCAGTAGACGTTGCAGAAATAGTAAAAAACAAGTTTGTAACCAACGCAGAAATTAAAAACGTAGTTATTGGAACAGAGCAAGTCGAAACAGAACAGGGAGAGAAACTAAACGTTTCTTCAATAGAGATAATATTAAGCAAGAAATAACTCAGTTTTTCAGGGCTTTAGTTTTTTTGCCCATGTTTGTTTTTCTTAAATCTTTATATACGAGTTATCAAATAAAATTATTATGAAAGGTATTGAACTTCCGATAAACATTCTCGTGATTGTTGCGATAGCTATTATAGTCTTGATTGCTATGATTGCTATGTTCTATCCAGCATTCTTAGGTGGAGGTGCAGTAATTAATTCAGAAACAGCAAAAACTAGACTATGTCAAATTATGGTAGAGGCAAAAAAATGCAATGTTAACTCAGAAACAATAACTATAAGCGATTTTGATGCAGATAGAGATGGCAAAACTGATGGTGGTTCTGTTTGGACCTTAGGAACATCAACTTGTGCAGATGCTGCAGGCACAGGTAAAGATAATCTCGCGTCACTATGTGAATGTTATTACTCTATTAAAACAGAAGATAATTGTAAAAAAATATGTGGTTGTTAATCATGAAAGGAATAGAGCTTCCAGTAAATATTCTCATTATTATTGCAATAGCAGTTATAGTTTTGATTGCGCTGATTGCTATGTTCTATCCAGCGTTTGTAAGTGGTGGCAAGACAGTAAGTTTAGATGTTGCTAGATCTCAAGCTTGTAGATCATTAGTGGAAGGTTATAGGTGTGATACAACAACCGTTCTTGCTAATATAATAGTAAATAAATTTGATGTTGATAAAGATGGAAGTGTTAATGATATAGGAACTAGTGATGCAGACGATAACCTGGATAATCTTTGTTTAACTTGGTATCAGACAGCAGATGATGCTACATGTAGAAAAAATTTATGTGGCTGCGAAGGTTAATTAAAACCTTGTTCTTTAAAAATATTTAAATTGTATTATTCATAACAATTCATAAAGGGCTGGTAGATCAATGGAAGATCGCTTGCTTTGCAAGTTTATTCCAAAATAGCAAGAGGTTACGGGTTCAAATCCCGCCCAGTCCACATTTATTGTGGTTCTTTACCTTCTTTTATTCTCTGAACGTTTTCTGCGTCTGTTAAAAGAAGATGAGACTTTGCATGAGTAGAAAATTCATCAAGCTGTGATTTAGCGTTTTCATCAGATATTTTCTTTTCTGGTTTTCTAGCAAAAACATACTGTGCAAGATTCATGGCTCTTTCTATTCCTTCAACGTTGTAAGGTACTTTCAAATTCAAGACTGTATAAATTGCGCCTGTAGTTTCAAGTAATACTTGGCCTTTAGTTTTTACCATATAATCACGTTATTAACTATTAGCAAGTAACAAATATAAAGCTCTCGCTAGGCTCGAAAAATAGAAGCTGATGTAGTAAAGATTCTCTCTAAAAATATTAAGGAGGTGATCCAGCCGCACCTTCCAGTACGGCTACCTTGTTATGACTTAGCCCCACTTGCAAACTTTTGGCTCGAGTTAGTTAAAGACTAAACCTCACCAAAAATCTACTCGCATGGCTTGACAGGCGGTGTGTGCAAAGAGCAGGGACGTATTCAGCGAACGATTATGACGTTCGCTTACTAGGGATTCCAACTTCATGTGGGCGAGTTACAGCCCACAATCTGAACTTGGGTTGGGTTTAGGTGATTGGCTTCGCCTTTCGGCGTTGCAACACATTGTCCCAACCATTGCAGGCCGCGTGTAGCCAAGGGTATCCGGGCCATACGGACCTACCGTCGCCCACTCCTTCCTCTGATTTATCACCAGCGGTCCTACCATAGTGCTCATGTTTTTGATTTTTTAGATCTAGAACATGATAGCAAATGGTAGCGTGGGTCTCGCTCGTTAACAGACTTAACTGCACGCCTCAAGGTACGAGCTGACGATGGCCATGCAACACCTCTCAGCTTGTCTGGTAAGCCCTTCAGGATGACCTTCATACTGCTGTCGACCCTTGTGAGATGTTCGGCGTTGAATCCGATTAAACCGCAGCCTTCACCCCTTGTGTGCTCTCCCGCCAATTCCCTTAAGTTTCAACCTTGCGGCCGTACTCCCCAGGTGGTCCGCTTATCACCTACGCTTCGACACCGCAAACTCCCGTAGAGTTTGCAACATCAAGCGGACATCGTTTACAGCTAGGACTACCGGGGTATCTAATCCCGTTTGCTCCCCTAGCTTTCGTCCCTCACCGTCGGACTTGTTCTAGATAGGCGCCTTCGCCACCGGTGATCTTCCATGGATTAAAGGATTTAACCCCTACACATGGAATATCCCTATCCTCTACCAATCCCAAGTCCAAAAGTATTCTCAGCAGGCCCAACAGTCAACTGTTGGATTTCACCAAGAACTTTTTGAACCGGCTACGGACGCTTTAGACCCAATAATCGTGGTCACCATTCGTGGCGCGGGTATTACCGCGGCGGCTGCCACCCGTCTTACCCACCACTTATTCGTCTTGCTTTTTAAGCAAAACAAAAGACTATGCATTGCATAGTCACTCAGGCTCCCCCTCTCAGCCGTTAAGCTATTGGAAAGTTTTCGCGCCTGCTGCGTCCCGTAGGACCTGCCTTCATGTCTCAGAAGGCATCTCGAGGCTTCCACTCTCATGGCCCCTACCCGTTATAGGTTTGTGAGTATCTTATACTCACAACAGCCATGATAGGTCGCAGCCCCATCCTCAAGCACCGTGGTTTTCATTGTTAAAGCATTCCAGCATCCAACAACTATGGAGTATTAGCCCCAGTTTCCCAGGATTATCCTCCACTCGAGGTTAGGTTAGCTACGTGTTACTGAGCAGTTCGGCGAGTCCAGATGACTCACGCCTCGCATGGCTTAGTCGAAACCTGATAACGGTGACCTCCGGCAGGATCAACCGGAATTAAGCGATTACACACTCATCTCTTTAATATTTTAAAGCTATCCTCTTTACTACATCAGTCAAAAAATAATTCTTGACCTCATTTTAAGCCACGTTTGAAATGGTTTTTCATCGAACGCTAACGCTGATCCAAACCAACGCCAAAAAAACGTGGTTTAAAAAGCTTATATAAATAAACTGCTACTCTTTTTAAACTTTTCGTTTATAAAACAATTCGAAAAAAGAAATTATTTTACATAGTCAAAAGAACGAATAGTTTTTCTCAAGAATAAACTTGGAAAAACAAAAAATCCTAAACTGGAAAATATTAGTATTTTCATCCAGTCAAAAATGTTTAATGGTACTGTCCCCAAAAGATTTTGTAAAAATGGGGTATAAATAACAAAAAACTGTATGAGAAATGAAACAAAAATTGATAAAATTAATTTTTTGTTAGTTAATGGATTGTTTGAAAAAACAGATTTTTTCTCAGACCTACAATTCAGAACAAAAAACAGTTCAAAGAACATTATGGTTGTAAAAGTCATTGTTCTTGCTTTCTGTTCTATATAATTGACATCTAAACCTGCATTAAAACCGTCGAAAAGCTCCCAAAAAAATACACATAAACTTGCTAAAAATGCCAAGAAACCTGTAAATAAAATAAATAACAAAGACGAATGCAGCATTGATTCTTTGGGATCTCTTGGCTTTCTTTTCATTATATCTTTTTCTGCAGATTCGACCCCCAAGCTTAGAGCTGGAAAACTATCAGTTATGAGATTTATCCATAATATTTGAATGGGTAAAAGGGGTATTGGCAAAGGAAAGCCTGAGATGACACCTAAAATCATTACAGCAATAACCAAAAACATCTCTCCAATATTTGATGACAATAAAAATCTTATAAATTTCTTTATATTGTCATAGATTATTCTTCCCTCTTTAATAGCAAAAACAATTGTAGAAAAATTATCATCTAGAAGTATCATGTCAGCAGCCTCTTTTGCAACATCAGTTCCTTTTAATCCCATTGCAATTCCTATCTCAGCTCTTTTCAGAGCAGGAGCGTCATTTACTCCATCGCCTGTAACAGCAACAACATTTCCCTTTTTCCTCAGCGCATCAACTATTTTTAATTTATGTTGTGGAGAAACCCTAGCAAATATAGAAACGTCGTCGACAATCTTCTCAAGTTCTTCATCACTCATGTTGTCTAATTCTTCGCCTGTAATTGATTTTCCATACAAACCAATTTCAGATGCCACTGCCTTTGCAGTTATTTTATGATCTCCTGTTAGCATTATTACTCTTATTCCTGCTTGCTTGCATAGATTTATAGCCTCTTTGGTTTCTTTTCTTGGGGGATCTATCATTGCAGTCAAGCCTACGAAAGTCATGTCTTTTTCAACAGAATCCAGTTTACAATCTTTTAATTCTTTATAAGAAAAAGCTAAAACTCTTAGACCTTTCGAAGCCATCTCGTGAACAATCTTTATAATATTTTCTTTCTCTTTTTTATCCAGATTTCTTTTGTTTATTTTGTTGCATATTTTTAAAATCTCTTCAGGAGCACCTTTTGAGTACGCGATGCATTTTTTATCTATTTTGTGGATCGTTGTCATTATTTTTCTCTCTGAAGAAAATGGTATCTCTTTCTCCCTAGAACATTCTACTTTAATTCCTGCTTTCTTTGATAAAACCTTTAAAGCTCCTTCAGTAGGATCTCCAATTATTTTCCAGTTATTTTCTTTTTTTAGGATAGCATCATTGCACAAATATGTCATTTCTAAAAGCAGTTTTAAATCTCCTGTCAATGGATTTATTTTTTTATTGTTCAATAAGAAATCTCCTCTGGGTTCGAAACCGACTCCGGTGACTTGTATAATATTATCAGGAATCCAAATCTCTCTTACCGTCATTTCATTTGTTGTCATGGTCCCTGTCTTATCTGCGCATATTACTGTTACAGAACCTAATGATTCCACAGCAGCAAGTCTTTTTATAGCACAATTTCTCTTAAGCATTTTTTGGGTTCCTATTGCAAGCGTTAATGTAACAACAGCAGGCAAACCTTCTGGAACAGCAGATATTGCCAAGCTCAGAGCAGTTAAAAACATGCTGAAAGGATCTTCTCTTCTTAAGATTCCGATAAGAAATATTATAAGTGCGATGAAGATTACAATAATGCCTAGATTCTTTCCAAAAGCTTGAAGCTTTTTCTGTAAAGGAGTTTCCTCTTCTTTTTCTTGGACCAAACCTGCTATCTTACCCATTTCAGTTGTCATTCCTGTTGAAACAACGACACCTTTTCCTCTCCCATAACTAACCAAAGTACCCATGAAAGACATATTTTTTCTTTCAGGCAATTGTAAATCTCCTAATGTTTTTACATCTTTTAAAATTGGAGCAGACTCACCTGTTAGCATTGATTCATCGACTTTAAGATTTGAAATTTCTATTAGCCTTATATCCGCAGGAATCCTGTTACCATCTTCTAAAAGGACTATGTCACCTGGAACAATATTTTCTGTTGAAATTTCATGATGCTCTCCTTCTCTTATGACTGTTACCTTAGAAATAATCATTTTTTCTAGTGCCTCTATGGCTTTTTCTGCTTTATGCTCTTGGTAAAAACCTAGAAAAGCATTCATTATTATTATGAGTCCTATAGCAATTGCATCTGTGTACAATCTTAAAAAAACAGATAATATCACTGCAAAAACAAGTAAAAGAACCAGAAAACTTTTGAATTGTTCTATGAATATCATTATGTTAGTTCTTTTCTTCTTTGTAGAAATCTTATTCGAACCATATTCCTTTAACCTCAAGTCAGCTTCATCATGGTTTAGTCCTTCTTCACTGGTTTCAAGATTCTTTAGGACATTTTTCACGTCCATCGTATGCCATTGCATACTATTTATTGGATAAGGCTTTTAAATATATTCGAATGATATTAAATTTATGAGAAACAGAATCGTGGGTTTTTTGATACTAGGAATCGCTGCTCTGATAGGTTTTATAATTTTTTCTTTCAATACAGCAATGACAAACATTGTAAATACATCTTGTTCTCACGGCCTTAGTTGTCCTATGTGGGGAACTATCAGTTTTCAAACAAACATTAGCACTGTGATAATGGCCTTTATAATCATAATAGGTTTATATCTGATATTCTTTGGAAGAGAGGAAAAGATAGTAACGAAGATTAAAACAATAAAGCCACAAATAGAAGCTAAAATAACAAAAGGAAACTATCAAAAGATTATGAGTAATCTTAACAAGGATGAAAAAATTGTTCTTAAAAATATTATCGAGGCAGAAGGAAGCATATTTCAATCTGATTTGGTTAATAAAACAGGCCTAAATAAAGTTAAGGTTACAAGAGTTCTTGATAAATTAGAAGGCAAAGGACTGATAGAAAGAAAAAGACGTGGCATGAGCAACGCTGTGATTCTCAAACACTGAAACTAGTTTCACAATATTGTTGATAAGGTATTTCATCACTATAATTTTTATAATAGACATAATGTTTCAAATTTAACAATGAAAAAAAGAGGTGAATAAAATGGATGATTCAAATAAAAGTTGTTGTGAAGCAAGGAATGAAAACAGCAAGAAAAGAGAAATTGCTCAAGGAGTAATCTATGGTTTAATACCGCACATTGGTTGCATAGCCTTTATTGTAGGTTCCATATTAGGTGTCACAGTGCTTGTACAGTTTTTCAAACCTTTGTTGATGAATCCGTATTTTTTCTATATACTAATCCTAATATCATTAGGGTTCGCAACACTGTCCTCAGGTCTGTATCTTAGAAAGAATGGGTTTCTATCGTTTGATGGTGCAAAAAGAAAATGGAAATATCTGTCAACGATGTATGGTTCAACGCTAGTAGTTAATTTATTGTTGTTCATGATAATATTTCCATTAATGGCGAATGTTTCCTTAGCGTCTCCAGTAACAGGAAGTATAATAGCAAACAATGATTTGTCTTCATTAAAGTTAAGTGTAGATATACCGTGTTCAGGGCATGCACCACTTATATCACAAGAGTTAAAAGCAGTAAGCGGTGTAACATCAGTACAGTTTAGTCTTCCTAACACCTTCGATGTGAAGTATGACTCTACAAAAACAACAAAACAACAGATACTTTCATTAGATGTTTTCAAAACTTACAAGGCTAATGTTTTGGATGAATCTTCACAAAGCAATCAACTTAGTCAATCAAGTGTTGCAGATGGAAAAAGTAATCAATTAGGAAGTTGCTGTGGAGGTGGCTGTAATGGCAGTTGTGGATGCAAAAAGTAAAATAAATATAAAATGTGTATTTTGTCATAAGAAAAATCTCAAGGAGACAGGAACCGAGTGTATGATGTGTGGAATGGTTTTAGAAGATCCTGGAAAAGAATTTTGTTCCAAAACTTGCAGAGACATGTTTATAAAATTAGGGAGAAAAATTAATTAGTATGAAGAAAATAACAATTCCAATTTCTGGAATGCATTGCGCTTCTTGCGCACAGGACATAGAAAAAAATCTCAAAAAATTGAAAGGAGTTAGTTTTGTTAATGTTAATTTTGCAACGGAAAGAGCAACAGTTGAATTCAATGAAAATGTTATTAGTAAAAGTAGAATATTTGACTCTATAGAGAAGATAGGTTATAAAATAATTAAAGAATCTGTTGAGACTGTAGACAAGGAAAAGGTTGCTAGAGAGTCTGAAATCAGAAAATTGAAAATTCTTTTTTTATTTTCACTAGCATTGTCAGTTCCTATATTCATAGTTTCTATGGTACTAGAATGGTTTAATGTAATGATACCTGATAAAAATATTATACTTTTCTTATTAGCGACACCTGTACAGTTCATAGCTGGTTATGAATTTTACAAAGGAGCATTTTCAGCATTAAGATCTAAAACCGCAAACATGGATAGTCTAATAACTTTAGGTACTAGTGCTGCTTATTTTTACAGCTTGTTTGTAGTTCTGTTTCCAAATTCCTTAGGAGAGCATGTTTACTTTGAAACTTCTGCCGTTCTAATGACTTTTATAATATTTGGCAAGTGGCTTGAAGCAGTAACAAAAGGAAAAACTTCAGAGTCTATTAAAAAACTCATAGGTTTACAACCAAAAACAGCAACTGTAATTAGAGATGAGAAAGAAATTCAAGTTCCAATAGGAGATGTTATAAAGGAGGATATTGTTTTGGTTAAACCGGGACAAAGAATACCAGTTGATGGATTTGTTGTTAGTGGCCTTTCTTCTGTGGACGAATCTATGATTTCTGGAGAGAGCATTCCAATTCAGAAGAAAAAAGGCGATAAGGTCATAGGTGGAACAATCAATAAACATGGCTCGTTTAAATTCAAAGCAACAAGAATCGGCAAAGATATGGTTCTTAGCCAAATAATAAAATTAGTTGAAGATGCTCAAGGTAGCAAAGCACCTATTCAGAGATTAGCTGACAAGGTAAGCAGTTATTTTGTCCCGGCAGTATTAGTCATCGCCATTCTCTCTTTCTCATCGTGGTATTTCTTTTTTGGACAATCATTCATTTTTTCTCTTAGTGTTTTCATATCTGTTTTGATAATCGCTTGCCCTTGTGCTTTAGGACTTGCTACACCAACTGCGATAATAGTAGGGACAGGTAAAGGAGCAGAAAATGGAATATTGATAAAAAGTGCTGAAGCTTTAGAAAATACTCACAAACTAAATACTATTGTCTTTGATAAGACAGGCACGTTAACCAAAGGTAAACCAGAAATAACAGACATCATATCATTAGACAAACTTAGTAAAAAAGAAATTCTAAGATATGCCTCGATTGCAGAGAAAGGCTCTGAACATCCACTAGCAGAATCTATAATCAACAAAGCAAAGGAGAAAAGAATGAAAATTCCAGAAGCTAGGTTCTTTAAAGCTATACCAGGTTACGGCATAATAGCCAAATATGAAAAAAAGAGTATAACATTTGGTAACACAAAACTTATGAAAAAATACAAAATAAAAACATTTGATGCTGAAGAAAAAGTAACGAGACTAGAAAACGAAGGAAAAACTGTAATGGTTCTTGCACTTAATGAAAAGGTTATCGGTCTGATAGCTGTTGCAGACACTATAAAGGAATTTTCCAAAAAAGCTGTTCAGGAACTTCATCAGATGAATAAAGAAGTCATCATGATTACCGGAGATAACAAAAGAACAGCTGATGCGATAGCTAAACAGCTGGAGATAGACAATGTTTTAGCGGATGTGCTACCTGAAGACAAGGAAAAGGAAATTGAAAAGTTACAGAAAGATGGTAAGTGTTTAGTTTCTGATTCAGTAATTCTCACCAATCCTGATTTAAAGGAGATTAAAAACATTGATACAAATGATAAGATTTTGTCTATTAATGGCAACTTCCAAAAAATTAAAAAAATATTTGAAAGGAGGTATAGCGGAGAAGTAATAGAAGTTAAGCCTGCTTTTCTACCTAAGCTTACAGTGACCTCTAAGCATCCTGTATTAGTCTTAAGATACAATTCTATGAAGCTAAGAAAAAATATTTATAGGAAATTTAGAAACGGTTTTAAAGATTTCGAAAAATATATGAGGTGGATTCCTGCAAAAAATTTAACACGTTCAGATTTTGTAGTATTCCCAAAATATAAAGTGAATGCCGTTGAAACAATAGATTTTAATAAGTATATTTTCAATATGAAATACTACACACTTACAAAGAATAGAATAATATCTAGACAAGATGTAAGCTTACCCCAAAATGTAGAGGTTAACGGTGATTTTTTAGAATTATGCGGATGGTACCTTGCAGAAGGAAGTAGCAACGGCAAAACAGTAGAATTATCCCTATCAAAAGAAGAGGGAATTCATGCAGAAAGAATAAGCACTTTGATAGGTAAAGTGTTTAAAATTAAGCCTAGAGTGGAGATTAGAGATAAAGAAATAAGAGTTAGAGTTGGATCATCTATATTAGTGAGGTTCTTCAGAGACCAATTTGGTCACGACGCCAAACATAAAAAAATACCTTATTGGGTTATTAATTCTCCAAAAGAAAGGCTGAAACAATTTGTAGACGCTTATCTTAAGGGCGATGGAACAGAAAATGAAAAATTATCCATATTTAGTACATCATCCAAGACGATAGCCTACCAACTTTTAATAATCTTAAATAAATTAGGTTCATTGGGAAGTTTTAACATAAACAACGGGAAAAGACTTGGAGATTCGATGTTCGTCATAACAGTATCTAGAAAACCAGAACGAGACCGCTATATTAAAACCGACAAGTTTTATCTCGTTCCTATCAGCAAAATATCAAGAAAAAATTATAAAGGCAATGTCTATAATTTAGAAACTGATGATCACACATTTTCTGCCCCATTTCTAGTACACAATTGTGTAGGTGCTGTAGGAGATGGAATCAATGACGCACCGATGTTGGCTAGAGCAGATATTGGGATAGCTATAGGAGCTGGAACAGATATCGCACTAGAAACAGGGCAAATCATACTTATAAAAAATGACCTGAGAGATGTTGTTAAAGCTATAGACCTTAGCAATTATACAATAAAGAAGATAAAACAAAACCTTTTCTGGGCATTCTTCTACAACTCAATACTTATACCCATAGCAGCTGGTTTACTTTATCCTTTAACAATCAATCCTATGTTAGCAGGCGCTGCAATGGCCTTCTCAAGTGTGAGTGTGGTCTCAAATTCATTGCTAATGAAAAGATATAAAAGTTAGTTTTTTCTGAAATCAATTACTAAACTTTTTAAAGTTTGCAATGAAATATAAAATATGGCAAAAGAAAACAAACCAATCTATATGAAACCCTGGTTCTGGATACTGATTGTAGTAATCGTATTGATAATCTGGGTAGTAGGTTCTTACAATAACTTCATAGTGTTGTCTCAGAACATTGATGGTCAATGGGCAAACGTAGAAGTCCAATATCAAAGAAGAATTGATTTGATACCAAACCTTGTTAATTCAGTAAAGGGTTATATGCAATTTGAAAAATCTTTACTAGAAGAGATAACATCACTAAGAAGTCAGTGGATGAACGCAGGTTCAGTTGATGACAAGATAAAATTTGAAGGTGCTTTAGATTCTGCTTTAGGTAGGCTAATAGTCGTATACGAAAACTATCCAACATTAAAATCTGACACAGTTGTAACTAACCTAATGTATGAGTTGGCAGGAACAGAAAATAGGATATCAGTTGAAAGGGGAAGATACAATGGTATGGTTGTAAGCTATAACAAAGCCGTTCTAATGTTCCCATCAAACATTATTGCAAACATGTTTGGTTTCGAAGAAAAATCCTACTTCAAATCGCAACCAGGGTCAGAAACAGTTCCTCAGGTCAATATAACAACATAGGGTCCTTGAATGAAAAAAATTTTGTGCATTGTTCTTCTAGTTTTTCTTTTATCCATTAACATAGGTTTTGCTCAAGAGATTCCAACGATGAAAAAATATGTTAATGATTTTGCTAACGTTCTTTCTACAGCAGAGGAAGATAGGATTAATAATTTATGCGCAGAGATAGAGAATAATTGGACTGTAGAAATCGCAGTTTTAACAGTTCAAACAACCCAACCAATGACAATTGAAGAATATTCTGTAAAAGTATTTGAAAAGAATGGAATCGGCAAGAAGGATAAGGATAATGGCTTGTTGATAGTGGCTGCAATAGACGATAGGAAATGGAGATTTGAAGTTGGTTACGGGTTGGAACCTGTTATTCCTGACGCCAAAGCAGGAAGGGTTGGTGAGGCTTATCTAACACCTTACTTCAAGGAAGGAAATTATGGGGATGGTTTTTATTATGCTGTTGACGCTATAAATAAGATATTACAAAACAGTGGAGATGATTCTTTTATTTCTCAACAAACTTCCTCTTCAGAAGATGTTTTCTTTGACTTGATAATAATTTTTATAATCCTAATTCCCTTTATGGCTGTAATTATCCCGATTATTGTTTACAAATTAGCTTTCACCCAAAAATGTCCAAGGTGTGGAGCCAAAATGAACTGCCATTATGACGATGATTACGTTAACCTGCGCTATAGCAATAGATACATCGTCTGCGATTGCCCTAAATGCGGAAAAAGAATAAAGAAAAAAAGTAAAAGAAAAAGTAGTTTCTGGTTTTTTGTCGGCGGGGTTGGTCATGGTGGTTTTGGAGGCGGAGGTGGAGGTGGGTTTGGCGGCGGATCGAGTGGAGGCGGAGGCGGATCGGGCGGTTGGTAATGCACAATCTATATAGGTTTAAAAAGATTATTTCTTGAAATAAGATTATGAGAGAAAGAAAAGAATTAAGAAGACCATATTTCCTTCTTGAAGAAGAAAGAGTTAAAGAAATGCGTAAAAGAGCACAAGAATTATCTGAAGAAGGTGTATTTTCAAAAAGTGCTATTTATGAAATTTTAGGTAATGAGTATGGATGCTCTTCTTTGACAGCCAGAAATCATGTTAAAGATTTATTTGAAAACAAATTACCTTTTAAGGGAAATGCTAAAGAGATATCAGATAGAATTCATCATGAAATTGCATGCGGAAGAGGATATAGAAAAAACTGGGTAACATATTATCAAACTGGCGGAAAACCAAATCTAGAATCATTGAAAGATGATAATGTTTTTCGTTTCACTATAGTTGCTGATTTATGTCCAGGATGTTCAAAAGAAGAGTGGAATTACTTGATTTTTGTTAATAGAGGCAAAGAAGACAAATCCTCATGGGATATTTGGATTGAGGATAGTAGTGAATGTAAAATCTCTGATTGTCAAAAGCATAATAAAAGAGAAAAAGCTGCAGAAAATTTAAGACAAAGAATAGATAGTTATAACGATTCCTCAACATCTGAAAAAAATGGTGATGGTTCTCAAAATTAATATCAAAAATAGCGGGCCCATGGAGATTTGAACTCCAGTCAACAGGTTTCTTCTAAAATAGCCGAAGCCTGCCGCTCTATCCAAGCTGAGCTATGGGCCCATTATGTAATTTATTTATAGCTTTTAAATATCTTGAAATTGAAAATTAATTCTATGATAAATTCTGATTGGGAAGGTCCTTGGGTTACTGCTGATCATGCAAGATCAATGGTTGAATATGCGATTCCGAATATAGGTGGAAGAGTTTTCGATGGGATAAGTGAGTATGATGATTGGAGATTTTATGTTGTTAAGGGTATGGGTTATGATAGGAGGTATGAACCTGGAGATACGCTGGGTTTGATAGCTCCTATCTTGATTGCATTCGAAATAAAGGAGAAGGATTTAACAGATGTAGCAAAGAAAAATGCAAACTTCATTGACGGTGCAGAAAAATCTATTGCTTTATTGAAGAATTTTCATGAATTCAATGTGATTAGCACAAGCTATAGACAGTATATTGATTACACTGCAAGAATAGTAGGCATTTCAAAACAAAACACTTATGGCACGCACTTTCCTATAGATGAATATAGAAATTCTGTAGACGAGAAAGACAAAGAATTGGTGAAACAATGGATAGGAATAATCGCGAACTTACCGAAATTGAATATAGGACCTAACAGCAAAGAAAATGATCTTAATAAGGAGCAGGTAGGAGCTGTTAAAAGATTAGATCATTTCTTTTTTGAGTTATTGCCTCAGACTAGTTTTAGTAATGTCTTGAAAGAGATTAAACCAGTTGGTGGCTCGAGAAAATACGAGGCTGTCTTGAGATTTCTCAAGGGTAAAAAACTATCAGAGTCAGTTACAATAGGCGACAGCATAACAGATGTCATCATGCTAGAAGAAACCAAAAAGGCCGGAGGTTTGGCTTTGTGCTTTAACGGCAATGATTATGCGATGCATCATTCAAATTTTGCAATAGTCTCTGATAACTGCATAACAACAGCAGTCCTAGCAAACATATTCGAGAACAGTGATATGAAGACCTTGAAGCCGATAGCAAGGAATTGGAATATTAAATCTCTAGAAGAAGCTGTAAAAAACGACGTGTTATCAGAGAAAATATTTTTAGAGTTTAAGAGGACCTACCCATCAAGATTAATGAATTTTCCATTTGTTTTTGATTTAGAAGATGGAAAAGGTTTGAATAAGAGAATAGAAATAAGCAAGCATTTTAGGAAAATAGTCAGAGGTAAGGAAATAGGGTCATTAGGATAGCCTTCTTAATGCTTTTTGCCCTATATCATTTCTATGATACTCTTTCTCCCATTTTATATTGTTAACACCATTATAAGCTCTACTAATTGCTGCTGATATGTTGTTTCCTGTTCCTGTTACTCCGATAACCCTGCCACCAGCAGTTACAATCTTACCATCTTTTAGGGCAGTGCCTGCATGAAAAACAATAATGTCTTTAGGAACTTTTTCTAAACCAAATATCACTTTTCCTTTTTCATATTCTCCAGGATATCCTCCAGATGACATTACCACACAACACGCTGCTCCATTCTTGTTTAAGACTTCTATTGAATCCATATTACCATCAACAGATGCTTGTAAAATTTCATATAAATCTGTTTCTAGTAAAGATAAAACAGGTTGTATTTCAGGGTCGCCAAACCTGCAATTATATTCAAGAACCTTAGGCCCTTCATCTGTTATCATTAAACCTAGATACAAACACCCTTTGAAAGGTGTTCTGTTTCTAATCATACCGCTTATTGTAGGTTCTATAATTTCTTTTTCTATTTTTTCATTCAGTTCATCATTTATAACAGGAGCAGGAGCATAAGCGCCCATTCCGCCTGTGTTTGGACCTTTGTCATTGTCAAATATTCGTTTATGATCTTGGGATGGCAAGAGAGTTACAAAGTTTTTTCCATCTGATATTGCTAATATAGAAACTTCCTCGCCTTTGAGAAAATCCTCAATGACAATTTTATTCCCTGCGTCCCCAAATTTTTTTTCAACCATTATTTTATCAATAGCATCAAAAGCTTCTTTATTGTTTTTACAGACTATAACGCCTTTACCTGCTGCCAAACCATCTGCCTTCACAACCAACGGTGCTTTTTTATTACTTACATAATCTTTAGCCTCTTCGACGTCATTAAATATCTTAAAATCAGCTGTAGGTATTTTGTTTTCTTTCATAAATTGCTTACTAAAAACCTTACTGCCCTCAAGCTGAGCAGCTAGCCTGCTTGGACCAAATATTTTCAAGTTTCTTTTCTCGAATTCATCAACTATTCCCATAACCAGAGGAGCCTCAGGCCCGACGATAGTCATGTCTATCTTATTTTTCTGAGCAAATTCCACAAGACTGCTTATGTCTTCTGATTTTATGTCAATAGTTTTAGCAATCTGTGCTATGCCAGCGTTACCAGAAGCACAAAAAACATTACCCACGTGATGACTCTGCTTCAGCTTCCAAACTAGAGCATGTTCCCTTCCGCCAGAACCTATAATCAAAATGTTCTTCACAGAAATAAATTATTATAATTAGTTTAAATATTTGTTTTTGATAATTTTATCATGGATTGCGGTATTGTTGGTATTTTCTCGCAAGCCGACATTATAGAAGAACTTATTAAAGGGCTAAAACTTCTACAGCATAGAGGCCAATCTTCCTCAGGTATAATAATATTTGACAAAGGAAACATATTTTGTGTTAAAAATGCTGGCTTGGTTAGAAATTTAATTAAAGAAGAGGAGATAAAAAATTATCCTGGCAACATTGGAATCGGACATACAAGGTATTCTACTGCTGGAGGAGACACACCTGAAGATTTGAAACACAATGCCCAACCCGAGTACATAATAACTCCCTTTGTTGCAGCAACTCATAATGGAAATGTCTATAACATGTGCGAAATTATGAGTGACTTGTCCAGAAAACCGAGAACAGACTGCGATGTACAAAGTTTACTTTTATCAGTTGCCGAGGATCTTGATGATAAAAAAATAAATGAAGAGAGTATTTTTTATGCCGGAGAAAAGTTAATGAGAAAAATCAAAGGCAGTTATTCTGCTATTTTCTTGACAATGAACAAATCCAAACCATACTTGTTTGCAGTTACTGACCCGTATAAAGTCAGACCTTTAGTACTTGGAAAGAAGGTTAAAGACGGTATCAAAACTTGGTATTTGGCTTCAGAATCAAGGGTTATCAAAAAGCTTGGAGGAGAACATGTCATGGATGTTCCAGGCGGTTCTGTCTTAATAATCGATATGGAAAAAGAACCTATCATAAAAAAATTCTTCGATATCCCAGCTCATCACTGTATGTTTGAGTGGATATATTTTTCTAGACCAGACTCTGACATTGAAAAAAGATCTGTTCACGAGGTTAGAGTTGAAATCGGTAAACACCTGGCAAGAAATTTTCCAGTTGATGCCGATATAGTAGTTCCTATTCCAGAGTCAGGGAGAAGATATGCAAGTGGCTATTCTAAAGAGAGTGGAATTCCAATAGAAGAAGGTTTGATGAAAGACGATACCATGAGGACGTTCATACTTCAAACACAAGAAAAAAGGGACGAGATGGCGAACGAGTTAGTTTCAGCAATAGATGCAGCCATCAGAGGAAAAAGAATTATAGTCACTGATGATAGCCTCATAAGAGGAACAAACATGAAAAATATAATCAGGAAGCTTAGAGCCGCCGGAGCCAAAGAAATTCATGTCAGAATCGGCTGCCCACCAATAATTGCTCCTTGCTATCTTGGTATAGACATGAAAAGCAAAAAAGAGTTTATAGCGCTTGATAAGGATGGCAAATTAAAAGACTGGAAAGAAATAGCAAAGGAGGTTGGAGCAGACTCTCTTGCTTATGGAAGCATAGAGATTCTTCATGATGTTATAACCCAAAACAAATTCAAATTGTGCACAGGTTGTTTAGACTTTCCAAACGGCTATCCTCCTGGAATGAGAAAAGATGTTTTAGAATTAATAAAGAGAGATTTACCTGGAAAAAGAGCCTATGAATCTTAAGGATAGATTCTATTCATTGTTCTTGGGAATGGAATTGTATCCATTATATGCTCTGTTCCTGTTATGAACATAATCAGTCTTTCTATTCCCAAGCCATAGCCTGAATGAGGAACTGTTCCATATTTTCTCAAATCAATGTACCACTCATAATCTTTTTTATCAAGCTTGTATAATTTTATAGATTCTAAAAGTTCTTTGATATCATAAATTCTTTCGCTTCCACCAATTATTTCTCCGACCCCAGGAACAAGCAAATCAGATGCTAAAACAACTTTTGGATCTTTCGGATCTGGTCTCATGTAAAATGCTTTCATGTCTCTTGGGAACGATGTAAGAAAAACTGGTTTCTCTCCTAATTTTTCTAGCAATTCTTTCTCTTCCTTATCAGTTATCTCGTCTCCCCACTTCTTTCCAATTTTTTCTACTGCCTCTTTGTAGGTTATTCTTATGAAAGGTTTTTTCAGTTCTCTTAGCTTTGAAATATCTCTACCTAAATCTTTCAGATCCTTCTCGCAGTATTTCAAAATATGATCAACAACATAAAGAATCAAATCTTCCTCGATATCCATTAGCTCATCATGACTCATCCAAGCAGCTTCCATTTCATGATGCCAATATTCTGTTAGATGTCTCTTTGTTCTTGATTTTTCAGCCCTGAAGCTAGGAGCTATTGTGTATATTCTTTCCAAAGACTGAATCATTGCCTCAGCATAGAGCTGCCATGTTTGTGCAAGATAAGCTTTTTTACCAAAGTATTTTGTCTCGAATAAAGTAGAACCGCCTTCGCAAGCACAGCTTGTGAATATAGGAGATTGAACCTCAAAAAATCCTCTTTTTCTGTAAAAATCGTGTATTGCCCTAGTAACCTCACTTCTTACCTTGAAAATTTTAGTCAGTCTTTGGGATCTTATCCACAGGTGTCTTATGTCTCTAACAAATTCATCACTTAAATCTTTAGAAATAGGAAATTTTTCAGCTAATCCAATTATTTTTAAATCTTTTACCTCTATCTCGAAACCGCCAGGAGCTCTTTTGTCTTCTTTAGCTAAACCTATTACTTCTATAGATGACTCGATGGTCGATTTGGAAGCCTCTTCTAATCCTTTGCATGTTAACTGGATTATTCCGCTAGCATCTCTCAGTACCAGAAAGATTATCTCCTTCTGTTCTCTTTTTCTATAAATCCATCCTCTAAGGGAAACTTCCTTTCCTGTATGTTTACCATCTAAAACATCTTGAATATGAATAAAATCCATAGATATCACTTGTCTGTTTTAATTTTTAAAGATTTAACTATAACTGAGACTGCAGAGCAATATTTTATTTTTAATTTCTTTCTTACAGAAACAGGTATGGTTATTCTACCTCTATCATCAATGATAGCAGTGAAGCTAGAAGAATCGCTATACTCTTTTTCCCAAATTTTGACGTCCACCCATTTGTTTCACCTACGGATAATATATTCCAAAAAAGTATATAAAACTTTGTGGGTAATCATTCTCCTGTTTTATGTCTTTCGCTAACACGTGATTTATTTTTAACTACCCAATAAGAAGTTATACAATCTGAAGTTGGTAACAAAGAATATTGAAATGAAGAAATATGAACTTTTGGCGGAGATTTAGGATTACGTAAGTTTTCTGGAGGAAAGACATTTGTAGATTCAAGAACATGAACACTTTGATTTGGAATAACAACCCATCTTTCTGGATGTTCCTTTACAATCTTGTTCTCATTATTAGCAGTTATACCATATGTTATTACACCTTTACTTTGCAAGAATTGTATTGTTCTCTTTGAAGGTGATTTAAGAGATTCGGATAATGCGATTGCTCTAACATTCTTTTTTATGTAATCTGATGAAAAGGATTCAATTCTGTTTTTTATAGAAGGTTCATTCTCAGAATCTATATGAATTACATTCTTCATTTTAGCATGTTCGCCTCTCATTTGAGAGGCTTTAGCTTTTTTCCCAGAATCCTCTCCAGTACCTACAAAAAATACATATTCTTTATCAAAAGTATCTTCGCATATTGCGCCTAATTTATCTTTTTGATCTAAAACATGTGAAAAAGAACCTCTTAATTCTCTTGCACTTTCCTCTAAAAGTCTGTGAAACTCACTTGATATATTTTTCTCACTTAGATTGTTTTTACAGTTTTGATATGTAACTACTCTTAGTTTATTAAGCCAATCACCTGAACATTCTGACAAATTCCCTGCCAATGCTACGCCTGAGCTTTCATCTAAACCTCCTAAAGATTTTTTTCTGTCTGAAAGTTCTATTACCAAATCTTCTGTATTATTTACCCATGGATATGTTTTGTAAAAGTCTATAGTGCTCTTGAAATTTTTTCCAGGTCTGAAACCTTCAAGTTCATTAGAAGAATTTTCAGGATATCTTTTATCAATCTCTTCCCAATTTATATTGATACCTTTATCTTGCCCCATGACAATCATGGATAGAGGAGAAGTTATATCAGACGTCGTTAACATTTCTAAAGTTCCGTTTCTTACTGCTGACCACATTCTTGAGATTCCTTCTTTTTTCGCTCCAGAACTGCTTAATTCATTAAGGCAGTATCCAGGCATAAAACGAGGTGCATGAGGCCATTTATAGTCATAAGCCAAAACTCCAGTTCCTATTAAATGACCTGCCATTATTGATTGCAAGTGTCCACTTCTCTCTACGCCAGCAACAAGAAGTTTTCTTTGTTCACCATTAAAAGTTTCTGTGGGTCTATAGTGATGAAAAGTTCGTACGCTAAGTGCAATTTTATGCTCTTGTTTTTCGCAGTCTCTACAGAAACTCAGATTGTAATGACCTGAAAAAACAGTAAGATTGCTTGTTGTAATATTTTCAGCAGTTGAAAGCATGTATAATAAAAGTGTAAAAAAAGATTTAAGTTTGTGTAGTGCGCCCAGAACAGAATACTAGAAAAAATAAGATTTTTATTATAAAAAGAATAATCATTCAAGAACGCATTTGTTTTCAACACATTTTGCTTTCTTAAAGCAAGTTGAGTCATCTGACATTACTGCTGCGCATCCTATGTCTTTACATTCGTTTGATAATTTATCTTTCCATTCACTTTCAAAATTTTTGTTAATTGTTGTAGCATTTCCTCCTCCCCCGCAATCACAGCATCCTCCAGCTACTTTAATACAATCCGTATCTTGACTGCAAGAGTATAAATTTAGCGTTGCTGGCTGTTCTTGTATGCATCCAGCTATAAGAAATATTGATAAAATTACAATCGGCATTAACCATTTCATGTTCAAATTAAGGAAATTATAACTTAAATAATTATCTCGAATCATTGAAAATTTTAGGGTAATTAGTGCGCCCAGGGCGGGATTCGAACCTGCAACCTTCTGCTTAACAGGCAGCTGCTCTTCCGTTGAGCTACTTGGGCATAACTCAGAATATATTTTGAGTGTTTATAAAATTAATTGGGTAAACTGATTTTTAACGTATACGTCGTTTACCGTAAAGTTTAAATAGCTTTATTACCCACCTTAAAGAGTTAAAAAGTGATTAAAATGAGTGACCCAAATTTTGAAGGATGTGCCTCATTCTTCGAGAAAGCTGAAAGAGAAGCGAGAGAAACCACAGATGTAAAAATAAACGTATACGCCTGCAGTTTGAGAGGTGCAAACACGATGAGTATTTATGGATGTGCAGGTTGTAAAAGCTTATCAAAAGATCCTGTTGAAATAATGAATGTTCCAAAAAGTGTTATAGAGCAGGGTAAAGAAATTGAATATGTTGACAAGCATAGTAAATTTGGCATAGTTAAAGGAAAATTAAACTGTGGTTCTAAAGCATTAATTTAGTTTTTTATTTCAATTTAAGAACGTTTCTATTAAACGCATAATGTTTTAAAATATATTTCTTTATACAGATATGCTTATAAATCCACTCAAGAAAAAATAAATTACTCGTTGTTAATAATTGGGCAATTATTAACCTGAATTAATTACGTTTGGGCAAACGTAACATCTTGTAGTTCACAATTACGGTCAGTACTATTTCTCTAAAGTATGATTAATACGAAGTGCTTAAAAAACATTTCGCCTTCAGAAGATATATATCCTAAAAAACATGTGCAAGGCACATACTGATCATAAAAATTATAAATAAGAGGTGTAGACGATGGAAACAATAATTCAATCTGCTTTTAATAGAGCTTTTAGCACTAAGAAAGCTACTTCTCCTGGAGTTCAGGGAAGAATAGAAGAAATGGAGAACATTGACTGGGAACAAAGAGTCTCAGAAGAGTTCGACATTCAGATGCACAAGGCAAAAATAATGGTTATTGGATGCGGTGGAGCAGGCTGCAATACAGTAACAAGACTTGCAGAGATAGGAGCATCAGGATCAGACATAATCGCATTGAACACTGATGCAAAACACTTGTCAATAACCAAGGCTCATAAGAAATTGTTGATAGGAAAGGATACGACAAAGGGTTTGGGAGCTGGAGGTTATCCTCAAGTCGGTGAAAAGGCAGCAATAGAGCAAAGAACACAAATTAAACAACTAATAGAAGGTGCAGATCTGGTCTTCGTAACAGCTGGAATGGGAGGAGGAACCGGAACTGGATCAGCTCCAGTCGTTGCAGAAATAGCTAAAAGCTTGGGAGCAATAGTTGTGGGAGCAGTTTCAATGCCTTTCAAAATGGAAGGAACAAGAATTCAAAAAGCTGAAGATGGTCTGTCAAGACTAAGACAAGTAACAGACACGGTTGTTGTTATAGAAAACCAGAAATTATTAGAATATGCTGGTTCTATGCCCTTAGCTCAAGCATTCGCCTTAGCAGACGAGCTAATATCAATGATGATAAAAGGAATAACCGAAACAATAACTGTTCCATCTTTAGTAAACCTAGATTTTGCAGACGTAAAGACAATAATGAAGTGCGGTGGAGTATCAGCAATATGTGTTGGTGAGAGCGATTCCTCATCAAGAATAAAAGACGCTGTTCTAAAAGCTTTGAATCATCCGTTACTGGAAGTTGATTACACAGGAGCTTTGGGAGCATTGATACATGTAGTTTGTGGACCTGATTGTACATTGGCTGAGATAAACGAAGCCGGAGAATTGATATCAAAAAGACTATCTGCAGATTCGCAAGTTATATGGGGAGCAAGAGTTCTTCCAGAATACGCAGGAAAGGTTCAGGTTATAGCAATTATTACAGGTGTTAAATCACCTTACATTCTAGGACCTGTTCAGAGAGAAGAACTTGGAAGGACAGCAGAAAGCGAGCTAGGAATACCAATTATTTTGAGGTAATAGAAATGAAAAA
>Ga0315293_10000501_pt1 | contig 36449 bp, 18 predicted proteins | sample YL17G13_20_MG_FD_203071 | JGI IMG/M metagenome (GOLD analysis project Ga0315293, IMG submission 203071) | Sediment microbial communities from Yellowstone Lake, YNP, Wyoming, USA - YL17G13_20 | ecosystem: Environmental > Aquatic > Freshwater > Lake > Sediment | place: USA: Wyoming | collected... | reverse complement strand
CTTTGGAATCATATTTAAATTCGTATAAAAGTTCTCCATACTATAAAAAAGATTTAAGAAAAAATTCTAAATTATTTCAAGAAGGTTCTTATGCTCATAAAGTTTATCGTAATATAGATGAAAATTTAGAACGTTCAATAACTAATCAAACACAACCACAAATAGGTCAACCACGATTAATGCAACCTATTATAATAAAAGGTACTCAAAAAAAGAAACAAGCCCATGGTGGCTCAATTAATAATAACTGGTTAAATAAATACAAATCATGATCAAACAAATGTTACAAATCGCTGGCGTTAGGAATGAAAAAGAATTCTTAGCAAAATATCCCACTGAAGCATCGTTCTTCAAGGCTCATCCAGAAGCTAGGCAATTGGCAAATCAATCGTCAGGGTTTACACCTAACTATTCTGATACAATGCCTCAAGCTATGTATGGTATGGGTATGGCATATGGTGGTTATACACCTATTGCTGCTGATGGTATGCAAGTGCAAGATCCTCCTCGTCAAGAAGATTATCCTGATTATGGAAGCTACAATGCAGCATATGAGGCTTATTTAGCTAATATGCAACAACAAGCTGATGCAAGTGAAGCTGTACCTCAAAATACAATGAATGTAGCTAATGTACCTATTAATAAATTTAATTTAAAAAATTATCAAGGTGTTAGTATAGTAGATTTTCTTTCTGCTCAAGGTAAGCCTTCAGACTTTTCATCAAGAAGAGAACTAGCAAATTCTTTAGGAATAAGTAACTATAGAGGAACAGCTGGTCAAAATAAACAAATGATGCAGATGCTTCAGCAAAATCCTAATATACTTTCTGACTATAATGGTATGGGACAACCCACTGGTGGCTTTAAGAAAGCTGCAAGTGCAAGTAGAAATCTAAAAGGTGCTCCTCCTAACACTGAGTCATTAGCAGATGCAAAGCAAGCTGCTTTAATAGCTAATAGACCTACGCAATCTAATACATCTTTACAAGGTGCTTCATTTAATCCTTTTGCAATGCCTGACATGTCTAATAACTTAGTTAGACGTGATATTAATACAGGTAGAATGGTTGCTAATATGACTGGACCAATGATGAGTGTTGAGAATGCTAAAAGAATGCAATTAGCAGATCAAATGAATAGAGATGCAGAATTTAGAGCATCAGGACAACCTATGATTAGTCGTCAAAGATTTGCTGTAGGTGGTGCTTATCTTCCTGATTATGCTGATAGTGCTTATGGACTTCCTCAATTTGAGTTAGGTGCTCCTATATATGCTGATGGTGGGATGTCTGCTCAAGGAAGTGGTCAAGAACAACAAATTATGCAACAAGTGGCTCAAGCATTACAACAAGGTGCACAACCTGAACAAGTGATGGAACAACTTGTACAAATGGGTATATCGCAAGATCAAGCCCAACAGCTTATTCAAATAATTATGCAACAGATGCAAGGTGGTGGTCAACAACCTTTTATGCAAATGTATGGTGGGTCATATAAGCATGGTGGTTATTATGGTAATGTACCTCAACATGGTAATCCTGGTGTATATGCAGATGGTACAAGTGGTACATCTAGTGCTGGTCAATCCTTTGAGTATGGTGGGTTATATAAATTTATAGGTGGTGGTGATCCATCAGAAGAAATGATGCCTCCTTTTCCAGAGCAAGCACCTTCTCAAGGTGGTGGTGGACAAGGTCAGTTTGATCAACAACAAGTTATTCAAGCTGTTTTTCAAATGCTTCAAGAAGGTGTACCTCCTGAACAAATAATGCAACAGCTTATACAAGGAGGGGTTCCACAAGAAATAGCTCAACAGCTTATTCAAATGGTAATACAACAAGTACAAGGTGATGGAGCAGAAGGTGGACAAGAAGGAATGGGTGGTGGCGAACCTAATGGTGTTCAACAACCACAAGCTCCTTCAGGTCCAGAGCAAGGTATGCAAGGTATGCCAATGCCTGGTGGAATGGCTAGAGGTGGAATGACTACAGGATGGGAAGGTGAAGTCACTATGCAACAATTAGAACAATTAAGAAAAAAAGGTGTTAAATTTGACATAATATAACTACTATGCCTAGAATAAGAATAACAGGAATGCTGCCTCAAGCACTATTAGGTCTTCAAGTTGATACAACTACGACCACTACAATCAATCCTAATGAAATTTTACAGATTAGTTTTCCAAGAACTATGGATAGTCCTGATGAACTTTTAAATCCTGATCAAGAGAAACAAGATAGTCCAGTTCCACAAAAAAAGGAATGGGATCCATTGGCAGGTGAATCTTTTATGAAAGATGAAGAAGCTGATGCTTATAATGCAATGGGACGTAAACAACAGAGAAAGTTTGATAAGGGTTTACTTGGTAAGCAAGATACACAAGAAAGTATGAATCAGTATACTAATTGGTATAAGGATAAATATCCCAAAACGATTGATAAGTTGGGTAAGAGAATTACAAAAGCAGCCACTGCAATAAATAATAATCCTATATTTAAAAAAGTTACAAATACTGCTGATGATATATACAAAGGTGCAATGGCAGTATCACCAGTTGTTCAATACATCACTGATCTTAAAACTCAAAGAAGATTTGATGAACAGTTTGATAAAGATAGTGTTTCAGATAACTTATATGCTGCTCGTCCTGCTAGCATGACTGGTAACAGAGGTGATTGGGATATTAATACAGGTATCTTTCGTCCTGATGAAATAGGTTTTAAAAGCAAAGGACAATACACTAATAAATTTGATTACTCAGCACCAGGCGCAGGCTTAGTTGCTTATGGTGGTTCAATAAATAATAATCCAATGGAAAAAGTAAGAATTCGTATTACAGGTGGTAATGAGCAAATGGCAACAGGTGGACAACCTATGACATACTCAGGTCAATTAGGTTATGGACTTAACCTTGGTCAGAAAAGAATATATACTGACATGCCTCCTGACAAATCTGAAACTGTAAATAACACTTTACAAGCTGTACCTAGAGACCAAGCTAATATAGAAGCTGAGAAAGGTGAAACAGTATTTGGTGATATTGATGGTGATGGAGCTTTAGAGCATATGATGATTGGTGGTAAGAAACACACAGAAGGTGGAACACCACTTAATGTACCAGAAGGTTCTTTTATATTCTCAGACACTAAAGATTTAATTATTAAAGATCGTAAGATTTTAGATAAGTTCAATATGCCTGCTAATAAAAAAGGATACACGCCTGCTGAAATTGCAAAGAAGTATGATACTAATAAGTATAAAGCAGTTATGGAAGATGAGAATGCTGATCCTATTAAGAAAAGTACTGCTCAAATTATGATTAAAACTTTTCAAAAAAAGTTGGCTGAGCTCGCACTTATACAAGAAGAAATGAAAGGTTTTCCTCAAGGTATTCCTGAAATTGCTAAGAAACTTAATCCTAAATTACAAACTAAAGAAGATCAAGAAAAACAACCTGGTCTTTCTGATAACTTGCAATTTAGTCAACCTGAAGGTTCTGAAGAAGAAATGGCTGAAGGTTCACAAGAACAAAATTTTCAAGAAGAGGGGATGCAACCACAAATGGAATTTGGTGGTATGATTCCACAATATATATTAGCTGGTGAAGTTGATGATGATGTTCAATATAATGTTAACAATCCTTTAGTAAATTTAGGATTTTATGGAGGACCTGGACCTGATGATCCTGGTTCAGTAAATCAAACAATAACTCCTAAACAAAGAGCTGCATTAAACGATGTTGATTTTGTAAAGTTTCAAGCGTTAATGAAGAAATATGACACAGGTAAATACAAAAGTAAAAATGCTGTTTATATAAATTCTCTTTCTCCTACAGAAGCTGCAGAGTTTGCACGTCTTGCTACTAAGTTTGGATTTTCTAGAGGTGCAGAAGGTGCTGTAGGTAGTGGAGGTGCACCCACTTGGACTGCTGAAGGTTATAAAATTATTCAAGGTGCTACACCTGGATATAGTATGACAGATACTAAAACTAAAAAACAGTTTGGTTTTTTTGGTGGGTTCACTCCTGACTTGTACGAAAAGCGTCTAATAGAAGATGTATATGGTAAAGAAGCATCAGATAAAATGACTGATGTGGAAAGAAGAAGAGCTTACTTTAAAGAGATTGGAATTGATGATAGTAAACTTACTGATGCTCAACTTGCTAAACCTAAAACATTATATCAAAACAAAGACTTCTTTAAGAATACTTTTTATCCAGCATTTACTAAAACTTTTGCTAAAGAAGGATTTAGACCTGAGATGCAGGATGATATGCTAATTGGTGCAGAACACTTTGATAGTTATAAGAATAAATCTAAACCTACAGATGATACTGTTATAGGATACATTTGTACAGGTAGAGATCCAAAAACAGGAAAGGCTAATGTTATACCAAGCTCATATATAAATACAGCTGCTAGAGATGCAGCTGGTGCAGTTGCTAGTGAATCTGAAGCATACAAGCAATGTCCTGAAGATTCTATAGTACCAGGAAAAGTTAAAGATGGTTGTCCTAATGGATACTATAGAAATGCAGCTGGTGAATGTGTTAAGATGCCTTTTGATTTTATGACTCCTGATAAAGTGAATATGTTTGCTGCAGCTCTTGTTCCACCTAAGAAGCGTTTACCTTGGGGTCAAAAACTTCCTTTTGAGCCAGGAGATGTTGTATTTAAAGATTGGAGAGCTAAAGCTGCTGAGCGTCAATCTTTGATTAATAAAATGGCTGATCAATTAAATACTTATTCTCCTGGTACATCCACTGCTTCTAATCTTTCTTTCTTGGTTGGACAACAAGCTGAAGGTCTTATTAAAGATATAGATGATGTAGATTCATATAATGTACAAACAGCTAATCCATTCACTGATAGAGAAAGACAACGTAAAGATCAAAATAATATGCTTAACTTAGCAAAATCTGAAGAACTTTACAAAGGAAATGTAATAGCTAATCAACAATATGATAATGCTAAGCGTCAATATTTTGTCAACATGGCTAAGACTTTTGGACAAGCTTGGAAAAATAGAATGCAACTTGGTTTATTAAACTCTGTTAATCCAATGTTTAACATTGATCCTTATCAAGGCAATTCTTATTTTAAATTTGGTTACGATAATGATGAACTTGGTAATGCAATGTTTGGTAGTAACACTGCTTTTTCAAAAACTACTTATAAAGATAGGGTGGTTGACTATTTAAAACGTGGATATACTATAGCTGATGCTAGAAAGTATGCAGGTGAAGATGACAGAAAGTTGTCTTCAACAGCTGGAGTTAGTGCTAAACAACAAGCAGCTCTTCAAGCAAGATCATTGATGAGTGGTTATGGTGCACTTGGAAATAATTTTAATCCTGATGAAGAAACAAGTGGATAAACTTTAGAAGTTTAGTATTAAACTTTAAATATTTTTTCGTATATTATTATATATAGATTATGGCAACATTCATACCTAATGTAACAGATGTTTTTCCAGAACCATCGTTGTTTACACCTGACTTTTCTTTTATGGACAAGATGTTGTCTAGAAGACAGTCTATGTACGACCAAGGATGGTCTCAAGTAAACTCTGCTTACAACTTTGTTAATAAAGAACTTACTAACCCTGAAAATGTTAAAAATAGGGATATATTCTTAAAACAAGCTAAAGACAATCTTAAAAATTTATCTTCTATGGATTTATCGCAGCATCAAAATGTGATGTCTGCTAATGGTGTATTTGAGCCATGGGTGAATAATAGGAAAGCTCTTGGTGATTCTGCTCTTACATCTCACTGGAAACAACAAGAACAACAAGGTGAAGGATATAGACTTGATGATGGTGGTAAGTTTTTTAATCAAACTAATATAGATTATATTAGAAAACAAAGAATGGCTTTTGCCAATGATGCAGCTGATACATGGGAAGGGTATTACCAAAATAAAAGATCATACACTCCTTACTACGATTATCATAAAGAAGTAACTGATTTAATGAAAGACTTTAAACCTTCTACTTATAAAATAGATAGAGTGAGAGGTTTATACAAATATACAGATGAAAACGCATCTTGGACACAAGCTGAAATTAGAAAGTATTTAGATGCTAATCTATCTGATAAAGCTAAACAGCAAATGAAGATTGAAGGTGATGTTGCTTTTAATAATGATCCAAAAGTATTAGGTCAAACCTTTATAGGAATGGCTAAAAATGAAATGGAAAGTTATGATGCAGGAATACAATATGCTAATAAACAATTAAAAATTGCGAATAAGCCTGAAGAAATAGTAAAAATTAAAGAATATATTAGTAACTTAGAGGATAAGAAAAAATCATTGAATACCAATATAGAAAGTATTAATAAAGGAGATTACACCTATATAAAAAAGAATGGTGAAAATCTTGCTATGAATATTTATTATGGTCAATATATGAAAAAAGTTTCTAATGGTTGGAGTCATGCTGATGTTACAAATAAGATTGATGCTGATGATGTTGCACTTTCTATATACAAAGAAAATAGAGCAGATTCAAGACAAGACAAAGCTCTTAGACATTCTGAATATTTAGCAAGACTTAAAGGAGAAATTGCACCTCCTCCTCAAATGAATACCCTATCTACAAAAGAAACTGAAGCTGTAAATTTAAAAAGTATTCAAACAAAAGTTGAAGGTTTACAAACTACTAATGATCAGCTTGAACAAACAAATAAAGGAATGGTTGCTACATGGATGCAGACTCTTCCAGAGAATAAAGGTAAAACAGTTTCTACAAAAGAAGTTGGCACAGAAGAAATGAAACGTTTTATGAATGAAGGTATGAATGGTAAACCTTTACCAGACAATCATCCTTTTAGAGCTAACCAAGATCAAATGTGGAAAAATGATGGTGAAATAAATATTCGTAATAGAAAAATTGATGAGGTTAGAGCTGATATAGAAAGAAATTATTCTCCAGAACAAAAGAAAGCTTTATTAGATTTTAAAGCAAATGTAGAAAAATTAGGGTCTGTTACATTGGATGATGGTACTAAAATAAGTGCAACAGAAATTTTAAACACTATTCAAAAAAATCCAAATGCTGTTACTTATAGTCTTGAAGATAATAGTCGAGCATCCTTATATGGAAACTATGGAGCGACTAGTAGTTCAATAAAAATAGGAAATAAAACATATTCTTCTATGACTGATTTGATGGGTAATGTTTATAATCAAGATTTAGAAAAAATGATTAAAAAAGTTACCAACTTAGCTGATAATTCAAAATCTTTCAAAACTAATACAAGTGATGTAAATGCTTGGTTTGAAAAAAATGGTAAGACTTTAGTAAACACTCTTAATCTAATGACATTTGCTAAAGGATCATATGAAGCTAAAACAATGGAAGCTGAAATGCATAATATATTTCCTGAAGCACAATATGATATTCAAAGTGCAGGTGTAGGTAGTGATGCAAGAAGCCAAGGAAATGCTTACTTTTACATCACTCCTAAATCAGGTGTTAATGCTAGTGATGATAATATAAAAACTTATTTAATACAAAGAGGATATGGTGAAAATAATGTAAGTGCTATTAAACAAGAAGGAACTGGTACAACTATTTTTGAAATAAAAAATCATAAAAGTGATATTACATCTCAATACGCTAACTTTAATCAATTAGAAAGAGCTGTAATTCAAGATTTAAGTACAAGTGAATATGTAAGTGATGGGGGTAGTTATACTAGTGCACCTTATAAGTCTTATAGTAATAGACCATTGCAGGTTAAAAAAGATCATGGATCTTATTATTTACTGATGCAAGGATTAGAAAATAGTAATACAATGGATATCTTTCCTTGGACTTTTAATGATCCAGCAAGTGCAGTAATTAAAGGAAAAGAGTTAACAGCAACAATTGGTAGTGTACCAGAGGCATTACTTCAAGCATATATACGAGCAACAAATCAATAATTAAACTATGGCTTTAACAGATCTAGATCAATCTATGGATTTATTCAATGTTGAATCTTTAACTCAATTGGACCAATCCAATTTGTCAGTTGATAATTTAAATGAAGCCACTTTAGATGAAGGTAGCATTAGCACTAACATTAATGATAATGTTACTAATAATCTTTTTGTAAACTCTATTAATCAAACTACTGAACAAACTACTGTTAGACCTAAAAAGGTTAGTGCTGGTAATCCTATGCTTAGACAAGTTTCTGGGCAACCTCACTTTAAAAATGCTAATGATTTTTTTGCTCAAACAGAAAGAGTATCAAGACAAAATCCACTTTATCAAACAGGATATGGCACTCCTAAATGGACTCCAGAAAAAATTGTTGAAAAATATGACGATCAAGATTATGGATATATCTATGGTATAGATAATGATGATTTCTATGGTAAGAGAGAATCTTGGTATGAAACTGTAGGTAAAGCTGTACCTAGACTTGCTATGGGTGTTATTGATAAAGTGGGTATGGGTGTTGGTTTTATTGCAGGTTTAGTTAATCCATGGAATTGGGGAGAAGCTATTTATAATACAGCAACTGATCAGCCTGGTGGTAATCTTATTGACATTGCTTCTGATAATGGCATGTACAAAATATTTGAAGGTATTGATGAATGGACTAAGAATGAATGGCTTCCTACTTTTCAAGAAGCTGCTGATAGAGAAAAAGGTTTTTGGGCTAGAGCTGGTAGTGATCTTGATTTTTGGACTGATGATTTTGTAGATGGTGTATCATTTTTAGCTGCTGCATGGATTCCTGGTGCTGTATTAGGTGAACTAGGTGCAGGTGCTGCTATGGCATCTAGACTTGGTAAAGTGGCTCAAGGTCTTGGTATGGCAGGAGAAGTGGGAGCAGCTGGTATTGAAGAAGCATCAGTTTTAACAAGATGGTTTGCTCAGTCAGGTAAAGCTGCTAGAGACTTAAATGCATTTAATTCATGGGCACTAGCTACATCTAGTGAAGCTATGTTTGAAGCATCAGCTGTTCGTAAAGATATTCTTAATAGTCCTGATTATGATGTTAATGGTGATGCTATACTTAATCCAGCTACAGGTAGAATGTTCACTTCAGATGAAAAAAAGAAAATGGCTGGACAAGGTGCATTGAATACCTTTTTAATGAATGCTGTTGTATTAGGAATATCAAATGTATTTGAGTATAAGTATTTATCTAAATTAATGGGTAATGCTGCTCCTGCTGTAGAGAAAGGACTTATAGGTGGTGCTCTTAACTTAGGAGAAGAAGCCACTTTAAAAGCTGCATCTCCATTTTGGAAAACTCTTGCTAAACAAACTGCTCTTGGTACACTTAGAGAAGGTATCTATGAAGAGAATATGCAATTAGCTATACAAAGATATAACACTCAGTATGGTATTCAAGGTAAGATAGGTGGAATGTTTGATGCTGATACTTGGATAAATACACTTAAACAAGCTAAAAAACAAACTGTTGATGCTGCATATGGTAATGATAATGAGGCTGCACAGAGTATTGGTATGGGTGGATTGATAGGAAGTATTTTTGGTGCTGGTACAAGTCGTTATGGAGAGAACAGAGAACAAAAACATGCTCAAGCTGTAATGGCTGCTTTTAATAATAGTCAAAATAGTTTTTTAAAGTTTGGTGATGTGTTTAAGTATAATACAGTTGACGCATTAGATAAAGAAGGAAATCCTATTAAAACTAAACAAATAGTTTTAGATAGTAAAGGTAATCCTGTATATGACTATGATAAAATATACAGTGTAGCTACTGGTATGAAGTTAAACGCTGATATGTTTGATAATTCATTCAATGAAATTTTTAAATACAATCAAGATCTTTTAAGAACAAGAGGATGGGCTGATTTAGTAACTGCTCATACTAATGCAGGTTTAGAAAAAACATTAATGGCTAAGTTAGAAAAACTTGAAAACGCTGATCCAGAATCTTTAGCTAAACTTGGATTTATTAAAGATGAAACTTTTCCTGCTCAATTACAAAAATATAAGGGAATAGCAAGTGAAATAATTGCACAAAATAAAGCACTAACTAATAATGTTATATTTAACAATACATCTTTTTTTGATAAGAAAAATGTAGTTGATAACACTAGACGCGCTCATCTTAGTGAGATTATATCTAATCAAGTTGTTAATAAAGCAATGGCAAATCAAGTTTCTGCTGATTTGCAAGCATTAAAATCTCAATTACTTACTGATGATCAAACCCATCTTAGTGATGGTATAGTAGATCAATTAAATGATTCATTATATAGAATTAAGTCTCAAGAGAAATTGATTCAAAGTATGAAAGACAAAGGATCTAATAAGATACTTCCAATGGAAGTGTATGAAAAGGTTCTTCAAAATTTAAAAGAAAGTCATGTTGAACTTGTTAAATATAATGAAACAAGTTTAAAAGATACTGTTTTAAATGAAGATGGCACATATAGATATAAAAAAACTGGACGTAATGATGCTTCTATCAAAAATCAAATTGATGGTAAAGCTAATACTGTAGGAGAATTAAAGAATGAAATGCTAAATGATAATCAAATATTTGCATTTTTTGCTGATCGTTCTAAAGGAAGAGAAAACTACACTAAGTTTTTTAATGCTATTGCAGCAGAAAAATCTAAACAAGCTGAACAAAGAGTAACACAAGAAAAAGAAAAGAAAGCTTCTGATGAAGCAAGAGCTCAAACTAGAAAAGAAACAGAACATACAGTTGTTAAAGAAATCAATGGTACATTTACAGTTGTTGATCCCAATGGAATAGTTATTTCTGAAGAAATTCTTACTGAAAATGAAGCTAATCAAGAAGCTATTGAACTTACAGCTAAACTTGTTGCTATAAAAGAATCTCAATTAAAAGCTAAGGAAGAAGAAGAAAGAAATAAACAAACAAAATCTGGGGCTCAACTATTAACTCTTGCTGAAAAGAAAACATTAGTACAAGATAAACAGACTAGAGCTGAAGAGTTAATCAATACAGGTATTCAAGATAGTAGAGCTAGACGTCAAGAACTTATTGACCAAGGTAAAACAGTAGATGAGGCTGATAGTATTACAGAAAGTGAATGGCTTGCTACTAAAGATGGTAAGGAATATTCTAAAATAGTATCTGAAATTGAAGCTTTAGAAAAAGAAATAGAAGATGAAGAGTCTGGCAAGGGTATTCCCACCATACAAGAGTTTCTTAATCAAAAGTATGAATCATTATCTGAGAATCCTGACTTTAAATTAAGTTATGATGATTGGTATAAGTCAGGTGGTGCTAATGGTTTTATTAGAGATTATAACAGAAGCTATGGTAAAACTGAAAAGCTTGTATCTGTATCAGGAACATCTAGTGATACAGAGACAACTGATGAAGAAGCTATTGGGTATCTTGATTTAAAAGATGTTAATGGAAAGACTCTTCAAGCAGCTTTAAGACAAATAAGAAAAATTTACCAAAAAATTGCAGGTGACGCAGGTCTTTTACAACAACTTAAAGATAAAATAAATGAAGTAGTTGATGATTTCTATAAAACTTCTTTATTACAAGCTCTTGTAAATAAATCAACATCTTCTACATATGTTCCTTTATCAAGTGTTGGTATAACTCCAAATGTTGAAGAACATAAAACTTTTGATAGGATTAACATGGGTATTGAAGAGTTCATGCTTGGATTTACGTTAGTAGGTGATCCAAGAATAATTGAAATATTTTCTAGTAGCACTGGAGACATCACTGATCGTGTCAATGCTGTAGCTACTCTTGAGTATATTAGAAATGCTCAAGCTCAACTTGCTACTGCTAATATTCCTAATAGAACAATTATAACTAATGAAACTCCTAAAGATATAGCTAAACTTAATCAAGGTATTTCTATAATTGCTAAATCACATAAAGCTAATAACTTTAACTTACAACTTTTCTTAAAAGGTAAAACTACTGAGAATGTGTATGTTGGTGGTATAGGAAATTATGCCATTGTACATCCTGATAATACTACTGAAAAAATAGAATGGACAGAAGAACAACGTGAGTTTGTCAAAGATAATATGTTGATTGATGGTAAGAAAATGACTGATCAACAGTATAACACCCTTCAAGAGATGTATAATAAAATGCAAGCTTTTGAAGAAAAAATTATGGAGGTTCTTGATGAGTATTTAAAAATATCTCCTAACGAGCAAAGCATGGATGTAACAGCTTTCTTTAAAGATGCATTCACTCTATCTGGTAAGTTCACTGCTACAACAGGAGAGCCTCTAGAAGATGTTATTAAAAGAGCTGGTCCTGATAGATTATTCACTGTACAAGTAGCTGATGAGAATGATGTAGTCACTCAAAAAAATTTACCATTATTTGGGTTTAGAGAAGGTACAGTTTGGAGATATGAGTTTCCATTAAATCCAGGTGAAAGAGTTATCACTCTTGATGAAGATAATAAAGTTGAACCTGTATTAGATTTTAAAGAATATTTAGAAAATGAACATGGGTTAGCTTTTCAAATGATAGATACCTTTCCTACAGGTAGAGCTTGGATATCTAAAGCACAAACTGAAGCAAGAAGATATAAACCTTACATATTATCTTTAGCAAAGATAGAAAAACCTGCTACATTTAAAGCATTTGCAACAGCTTTTAAAAATTTAAAGCAGGCGATTGAAGATGGCATAGCTGACGATAAGAACATTTTTAAGTATGAAGGTAAAACTTACAATACTATTGTTGATTTAATGATGGCTTTTAATATAGAACATTATGGCTTCTATCAATATAAAGGATTTGTTTCTAATTTTTCATACAATCCAAAAGCTAAAGTTGGTGGTAAAACAGTAGGTAAATTCTTATTTGAGTTAAGACCACAAAATAAACAAGCTAGATTAGCTTTAACATCAGAACAAAAGAGAGCATTAAACATGTATATTTCTGATGATGCTATGTTAAACATTACTGATACAATGTCTGATGAAGATATATTAACAGCTTCCCAAACTTGGGTGGATGGTTTAGTTAGTGATTTTGACAAACTAACTTCTAAGTTAGCTAAATCAAAAGATACTCTTTTACAGAAGATGGTTGATCAAAATGAGAAAGACAATAGACTTGATTATCATTTACTTTTTGAATATGATTTAAAAAACAAGGTTAAGTCTTTTAAATTAAAACTAAACAATAAAACATTACAAGAAAAAGGTGAAAGCATTGATCTCTTTCCATTTTTAATATATCAAGGAAAAGATATTAATCCTGATACAGCAAACACTGATAAAAATAATTTAAGATTAAGTTTCAATGATGGTGCTCCTACTATTACACAACCAAGACCTCCTGTACTTACACCAGCTCAAAACACTGGAACAAATCCTACAACAGGTAGCACAGCTCCAAGAAGTATTGTTGATGATATAGATCCTGATGATAACAATGCTCCATTCATGCTTGAAGAGACTGAAGAAAACTATGAGAAATACACAGAGTCTTCATTTAATCAAGAAGTTGAGTGGCTTAAAAAAGCAGTAGCAGGAACTGGTATTAAACTTGAAGATCTTGGAACTATTATAAACAACTTGGTTGCTAAAAAGCAAGTGTTAGGATACTATAAAAACAAAGCTATTTATGTAAGCGAAGCTCTTTCTAAGAAAGGTACAATCTATCATGAGGCTTTTCATGCTTTATTTAGAGATATATTTACAGATCAGCAAAGGGCTTTCTTTCTTGATAAGATGAGATCTAAAATTGGATACATCACTAATAATCAAGTTGAGAACTTTAGAAATGATCGTGGGTATTTTAATAAAACTGACGAAGAAATTCGTGATCTTATATATGAAGAATATCTTTCAGAAGGTTTTAGAGAATTTAAACTAAATCAAAAACAACCTAAAGAAAGTTGGTTTAAAAAGTTTATTAGTTTGTTTGATAGAATTATTAACTTTTTTAAAGGCAAAAAAACTGATATTGAAGGTCTTTATGAAGACTTTGATGCAGGTAGATATGCAGGTACAAACAATCAAGCTTCTACTATTTCAAAAGAAGGTGTGTATTCTATTGCATATGGTAGACCAAAGCTTTTTATAAAAGAAGGGGCCACTAACTTTACTAGAGATAACACTCAAGTACTTAATTTAAACTTACAGAATGAATTAGTATATAAACTTACTAATATTGTAGCCACTCAATCTCAAGGAACATTCACTGAAAAGTTTAACAATGCTATTCAGCAAGTTAAAAAAGATTATAGTATAGATGAGCTTATTAAAAATTCTGCTGATCCAGCTACATTTGACAATGCTATTCGTGCTAGATATGGTGAAGCATTTAATGATGCTCTTTATATATTAGGCGACAGCGTGCCATATGCTTTGTCTGATGACCTACAAACTGCAGATGACGCTAAGAGCTTACGTACTCCAGAAGGTGGTAATAAAGACAGTTTAGACATTGTTAAGAAGGCTGTACAAAGTAAAATTAATTCTCTTGGTTTAGGTAAAGGGTTTGATGTTGATAATCTTGAGATTCCAGAATCTGATGAAGATAAAATAGAAAGAGAAAAAGGTGGGGAATTTGATACTATTCATATGAATCCATTAGAAGGATTGAGTAGAGAGTTTAGATCTTTATTCTCAACTATTCCTTACAAGTATGAAGATGCACAACTTGGTGTCACTATTAACAAAATGGCTGATGGTAATATGTTGTTTAATGCTATGATTAAAATAGCTGCTAATTCTCCATTAGATCAAATTCTTCCATCATTATCTAAAGCTGTTAATATGATGAAAGAAGATAATGATCGTTCAGGTGCACAACTTGAAGCTTTTGTTGACTTTATTCAAAAACAGTTTGGTATAGCTGACCTTTCTGATTCTAATGCTAGACCTGCTAAAAATATTTACTTATACAAACAATTTATTGATACATTTTTTATAACAGAATTGCCTTCAAGACAAGTGGTTTTAAAAACTACAGCTCAAGGTTCTACTGCAGATATTTATGATGCAAGTATAAATGCTGATGTTCAGAATAAAAAAGATGGTATTAAGTATTTCTATGAGCAAGCTTATAGAAGATTAAATACACCAGAGGCTAAACAAGAGTTTAACAAAAAGTTTAGAGATTTACAAGATTACATTAAGAATTCATTATTAGTGAATCTTAAAGATTCAAGTATTGTAAATGCTAGAAGTGAGTCTTTAAACAAGATGGTGGACAAAGTGAAAGGAATGCTTGACGATATTAATATAGTCCTTCCTAAAAACCTTATTAGACAATCTTTTCTTGCTATTTATAATATAAAAAATGGATTAGAGTTTAGTGTTCAGTCTAAACAAAATCGTATAGACATGGAAGCTGATCAGCGTCTTATGAAAGAAGGTGCTTATTTACAAAGTGATTTCTTTTTTAACCTTTCTAACATAAAAGATGAAGATAACTTTAGTAATATCTTTGCAAACACTAGAGAATCTTTTGTTAATCTTGGTAGAGATTTCACACAGATTGAACAGCTAAATGGTATCCTTAGAAAAGCTATGAAATATGTGATTAAGTATGATGTAAACTCTGCTATTCCTGTATTCCAAAATGCTGAAAATAAAAAGATTTGGCGTTACTCTAGATACACTCCTCCTAGTCTTCTTACACAAATGGTAAGAGAAAATGGTATAGAAGCCATCACTGATCTCTATCCAATACTTCGTGAGTGGTATGGTGATAACCCTTTATTTAATGGCAGTCCTGAAAATGAGTTATTCTTACAAAATTTGTACATGTCTTCTTTTGGAGGATTTAGACAAGAGATTGATGATGATTCAAAAACAGGTTCTACATTTGGTAGCATAGACACTAAAGCTTTATTAATATCTGGTATTGTGAACTTTATGAATCGTGAAACAATCACGAAAAAAATGAAAGGTATTAAAGATAATGTTGCAATAACAACATATGAAAGAAGTCGTACTCAAGAGGAAGCCACTACAAGTAACTTCTTAATGACAGCTAAGTATCAAAAATTAATTAATAAGGATGGTAGTGTAAGTAATACAATGATTGATAATCTAACCCAGATGATTCAACAAGAGTACAATCGTATACAAAGAGAATGGCAGAATAGAGAAAATACAAGTTCAGTTCGTTATAATGGATATAATAATAATGTTCATCCAGAAACTAATCAACCAATACAAGGTGATAGTTATACTACATTAGATGGTAAAGTAGTTCAATTGCGCGCTTATCAATTTAAAAACTTTGAGCACTTTTTTGAGCAACAAAAGACCACTGAAAATAATCAAGTTAATAGAGAAGCGTTAAGAGATGTATTAAAAGAAGCTGCTAAAAATGGTTTATCATTTACAGAAGTTTTAGAACAAGGACTTCCTGATGGGGGCGATGTAAAAGTGAGTGAGTTCTTGAAAGAACAACTTACAAATTATATGGATGAAACCTTTGATGTTTATCTTAATTCTTTAGTAAAAAATCAAATTTTAGATAAAAAAGATGGTAAAACATTTTCTGAACTTATTCCAGGAACAATTAAAGAAGATTTTAAACCTGCTAAACCTATTCAAGACTATGGTTATGAAACCATGGATGATATGCTTAAAGATCAACATCTTAATACATTCTTGAATAAACTATTAGTTAATCAGATTTTTGATGGTGATATTGCTACAGGTATTAAAAGTGCAGTGGATTACTATAAACGTAATAAATCTGGTGTTATTTCTGGTAACTCTATGAAGTTTGGTTTCTTTAGAACTGCTGTGGTTCAAAACATTCAAGCTGATATTAATTTTGAAGATCTTACAGAATATACTAAAGATATAACAGATGCCACTGAAAATAAAAATAAAGTGGACATTGCTGATGGTCAGTCCTATCATGGAATGAATCATCGTATAAGAATGATGGATGCATGGGGAAGAGTTGATCCAGAAGTTAGAGAACTTCTTAATGCTGCTAAGTATAGAAAACTCACTAAAGATGAGATTGAAAAGTTAGAAGATAAGAAAGTTGTTCTTAATACTGTTAAGACAGCTACAGGTGGTGTATTTGAATACTATAAACTATCTGAACATCTTATTTCAAGAACTGAGGTTTCTCATCTTATTCCTCAACCAGGGCAAGATATTGAAGATGCTTATGATGCACTTGATGATTTATATAGCAGAATTGAAACTTTAGAAGATTCTATTATAGCTGATCCATATAGAGAAAATGCTGCATCTATAGAAGATGAGATTGAAGGTTTATACAATCAAGTTCATCAATACTGGGAACCTAAAAGATCTAGAGTAAAACTTCACAACCTTTTAAACTCAATGGAACTCTCTGGAATAGATATGTTGTTTGATACCAATGCTTCTAAAAAAACAACTGTTGCTCCTATTAAGTTAAATGAGAATGATATAACAAATCTTAATCCTTCTAAATCAACTACATCTGCTTTATTTAAATTTTTACAGGTGGAAACATCTGGTATAAAAAATAAGATTACTCTTCCTACACAGGCTCGTCAATTGTTAACTACATACCTTGGTAAACTTAACACTAAGGCTTATAATAATAAGACAATTGGTCAACTAGCTTCTGAGTATGCTACAACCTTAGGTAAGATTACTAATTCTAATATTAAAGCTTTAGACGCTAGACTTCTTGATAAAGATGGTAAGGTGAATATAATAGAGCTTTATAAGATGATGTATGAAGGATTAAAGCAACAGGGTGCTGATGTAAATACTCTTAAATTCTTTGAAATAAAGAATGGTGAACCTGTGTTCAATCCTAATATGCCTGTTATTAAAAACCTTTTCACTTACTATTATTTCTCTATGTTTAACAACTCAGTGTTTTCTGAGAGTGTTAGTGGTAGATCTGATATTTTAGTTTCTTCTTTTGGTCATGAGGTTCTTTTTGATACACAAACTGGTGATATTATTACTAGTGCAATGCAGGAAGAAAATCCTGAAATGTACAAATCAGAAAGATATGATACAAGACCTTTAGGTGTGGATGTTGAAATTATTAATGGTAAGAAAGTATACACTATAGAAGTTATTATTCCTGAACCTTTAGCAAAAAATGCATCTGAAAAAGAATTGTATTTAGAGAAACTTAACAAGTTCTTTTCTACTCGTATTCCTACAGAAGATAAACGTTGTATGATTGTATGTAAAGTGGTAGACTATATGGAGGCTTCTTATCGTAACTCTATTGTTGTGCCTCAATTAATCCATATATTGGCTGGATCTGATTTGGACGTGGATAAATTATATTCACACATTTTTGCTCACTACATTAACTTTAATGATGAAGCTCATGTATATGGTGATTACAGTGGATATCTTACACCTTCTCAAGGAAGATTTGTAGAATACATCAACTACATGATGAAAGACAATGTTTCTATTAAAGATTCAATAAGCGCAGAAGTTGAAAATGTAGCTGCTAAACCTGTGTTTACAGCTGACTTTATTAAACTTAAGAATGAACTTGGTTTGAGTGAAATGGAATATACAGCTGAAGAGCTTAAAGAAAAAAGAAAAGATTTAGCTGTTCTTGTTGATGTTTTATTTAAAGAAAAGAAAGAACTTCAACAAAGACAAGAGATTTTATTTCAAAATCATATTGCTAACAATGATAGAGATGGATCTGAAGGTAGAGCTAAATGGATAGAAAGTAGAGAAGAATATAAAGCTGCTAGAGATCTTGCTTATCAAAAAGCTGAAGAGCTAGAAGCTATAAAAAGAGAACAAGAGCTTCTTGATAATACAATTAAATTAGCTGCTACAATTAATGTTCTTAAGACAATGGGTATGCCTGTTACACAATCAGGTCTTACTTCTTATACAAAAGAAAATGGTAATCCAGTGGTAACTGTTTTGCAAAATGAAAGCTTGCAACAAAAAATGGACATTCTTTCTAATGAAAAAGTGTTTAATAACTTTTACATTAAAGAAAAATCTACTGTTGAACCTTTCAGAGAAATAGCTCAGGCTATTGGAGCTTCTGTGGAAGATGTAATTAAAGCAAATTCTATTCACTCTATAATGGGAGATGTAATTGCGAATGAAATTAACTCATCAAATAAAGATGGTATTAATAAATCTGCATCATTTAATAAGTTCTTAGCATTTGCTGAGAAGACAGGTCTTTCTTTACAATTTAATTTATTTGGTACATCAACTCTTCAGGGTCTTCAGCAATATAGTAATTTCTTAAACACTGAGGGTATTAGAAATATAGGTGCTCAATTAGGTATGTTTGCAGATGCTGCAAAAGATCCTATTCCATCTGTATTAAATCTTAATCCAGAAACTACAGGAACATCTAACTTATTAATTGGTATGTCAGGTAATCTCCAATTGGGTATTTTAATGAATAAATTACCATTTATTGAAAAGATTACTAATGAAGTGGCAGTTAATAAATCAGCTGCTCAAACTAATGAAAGTAGATTTGATTTTAAAAATACTGCAAGCTTATTAAAAGAAGATATTATTAAACCAGCAGTTGAGGTTTTAAAAGAAAATAAAAGATTAGGTGAATTATATGCTAGAGATAAAGAAGGTGAAATAATTTTTGGTCAGATGTTGCCAATGTATATTCAAACAGGAGAACCAAATGGTAATCTTGCAAATATGATAGCTGAAGATATTACTCTTGCTGATGTTGGTTTTTCAGTAAAATATGAAGATGGTAGTCCAGTGGCAGAAGATGTTGCTAAAATATACCTTGCTGAAGTATATAGACGCACTTCTAATATTAATTCTGATATTATTAAACTAACACGAATTCTTAATTTAATTAAAGATCAAAAACCTGAGTTTAATAGACTTGATCAATTGCTTTCTGATTATGATTACTTTATGAGTGGAGAGTCTGTATTTGGAGATAGTATTGTTAAGATACTTGCTTCTTCTGCAGAGTATAAACCATTATTAGTTGCTGCACAAAAGATGAGTGATTATTCTAAGCAATTGCTTATTGAAAGAACTCCTTTGTTTAAGTCTATAAATAATATTTTACAAACTAGTTTTAGTAATGCAAGAGATCCAAAATCAAGACAAAATATATCTGATCAAATCACTAAGCTTATAATTATCCAAAAGACTAAAATGGATATTCAAAAAGAAATTGCTGATTTACAGGGCAAAGATGATTTGAATTCTGTTAAAAAACGTACTATGTACGAAGAGTCTTTAAAATATTTTACTTCTGATTATTGGGTGAATAACAATTCATTTGTTGAAGATTTAGATTATTTATATGCTAACAACCCAGGTAACCCATTTGTTGAGTTTCTTAAAGTAAATGTTCGTGAAAATATTGACTATTTAGAAGCTACCACTCGTATGAAACTTGATAAAGATGTAGCAGAGAATATTAATAATGGATTTGAGGCTCTTCAAAAAAGTTCAGATCCTAAGACTATGAGATTATCTCGTCAGTTATTTTATTATACACTTCTTAAAGATGGTTTAGGTTTCTCTAATAACTCTTTTCTTTCATATCTTAACCCTGAACTTGCACAATTTAAACAAGTGTCAGATCATTTAGATGAATTTCAAAAGTTGTTAGCCACTCAACAAACTTTTATTGATGAACAAAATCAAAACATTCAAAAGATTGCTAGCAGTGGTTTAAAAGATGATGTTAAATCTGAAAAAATAAAAGAAGTTGTAGATAAAGTTTATGCTAATTACACAGCATTATTTGATAAGTTTTTTGAAAGTACAACGCCAGGTAAAACTGATTGGATTAATTTAATTGTTAGAAAGATATTTAGTAATGCTATAAACCAAAAATATGTTAGTCAATACTTTGGAGCTGATATTGAAGACCAAGCTAGTAAAGATTTAGTAAATGATCTTATTGCAAAAGGAGTTTTCTCAGATGTAACTAAGAAAGTGGGTGGAAAAAAGTTTAACTTTACAAAAGAAGCTAAGTCTTCTTTTACTGTAGACTTTACATCTTTATTAGATGAGCCTTATAATCAACAAATGGATGCTGTTTTTGGAACTATATTTCTTCCAAGAATTAATATGAAAATGGAGTTTGCAGGGATGACATTTCCAATGCTTATTAAAAATTCTAAAGGTAGATTATTTAAACTAATGGCTATTGATGAAAAGTCAGTATCTGAAGATATTGCTTTTCAATCTATTACAGGATTATATAAAGGTACTAATGGGGCAAAAGCTGAATATCGTGAAATTGAAATAGAAGGTACAAATAATATTTTAAATTTTGGTTTTACTCAAGCTGATGGTATTGCTTTGTATAAACGTTCTCAAGAAAGATTTGATGAGGAAGATGAGCTATTAGCAATGGGTGTAGATCCTTCAGAATTATCTGATAATAAATCTAACAAAACCATTAAGCGTCAACTCACTGAAACTCAACTTCCTGAAAAAATGGCAAAAGAAGCTGAAGAAAGAAGACGTGCTAAACAAGCTAAGCAAGACTCTAAAGGTCAATTCATTGATGAACTTCCTGAGAAAATGCGTTTAGAAGTTGAAGCTCGTAAAAAAGCTAAACAAGCTAAACAAGCTGAGCAACAAGATCCTCAATTTACAGAAGAACTACCTGAGTCTATGCGTCTTGAATTAGAAGCTAGAAAGCAAGCTAAGCAACAAAGATTAGCTCAACCCACTCAATCATCTACTAGTGTTAAAGAAGGTGTACAAGAACTATTTGATTCTAATCCTGAATTAGCTAAGTTAGGTACAATACAACTATACTCTCAATACTTAGATACTGTATTTCCTGATAGTAAAGTAAAAGATATTGTTTATCATGGTAGTAAAGAAGATATATTAGAAGGAGATAAATTTTCTAAGGAAAAATTAGGTTCATATACAGGAGCTAATAGTGCAAAATTAGGATTTTTCTTTACTGATAATAAAAATAATGCAGAAAACTATAATATTTATTCTACAAAACATCTAAGTATTGAAGAAGAATTAGAAGATGATGGAGTAAATTATGAAAAATTGTACAAATTAGGTTTAGTCACAGATAATGATTTTAATATTCACACAACAATAGATGATGAAGTTACATATTTAAAACCTGAAATAGAAAAAAAACTAAGAAAATCAAATCCTGAAGTATTTGGTGATAAAAAATCAAGTTTTAATGTTTATAAAAATGCTATTAAAGGTGGAGATGAAAATGAATTTCTAAAATCTTTTTCAACTAAAAAAGAAGCAGAAGATTATATTAAAGATATATCCCCAAATTTAGGAGGTAGTTTACATTCTATTATTCTAAATTTAAAAAATCCAAGAATTGTTGATTTTGGTGAAACTAAAAATCAAGAAAAAGAAATAAGAATAAGTAAACCTATTACTCAAGAAATAGAAAAAGCACTTAAAAATAAAAATGATGGTGTTGAAATAAAAAATTATATTGACCCCGAACTTAATAATGAATTTGTAGTATTTGAACCAGAACAAATACATATATTAGGAAGTAAACAAGATATAGAAGGATTTAAGAAGTTTACTACTCAATCATCTACTAGTGTTGAAAATCAACCTATCACTGCTAGTGAAGTTCTTCTTCCTAACACCACTTCTCAAAGATCTATAGATTATACACCTAAAGGTAAAACCACTCAAACGTACACTATAGAAGGATCTAATATATTTAATAAAGCTGGAGATGAAGTGTTTAAAGAAGATTCTATAGATCGTAATAAAATATTTGCTAACTTAGCAGTTAAAGAAGGTAGAGCAAAGGTTGTAGTGTATAGAGGTATTAAGTATGTTGTTAATAATAAAAATCAAATAATATCAGGATCTACTGGAAAAATTATGCAGTGGGGAGAAAGAAGTGGTGATCGTATGGCTATATTAGCTTTGGCAAATAGTACTCCTGCAATTGCTACAGCTAATGCTCCTATGGTTGATCCTAATGCTATCACTAATGCTGATATTGCTAGTATATACAATGACAAAGTTGACTATCTTAAAGCTCAGAATATAAATGTTCCATCACTTGAAGAATTTTCTGTACAAGCTAAAAAACTTGCAGACAATCTTAAAAAGGCAAATATGCCAAAAGAAGATATTTTAGAAGCCCTTAAATGTTTATAATATATGCCTTGTCCTAATAAAAATTTAGACTCTTGGAAAAATCTTGTAGCAGCTCTTGGAGATGAAACAGATGCATTAACTGTGTTTAATATAAACAAGTTTGACATACCATCAATTGAAGATGGTAAAGCTTTGCTAGATATCTTTAAGTCAGGTAAAGCTGTTGTTAGTGGTGAGATAAGAGAGAAGCTCAAGCAAATAAAATTAACAAGAGCTGATGAGCAACTTGAAACAATGGATAGAATTATTAAGTCTAGTCCTAAAGATGGTAGGTTAGCTGTGTTAGCTACTTTAAGACAAAATATTGAAGATTATAAAAAAGCTATTGAAAATGATGAACCCACTGTATCTGTAAGTAATCTTATGGCAGGTGGAGAAATTGAAGAACAAACAAAATATAAAAATTATGCTGAGTTTGGCACTTTTGTTCACCATGTAATTGAAACTCTTCAAAAAGAAACAATTGGTTCTAAGAAATTATTAAGTGCATTTAGTAAGAAAAAACTTCAGTCTATATTTGATGGTTATACTAAAAAGTTTGAAATTAAAAGACTAGTTGAAAATGGTGAGATTTTAGATATTGATGAGCTGTTTAATATGACTAATGATATTCTATCAACAGTTCAACATTATAGTGATATGGGTCATACTGTACTACCTGAGATTAGTGTAATGACTAAAGATAGATATGGTCGTAATATAGTTGGTCGTCTTGATATCCTTACCATTGATAAAAAAGGTAATGTTAATATCATAGACACTAAAACTAAAAAGATCAACGCCAATGTATTCACTGATATTCTTGGGTATCCTTGGCCTGTTAATGCAAGTGGGTTTACTGATTCTAAGTTTATGGAAACTGGTAATCGTAATACTTATGATAACTGGGATTTACAACTTAGTATTTATGCTAGAATGCTAGAAACATTGGGTATTAAAACCAATGATAAAGTTATTATAACACTGTTGTATGCTGGAGATTATATGAATCAAGAAGATCCTAGTAAACAATTTGATACTTTAGGTAATGATACCTTTGAATACAGTTATTATAAGAAAGAAGTTTACTTATCTGATGAGGAAAATAAATCAAGTCAAACAGAATTTTTAAGATTTAGAAACTTTATGAAACTTGTTGGAGAAGTTATTCCCACTGAAACTGAAGAAACTACCACTAGTGAGGATACAAAAAGTAAAAGTAAATATATTTTTAATTTAAGTGAAGAAGATGCAAATGCTCTTCTTGAAAAACTTAAGAAAACCACAGAAGGTCAGTTATTTGATATAGCTAAAAAATTAAATGAAGCTAAAAAACTTGGTTCTGATAAAGATCTTATTAAATACTACGAAGAAAGATTACAAGGTTTAAATAAAATTATGGATTCTTTTACTCAAAACTGGGAGGCTGCTGAAAAAGTAGGTGTTATTTTAAAGAGTTTACAAGTCGATATGCAGAATTTAACTGATACTATTGTAAACATTAAGACTTCTACTACAGATGAAGAGCTTATTAGTAGAGCAAAAGATTTAGAAAGATTAAATAATATCTCAGTAGGTTATAATGAATTTCTTTTAGGACTAAAAAACTATCTTTTAGATGGTGGAATGAAAGAAAATGATAGAGCATTAGCAATCATTAGTAATATTCAAAACAATATAGACAATGTTAGAAGTGTTTTTAATCGTTTAGGTTTTAGGTTTACTATTCAAATACTTAAAAGTGCAATGAACGTCACTCAAACAGAAAGAATGACTAAGCAACGTGAACAAGCACTTAGCTCTCAAATTAAAGCTTTAAAAAAGAAAAGAGATGACTTAGCTAGTGGTAAACAAAATACAGGATATTGGTATCGTATTAGTAATGCAAATTTTTTTGCAGGTGATATATCTCCTAAAACAGAAATTGAAAAACTTGATTTTCAAATTCAAAACCTTGAACTTAGAATGGAGGGTATTGAATTTACAGATAAAGGATTAGAAAATTATATTAATGCTATTCTTGATCCTGAATCTCAGTTATATATTGGCCAAGGTACCAGTTGGTTTTTAAAGTTTATAGCTTCTTCAAGCAGTTCTGATTTAGTAATTAGTGCTTTTGCTAATCAACTTAAACATGCAATGTTTGAGGGGAGTAAGCAGCATATAAACTTTATTGAAAGTGAAGGTATACAAGATGAATTTAATAAGTTTAAGGCAGGTGAAACTGATATGACTGCTTTAAATGAAAGAATTTCTGAAGTGAGAACTGAAACAGAATATGATGATGAAGGTAATGAAATACAAAGACAAACTAGAGGATTTGCTAATCCACTTTCAGAAAGATATTATAATATATTTGAAGTTCATTATAATAAAATTCGTCAGCTCAATGAAAAAATTAAGCAAACAAATGATCCTAATATTTTAAAAGATCTTAAGAAACAAAAAGCAGATGAAATTGCTGATCATTTAACTTGGAGATTAGATAACACTCAAATGAAATTTATTAGAGACGTTTATGAACTTGATAAACTTCTTCCTGCAGAGTATAAAACTAGGCGTGATGATTTATATCAAGAAAAAGGTTTACTTGAACAATCAGCTGGTTTTAATAATATGGAAAAGCTCGATGAAGAAACTTTATTTAGAATAGCTGAGATTGAAGTGGAGCTTAATAAGCTTCGTATGGAATATGCTAACCAAGAAAAAGGTGGATATCAAAAGTATTTAGACCTTATGGATAAGTATTACACTTATGAAACTAATCAAGCTTATTTCGATAGGTTACTGAATCAAAAAATATGGGAATACACTGATGCTAATAATAATCTTGATTATGAAGCATTAGCTAAATGGAAAGCTGAAAATACAGTGAAACGTCCTAGAGAAGAATGGTATGAAGCAGTTGGTAATATTTGGGATCAAATTTTTAATATTATAGGAAGAAGCAATCCACAAATTGAAAAACTTAAAGAAAAACAAAAAGAAATTCTTAATCAGTATCGTAGAAAAGGGGTCATTGATAGTAGATTTTTAAGTCAAGAAAATATTGAAACTTTAGAACAAATAGATGCTGCTATTGAAATGTATAAACTTGCATCTGGTAGGGCTAAGTTAGACTATCAAGATAGGATGGAACTAAATGATTTGTTTCAAGATTTAGCTACACTTCAAACTAAAGTTGAAAATCCTTTTTATTTAAAAGAGTTTAATGTACGTTTACAAGGATTAGATCAAAAATGGAATCGTTATAATCAAGAGAAAGATGAAACTGAAAAGAAAAGAGCTCTTGAACAGTTTATACTAGAAGAACAAGAATTTAAAACATGGTATGATAACAATCATACAAATAGTTACCAGTCTCGCTTACTAAGTAATGAAGGATTAAATCCTCTTCCTAAGAAGTTTAACATGATCACTGTACCTACTACAGAAGATATGTTTGAATTAAAACCTGACTATAAGTACACTATACGCAGACTTAATGATGAAGCTCTTAATCCAGACTTTCAAGAAGATGCTTTAGGCTATCCAATGCCAATAGGTCTTACTAGAGATGGTGCTAAAGTTAATGGTCAAAGTCAATGGCTTAATCCTAAATATGATCAAATAAGAAATAACCCAAGAGATGCTGAGTTCTATCATTCTTTTGTTAGCAGATACTTAGCAATGCAGGAACAAATTACAGGTTTTAATTTAGGATATAATTTTCCTGGATACGAACAACAATCACTTGATGAATTTAAAAATGAAGGCATTATCAAAGGTTTTAAAAATAGAGCTAAACTTTTTAGAGATAAAAATTTAGTTATAGGTAGCAACTATGATTTTAATTTAAACAACTATAGATCAAATATTGATGATCGTGTTCAATTAAAACATAACTTAACTCTCCCTATAGAGCAGCAAACTCGTGATGGTATATCAGCTGTGTTGCGTTGGTTTGAAAATGCTCATATGAATGTGGCTTTAGCTGAAATTCAACCTATGGCTAAATCAATGATTAGTTTTATGGAAGGTCATTTTGAATCTTTGGCTCAATCTCAGTTTCCTGAAAAAGAAAAGAGAATGAAAAAATTAAGAGATGTTATTGACCAAATGAAATTTGAATATGATAAGTTTGTAAAAGGTGAATGGAAAAAAGAAGAAGGTGCTACAGGTAGATTTGCTGATTTATTAATGCGTGGCATTGGTTTCACTCGTCTAGCATTTGATCTTCCTAACCAAGTGGGTAACTTACTTTCAGGTAATGTTCAAACTTATTTAGGTTCTCATTCATCTGGTTTATACAGTGGTAAAAACTATTTATGGGCTAAAGGTAAAGTTTATGCTTGGCAAGGTGGTCTAATAGGTAGCTTAATGGCTGACCAAGGTAAATTTGGTGGTAGAAGTTTTATGACTAATATGCTTATGTATTGGAACCCTCAACAAAAATCATTAGAAGACTATTACAATAGAACAAGAACAACTGGTCAACGTTTGATTCAAGGAGCATTAGATCTTAATGGAGGATTCTATGTACAAGATCAAGGTGAATTAGAAATTGCATCTACTATCTGGCTATCTGTTATGGATGCAACTAAGGTTCCATTAGTTGCTACTAGAGATCAAGATGGTAAAGTTTTAGAATATCTTAAAGATACTGATGGTAATATTGAAACAGTAAATGCTTTTGATGCTTACACTCAAGATGCTCAAGGTCGTATTGTTGTAAGAGATGATGTAGAATGGACTAAAGGAGATGAAAAAGCTTTACAGAATACTATTTGGCAAGAGATCATGAGAACTCAAGGTAACTATGCTGAAGCTGATAAAACTCAAATTGAATCAGGTTTTAAAGGACGTTTGTTATTTTACTATCGTAAATACTTAGCTCCATCTATTATTAATCGTGTTGGTAAACTACAAGAAAATTATTCTTCAGGTACTATGGCTTATGGATATTGGAGAGCTTTGCTTAAGTCTATGAAGATAAATGGAAAGTTTAATACATTAGGAGCTATTTTTGGAATTAGTGAAGCAAAAACTGGCGTTAATGATTTTTATAAAATGAAATCACAAATGGCAGCTAGAGAATTTGCCACTGTAGCTTTAATGTATGTAATCGGACTTGCTATTAAAGGAGCTATTCCTCCTGATGATGAAGATGATAAGAAGTATAACATTAAAAACAGAATTATTTTATTAAATCTAATTAATGTTTATGCTAAGGTTCAACGAGAAACATCTTCTATGACTCCTATTCCTCTCATAGGGGGATTGAGAAACTATATTGAAACGCTAGGTGTGTTTACCAATGCTAATAGAGACGTTGCTAGTATTATTCGTTTATTTGAACATGGTATATTTTTAATTGGTGCTCAGTTTTCAGAAAGTAAATACTGGCAAAAAGGAGCATACTATCAAAAAAGATATGGACCATTTAAAAAAGGAGAGGCTAAGATTAAAAAAGAATTAATGAATCTTACAGGATGGATGAACATATTTGAAATTGCACATCCTGAAATGAGAACGAGACTTTATAAAGGACAACAATAAAAAAAGGGTAGATTAAATTCTACCCTTTTTTTCTATTATTATGTCTATAAATAGTAGTCCAATCTCAAGAAGATATACATTAGGATATTCTTTATCCTTATCATATCCTTTGAGACTGTCTATTAATTTGTTAATTGAGAATCTAATTCCCAAAAACATGTGTGTTGGAGACAACACTTCAATTTTAATATTCATTTTATTTAGTTTTCTTTTTTATAGGCTTCTTAACTTCTTCTATTATAAATGGATGTTTCATAATGAAACAATCTGGTGTCCATCCCATATGTTTTTTAAATCCATTGATAAAGCTTTGTATATTAGTTGCTCCTACAGGGTTATGAGAATGTACACAACAGTTTTTTAAATCAACTTTCATTTTTTGACAATATTCTGCTATAAAGTTAGCACAATCTAATCCTGTTTTTTCTTTATAAAGTTGATAGTTTGGTTGTTGAAATCCTTGATTTGTCAATTGATTAAAGTAGTCATCAACGTGTTCTTCTGCTAAGTCATGATCAAAACTTATCAGGTCTGGGATACCATTTTTAACAATCCACTCTGTAAATTCATTATAATTTCTCACTATATTCCATGGATGATATCCAGGAATAGTATCTGTAGGTGTTCTAGTGTCATCAAGGTATAAGCTGATACGTTTTAAAGATTCCTTAGACTGTTTCATAATACTTTAATGTGTTTAAGTATTGATTTTACATTTTCTTTTAACTCAAATAAATCAGAGTTGTTGACAATTTTATAATCAAAGTTCCAATGATCTAATCCAACTTCAGAAGGATGATTATTAATAGGCTCAACTCCTGGTCTATCTATTCTAATAATTATACCACCTTTATTTTTGATAGCTTGAGCTTCATTAGGAAATCTGCAGTCTGTAATAATCCAATTAGGAAAATGTGGTTGTTCATCATCTCCATATTCTATATGTTTATAATCAGCCATAAGAGCAGCTATCCAAATATTGTCTGATAGTGTATTTCTCATACATTCAGTTCCAAGAGTTTGCAAAAACTCACGTATTGTTGTATTTTCTGTTATCATTTTTTAGTTTTTAAATTTCCATTTATAACCATAAGCTGTTTTAGCTACATTACCCTGGCTATTTTTTTTACCTGAACACACTCTATTAATTAAATTATTAGCAAAACCTAATTCTTTTTCTATTTGACTAGCTGACTGCCATTCTTTGATAAAATTATTGTTTAAATCAAATTGTAAAACAGATTTTGATAATTTTTTAGCTATTTTTTCTCCTACTGATTTATCTCTCTTTTTACCAGTATTTGCTTTTTTCATTGCTTCTATTTGTTTATCAAATCCAACACCACTTTTAATTAATGAATTGTTTTTACCTTTTTGATTTTCAGATAATATTTTTTTAATATCATCTGTTCTTTTTTTACCAATTAATTTTTGTCTTCTTTTTTCAATAGTTTCTTTAGATTGTGTTTTACCTAAATTTATATCTCTTAAAAGTTGTTTAGTTTCTTCTCTTCTTATTACACCTAACGAACTACCTGCAACTTTGCAAATATTATATTCAGGTAATAATGTATCAATGTAATATTGTTCTTTTTCTATTAATTCAGAAATAGAACAGTATTCTACAACAGTTAATAAAAAATCAATACTTTTTTTATTATAAGCTCTTTGCAAATGTATATTTGGATGATTGCCTTTAGTTAATCTTTCTAAATGTTTTCTCCATCTATTATTTATGTCATAAGAACTACCAATATAAAAGTATTGATTTTCTGGATTTGTAATTTTATATATACCTGATTCCATACTATAAATATATGCTATATATTGTAGAAATTCTCTAACATTTATGTTAATTTTTTGTTAACAAATTTAATACATCTTGAGACATATAACCTTCTTTAACTAATTGTTTAAATGTTTTATTCTTAAATTCTTGGTCTTCAAAATCTTCTATATCTATACCAGTGAGATGGCTAGCTATATCTTTAAGTTTACCTGCAAACTTTCTAATTTTCCATTCAGATTCCTCATCTAATAGTTCTTCGTAGTCTGAATACTTTGCACATACTTCTTCTATAGTTACCTGTATAGGAGGGGAACATTGTAAATATTGTATAATAGCTCCTACAGCATCTTTCCCAGAATTTGAATATCCATTAATTCCTATGATCATAAGGTGGTTTTTTTAACATTGACAAAATTACTAAATAGATGTGATACATCCATCCTCTTAATGTATTTTTTCTTTGATATTTCATAATAAAAAAAGAGATGACTACAATTTGTAGCCACCTCTGTGTTTTTTTTGTTACATAAAATTTACTCCTGCTCTAAGCATATCTAAATCAAAATCAGATCCTGCTGGGCTCACCATAAGATCTTCTCTTGTATCATCTTCATTTTCTTCATCTATAGGATCAACGTGTAGTATTTCGTGTATAGCTGGAACAATTAATTGACCATACTGATTAACAAAATATTGATGCACCTTTTGATGATCACCTATATAGTGTCCAGGATGAGATTCTTTCAAAGCATATGTAATATGGTTATACATACTCCATGCTGAGTTAGCATGAGCATTATATGTATGAGTTGGTTTATCAAGCTCACGTTTAACTATACCCACTTGTGTAAGAGTAAGGATTTCATCATTGGCAAATAATTCACCAAGAATTCTACCTTTATCTCTAGGAGTGAGTATAACATTCTTCAATAATTGTTTGTCATTTACTAAATTATCAAAATAAATCTTGGCGTTAGATATTTGAGTATTGATAGTAGTAAACACATCTTTTAATGTTGAAGTTCCCATATGCTTTCTATTATAGTTAGCAAGATCTCCAGACACTACACCATTCATGCATATAAATACTTGAGCACCTGCTGCACATTTAAATCTTTGTTGTTTATTGTAAGAGTTACTCCAAGCAAACATAAGTCCCATGTCTGTGTCATTTCCATGTTTAAGGTGATATACACCTTGAGCAATTTGTCCATCTAAGCTAGTTTTATATAGCTCTCTTTCTATTTCGAAACCAGCTATAGAAAACTGATTTCTAGTTTCATCTATAATAGTTCCATGAGGAACCACTGCATATTGTCCTCCATGAGTAGGAAGTGGGATAGCTCTAAGTCTATCCTCTGTCATGTACGTTGTTTTAACTGGCATAACTATTTAATTATTGGTTTTAAAAAAGTGTTAATTGAGAATAAGCATTTGGTCTTAGTTTTTCTATTTGAGTTATCTCTTTATAGATACTATCGATATAATAATTTAGATTGATATTGTAGTCTTCAAAGGGTTTATTATTCTTAGTTAGTTTATTAACTATACTTTGCATCCATTGCCCTGCTTCCACTTGTATCTCTCTACCATCATTGTGACATTTTACAAGCTTGCAACCATCATCAGAAATATAATATCTAATAATTTTTTGAAGTTTGGCTGTTATTGGTATACCATTTTGAATTTTACGTTCTTCAAAATGCCATCCTGATTTAGCTTTTACAGCACCACAATAATCAAAAATATTTTGATTATGTGCTAGAAATTCTTCTGGAAGAATACCTTTTACAAAATAGGCATATAAAGCTTTTGGTATAATTAGAAAACTTTTGTTTTTATGAAACATAGCCACTTTTTTTTTCTCTAAGTCTTCCCATTCAAATCTACCTTTAGACTTCACTTTACCATTTTTATGTATGGCCATGTAGTTATTTACATCACCAATAACCATCTTACTATACTCATCGTGTTCAAGAAGTAATTGAGTGAGCTTTTCCCATTGTTCACATATTTTCATGTAAACTGGAATCTTATCTATAGGAATCATCATCTCAAGACCATCTGTATTTTGCATAAGAGGTTTTGCTTCTGGTATATTATCACATAACATCTCATAGAGCATAGTTAGTAATAACTGACCATTGATGGTAATCTGCATAGTCATTTTAGGATCATACAGGAAACTATTTTCATCACCTGTTAATCCATATGTACTATTCAGGATGATCTTATATACATAATTCTTAGGATCAGACTTTGGTATCTTCTTTCTCTCTTCAAAGAACCACTCGTATAGCTCGCCAAATTCTTTTTGTGGAATATGTTTTGGATGAAATTGATTCTTAATAGCTAAATTGGGGTAGAAACTAGTAACGTCAGACGTCATTATGGTCCATCCTGGTTCAGCTGTATATACACCAGAGGTGATAGCACCATGAATACCACCTAATCCATAATCAGTTTTTACACCTTTATAATCCACAGTATATTTAAATCCATCTTTTGTAGAGGATATAACTTTAGTGCGAAAATAATCGAGCATTGCTTGAAACTTAGAAGAGCTAAACTTTACATAAGGAAGTATACAATCAGAAAGAACAATTGATTGTCTTGGTGTACGTAGTGTTTTGATTTCAGATTTATCCCATTTAAGTTTATTACTTAAGAAATGAAGAAATAATTCTTTAGATATTCTTGGCTCAGATGCACTATAAAGATCTATACCATATTCTTTGGTAAGTGTCTGTCTAAGTTGAATTTGTTCTTTAGAATGACCTAATATTTGTTTAGTGGATCTAACATCATTAATACAATAGTTTAGAACTGAATTCAACTCGTTACTATTTGTAACAGGTTGATAATGAGCATGAGGCATTTCCTCTACATTCTCCCAGTCCATGGAATACTGTATCCATTTAAGAGAGCTCATCTTAGCTCTATTGTCCCAGTGATTCATTTTAAATAAATCAATCTGTCTTATGCTTAATTTATTAGGTGCATATTGAGCAAACTGATTTTTATCTGATCGATTAATAGTTTCTTGTGCAAACTTATATATAACTTCTGCAATAGATTTACCATCAAGAAGTTTAATTTTATTCTCTACTTGAAGTAAATATTGTGTAATTTGAGCATCAAATGCTAAACCATTGTAAGATATATGCCATTCATTATTCTTTACACAATCTTTTAGAAATTTTATGAAATCAGGAAAGTCATTTTGTAATTCGCAAATCACAAATACTTTTTTTTCGTCTTTTTTATAGTGTTCAAACACTGCTATGAAACAATTACAAATAGTTTCATAATCCATTACCCAGTGTGGTTTTATTTCTTTTTCCATTTTTATAATATTCAGTTAAGCTGTTTCCCCTATACAGACAAAAAAAGCAGACAATGTCTGCTAAGTTTGTTTATTATGAACAAGGAATTACATAGTAATTAAATTTCCTGTTTTAGGTGCATCAGTGACAGCTTTTAAGTATTGATCAAAATCAAAACTATCAGCATTCACTGCTACCAATTTAATAAAATTAAAAATATCTTCTGCAGATTCAATATAATACTCATAGAATGTTTCTAGAGTTTTACGTTCTTCAGCATATTCTTTACCATTACTTCTTTTACCAATCTTCATCATTTGAGGATCCCCCCATTCGTTAAGTTTGGCTACCATATGCATGGATTCTTTCTTTTCTTTTCCAATAACTGCTAACACCTTACTATCTACATCATAAATAGCTTCATTATAAATAGCATCTGGTGTTGCTGGAATCATTTTAAATGTCTTTTTGGGACCCCAAGAAGACGTAATTAATAACATTGATTTGTTCATAATTTAGTTTTTTTTCAAAGTTATCAAATTTTATTTAAACTTTTCAAATATTCTTTTGGTAATTTTAAATTTTCTTTTTTCATATCACATGGGTTGCACAGTTCTTTTGTAGATATTATCATATCAATATCTACATCTAGTAGTGTAGCATATGTTTCATAGTATTCTTCTGGATATAAATAAGTATCAATATACTTGTATTCAGAACTATTTGGACCAAAGTAGTTTTTAATAGCTCTTTTTAAAACATTTGAAAGCTTAGAATACTTACCCATTATAAAATTAAACCAGTCATTTGAGTATATTTCATAATCAAAAATATATGCTGTACAATCACCCATCTCAAACTTTTCTATGTAGAGTGGGTTTTTTATTAACATATCTATTTCAAATTCTTTAAACTCTTTAGATTCTTTTTTGTCAAAAGTACATATAAATCTAACATCTTCTGGGTTTATTAAACCATCTACAGATATATAAGTGCCTGTAGGTTTAAACTTACTGTCTTTTCTTATACCCAAAGCTGGGTATAAGAAAGACTTTGATTTTTGAAAATATTTACTATATATACCTTTAATCATTTTCTTTAGTTTATAAAATTACTTTACCTATTGCAAAATCATAGGGTAGTTCATAACTCTTGTTTTCATAATGCCAGTGGGCTTTTTGCAACACTTCTGTCATTTTGATAAACCAATTGTCTAATGTATCATCGCTTACAGGGAAAGGATACACTTGATACACTCTATCAATTACAACAAAATGAAACTTAAATTGATATCCACTATCAATTAAATTTATGAATTTTATTCCAATTATAGTGCAATAAATTGCTGCTTGAAGCCAATAATTGTAAAATTCTATTGATTCTGAGAAGTCTTTAAGATCTTTGCTTGTAGTTTTAATATCATTTACATAAATAATTTTTTTATCATGATCAATAACAATATTATCTACAATACCTTTTAAACCAAAAGGTTTATCATTCATTTGCACACTTACAGAAATTTCATTAAACACTTCTTTATTGCTAAACTCAGTGAGGTTACATCCTATAAGATCACACACTTGTTTATTCATCTTGATAAGATCTACACCTGTTTTACAAAAGTCATAAGTTTCCTGGTCTATAAGTGTCCTAGAACCTTTAGCTTTAATAAATTCCCAATAGCTCATAGCTTCTGGTGTATACATCTTGTCTATTCTCTGCTGGTCTGTCTTCAAGCTTTGGTGTAAATTAATATCCTTTAGAACATCTAATACAGCATCACTAAAATCTACAAATTCTTTTCTTTGATCACCATTAGCTTGTAGTTCTTGAGCATGAGCAAACACTCTATCTATAACAGTTCTTACACTTCCTGTAGGTAAATTGGTAGGGCTAACTATAAACTGGTCGTAAAACTTAGCTTCTTCTAATAAAAGAGCATGTATTATTTTACCATTTACTAGATAAGACTCTGTCTTTTCTTCCCTGTTACCAAGAACATACATTTGATAGAAAGCTTGTGGATTCCACATAAGCTTATTAAGACTACTATAAGAAAAACTAAATGGTTTAGCATAAAAATCTGTTTCCATTGTTTTTATAGATTGTGTCATAATTTCTTCTAATTCCATATTCCTATTAATTTTAAAAATGTTTTAATTCTGTTTGCTGTTTCAGGATCTTTTGTCATTGCTTCTTCATACTCAAGAAACTCTATAATTGTTTTAGGATTAATTTTATCTTGAAAATCTTCCATTTTTATTACTTCAGCCATAATTTTCTAATATTTTCCCCAAGCTCAGTATCATTGGGAGTGTTTTTAATTAATTCAGAAACATCAATAAATGATTCTTCTTTCTTTTCTAAAGAATCTGCTATACGTTGTAATTGTCTAGCTATTTCTGGTAATGTACCTTCTATAAGTTTTCTACCCATTAGAGTTTCATGTAATTCAGGCATTTTGTTGTAATTTAAAATATTTATCAAAAAATTCTTTGCTTACTAAAGGATTAACTGCATCTAATGCTTCTTGAGATGCTTCAAATTTATCTTCTGTTTTTATATACACTTGATCAGCTGCAGGAAATATGTATGTTCCACCTGTTTTTAACATACCATTTATAAATTCAAAAAAATCTTCATTAGCTTTTATTTTATAGTCTTCCATATTAATGTATTTGTATGTTTAATTCATCTACTACCATCCATTGACAATTGCTAGAATTTAATCCTACTTCTGCAGAATCTATAAATTCTAT